>ENA-OQHY01000433-OQHY01000433.1-human-gut-metagenome-genome-assembly--contig:-NODE-433-length-23859-cov-2.525451_pt1 | contig 23859 bp, 31 predicted proteins | sample MGYA00242570_ERZ504733 | MGnify/ENA primary metagenome ERZ504733 (study PRJEB26092, sample SAMD00036219) | human gut metagenome | host: Homo sapiens | study: EMG produced TPA metagenomics assembly of... | reverse complement strand
GATTCCCGGAAAGGAGTACAGTCCCGTGGCGATCTACTCGTTGCACGTGTCGAACGTGAGCCGTGCCGCCGGCTCCAGCGCCGTCGCTCCTGCTCGTACATCACCTCGCGTCGGATGCGCGACGAGCGCACCGGCGAGGCAAAAACACAATGTCGATATGCTGGTGAATGGAATGTGCCCGCTTTTAATTCCGGGGTTTTGATTTTCGTCCGATGACGTGAGCCTGGAAGTTGTTCTGGCTGGGTTTGCCTTTCTTATTAATTTCTCACTGGCATTGACCGTTTTTATAACTCCACAAAACAGGGATAGCCATGTCTAACTCTTCTTTTCAGTCCGAAATACCCAAGGCACGTATTAATTTAAAGCTTGATTTGCATACGGGCGGAGCCGAGCAAGAAAACTGAGCTCCCCCTGAAATTACTGGTGGCGGGAGACTTCAGTAATGGTCAGGAGACTGCACCACTATCGGAGCGCAAAAAAGTTAATCTGAATAAAAACAACTTTGACTCTGTACTTTCCGAATATTCCCCAATCGTAAATATTACCGTTAAAAACACGCTTGCTGGTGATGGCAGTGAAGACAACATCAATCTGACATTCCAGAGTATTAATGATTTCTCTCCGGAGCAGGTTTCGCGGCAAATACCTCAGCTGAAGGCCATGCTCTCCATGCGCAATTTGCTTCGCGATTTAAAAGCAAACCTGTTGATAACCAGGCTTTCCGAAAAGAGCTGGAAAAAATTCTTCTCGATCCTGCATTAAGTGCAGAACTCAGAGCCGAACTCTCAGCCCTGGCTCCGAAACAGCCATAACGGCCATATGCTTTTAACGGATTAATAAGGAATATGTTGATGTCTGTAAAAAATGAGAATGCCGCGGGTAACGAGAGTGTAGTGCTTGAACGTCCTGCAGCAGGCGGGGTATATGCGTCCCTGTTTGAAAAAATCAATCTTAACCCTGTCTCTGAGCTAAGTGCGCTTGATATCTGGCAGGATGCACAGGCGATGTCGGATGCAACAGCAGACGAACGTTTAACTGCCGGCATGAAGGTGTTCCTGGAATGTCTGACAAAAGCGGGCTCAAAAGTTGAGAAACTCGATAAAAACCTGATTGACCACCATATCGCGGAACTGGATTACCAGATCAGCCGTCAGCTTGATGCTGTTATGCATCATGAAGACTTTCAGGCGGTAGAAAGTCTGTGGCGCGGTGTGAAATCTCTTGTCGACAAAACCGATTTTCGCCAGAACGTGAAAGTTGAACTCCTGGATATGTCTAAAGAAGACCTGCGTCAGGACTTTGAAGACTGCCCGGAAATCGTCCAAAGCGGGCTGTATAAACATACATATATTGATGAGTATGATACCCCGGGTGGCGAGCCGATTGCTGCGCTGATTTCTGCTTACGAATTTGATGCGTCTGCGCAGGATGTAGCCCTGCTGCGCAACATCTCTAAAGTGTCTGCTGCTGCACATATGCCGTTTATCGGTTCTGCCGGCCCGAAATTCTTCCTGAAAGACAACATGGAGGACGTGGCGGCCATTAAAGATATCGGTAATTACTTTGATCGCGCTGAGTACATTAAGTGGAAATCCTTCCGCGAGACGGATGATTCCCGCTATATCGGTCTGGTAATGCCGCGTGTTCTGGGGCGCCTGCCATATGGTCCGGATACCGTACCTGTGCGTAGCTTCAACTACGTCGAAGAAGTGAAAGGTCCGGATCATGACAAATACCTGTGGACCAACGCCTCGTTTGCCTTTGCATCCAACATGGTACGCAGCTTCATTAACAACGGCTGGTGTGTACAAATTCGTGGCCCGCAGGCCGGTGGCGCCGTTCAGGACCTGCCTATTCATCTGTACGACCTCGGTACCGGCAATCAGGTAAAAATCCCGTCTGAAGTGATGATCCCGGAAACCCGCGAATTTGAGTTCGCGAATCTGGGCTTCATTCCACTTTCCTACTACAAGAATCGCGATTACAGCTGTTTCTTCTCGGCGAACTCCACGCAGAAGCCGGCCACGTATGACACCGCTGATGCTACTGCCAACAGCCGCATCAACGCCCGTCTGCCTTACATCTTCCTGCTGTCGCGTATCGCGCACTACCTGAAGCTCATTCAGCGCGAAAACATCGGCACCACTAAGGATCGTCGTCTTCTGGAGCTGGAGCTGACACCTGGTTCGCGGTCTGGTGACGGAAATGACCGATCCCGGCGATGAGCTGCAGCGTCCCACCCACTGCGCGATGCGAAAGTGGTGGTGGAAGATATCGAAGATAACCCGGGCTTCTTCCGCGTGAAGCTGTACGCCGTGCCGCACTTCCAGGTAGAAGGGATGGACGTCAATCTGTCACTGGTATCCCAGATGCCGAAAGCCAAAGCATAGGGCAGGAGCAGGGATGAAAATATATCGTCCACTGTGGAACGAGGGGGCTTTACTGTCCCCTCAACAGTTCCAGCAGCAGGCTGAATGGGAGTCTTTTCGCGGTGCCGGTGCATCAGCGCTAGCATCCCCATTCCCCTGGGGGGTAGAAAAGATTGAGTTTAATGACAGCCTTCTTTCGTCTGGTCTGATCCAGATTACGCAGCTACGCCTCTGGCTGGACGATGGATCGCTGATTGATGCTCAAAGGAGCGATCTGCCTCCACGTCCACGGGAGTTAGATGCCAGCCAGCTGGCAGGTCTCGATTCCGTAACCGTTGTCATCGCACTGCCTCACATGCTGCCGGGTATTGCCAACGTAGAACAGGAAGGTGTTACCGCAGACCGCCCGCTCCGCTATCGCGAGGAATGGGTGACGTTGCAGGATGCCTTCGGGTCCGAAGAAGAATCCATAGCCGTTGCCCGGTATAATTTCACCATCCGGTTTGCCCATGAAAGCAATGATTCCTGGAAAGTGTGCCCGGTGGCCAGACTGATCCGTGATGGACAAAATGCATGGCGACTGGATCCGTCCTTTATTCCGCCCGTTGCGTCTTTTGCGGCAAGCCCTGTCCTTCGCGAACGTCTGGTGCTACTCAATCGTCAGTTACGCTCCCGGCGCCAGCGTCTGATGACGATGCGTCGTGAAAGCAACGAAAGGCTCGCCGATTTTGCCGTCGCCGATGTTTCCCTTTTCTGGTTGCTGAATGCACTGAATTCTCACGCCAGAGTGCTGACAGAATACGAACGTTTTCCTTCCCGGCCACCTGAACAGGTGTGGGCGGAGCTTGCACGTCTGGCAGGCAGTATGCTGACCTTTTCCCTGAACCATGATCTTGACGCCATTCCGGGTTATGACCACGAGGAACCGGCCAATGCGTTTCCTCCGCTGTTTGATCTGATAACGGGTTTGCTGGAGGCCAGTCTGCATCCCGGGTCATTGCCCTGGAAATGTCACGCCCGGACGGACAGACATGGAAAGCCAACCTCCACGATATCCGCCTGCGTGAAGAGGCCGACCTCTGGCTCTCTGTGCGCTCCGATATCCCGGCCTGGCAGGTCGCCGAGAAATTCCCTGCACTCTGTCAGGCAGGTTCACCTGATGATGTCAGCGAGATCTATGGCGCGGCACTTAAGGGTATCCCGTTGATCCCGGTGAGCAGGATCCCGGCAGCGTTGCCTGTACGCATGGAAAACCAGTACTTCGCACTCGATATGGAAAGCCCCGCTGCGCATGAAATGCAGGAGCAGGGCGTGTGCATGTTCTATGTGCTGAGTTGCTTGGTGCTCTTGAACTTGAACTGTTCGCGGTATTGCGCTCATGAGACAGGATATCGACATCGACCAGCTGATGACGGAGACCTGGCTCACCGTCACTATGCTTAAAAAAGGTGCCGTTACGCTTAATGGCACTGCGCTTTACAACAAATGCGTTAAACAGGTTGAAAGTGTGCGAGAAGCGCTGGAGCGTGCCGGGTATGACGACGCCAGTGTGGAGCATATTTCCTACGCACAATGTGCCTTGCTGGACGAAACGGTGATGAGCCGTAAGGCTGAAAAAGGCGAGGAAGGAGAGGAGCCGAAAGTTGATGAAGGCAGGTGGCCTGGCGTAAAGCGCCGCTTCAGGCCCGTTTTTTTAGCTCATTCCGGGCAGGCGAAGCGTTGTGGGATCGGATAGCAGAGGTTCTGCGTCAGCCCTCACCTAATCCGGCCGTTTTAACCTGCTATCACCGGGTGATAGCGCTGGGTTTTCAGGGGTTATACAGCCTGAAAGCGGTCAGCCAGTCGGAGCGTGATGAGGTAGTGAAAGCCCTTTCTGAACGGGTTTCTCCGCCTGATGCAGACCTGTCTCTGGTTGTTCACCGGATGGGGAAACATCGCTGGAGTCTGATGCGCTCAGTCTGGTTCTGGATAGCGCTCGCCGTCATTCTTACCGGCGTTATCTGGTGGGGTGGTCACCTCTGGCTCCAGTCACTGTTGTCGGCACAAATACCGGAGCTGCATGGCTAATGCGTAGAACAGTCATCATTCCGGTCGTCCTCCACGCCCTGGTAGCCGTTGCCACGTTGCTGTGGTTGCTGTGGTATTTCATCCCGACAGGCAACGTTTTTAAAGGCCTGGCCACTCTGCTGATCCTCTTTCTGGCAGGCTGGACTGTTTTTAAAAACTGTCGGAGTGAAGAGCACACATCCGACGTTACCCTCCCGGCTGCTGAACTGCCATTACTCGACACCCAGGGCCCCGTTGTACTGGTGTGTGGTGACATGCTGGAAGCGTTGTTTCAGGGAGGCCCTCTGCGTAAAACAGCCCAGGGATGGTGGCTTCGGGCCGGTGACGTCAGCCGGTTAACTGACGTTGTCCGCAGCATACAGAAACAATTCCCTCGACAGGTTGGTCAGCTTTCGGTGATGTATCGCTGCCTGCCAGATGAACATCAGGATGAAGCGGTACTGCGCTCCACACTGAAAACGCTCCGCCAGCAGTGTAAACAAATTAAATCCCTGACGGGTTTCACACTGCCGGTGGTGGTGAATGCCGAATTTTCCGGGCCCGAAACGCCGTGGATCATCGTTCGCGGTGACAAGCCGATAGTCTGTCCGGTTAATGATTCGCCTCAGGCGTTTATTGACTGGCAGCAGGCGGAAGACAATATCCTGCTACTGCCAACTGTCAGCCAGGCATTTTCCTTTATCCGTAATACGCTGACTGACGAGCTGGAGAAACCGGACCGCTAACGCCGCCTGTACGTGTTTTTTCCGTGGCCATGCGCCTCGGCGTGGTCAATCCTGAGGCTCAGACAGTCTGGTCCACCTGGCTTTGTGCCCGGACCTGCTTGCAGTTTTCCCGCCAGCCCGGTCAGTCAGTTCTGGCAACCCTTTTCCCGGATGCCGTTCTGCACTTCTGGCACCTTTTGCATCAACCGTTCAGGGGGGGCAGCGTACCCGCCGCCTGGTGCTGCTGATGTGGCTGTGCGCGCTGACCGCATTGGGTATTTCCGCGCTCAATAATCGTGACCTCATCCGTCAGGTGAGTGCCGATTTACAGCGCTGGAACGCGATCCCGATGAATCACTACCGTCCTAAAGCAGACTCGCTGGCTGCTCTGAAACAGGATGCACTTCTGCTTGAACGCTGGCAACGGCAGGGAGAGCCTTTACGTTACAGCCTGGGCTATTACCCGGGACAACGCCTGTGGCTGGCCTTGCAGCAGGCCATTGATACCTGGACACCTCCACCTGCCCCTGAACCAAAACCGGTCCCGAAAATAGTTCGTCTCGATAGCATGTCGCTTTTCGATTCCGGCAAATCAGCGCTCAAAGAGGGGTCAACCAAAATACTCGTCAACGCGCTGGTGGGGATCAAAGCCAAACCGGGCTGGCTGATCGTGGTCAGCGGCCACACAGACAATACCGGTAGCATACAGCTCAATCAGACCTTGTCTTTACAACGCGCTGAAGCCGTCCGTAACTGGATGCGTGATACCGGGGACGTCCCGGAGAGTTGCTTTGCCGTTCAGGGCTACGGCAACAGCCGACCGATTGCTTCAAACGATACGCCTGATGGCCGTGCGCATAACCGGCGTGTCGAGATCAGTCTGGTACCGCAGGCTGACGCCTGTCGTCTGCCAGGCGCAAAACACGCGTCACAGGATGTACGTGACGTTTCAACTCAAGAAATGGAGAAGTAAAACATGGCAATCCCAGTTTATCTGTGGCTGAAAGACGATGGCGGCGCTGACATCAAGGGCTCTGTAGATGTGAAAGATCGCGAAGGAAGCATCGAAGTTGTTGCTCAGGAACACACCCTGTAACATCCCGACCGATAACAATACTGGCAAAACTGACCGGCACCCGCATTCACACGCCGTTCCTGTTTACCAAAGAAATCGACTCTTCCAGCCCGTACCTCTACAAAGCCGTGACCACGGGCCAGACCCTGAAGTCTGCTGAATTTAAGTGGTACAAAATCAACGACGCAGGCCAGGAAGTTGAGTATTTCAACACCAAACTGGAAAACGTCAAACTGGTGAAAGTTGCACCAAAAATGCACGACATCAAGGATGCCTCCTTCGAGAAGCATAACCACCTTGAGCAAATCGAGCTGCGTTACGAAAAAATCACCTGGACCTACAAAGACGGCAACATCATTCATTCCGATTCCTGGAACGAACGCACCACAGCATAAGACTCTGGCGGGCAGATCCCTTCTGTCCGCCTTTTTGTTTTGCTCCGCACAGCGCCTGTCAGACGGACGCTTTGCAGAGCAGTCTCACAATTTATCGGCATGAACCTTATGGGCATCGGTTGACGGCCAGGGGCGGTAGCGTGCCTGAACACGAGGGAACGACATGGAACATCATTCAGCAGTCCTGTTACGACGACTTAACCCTTACTGCGCCAGAGCGCTGGAAGGTGCGGCTTCTTTATGTCAGACCCGTGCGCATGCAGAAATCACGCCTGAGCACTGGCTGCTGAAACTGCTGGAGCAGGGGGAAGGTGACCTGACCGTTCTTGCCCGACGGTATGAATGGGATATGGATACCGTCTGGCAGTCACTCCTGAGCTGGCTGGATGCACAGCCACGTTCTGTCCGCACCCGACCGGAGCTCTCAGCGTCTCTCCAGACCCTGCTGAAACAGGCCTGGCTTGCCGCCACGCTTGCCGGAGATGAGCAGATCCGCAGCGTACATTTGCTCGCGGCCATGGTTGAGCGTCCGGACTGACACGCTGTGATGGCCTCTGGCCTTTGATGACGCTGACCACCAGCCAGCTGGAAAGGTTACGTCCCTTGCTGGAAGCCCAGTCGGATGAGCGGCATGACGTTGCGCTCAGTGAGAAGCCTGGCAATGTCAGCATTATTGGGCGGGCCGCACCGTTACAGCATGAAGCACAACACCAGGCTGAAGGCGTAAGTGCGCAGCCTGCCGTTTCACAGGAAGAGTCCGTTCTCAATCGCTTTACGGTCGATGTGACCGCCCGTGCCCGGGAAGGAAAGATTGACCCGGTCTTTGGACGCGATAACGAAATCCGTCAGATGGTGGACATTCTCTCCAGACGCCGTAAGAACAACCCGATCCTGGTCGGTGAACCCGGCGTGGGTAAAACGGCCCTGGTTGAAGGACTGGCGCTGCGTATCGCTGAAAGTAATGTGCCCGAAAGTCTTAAGCCTGTCATCGTCAGGACCCTGGATCTGGGCTTGCCGTTCAGGCGGGAGCAGGTGTAAAGGGTGAATTTGAGCAGCGACTGAAGAATATCATCGACGCGTCCAGCACTCCCCGGTGCCGGTGCTGCTCTTTATCGATGAAGCACACACCATCATTGGTGCCGGTAATCAGGCGGGCGGGGCAGATGCAGCCAACCTGCTGAAACCGGCACTGGCTCGCGGTGAACTGCGCACCATTGCGGCCACCACCTGGAGTGAGTACAAGCAGTACTTCGAACGTGACGCAGCCCTGGAGCGCCGGTTCCAGATGGTCAAGGTTGATGAGCCCGATGATGACACCGCCTGCCTGATGCTGCGTGGCCTGAAATCACGCTATGCCGAACACCACGGTGTACATATTACCGGCGATGCCGTCCGCGCAGCGGTGACGTTGTCCCGTCGTTATCTGACCGGACGCCAGTTGCCAGATAAAGCAGTGGACCTGCTGGATACCGCAGCGGCCCGGGTGCGGATGAGCCTGGACACGCTGCCGGAACAGCTTACCCGGTTGCAGGCTGAACTGACTGCGCTTGGCATGGAGCAGCAGGAGTTACTGGAAGATATTTCGCTGGGTAACAGTGTTGATGCCAGTCGTCTGCCGCAGATTGAACAACGGACCCAGGCGCTCAGTCAGCAAAAAATGGCCCTTCAGTCACAGTATGAGACCGAGAAGCAGCTCACCGACTCGCTGAAAGCCTGCCGTGAAGACATTAGCCGCCAGGAGGAACTCTCCGCCCTTCAGCACGAGCTTTCTCAGATTCAGAATAACAGTCCACTGCTGGGTCTGGATGTTGATGTCCGCACCGTCGCGACCGTGATCGCCGACTGGACAGGGGTTCCTCTCTCGTCGCTGATGAAGGACGAGCAAACCGAATTACTGACGCTTGAAGAACAGCTGGCAACCCGTGTAGTTGGCCAGAGTCCCGCACTGAATGCCATTGCCCAGCGCCTGAGAGCGTCAAAAACCGGACTGACGCCGGAAAACGGTCCGCAGGGTGTGTTTTTACTGGTGGGTCCAAGCGGAGTGGGTAAAACAGAAACCGCACTGGCGCTGGCTGACGTTATGTATGGCGGTGAAAAATCGCTCATTACTATCAACCTGTCGGAATACCAGGAGTCGCACACCGTTTCGCAACTGAAAGGCTCTCCACCGGGGTATGTAGGATACGGCCAGGGCGGCATTCTCACCGAGGCTGTGCGTAAGCGGCCCTACAGCGTGGTGCTGCTGGATGAAGTGGAGAAAGCACACCGGGATGTGATGAACCTGTTCTATCAGGTGTTTGACCGGGGCTTTATGCGCGACGGGGAAGGGCGTGAAATTGATTTCCGCAATACCGTGATCCTGATGACGTCCAACCTTGGCAGTGACCCGCTGATGCAGTTGCTGGAAGAGCAACCAGAATCCACTGAGAGCGATCTGCATGAGTTGTTACGCCCGATCCTGCGCGATCATTTCCAGCCCGCGCTGCTGGCTCGCTTCCAGACGGTGATATACCGCCCACTGGCAATAGATGCCATGCGTACCATCGTCGACATGAAACTGGCACAGGTGAGCACGCGGCTGCAACGCCACTACGGCATTTCCACTCACATCGGCGAAAGCTCATCGACACGCTGACAACCGCCTGTCTGCTAACGGATACCGGGGCCCGCAACGTCGACAGCCTGCTTAATCAGCAGATTCTGCCGGTTCTGAGCCAGCAGTTATTAAGCCATATGGCAGCAAAACAAAAGCCTTCCTCGCTACAGCTGACCTGGGATGATGAAGAGGGCATTGTGCTGGCCTCGATGAAAATACAGAAGTGGTGGCGTCATGACCGATTCTTTAATAAGCAGGGCAAACAGCCAGATACAACAACTGCTGGGCCAGTCACGCTATCGCGTTGACGTGCATGGCTGCACTGAGTTTCTTGATGTGCTGTGCTTCAGTGCGGTGGAGTCACTCAGCCAGCCCTGGCGGTATGACGTGGCGGTGACCTGCACCTCTGCGGATATCGCCTGCGACACGTTACTGCTGAAACCGGCGTCATTTACTTTCCAGACACCCGCGTTTGACGGGACACCAGCGCTGCCGGTCCGGACGATATTCGGCGTGGTTAAGTCATTTCGGCGCGTGTCCACCTCGAATGATGAGACCCGTTACGCTCTGACGATCGTTCCACGTATCGCCCTTCTGGACTATACGAAAGGGAGCGAAATCTACCTCAATCAGTCAGTTACAGAAGTGGTTGAACGGGTATTGCGTAAGCACGGACTTGAAGGTCCTGATTTTGAGTTCCATCTGTCTCGTGACTATCCGGCCCGCGAACTCATTACCCAGTGGCGGGAAACCGATCTGGCATTTATCCAGCGCCTGCTGGTGGAGGTGGGCATTTACTGGCGCTATGAAATGGACAGCCGTCTTGAGCAGGACGTGGTGATTTTTCAGGACAGCCAGCAGCAGTATGAATTTGGTGTCACGCTGCCATTACGCAACCAGGCAGGGATGAGTGACAGCGGGCAGGAGAGCATCTGGGATATTCAGACCTCATATAACGTGGTAAGCGGAAGTGTGGCCACTCGTGACTACAACTACCATGATGCACTGACGCCTCAGGACAGCGCCGAAAGTATTTCAGCAAAGAGGGGATCACCACCGGGGAAACATACCATTATGCGGAGCCTTTCCTGACAGCAGGTGACGCTGAAAGTACAGAGACCGGGGCATACTTCGCCCGTCTGCGTCACGAACGCATTCTGAACGCGCAGTATCACGTCAAAGGTCATTCCTCCAGCCCTCATCTGGCACCGGGTCAGGTACTGGAAACGGACGGCTCATTACCCGATGCCGTAAAAGGCGGTATCGTCATCACCACGGTACGCACCAGCGGTTCACGCAAAAGTAGCTTTACGCTGACGTTTGAGGGCATCCCCTATAGCGAAACCGTCTGCTGGCGTCCGGCATTACTTAATCGCCCGGTCATATCCGGCTCGCTTCCGGCCCGGGTGGAAAGCACTCAGAAAGGCGATACCTACTCCTGGCTCGACCCGGAAGGGCGCTACCGGGTGAAACTGGACTTCGACCGCAACAGTCCGGAACAGGGCTATGCCTATTTGTGGCTTCGGCTGGCAAAACCCTATGCCGGTGATACCTACGGATTCCACTCCCCGCTTATCGACGGAACGGAAGTGGCCATCGTATTTGACGGCGGAGACCCGGATCGTCCCTACATCGCTTATGCCCTGCATGATTCAGAACATCCGGACCATGTCACCAGTGACAATCATACGCGGAACGTCTGGCGCACTCCGGCGAACAATAAGTTGCGGATGGAGGATAAGCGCCAGGAAGAGCATATCAAGCTCGCAACGGAATATGGCAAAACGCAGCTGAACATGGGATACCTGGTCAACAGCCAGCGTGAAAAGCGCGGGGCCGGTTTTGAACTGCGAACGGATGAACATGGCGCTGTACGTGCGGCAAAAGGGCTGTTCCTGACGGCGGATGCCCAGGCCAAAGCCCAGGGACCGGTACTGGAAATGGCGCCTGCGATTAACCAGATTAACCAGGCCAACAGCCAGATGCAGGCGCTGAACAGCGCTGCTGAAGCCGCCGGAGCACTGGTCTGCGACATCAATACCCAGATTAGTCTCGTGACCGACAAAATCAAAGACCTTCAGTCTGCGGTCCTGCTGGGGAGTGCTCCACAGGGCGTGGCATTTACCTCAGGTGAACACCTTCAGCTCAGCAGTACCCGCAATACCATGATCAATGCAGGGCAGCATCTTGATGTCGGTGCGATGAAAAATTTGTCCGTGAGCGTTGAAAAAGCGCTTGGTCTGTTTGTGCATAAAGACGGGGCGAAGCTGGTTGCCAACCAGGGTGACATCGAGATTCAGGCTCAGCACAACACGATGGCCCTGTTTTCTGAAAAGCAGCTGACGGTGACCAGTAGTGAAGACGAAATTATTATCAGCACGCCTGAAACACTGACGCTTAACGGTGGTGGTTCTTATCTGCGCCTGAATAAGAACGGTATTGAGCATGGCTCTGAAGGATGATGATAATGAAAGTGGCTAGTTACCTGGTGCCGGGGACCGGTGCCAGCCAGCAGATGGATACACCGGACTTTAACGTGACGAACGTCACGGTCACAACTAAAACTCCGCCAAATGGACGAGTGAATAACAAGGAAGGTTAGTTATGACTGCAAAGATGCCCAAAATCAGCTTTCCCGTGCCCTCAAACAAAAATGGTCATCCCTTTTCCTCTGTGGAAGAGTTGTTATCGATGATCGGAGGGGAAAGCTCAGGATTGTATCTGGTGGGAAGTCAGGGAATGTGGCATGGGGGGATCCATATTACTGATGCCACTATTCCCTGGTGCGCCCTGAGTACTGACAGTGGAGCTGAGAATGAATATTGTCGCGAGCTCTATAAAGGGGAACAATTTATTCGTTGTATGGCGGACGGTGAGATAGTTGCCTGGCGCGTCAGTAAGGACTATGAGAGTGCTGCGATTGAATGGCGCGGTGAAAAATTGTTCCTTTCGACCTCATTTGTGCTGGTGAAACATTATATCCAGCCGGGTGATACAGAAGAGAGCGGACTGACATTTTTCACTCTGTATATGAATCTGGCGCTTATGCTGCTTATAAACAACAGGGCAGCCTGGCGGACAGAAAAGTGGCTGGCGTTCAGCGCTATTACTCCAGTGCGGAAGATTTGCAGGCAGGGCGCGTAGCCGGAAAACTGGGGAAAGACACCGTAGTCACGCTGAGTGACACTATTGTGACCCGCAGCAGCGACCAGCGTCAGTTTACCGAAGTAACCATTACCCGTGAGACGAAGAATACAGCAGGAGAAACACTTGCCGCAGCACCCGAATCTGGACGGTATCAGACCAGGGGTATCTGAAAGCAACAGAATCGGTGCCTGTTCCGTCCTGGTGGGCAAAATGTTCTCCGGCTTACACTAATGAGTCAGAAGGTGTTGTGAACTGCACTTCGCGTACAAACTGGGCGTACTATCTGAGCAGTGACGATGTTCTCCAATATAAAAATGCAGGCAGCCTGGTAGCCGATTTTCCGCTTTCATACGAGCCCGGTAATACCGCACAGCAGGTCATCCGTCCAGGTAAGAATCCAGGCGATGCAGCAAGAACATTCAGTCTGGTCACTCTGGGCCGGGATAAGGATAAGTTGAAAAAGGGCGACCGGGTATGGTTAGTATCAGACGGCGACAGTCTGACGCCTGTTGCACCGGCAGCATCCGGTAGTGGACCCGTTTTTAATGATGTGTATGCACCTTCAGAGCCTGTACCGATCAATGCCGGAGACAGTCTCGGGCATATGGGTTTTTATCAGCTACCGGAAGAAAATGGCAAACGCTCGCGCTACCAGGTACATATAGAATGCCTGAGCATGGATGATATGGAGAAATTCATCACCAATCCAGGAAGGGTGGGGGAAGATAATCCGGTTTATCTGACGTGGCAAGCCGATGCACCGTTGTTTGAAAAGGGTGAGCAGGGGATGGTTGCGGGCAGTCGTAAAACAAAGATATCGGGTATTGTTACGCTTGCAAAAGTGCCGGGTGCCGATGCTGAGGGGAACGCACTGACAAATAACCGGGATGCGGCTTATTTTCAGATACGTCAGGAAGGTGGTTGGCTATCTGCCACCAGTGTTCAGAAAGTGTCGCAGTATGCGTTAGGCGAGCGCGGGTTTGTGACGCTGAATAAGGCACCGGAGAGTTTTGACCTGATTGATGGCATAAAACAACCGGATAACGTGGTGAAGGGGATTCTGGAGCAGTTGTATAAAGCGGCACAGGATGAAACCCGGACCACCCACGCACTCAATAAGTACAACTACAAGCGCCTGCTGGAGTTGATTGACAGTAACCAGGATGGGTATTACTCGGAGCAGGAGTACCTTCAGGCGATTCACAATGTTTCCTACCGTGATCATCTGTACCGGGTGATAGCAAAGCATGCCAGTGAATGGTACTACGGCAAGGACGATCAACTATGGAAGACCTATCTGGATACGTTAACCACGGATGCGCCGTTGTGGAAAACGTATCTGGAAGCGTTTCTGGATAAAATGACGTGGATGAAAGCAGTGTCGGAAAAGGGTGTGGTGCTGGGGCCGGAAGTCTGGCATATGCATCCAATTGTATTTTTAAACGCTATAAAGAAAGGGAAAACCAAAATTACACGAGAGATGCTCAGGAGAATTTGGTCTGACCGGAGAAATGTTTCTGACTCTGTCCTTGATGTTGTTGCTGAAGAATTTTCAAATAAATTTGATATGTGTAATATTAATACTAAAAATAGACTATATCATTTTTTCGCTCAAATATATCAAGAAGTAGGGCCTGCTTTTAATTTGAATGAGGGTTTTAACTACAGGCCACAAGTGCTTATAGATAAATTCGCATATTATCGTAATCACCCTCAAGATGCTCAAGCGGATGGCTTTATTCCGGGAAGGCAAGCAGCAAATAAACAAAGTATTGCGAACAGGGCATATGGTGGGCGAGAGGGGGAATGCTGATATTGCAAGTGGAGATGGATGGCGATATCGTGGAAGAGGAATGAAACAGTTAACCTTCAAGAATAACTATAGATCTTTTACAAATTATCACGAAAGAGTTTGGGGTGAAAGTATTGATTTTGAAACCAATCCAGATTTTTTAGTTGAAACTGTTTATGCGGCAAGGTCTGCTTTGTACTTTTGGGTTCAGAATAATTTATACAGTAGAGCTGATAATGGGGTTGGTAGAGCGGTGTCGGATTCAATAACGCGAATTGTTAATCTTCATGATAATCACTATGTGGATAGACATAATAATTTAATAAGATTTCTGCAAGAGGGTGTTTTTGATGAGATATTTTAAAATATTGGCATTGATATTTGTTTTTTCCACAAAATTATCACATGCAACAGATTTCAAATTATCATCATCTGATCAAGTTGAGGATGTGAAATATTTTTTATTGCAAGTGCAAAATGATAATAAAAGTAAAAAAATAGACGTGGGGCTTGAAGGTAATTCCAATAATGCTGAAATAAAACAATACTATACTTTTTCTTGTCAATGGGGAAAGGCTTATGGAGTCAGATTAAACATGGATTCATCCTCTAATGATGGGCCCTTGTTATTTGATAACATATATGTGCTAGATGGAGAATTAAATATCGTTTTTGCAAAATCCTATAGTCGCATGAGTAAAAAATGGGTTGATCCAGTCAGCTTAAATAGTGCGGTTTGTAAACGTTCAGGCGGTCATTTAAAAAAATGATTCGACAACTAAAAAAGGACTACATTGTAAACTTCGAAGCTATACAGCAGGGGCCTTTTGTTTTAAAAGGCATTAATGATACAGTGATTAAATATATCAGAGATGATTCTTTAAATCTTATTCGTGAAGATGCGGATGGTGAACGTGTTGTCGATACAATAAAAAACCATGACAACAAGTCGCCTTCGGTTCGCACCGTATTTTTTATGAATATTAGTTCAGAAATGAATGTTATTAGTCTGGTCTCCTGGGGAGGGGGTATAGACGAAGGTGATTATTATAAAATATATGGATATACATATGATGAAACAGGGCATCTACGTTTGAATACTACCTTAGATAAAAATTCTAATTTATCAGGGTGTAATACAAATGAATCTCCATTTAAATATAAAAATGCGAACTCCATAAAAGAATACTTGATTAAAAAATATGGTGCCTAAACTCACGTGATTCACAATGTTTTCTACCGTGACTATCTGTACCGTGTGATTGCGAAGCATGCCAGTGAATGGTACTACGGCAAGGACGATCAACTATGGAAGACCTATCTGGATACGTTAACCACGGATGCGCCGTTGTGGAAAACGTATCTGGAAGCGTTTCTGGATAAAATGACGTGGATGAAGTTTGTGTCGGAGATGGGCGTGGCAGTGGGGCCGGAAGTCTGGCATATGCATCCGGTGGTGCTTTTAGATGCTTTGGGTGAAAGTGAAGACGGAATGGCTCTGAAATGGCTCAAAGTAGATAAGGGACAAGTTACTTTCGATGCTGAAGGTAATGATATTACGGGAAACCGCTACTTCAGCCGCCGAATTCATTGGCCTGGAAATGATCTCTCAGGTGTGACCCTTGGTCGAGGGTATGATATGGGGGGAGAAGTAAAGATTCGGTGTATAGTGATATGGTTGCATCAGGAATTGATTCAGATAAAGCCAACAAAATTTCGATGGCCGCAGGTTTGAAAGGAAGTGCTGCAATGAATTTTGTCCTTTCTAATCGAGAGTCTATAGGTGAAATTACCAGGATGCAGCAAAATAAATTATTTGGATTGATATATCCAACCTATGTAGATAGAGCCAAACGGAATTATAAAGATAAAACTCACGGAGCACCTGGCGCTCTGCCATGGGATAGTTTAGAGCAAAAAATCCAAGACATACTTGTTGATTTTATATATCAGGGTTTTAGTGGTGAAAGACCCATGAGGGCTGGAATGTATAATAGACAGCAGGGGTTAATTTCATATATAGAAAATAATGTAACAATTTCCAGTTACGAGAACGGGCGTCATAGAGCAAATTACTTAAGAGGTCAGTAACATGTCATTAATTAAAATGTTAGTGTGTGGTTTGTCATTGCTGGTATCGGTTTCAGTATTAGCAGACGATGTCTGCTCTGCGAAAAGTGAAACTCAATCTATTGATTCTTGTTATGCAAAATTAAAAAATCACTCTGAAAAACGTCTTAATGATGAGTATTCTGCACTCAGAATAAGAATAGCTGAAAATTATTCAACGGATAAAGATCTGTCAGAACGTTACTCGGCGAAACTATTGTCAGCACAAAGGGGTTGGTTGAAATATAGAGATCAGCAGTGCGCTATGGAGTCACTATTTGCTGACTCAGGATCCCAAGCTAATGCAACGTTAGTAAATAAATGTATTTATCGCATTAATGAGCAACGGATCAAGGAAATGCAATCCTTACCTTATTAAGATTAGCTATGCAAAAAGTCGTGAATAATTTTAAGAAATCACCAGCGGTAAGAGGTTTGTTCATTATATGAAGCGGCATTTCAATGAGAAAATATATAGTATTTTTAGCGGGAGTGCTTTGCTTTTTTTGTCGGCAGGCGCGATGGCAACAAAGCAGAATGTGACTAATATTATCACTTGTTCATTACCTGGAGAGGGAGTCAAAGAAGCTTTATTTTTCATTGATAATGTTACAAAAGAAATAAATTATAATTTTAAAAGAGATGGAAAAGTAGAGCTAAATGTTATTTTTAACGAAGCGAATAAACTAAGGCGCACCAGAGATAACGAAATGGGGGTTACTTATTATGGATTCAAACGCGGTAAATATATTTATGTTATTAATGTAATTGATGGTTCTGAAAATAATGAATATACGATGTCATTTGACATCCTAAAGAATAAACGAATTATTCAATCAAGGGATTGTTTAACTGGTTCATTCAGAAGTGATGACATTGTAAGTGATTATATTGTTGACATTCCTTACGTGAATAAAAATGGGTACTTTTTCCCATGAGTCGCCTTAAATGCTATTTATTTTTTTTGTTGCAGAACTTAATATAAACTCACCCGCCTCAAACCTGTAAGTGTGAGTGTGTTTCAAATGAAATTAAATGACTGGAGGAGTACAAACTAACAAGAAGAATGACCGATTCTACACTCCGTTATAATTCATTAAAGGCTAAATTATGATTTATCGCATATCTATATTTATTGTGTTATTCACCATTTTTTTTCCGTAAGCTATGCAGATGTCGTAATCAGTTCTCCAACTGAAGGGAATTTGACTTTTTCACAGAAAAAAAATGGTGAACATTATGAGGATAATTCATGGGGCAAAATTTTTTTTCCAATAAAAATACTCTGCTGATCTCAGTCGGGATGACCGTTTTTACATTGAGGATGGCTCTTCAAAAGTCTCACCCTCAGGAAAATACCTGATTGTTAATAGTGTCTCAGGTGGAACTGTTGAGTTCGGAGATGGAACGTCGAAGTATACAGAAAGGGCTTATTGTAGTGTTATTGATATGAGCAATGGTTGTATTGTAAGTGACTGGGATGGAGAAGCATGCGGATATACTTGGACTGAAGGGAAAGATGTACTGGCCAGTTCTGAAGAAGTTGGTGCTGATATTTTTGATTTCAATACTATGCGGCCTTCAATTATTAAAATGAAAGACAAACTTTCTTCGCTTGATGCCAGAGGCGCAAGTAACTTGCTCCGTTGTGATGCCCCCTCCATAGAAAATATAGATAAATACCAACAATTAGCAAGGGAGAATAAAATTAATAAAAAATTGCATTAGATGCAATATTATCATTTTTGCACACCCGTAAAGAAGAATTATCAATTACTGAAAGGCAAATTTATTTTCCGCCCCGAACAATAACAGCCAAACTAAAAACTACCTGATCCCAGGTGATAAAATAAAAATCATACAGTACTCATCAGATAGGAAATGGGTGAATGTAGGTTACATTAATCCCAAAAACATACCCCTAATCACTTGGATCAAGTCCGATACTATAGCCAAATGATTTTATAGCAAGGGAGTGACAGCAAAATTATCACCCCTTCGCTTAATCAAAAAGGAATTTCGCATTTTATCATTTGTTCGAGATCAGGCTCACTCAATAATTTCGAAAAATCACATACAACCTAACAATGAGACCTTAAATAATGCTCCAGATTATCCGAATAGGCGATCAAACCACTCACGGTGGTTCAGTCATGACCTGTTCTGCCACAATGATATTTGGCGGGGTTGGCGTGGCGCGTAAAGGTGACATGGTTTCCTGCCCGATACCAGGTCATGGTCTTACAACGATCATAGAAGGTAACCCGGATTACCTTGATAACGGGATCCCTGTAGCCTTTCACGGCCACAAGTGCGGTTGCGGTTGCACATTGATCAGTTCTTTTGTACCAGCTAAGGTTGCCTGAGTATGCCCGTGTTGCTGGATGCTATCCCCGATAAAGCGGCGAAAGTGCCGCGACCCGATACCCGCCGTTGGCTACTGTTCCTGGCATTTGTCATGTCAGGGGGGATTGCGTTAGCGCTCTGGAACTGGACGACGGAGCGAACAGGTTTTATTTTCTGGTTTACCGCGCTGGGATTACCCTTCTGCACATGGGGACTTTTTTTCTCCGTTCGACGGTTCGCATATAAAGCAGGGCAGGTTGGGTCTGAGTCCAGGAATGCGGAACGGGAGAAACTGATTGAACGTGAAACGCGCCGGGGTCAACGCTGCGCGTGGATACTCGGTACTTGCATTCAACATATTTCCGGAAATAAACCAGGGATGCTTAGTAATGCGGTTATGCATCCCACACCGACAACTGGGATATCCACGCCACGTGGAGGTACCGCTGCCGTCAGATATGCAGCCCTCACGGCCTTTCAGACCGACTTAGAGAACGAAATTATTTCCACCGCGTCAACGCTCGTTGCCCATGTACAAAAAATTACCAACACCCTGCCTAAGGATATTCCCTGCTGTGTGATGCTGGACTGCGACGACGATATCCTGGAAACGGTGGAGAAACACCTCAAAAATGAACTCGCTGCAAAAACAGGGCGAGTTTTCAGGCTTCTTGCGGGAAAAGGTCTTGTTGCGTTTGATGCCTGGCTGGATAACCGATGGGAGCATCCGGGCATTCTTGTCGCAGTGACGTTTTCATTGCCAGCGCAGCTAATGTAAATGACGCTGATGCAATTACTCTTGTGGTGTTCAGCAACCGTAAGGCTATTGGTTATCCAGATGCAGTATGCCTTCATCGTCCTGAAAAGGGCCTTGAACACACGCTGGGAAAAACACTGCAACGGGCAATATTATGGGCTGGGAAAGTTCTGAAGCACTAAATGCTGGTTGGCATACCGGACCAATCACATCCAGGGGGAGCGCGTGGAATAAAGCCTGCGAAGATAACGGAGTAATGTTCAGCTTGTCAGAAGACAATCGCAGTATTGATCCGACACTGGGATATGCCGGTCGTGCCGCCCCCTGGCTTGCCATAATTCTTGCCTCGGCTGTCTGTAAAGAGAATGGCCCCCAGGTTATCGCCGCACAACCCGCCGCTGACAAAGACGACATCTGGGTAGCGGTCATCACCAAAGAAGAAGTTCGCAAGGGAACGCCCAAAAATGTCTAAGGTAAAAGTAAAAACACTCATCGGCTCCGTTGTGACTGTCGCCTTTTTTCTGACGGTCATCGTGGCATTTCTCTTTTATGCCTTTCCGGAAAATGTCGCCTCGGCCACGGGGTTTGGGCCGTATGACGGGCAACGGATCCTCACGTTCAGTGCCATCCTGGTTGCCGCGATGCTTTTATTCGGCTGGCTGATTGAGAAGGCCTTCGACTTCGCAGGTAAATCGGGGCTGTATTTCCACTGGGGTCAGAAAAAGGCTCAGATGGTCGCCCCGGCAACAGGCACCATTGCGAGCGAAGATGCTGAAGAAGAGCCTGTCTTCAGCGAGGATGCCATATCTGAGCACCTCCGTTTCCGTTATGGCCGTCGCTGGCAGCGTAAGTGCGAATCCTGCTGGTGATGGGTAATCCGGACGACGTCCAGAAAGCGGCCCCGGGCCTGTCTCATGACCTCTGGCAGGAAGGCGACGGCAACGTGCTGATTTATGGCGGTGATGCGCAGTCACTCCCGGATGAGATCTTCCTTTCAAAACTGAAGCGCCTGCGATCTGGCCAGCCGGTTGATGGCATTATTCAGGTGATGAGTACTTCAGCGCTCCCGACGGATAGCGAACGGGATGCTTTCTTGCGTTGCCGCCAGAAAGCCGATCATCAGCTGGGCTGGCAGGCGCCTGTCTGGCTGTGGCTGACTGACAAAGCCAAAGGTGCTCAGCAGGACGCGGAAACGGCTGCGAAAGGGTGATATTCGGACCAGAAGGCACTGTAAAAGAGGCGGATAAGGCATTGACTACGCTGTCTCAGCGCCTGCAAAAAGTCGGTATAACACAGATACTGAATAATCCGGCACATAACGGCCTGCTTCAGTTATCTTCCCGTCTTCAACACGAATTGAAAGCCAGTCTGGCTGTTTTACTCAGCGGGCTGATGCAGGGATCTGCGGCCTGGCGTTTACGTGGTGTCATGTTCAGCCCCGAACTGGCCGTTGCCGGAACGGTACCAAATACACGCCTCGACACACCGACCTGGAAAGCCGTCATTGATGACTGTGATGCCGTCAGCGGCAGAAAGCTGGGCTTCGACTGGCTGAAGATGCTGCGGTTAATTCTGCTTTCCCTGATTGTTCTGTGGGGGGCCGGTACACTGCTGTCCCTGATCGTTAACCGTACCCAGATTTATCAGGCACAAGAAACGGCGAGGCAGGCAGCGGATACCGCAAAACCCCTGGCAGAACGCCTGCACAACCAGCTCGTACTCCAGCAAGCCATTGCCCGTCTGCAACACCGTGAGGCGACCGGTGCTCCATGGTATACCCGATTTGGTCTTAATCAGGACAGCGACACGCTGGCCGCACTCTGGCCGCTGTATGCGAAAAATAACGCACAGCTGATAAGGGATGTCACCGCAGATAGTCTCAGGCAGCAGCTGAATGCCTTGTGCAACTTCCTCCTGCCAGTGATGCCCGAATGCAGGGTACACAGCATACCTACGACGTGCTCAAAAGTTATCTGATGCTGGCCCGTCCGGACAAAGCGGACGCAGGCTGGCTGGCAAAAAACGTGCTGAAAGCCTTACCGAAACGCCAGAATGTGCGGATGGCACATGGCAGGACCTCGCACCGAAACTGCTGGGCTTTTATGCGCAAAACCTCCCGGCACATCCGGAATGGAAAATTAAGCCTGACGCGGAATTAATCAGCACGATCCGTCAGATCCTGCTCAAGCAGATTGGCCAGCGTAACGCTGAATCCGGGTTGTACCAGGACATGCTGAAGCGGGTTGCCAGCAACTGGCCTGATTTAACGCTTGCCGATATGACAGGCGACACCGATGCCTCAACGGTATTCAGCACTGACGAAGTGTCCCGGGAATGTTTACACGCCAGGCCTGGGAAGAGCAGGTTCAGGATGCGATTAACGAGGTCGTCAAGACACGCCGTGATGAAATTGACTGGGTACTGACGGATAAGACGCACCAGACAGGGAGCGATATCTCCCCGGAGGCGCTGAAAGCCCGCCTGACTGAACGCTATTTTACCGATTTTGGCAATGCCTGGCTGAACATGGTCAACAGCATTCAGTGGCAGGAAGCCACGTCACTTTCTGAGGCGATTGCCCAGCTCAACCTGATCGGCGATGTCCGTCAGTCGCCGCTGGTGGCACTGATGAACACGCTGGCCTGGCAGGGAAAAACAGGGCAGAAAGGTGAGGCACTGGCTGATTCGATAGTGGACTCAGCGAAAAAGCTAATCGGTCAGAAAAAAAAAGCCAGACAGTTTATTGAACAGGCACAGGGCCCAAAAGGGCCGCTCGATGAGGTGTTTGGACCGCTGATGGGCTGATGGAAGGTAAAGAGGCACCGGTGCAACGGTAACCTCAGTTTCCAGTCTTGGCTTGCCCGCGTCACGCAGGTACGCCTGAAACTCCAGCAGGTTACCAGCGCCCCGGATCCGCAGGCCATGTCGCAGATGCTGGCCCAGACAGTATTCCAGGGCAAAGCCATCGATCTGACCGATACCCGCGACTATGGCAGTCTGGTTGCGGCGAGTCTGGGGCAGGAGTGGAATGGATTTGGCCAGTCGTTATTTGTGCAACCGCTTGATCTGCCTGGCGGCAGGTACTTGCCCCGGCTGCGGGAAGCCTCAATGCCCGCTGGCAGTCGACCATTGTCGAACAGTGGAATAAGGCCTTTGCGGGACGCTATCCGTTTAAAGCCACCGGCAGCGATGCCTCGTTGCCGTTGCTGGCTCAGTTCCTGCGTAGCGACTCGGGTCGAATCACGACCTTCCTGAAAACGAATCTTGGCGGGATCCTCCACCAGGAGGGAAATCGCTGGGTCGTTGACCTTTCCGCAAGTCAGGGGATGGTTGTCAGCCCGGATTTCCTCCGGGCGATTAATCAGTTGGCGGAACTGTCAGATATCGTGTTTTCTCAAGGCGATGCGGGTGTTCACTTCGAACTGATGACGCGTCCTTCACGGGATGTTGCCAGAGTGCAGCTTACCCTCGATGAGCAGAACCTGGATTACTTCAATCAGATGGAAAGCTGGCAAAGCTTCACCTGGCCTGGAAACACTTACTATCCTGGCGTGTCGCTCAGCTGGCGTAGTGTGAACAGCGGCATGCAGCTGTATGCCAGTAACCAGGGCAACTGGGGTTTCATTCGCCTGCTGGACAAGGCTCTCATCACTCCGCTTGACGCCAGCCGTACACAACTGGTGTGGATCACCGCCGATGGCAACCCTCTGAAGTTTGTGATGCGTAGCGAGCTCGGTACAGGTCCCCTGGCATTGCTGAAACTTCAGGGATTCACGCTGCCCGACACTATCTTTAGCGTCGCAGCTGGCGGAGAAGAGCGCCAGTAATGATGGGCGGGAAAATTTACCCGGCACTGGCTTTCGCAAAACAGGTTGAAGCTGGTCTCAGGGTATTTGCAGCAAAGTGAACCGATGGCACGAAACTGAATCCTTATCCCCATGCCAGTTTATGACCTTTCGGTAGTGTCGCGCATGGCTCAGCGACTGGCTGAAGCATAATCCAGCGCCAGGTACACCAGGGGACAGCGCCTCCGCGCCCATCGGCGCTTCGTCCCCATGTCAGAAAAGCCCACTTGTGAAGCTACTGGAAGGCCAAACCCACTCAGGGGGAGGAGAAAAGTATGCTGCTGAAATGGAAGCTATCGCAAATCGTCAATGGTAAGGACGACGCTTCTCTGGACGCGGTCGTGAGGTTTATAAAAGAGACAAACAAACGGGAAAAAGAATGAGCTCACCGGAAGAACTGTTAACCGCCTGCGCCACCAGGCAGGAAGAAAGGCAGCGCCTCATCTCGCGGGCAAATGATGCCCTGTCGCTCTGGGATAACTGGCTGCACCCGTTCACCTCCGGGGCAGAAACCGGGCTCGCATCAACAAACAGAACCTTATCCTTCAGTTCCTCAGCCTTTCCTTTATCAAAGAACCATAGAGAACATGGCAGACTCTTCGTATAAAAGAAGTTATTGCCTACAGAAAACCATCACATCCACATGTCCTGATCTTC
>ENA-OQHY01000432-OQHY01000432.1-human-gut-metagenome-genome-assembly--contig:-NODE-432-length-23888-cov-5.730356_pt1 | contig 23888 bp, 27 predicted proteins | sample MGYA00242570_ERZ504733 | MGnify/ENA primary metagenome ERZ504733 (study PRJEB26092, sample SAMD00036219) | human gut metagenome | host: Homo sapiens | study: EMG produced TPA metagenomics assembly of... | reverse complement strand
TGTGCAACGGTATTCCTTGCGGATGTTGTGGATTATGGAGAATATGTTCTCGGAAACAGAAACGAGGGTGTTGTATTCTCTCTGCAGACCCTGATCGTAAAATTGACAGCAGCATTTACAGCGCTGGTATTGGATTTGTACTGGAGCTTACAGGATATGTTCCGAACACAGTGCAGTCACTTGCAACACAGAATTCTATTCGTGTCTGATGTGTGTAGTGCCGACTATCGGAGTTATTCTTGCATATGTTGTATTTAAGAGCAAATATAAATTAGATGATAAATTTATGAAAAAAGTCGTTGCGAAACTGAACGGCTCAGAAGAGAAATAAGAGCAGTCCCCTGTTTTAATTGTGAAAACAATAAACAGGGGATTTTTTGTATTTTATGTATATTGATAATATGCTATCATAAAATACAGTAAAACATCAGGGAGTATGGAGTGTGAGAGTATTTAGTATTATTTTGGCAGATGATGAACCGAATATCCTATATGGAATGCAGAAGGGAATAGACTGGGAGAGCCTTGGATTCTCTGTAGTTGGAACAGCACAGAATGGAAAAGAAGTGCTTGATATGATGGATGAATTTCATCCGGATTTAGTGATCAGTGACATAAAAATGCCTTTCATGGATGGTCTGGAGCTGGCAAAGAATATCCATGAAAATTATATGAATACAAAGGTGATCCTGTTTTCCGGATGGGATGATTTTACATACGCACGTCTGGCTATCAGTTATGGAGTTTCGGAATATGTGATGAAACCCATTGATTACGAGGAGATGCAACGTCTGCTCATAAAAATGTATCAGGAACTGGAGAAAGAATATAATGAAAAAATAAACCGTGTCCGGCTGGAGAATGCATATACACAGAGCTTGCCGTTATTGCGTCAGCAGTTTTTTTCCAGGCTTATGACAGAGGTTATGGAGGAGAAGGAATGCAGGCGGCAGATAAAAAATCTGAAGCTGGATCTTTCGGATCAGGTGTACTCAGTTATAGCAGTAAAAGTGGGAAAAGAAGGGAAGAAGGACATTCTCAGCGAACTGTCAATGAAGGAAACGTTGAAGGAAGCACTGGAAAAAATTGCACACGTTCATGAATTTGGTATGGGCGATAAAGAAGTATTTCTCCTTGGTGGCAGCAAGAGACATGAGATTGGGAAGATCACACGAAGTATCCAGGAAACAGCAGTTATGATCCAGCGTATTTTCGGAGCGAGGATTTCCTGCGGGATCAGCAACAGCGGAGAGAATCTGAAAGATATGCCGGCGTTGTATGCTCAGGCAGCAGAAGCATTGGATTATAATCTTGTTTTGCCGGAGGAGAGCTATACTTACTATAACGATATCATGCCGCATCAGGAGGAAGAGGACTGGAACTCTCAGGTGGAAATGATCGGAAAATCCATCACGTATTGTACGGAAGAAGAATTGAAAAAACAGGTCGGTGATCTGATCGCATGGCTGCATAAGGGTCACTATAATTTGAATGAATATCAGATCGTTATTCTGGAAATTTCTTTTTCTGTTGCCAGATTTTATAAGAAATACCAGATTACATCAGACGCAGAATTTGCGGGATCCAAAAAGATGGCGGTGAAGATCCTTTCGTTGAGCACGGGGGAAGAATTAGATCATTGGCTTTTGAATTACTGCCTTCTGATACGATCACTGATCCAGAAAAAACAGATCGACAACAATGTGGTTCTGGCAGAAAATGCAATGAAGATCGTGGAAAAAAATTCCGGAATCCGGAGCTGAGTGTGGAGTCGATATGTGGAGAGTTACATGTTAGTACCTCCTATTTTTCGAAAATATTCAAGCAGGAAACAGGAGGTACATTCATTAATTATCTGATCAGTCGACGTATGGAAGAAGCAAAAAAACTGCTTTTGCAGACTGATTATAAGAGTCAGACCATCGGAGCGATGGTAGGGTATCCGGAGCCAAATTATTTCAGCTACGTATTTAAAAAAAACTGTGGAATCTCACCTGTAAAATACAGAAAATCTGCACAGTCAGATACATAGATCGGAAATAATATACAAGGAGCTGAAAATGAAAAATAAAAAGATAAGTATCCGTGTCATTTTTCCGGTGGTTATGTCTGCTTCCATTGCAGCCTGCATCATCAGCTGTATTCTTCTGTTTTCCTACTATTTTTCAACATATTTTCAGAAGGATGCCATAGAAAAAATAGGAAAGCAAAGGGATTTTCTGGCGCAGAGTCTGGAGACACAGATTGAAAATATCAATGTACTGATCAACAGGATCTACTATCAGAATATAAAGAAATATGATGTGGACAGTGCCAGGTTTGCGGAGGAAATGGAACAGCAGATATTTCTTGAAGAAAAGTGTCTGTATGGACTTGCCTTATACGATATAGACGGAGAAAGTATATGGCATTCAGGGACATTTGCAGAACAAGAGGATGCGAAAGAGATGGCCTGGTTTTTACAGGCAAAGGAGAATATTGAGACGATCAGTTACGGACGGCGGAGACTGGTACGTCCTCAGGAGGATAGTTATGTATTTGAGATCAGCCGTTATGTAGAATATATCAAGGATGGGAATATGAGATCAGGAATTCTTCTGATGGAGTATTATACAGATTCTGTGGATGAGATACTGTCGCATTACAGAAATCAGAAATCAGCTTATTGCTATTTGCTGGATGATCAGAAGAATATGCTCTATCATCCTTTTGATAAAGAGATCGCATCCGGATTATATAAAGAAAAGACCATAGAGTCTGCATTGTCCTGCAAAAATTATAGGATAGAAAAGGCGGATGGTCAGCAGTGGCTGATAGAGGGTCAGCAGATCGGTTACACAGGATGGAATATGGTGGTTGTAAATTCCATGGACAGTCTGGTATTGGAAAGCCATAATCTTCATTATCTTGTATGGTTTATACTCCTCCTGATCGGAGTGATCCTGATCTTTCTTGATACTCTTGTGTTTCACAATTTTACAAATCCGATTTACAGGCTGCTTCGGACAATGGAAAAATTCGGAAAAGGCGATTATAATGCCAGAGCACAAGAGGAAGGAATCGGCGAACTGAAAAATGTAAGTATACATTTTAATATTATGGCAGATAAGCTTCAGGAGCAAATGGAAGAGATACGCAGAAATGAGAGAGAAAAGCAGAAGATGGAGAAGAAGCTTCTGCAGTCACAGATCAATCCTCATTTTTTGTATAATACGCTGGATTCCATTATCTGGATGATCCGAAGTGAAGAATATGATGGTGCCGGGGAGATGGTCTCTCTTCTGGCTAAATTTTTCCGGATTTCCTTAAGTCAGGGAAAAGATATGATCACTCTGGAAAAAGAACTGGAACATGCTTCCAGCTATCTGGCCATTCAGAATATTCGTTTCAAGGATAAATTTGAATTTCATGTGGACGCAGATCCGGAACTGCTGAAATATTTTTGCCCCAAGCTATCTATTCAGCCATTGCTGGAAAATGCTATTTATCATGGAATGGATGGAATGTATGAGGATGGAGAAATCGAGATCCGGATCTATGAAAAGAATGGAGATATCAAAATCGATGTGTCAGATAATGGACCCGGTATGACACAGGAAAAAATAGATTATATCATGCACAATAAGTAGTATCCAGCAAACGTGGTTCCGGAATCGGAGTGTGCAATGTAAATGAGAGGATACAGCTGATCTATGGAAAAAATTATGGAATTACGATCAGTAGTGAACTGGATGAGGGAACCGTTGCCACGATCACGATCCCGAAAATGGAGGAAATGGATGAGCAGTAAGAAAAAACATATCATTCTGATTCTGGTTCTGATCGCACTTATATCCTTTCGGTATATGACAGTGCGAAATCATAGGGCAGAAAAAAGCAGAATTACCATCGTCCTGCCACAAAACACACAGGAAGATTTAAGCAGTGTCCAGGAGGGAATCCGGGATTATGCTTATGACCATCAGATAAAGCTGGATGTCTGGTACAAAAAGCAGATGTCCGAAAAAAGTTTTGCAGAGCTGGTGAAAGAGGAAAAGCAGAATCGAAGCATGGGAATTCTTCTGGTATATCCGGAATTTTATCTGAAAAAAAATCAGAATGGTTACAAATATAAGGAAGTACTGGCACTTACAGATACCATGAAGGAGTCATTTTTGCATTATGCGGCATTTGTGCGGAGGGAACAGGAAGAAGAAACATACAGGATGCCAATCAGTGAAACTGTTTTGGGACAGATCAAAAGTGGCCGTAAGAAAGTGGTTTATATGGAAAATACATACAGACTTGGCTATGAATGTATGCAGATGATAGAAACTTACGGAAAGAAAAAAAAGATGGAGAGTATCTTTCTGCAGCCGTTAAAGCTTGATCGGGAAATTCTGGAAGCGGGCAGTCTGGATGCATTACTTGCAAGGTAGAGGGAGAAGATGAAGTGGAAAACTGAAAAATATAATTTTATACTGGCAGGTCTTTTTGTGCTGATGGCAGGTCTGATCGTGGCATGGAAGCTACCAAAGAGAGAAGACTGTTATATCCACATGGGAATTGCGGTATATGATCTGAATGATACCTTTATGGAGAAATATATACGGACTTTGCAGGATATGATTGAAAAAACAGAAATTGCAGGAAGGAAAATATCCTACGAAATCTATAATGCAGATGGAAAAAATAAGAAACAGGAAAAACAGCTGCAGTATATGTATGCGCAGGAGTATGATATCATGTTGGTTAACCTGGTAGAGCCTGCATCTGCAGCCAGTGTGTTGAATGAAGCGGAGGAGAAGGAGATCCCCGTCATTTTGTATAACCGTGAAGTTGCCGAGAAGGATCTTCAGATCGTGAAGGATGTCTGGTATGTAGGAACAGACGGAAAAGCTGCCGGAGAGATACAGGGAAAGCTGCTGAAGGAGCTTTGGGATAAGCAGAAGCAGAGCGTGGATCGGAATCAAAACGGAAAGCTGGACTACATATTGATTGAGGGGGAAGAGTCTCATTATGATACGATTCGGAGAACTAACGGATTTTTGGAGTCAGGAAGAGAATTGCCGTTAAAGCAGCTGGGAAACCTGACTGCGGATTGGAAACGGGAGATTGCCCTGGAAAAATTTGCGAAGCTGGATGAAGAGACGATCCGGAATACGGAGCAGTCGTATGCAACAATGATGACATGGCACTTGGGGTCTATGATTATTACAAAAAACATCAGATGAAACTTCCGGTTATTATTGGAATTAATAACAGTCAGGAAATGAATCAGAAGATCCGACTCGGGGAAATCTATGGAACTGTGGATAACAATATGGAGGATCAGGCTGCAAGAATTTATGAGATAATGAAATCTGTTTTAAATGGAGTTATAGATAAATATGATAAAATCTGGTACAGTATGCCTTATGAAATTGTTAATAGTGACATATCAGAAGAAAATGATACGATGAATGCAGAATAAGTATTCCCCGCTTTAGGTGCATGGAGCACTAAGCGGCGGGCCAAGAAGGGGGTATAATATGTGGTTTGTGTTTGCCTTGCTGTCTGCCGTATTTGCGGCGCTGACATCCATACTGGCAAAGGTAGGTATTACCGGTGTTAATTCGAATCTTGCAACAGCGATTCGAACGATGGTGGCGCTTGTCATGGCATGGGGAATGGTTTTTCTCACAAATACACAAGGTGGAATCACTGCGATCAGTAAAAAAAGCTGGCTGTTTCTGATACTTTCAGGTCTGGCAACAGGTGCCTCATGGTTATGTTATTATCGTGCTTTGCAGATAGGAGATGCATCTAAGGTTGTGCCGATAGACAAGCTGAGTGTTGTGATCACGCTGGTACTGGCATTTGTTTTTTTACACGAGAAATTTACAGCAAAATCGCTGATCGGATGTATTTTGATCGGTGCAGGAACATTATTGATGGTTTTGTAAAAAGGTATAAAAAAACTATACACAAAAGGAGAGGGCTATGAAAACACGAAAGAAAATTTCAGCAAGGCTTCTGGTGATCATGCTTGTTGCCACATTACTGCTTCCCTTTACATGGAATGTTCCGGTGGAAGCAGCCGAGACAAAACAGATCGATGTTTTGTTCAGCCATGATACACATTCGCATTTGAACAGCTTTTCAACCATCGTAGATGGAGAACAAAAAGAGGTTGGCGGATTTGCAAGGATCAAAACCCTGATTGATGAAAAGAAGCAGGAAGATCCGGACACCCTGGTGCTGGATGGCGGTGATTTTTCCATGGGAACCCTGATCCAGACCGTATACGATACGGAGGCGGCAGAGCTTCGAATGCTGGGATATCTGGGGTATGATGTGACGACTTTGGGGAATCATGAATATGATTATCGTTCAAAGGGACTGGCAAATATGCTGGAGGCTGCGAAGGATTCCGGTGAGACAGTACCGGCATTGGTGGTATGCAATGTGGACTGGGACAGTATGGAGCAGGATGGACTAAATGATGGCCAGAAGCAGATCGGTCGGCATTTGAAGCCTACGGTGTGAAGGATTATGTAGTAGTTCAAAAAGGAGATGTAAAGGCTGCGGTAGTCGGTGTGTTCGGTAAGGATGCCCTGGAATGTGCACCGACCTGTGAATTAAAGTTCAAGGATCCGGTTGAGGCCGTAAAACAGACGGTAGAAGAGATCCGAAAAAATGAAAAAGTGGATATGATCGCTTGTGTGTCCCATGGAGGAACCTGGGAGGATGAGAACAAATCGGAGGATGAGATCCTTGCAAAAGAGGTGCCGGATATCGACTTGATCATCAGCGGACATACGCACACAGAGCTGAAAGCGGCAATTCAGCATGGGAACACATATATCGTATCCTGCGGCGAATACGGAAGAAATCTGGGATCACTTTCCATGACACAGAAACAGGACGGACGGTGGGAGCTGACATCCTATGAGCTGATCCCTGTTTCTGAGGATGTAAAACCGGACCAGGCGACACAGGAACAGATCGATGCCCTGATGGATACGTAGATAAGAATTATCTTGCCGATTTCGGCTATACAAGGGAAGAGGTTCTTGCTGAAAATGATGTTGAATTCAACAGTCTGGAAGAAATGGGTACGAAGCACGAAGAGTTGAATCTTGGTGATATCATATCCGATGCATACATATATGCAGTGGAAAATTCCGAGTATTATGATGGTGATCCGGTTGATGTAGCCGTTGTTCCAAGCGGAACCGTGCGGGATACATACACAAAGGGCGATATCACAGTAGAGGATGTTTTTAATTCCTTTTCACTGGGGATCGGAAAGGACGGTGTTGCCGGATATCCGCTGATCAGTGCATACCTGACCGGAAAGGAGCTGAAGCTGGCAGCGGAGGTGGACGCTTCTGTATCAGATTTTATGACAACGGCAAGGTTATATTGCAGTGGATTGAATTTTGCATACAATCCACATCGGATGATCCTGAATAAGGTGACAGATTGTTATCTCACCAGGGCAGACGGAGAGCGGATCGAGATCAGGATGACAAGCTGTATCATGTTGTGACAGATCTGTATACCGGCCAGATGCTTGGTTCTGTGACGAAAATGTCCTATGGACTGCTGTCTCTTGAACCGAAGGACAGGGATGGGAATCCCATTGAAAATCTGGAAGATCAGGCGATCATGGAGGGTGACAGGGAATTAAAGGCCTGGGATGCGATCGCAAGATATATGCAGTCCTTTGAGGATACAGACGGCGACGGAATTGCCAATGTGCCGGAATATTATGAGACGACACATGGACGTAAGGTTGTGGAGGACAGCAGAAATATCATTGATCTGGTGAAGCAGCCGAATAAGTTTTCGGCAATGATCGCAGGTATTTGTCTGATCTTTATAGTGATCATTGTGCTTGTGGTATTTCTGATCCGAAGGATGATCCGCAGGATCAAAGTCAGAAAAGGAAAGAGAAATTCAAAATAAATATACGGCTGAGAAGAAAGCTGTCGCTTTAGCGGTTAATAGATTGCAAAGCGACAGCTTTTATTTGAGATGAATTGCAATTTCTTTCGTAAAATTGTAGAATGAAAGAGCTTATGAAAAAGAGTCATGAAAGAGAGAATCGGGAAATGAATGATAAAATCGCAGTCTGTCTTGGAAAGGGCGGACAGAGAGATATGGCGGAAGCTTTTTGCAGGAAGACCGGAGCACAGCTCCAGGATAAGCCGGGAGATTTTCTGACGGTACGGTTTGATTCCAGGGGTGTTTTTTTGTCCGGTTTCGGGCTGACCTATCAGGGGGATTTTGTGGAGACGATGCTTCACAGAGTTACCAGAGGCAGACTTCAGCATGAGATGCTGGTGAAGGCGGTGAAGTCAGATAAGGAGGGCAGGAAGGCCATCGATGCTATGGCAGGAATGGGTGAGGATGCCTTTCTTCTGGCAGCCCAGGGCTATGAAGTGACGCTGTACGAGCAGAATCCGGTAATCGCAGTCCTTCTTAAAGATGCCATTCGCCGTGCCAGGAAAAATATGGATCTGAAAGATATTGCCGGTCGTATGAAGGTGATCGAGGGAAACAGTGTAGAAGGTATGTCAAAGCTTCTTGATCCTGTAGACGTGATCTATCTGGATCCCATGTTTCCGGCAAGACAGAAATCCAGCCTGATCAACAAGAAACTTCAATTGATCCAGAAGCTGGAGCCACCGTGTTCCGGGGAAAAGGATCTTTTCGATGCAGCTATCAGAGCAAATCCGGATAAGATCATCGTCAAGCGTCCGCTGAAAAGTGAATGTCTTGCCGGCCGGGAGCCGTCTTATACATTGAAGGGGAAGGCAATACGATATGACTGCTATGTATTATAAAGTCAGACACTATCAATACAAAAATCGAATCGGAAACCTTAAGGCTGAAGCTGTAGGCGTGGTAAGCGGGGAAAAACATTTCCCTATATTTCCGGGAAATATGATCTTCAAGCCACTGACGAAATCCAAACCATTTTCCACGCCACTGTATGCTTATGCAGAGGTATTCTGGTCAACGATCATTAATGAATATTTCATGCCTGCGCCCAGATATGAACTGGCCATTTGTGAAGGGTATGAGGCAGCAAATGAAAAATATCTTGATTACGGAACGACAGTACCCATGGCATATAAAGAAGGGGAAAACCTTTTGAATCTTCTGGAATTTTTTCGGAAATATCCGGATGAAAAGGTGGACATAGATAATTATGTAAACTATTGCCAGATGTTTTATGATTATAGAGATATTTTTGAGGCTGATTTTTTTCAGGAGCATCAGGAAATGGCGGAACAGCTTGCCATGCAGGTACTGATCTCTGTCCTGAAAGGAGACCAGAATTATCACTATGAAAATGTAGCATTTCTCTGTGATAAAGATGGTGGGATCATAAGTCTTGCACCTATGATCGATCATGAATTTTCTACGTATTTTATGTTTCCGGACGATATTTCCCGTCATGTGTACTGGCTGATGGAATTAAGCAAATCCATCCGCGGATGGGAAGTCCGTCCTGGGGAATATGATAATTTCAAAGATCCGGAAGAACGGAAACTAATGGAAAAAAGTGCCACCTGTATTCATAAAAATCTCATCTATATAAAAGAACATTATCCGCAGACAACGGAAGAATTTCTGGATAAAGCAGAAAAACTGAAAACAGCATTGACGGAAGCTTCAGAGGATTTTCTGATCCGGGGAAATACGGAATATCCGGACTGTGCGGATTCCAGTGCCTGGCTGATCGGAAAAGCCCGATACAAGGACAAAGATGAAGAGAAAGCCAGCGCTTATGAGGCGGAATTATACGGAAAGGGGAAAAAACTTGATTTCCGGGACGTAAGTATCAGTGCAATAAATGAAATAAAAGCTGTGATCAGTCAGATGGAAGAAGTTTTGAGAAAGAGAGAATAAACAAATGGAACAAACAAAAACAATATTAAAAAAACCTGGGTGGTGGCAGCGCTTGCCTGCGTCTGCTGTCTTCTCTGGGGGAGTGCGATCCCGCTGATCAAGACAGGATACCGTCTGATGCAGATGGATTCTGCAGATACGGCAAGTCAGATCGTTTTTGCAGGAGTGCGTTTTGCACTGGCAGGAATCCTTGTACTGATCTTTGCATCTTTGCGTGAGCGCAAGGTTCTGCTTCCCGATCGGACTGTTTTGAAATATGCGGTGCCGGTATGTATGGCTCAGACGGTATGTCAGTATTTCTTCTTTTATATAGGTGTGGCACATACCTCCGGTGTAAAAGGCGCTATTATCACAGGTCTTGGGAATTTTATTGCGATTCTGCTGTCCTGCCTTGTTTTTCACAAGGAAAAAATGACCGGGCGAAAGATGCTTGGCTGTATCCTGGGTTTTGCAGGCGTGGTCGTGATCAATCTTATGGGAAATTCTCTGGATGCAGGTTTTAGGCTTACAGGAGAAGGATTTATTCTGATCGCGCAGTTTTCTTACGGAATGTCCACGGTGCTGATCAATATTTTTTCCAGAAAGATATCTCCGGTGGTACTCAGCGGAACGCAGTTTACCATGGGCGGGATCATTCTGTTCCTGATCGGAAAAGGGATGGGAGGACATCTCGGAAGCGTAAATGCTGCCGGTATCGGGATTATCTTTTATCTGGCAATGGTGTCTGCGGTGGCCTATACACTGTGGTCAGTGCTGCTTGCCTGGAATGATGTATCCAGGGTAGCAATCTTTGGCTTTGTAAATCCTTTGTTCAGTGTGATCCTGTCTGCACTGGTTCTGGGAGAGGTACGTCAGGCATTTAATATGGGAAGTCTCATCGCACTGTTTCTTGTCTGTGTGGGAATTTATGTGGTAAATCAAAAAAAATCTTCATAAGTGGTATTGCAGTTATTGTTCCCAGGCAATATTTTTTGAAGCGTGTTGCTGAGAACGGAGTGAACAGTAACGGTCGCAGAATGAACAGTAACGATGCCGGAGTTCTGAAAATTGATTTCAATACGGCATTGTGTTAAAATAGCTTCATAAAAAATGTGAACATAAAAATCCATGCCGGAATAACTGCAGGATCCGGAAGCATATCCTGCACCGGACAGATAAGGAGGAAAAATATGGAATTTCAGAAACTGATCGAAGAGAGAAGGACCATCCGTAAATACAGCCCGGAGAGCAGGATCACAAAAGAAGATCTTCTTGCAGTGATCCGGGCCGCTCAGGAAGCACCCAGCTGGAAAAACTCCCAGACCGGAAGATATTATTGTGTAATGTCCGCAGAGATGGTGGAGAAGGTCAGCAGAGAATGTCTGCCGGAAATGAACCAGGCAAAAGCAGAGAATGCCTCCCTGATCGTTACAACCTTTGTACATAACCATGCTGGATTTCAGAAAGACGGAACACCGGATAATGAACTCGGAAACGGCTGGGGCTGCTATGATCTGGGACTTCAGAACGAGAATCTGATCCTGAAGGCAAAGGAGCTTGGATATGGAACCTGATCATGGGACTTCGTGCCGGAGACAAGCTCCGTGAGATCCTTTCCATTCCGGAAACAGAAACGGTAATGGCAGTGATCGCCATCGGAAAAGCAGCCGAAGAGCCTGCAAGACCGAAACGTAAAGATGTGGAAGATATTGTGAGATTTTATTAAATAATAGAAGAAATGCCCGGTACATATCAAAATGTCCGGGCATTTTTTAATAGAAATTAAAGAGCAAAATGGTCTAAAAAGGATTGCCTGGAGGAGTGAATTCTGTTATCCTGTAAGAAAACAGCTGTGACAACATGGAAGGGTTTTGAAAAGCAGAGTTTGGGAGAAGCAAAAAAGCAATACAGTAAAAGCAAGGGAGGTTTTTAACCAATATGCAGATCATACATGAAAATGAATACGAAGAAATCATGAAAAATATCGTAACGCCATATCTTCTGGCATGCAGAAGAGAGCTTTATGTACCGGGTGCGGATTATCCGTTTCGTAACGAAAGCAAACGGATCACAGGTAAGATCCATATGCTGCAGTATCTGTCTGATATTGATATGCCTAAAGGTGTGGTAGTCATCAGCCACGGATTCACAGAATCAGCAGTAAAATATGATGAAGTGGCCTATTATTTTCTTAAAGAAGGCTATCATGTATATATTCCGGAGCATTGCGGCCATGGCCGCAGCTATCGTCTTACCGCAGACCCGTCTCTGGTCCACATCGATACATGGAGAAGATATATCCGCGATTTTCTGAAAGCATGCCGCTACATAAAGAAAGCACATCCGGATCTGTCACTTAACTTGTATGCACATTCCATGGGTGGTGCCATCGGTGGTATTGCTGCAGCCTGGGAGCCGGACTGGTTTCACAAGGTGATCCTTTCTTCTCCGATGATCCGTCCTCTTACAGATAATGTTCCGTGGCCGGCAGCCACCGGCATAGCTCTGGAGAAATGCATTTTCGGAAAAGATGAGGAATATGTAGCTGGCCGAAAGCCTTACGATGGCAGCGGTTCTTTTGAGACAAGCTCCGCAACATCAAAACCAAGATACGAGCGATACAAAAATCTCCGTGCAGAACATAAGGAGCTCCAGACCTGGTCTCCATCCTACGGCTGGCTCTGGGCTTCTGCGGAAATGAGCTGGTATCTGCGTCTCTACGGATGGAAAAAATATACGGCACCAATGCTGCTCATCCAGGCCCAGACTGAAGATCTGGTGTCTGTCCGTGCCCTGAAAAATTTTGCCGGAAAGATCAATCGCCAGGGAAAAACAAGCTGTGATTATATCCATATGATCGGAACAAAGCATGAGATCTATGGAAGCAGAGGTAAGATCCTGGAGAAATACTGGGGATATATATTTACATTCCTGGACGATACGGAAAATGATATTGATCACAGATAAGTATTTTTACTACAGGTGTATCACATATTTAACAACAGGATTGGTAGCTTTTATTCACTTCCTTTCTTTATCATAGTAAAATTATAAAGCTTTTCTCTTATACATTCGACAAAAAATGTGATATAATCTAACGAATCGTCTTTTTGTACAGACAAACGTACAATCCAAAAAGACAAAATTAAATAAGGGAAGGATTATAGAATGTTATCTGTTATTGAATCAGTGAATGCTGCCGTAAACAATTTTATCTGGGGCGTTCCTGCGATGATCTGTATTATTGGTGTAGGTCTTTATTTAAGTATCCGCACGAATTTTCTCCAGATTCGGAAATTTCCCTATGCCATCAGGGTCACTATCGGACGTATGCTTCGGAAAAGAGAAGCTTCCGATGGAAGTCTGACACCGTTTCAGGCTGTTTGTACGGCGTTAGCTGCTACCGTGGGAACGGGAAATATTGCAGGTGTGGCAGGTGCTATTGCCATCGGAGGACCGGGAGCCGTATTCTGGATGTGGATTTCCGCACTTCTTGGAATGTGTACAAAGTTTTCAGAAGTAACACTTGCGGTACATTTCCGCGAAACCAATGCCAATGGAGATCTGGTTGGAGGACCAATGTATTACATTAAGAATGGTCTAAAAAAACACTGGCACTGGCTGGCATATCTGTTTTCTGCTTTTGGTGTGCTTACTGTTTTCGGAACCGGAAATGCAACCCAGGTTAATACCATTACAACAGCTATTGATTCTGCACTGATCAATTACAATGTGATCGCTGCAGACAATACTTCTACGGTAAACCTTGTTATGGGGATCATCCTTGCGATTCTTGTGGCAATGATTCTGCTTGGCGGAATCAAAAGGATCGGCCAGGTTACAGAAAAGCTGGTACCGTTTATGGCATTGTTTTATATTATTCTTGCCGTCGGTGTAGTTATCATCAACTGGAAAAATGTTCCGGGTGTTTTCAGCGCTATCATCAGAGGGGCATTTAATCCGGCATCTGTGACAGGCGGCGTAGTAGGAAGCTTTTTCATGAGTATGAAAAAAGGTGTTTCCAGAGGTATTTTTTCCAATGAGGCAGGTCTTGGTACCGGTTCCATCGCACATGCCTGTGCAGACACCAGAAAACCTGTAAAACAGGGATTTTTCGGGATCTTTGAGGTATTCACGGACACGATCGTGATCTGTACGCTGACAGCGCTTGTCATCCTCTGCAGCGGGGTGCCGGTTGGTTATGGCGCAGCAGCAGGAGCGGAGCTTACCATCAGCGGTTTTACCAGTACATACGGAAACTGGGTTTCCATCTTTACAGCAGTTGCCATGTGCTGCTTCGCATTTTCTACTATCATTGGATGGGGACTTTACGGAGCCAGATGTGCGGAGTTCCTTTTTAAGGAAAAAGCTATCAGACCTTTTATGGTACTGTACTCTCTGGTAGCGATCATCGGCGCAACTGTTGACCTTGGACTTCTCTGGAGTATCGCAGAGACCTTCAACGGTCTGATGGCGATCCCTAACCTGATCGCAGTATTCCTGCTTTCCGGTGTGGTTGTAAAGCTTGTGAAGGAGTACTTCGCCGGAGAAGGAAAGAACGCCTGAAGGAGTTTTTGAAAAAAAAACTTGACTATCAAAACAAACAGAGTTAGAATTGGTTTAACTCATTAAAGAGCTAACACATAACAGAAGTAAATTCCATGAAGGGAATCAGTAAAGACAGAGGAACCGTCTTCAGAGAGCTGTGACTGGTGTGATGCAGCGTCGGAACTGCCTTGAATATCATCCCTGAGAAGGAAAGCCGAAAGTTTCAGACAAGTAAGTAGGTTTTCACGGGTGCTTCCCGTTACAGAAGTCGCGTATGCCGGTACGTTGCAGAATCGTGCTTGTTTCAATGGAGAAACAGGGTGGTTGCGGAATTTTATATCCGTCCCTGAAAGGGGACGGATTTTTTTATCCAAAACATTTTAAACCACGCGGTAAGGATCTGAAACCGGAAAAATATACAAAAGGGGAAAGAGTATGAAAGTGTACAAAAAACTCATGAACGCACTTGCAGCAGTAGAAAAAATCGTACTGGTCATTTCCACACTGCTGATCCTTGTGCTGACTGTGGGAAATGTATTTTCCCGTAAGGTCATCCATCGCTCATGGTCTTTTACAGAAGAGCTTGTTGTAGCGGTGTTTGTTCTCATCACACTTCTGGCAGCAGCACTTGCCTGCCGTGAAAAAGGAGGACTGGTAAGTCTGACATTGGTTACGGACCGTCTTCCGAAAAAACTGGAAAAACCATCTGTGATCCTGATCACGGTCCTGAGTATTGTTTTTTCCGCAATTTTATTTAAATATGGAATGGACAAAGTTCTTACACAGCTGGCAAACGGCAAGAGAACTTTCGTATTGAACTGGCCGGAGTGGATCTTCTGGTCCTTCGTGCCGATCGGAGCAGGCTGTATGATCCTTCATTTTATTGAGTACTGCCTCGACTTCTGCCTGAAAAAAGATGATGAAAAGGAGGACAAATAAATGATCAGTGCAATCTTATTTATCTCCTTCTTTGTTTTCCTGATCCTGGGACTTCCCATTGCGATCTGCTTAGGTCTGTCATCTGTATGTGCCATCCTTTATTCCGGTACATCTCTGACGATCGTAGCTACAAATATGTACTCCGGAATCAGTAAATTCCTGCTTCTTGCTATCCCGTTCTTTGTTCTGTCCGGAAACATTATGGCAAAAGCCGGTATTTCCAAACGACTGATCAACTTCGTAGATACCTGCGTAGGACATAAAAAGGGCGGTATCGCCATTGTATGTGTTATCGTAGCCTGCTTCTTCGGAGCGATCTCCGGTTCCGGTCCTGCAACGGTTGCGGCACTTGGAGCAGTTCTGATCCCGGCTATGGTTGAGCAGGGCGGTTTCTCCGCACCGTTTTCCACGGCATTGATGGCAACTTCCAGTTCTATCGCCATTGTCATACCGCCGAGTATCGCATTCGTTGTATACGCTTCCATCACAGGTGTATCTATTGCAGATATGTTTATGGCTGGTATCGTTCCGGGACTTCTGATGGGTGTTGCTCTTGTGATCATCGTTATGATCGAGGCAAAGAAACATAACATTCAGCCATCCCGTGAAAAAGCTTCCGCAAAAGAGCGCTGGGATACATTTAAAGATGCATTTTGGGGATTCCTGATGCCGGTTATCATCCTCGGGGGAATTTACGGTGGTATCTTTACACCAACTGAGGCTGCAGCCGTATCTGTTGTTTACGGTCTGTTTGTTGGTATGGTGATCTACCGTGAGGTTAAGCTCAAAGATCTGTTTGACATTCTTGTGGATTCTGCAAAGACAACTGGCGGAATCATGCTGATCGTAGCGAGTGCTTCCCTGTTCTCTTTTGTATGTACCAAGTTTGGTATTGCAAATGCGGCATCTGAGCTTCTTGCCGGCATTGCACATAATCAGTTTACCTTCCTTCTGATCGTAAACATCATTTTCCTGATCGCAGGATGCTTCATTGATGCAAACTCTGCGATGTACATTTTTATACCGATCATGCTTCCGGTATGTAAGGCTCTGGGCTATGATGTGGTAGCATTCGGTGTTATGGCAACAGTTAACCTTGCAATCGGACAGGTAACACCTCCGGTAGGTGTAAATCTTTTCGTTGCCATCAGTATCAAGATCAAAAAAGGTCTGGAGGTTACTCTTCAGCAGATCTCCAGAGCAGTTATGCCGATGATCGCTGCATCCGTTGCAGTTCTTCTGATCATCACTTATATTCCGGCTGTTTCCACAGCTCTTCCGAAGGCTCTTGCAAAAGAGGGCTCCTATACAGGAGACCAGTCTTCTGACACAGAAAGCCAGAGTTCCAAGGATTCCGGAGACGGAAGTGATTCCTTTAATACCATCGCGGATTACAGTGATCTTGACTGGCCGGAGATGACATGGAACTTTGCATGCTCTACAACTGAAACAAGTACCTGGGCTGACGGAGGACGTAAGTTTGGTGAGCTTATGGAAAAAGCAACCGGCGGAAAAGTCAAGGTTAATATTTACGCAGCAGATCAGCTGACAAACGGAAATCAGTCCGAGGGAATCCAGGCACTGATGAACGGAGACCCGGTACAGATCTCCATGCATTCCAATCTGATCTACTCTGCATTTGACCCGAGATTCAATGTAGTATCCCTGCCGTTTATCTATGATTCCTACGATGATGCAGATGCAAAATTTGACGGTGAGGCCGGAGAAAAGCTGAAAGAGATCCTTGGTGAGTACGGACTTCATTGTATGGGAATCGCAGAGAATGGTTTCCGTGAGCTGACAAACAGCAAGCATGAAGTAAAAACAGTAGACGACATGAAGAACCTGAAGGTTCGTGTGGCCGGTTCCAACCTTCTTATGGAATGCTATAAGAGATGGGGGCAGATGCCACAAATATGAACTGGTCTGAGACATACACAGCACTTCAGCAGAATACGGTAGAGGGTGAGGAGAACCCGTTGCCTGCGATCGACGCAGCCAGTGTACAGGAGGTACAGCCGTACTGCTCCATGTGGGATGCAATCTATGATTGTCTGTTCTTCTGTATCAACCAGGATATCTATGACAGCCTGACACCGGAACAGCAGCAGGTTGTTGATGAGGCAGGCCAGAAGGCTGTTGAGTATGAGCGTTATATCAACCGTTCCGGCGACGAGGAGATCATGAGCCGCTGGGAGAAGAGCAACGGTGTGACCTTTACAAAGAAAGAGGATATGGATATCGATTCCTTCAAGAAAGCAGTAGACGGAATCGACGACTGGTTTGTAAAGGAGCTTAAGAGTGAAGGCTATGACGATGCACAGGATCTTGTAGATCTGTTTACAGAGGATTCGGTAGATACCGTGGAGGATTACAGTGATCTGAACTGGCCTGAGACAACCTGGAACTTTGCATGCTCACAACGGAGACAAGTACCTGGGCTGATGGAGGACGTAAGTTCGGTGAACTCATGGAAAAGGCTACCGGAGGAAAGGTCAAGGTTAACATTTACGCAGCGGATCAGCTGACAAACGGAAATCAGTCCGAGGGAATCCAGGCATTGATGAACGGAGACCCGGTACAGATTTCCATGCATTCCAATCTGATCTATTCTGCATTTGATCCACGCTTCAATGTGGTATCCCTGCCGTTCATCTATGATTCCTACGATGATGCAGATGCGAAGTTTGACGGAGAGGCCGGAGACAAGCTGAAGGAGATCCTTAACGGCTACGGACTTCACTGCATGGGTATTGCAGAGAACGGATTCCGTGAGTTGACAAACAGCAAGCATGAGGTAAAATCTGTAGATGATATGAAGAATCTGAAGGTTCGTGTAGCCGGCTCTAATCTTCTTATGGAGTGTTATAAGAGATGGGGGCAGATGCTACAAATATGAACTGGTCCGAGACCTACACAGCACTTCAGCAGAATACGGTAGAGGGTGAGGAGAATCCGTTGCCCGCCATCGATGCAGCCAGTGTACAGGAGGTACAGCCATATTGCTCCATGTGGGATGCAATCTATGACTGCCTGTTCTTCTGCATCAACCAGGATATTTATGATGCGCTGACACCGGAGCAGCAGGCTGTTGTTGACGAGTGTGGTCAGAAAGCTGTTGAGTATGAGCGTTACATCAACCGTTCCAGTGATGATGAGATCAAAGCACGCTGGGCAGACAAAAACGGTGTGACCTTCACAGAGAAAAAGGATATGGATATCGATTCCTTTAAGAAAGCAGTAGACGGTGTAGATGACTGGTTTGTTCAGGAACTGAAAAAACAGGGCTATAATGATGGTCAGGATCTGGTAGATCTGTTTACAAAGTAATCTTCATATATGTTTATAAAAAGATAAAATAGCCGGAAAGAGGCAGTTCTGAGAGGATTTTTCAGGACCGCCTCTTTTCTTTGCGGAAAAAAGATTATATACTGATAGCAGTCCGGCATTTGTCGGGCAGGAGATTATTGAAATATGACCGGAACATAAGTAAAGCATATATTCGCATTTATTTTACTGTATGCTCCGGAGAGTTGATAAAGTAAAGGAAGAAATATGATAAAGATCGATCTGATAACCGGATTTCTCGGATCCGGAAAGACAACATTTATAAAAAATATGCCTCCTATCTTCTGAAAAAAGGCATGAACATCGGGATCCTGGAAAATGATTTCGGGGCAGTGAATGTGGATATGATGCTGCTTCAGGATCTGATGGGAGACAACTGTGAGCTGGAGATGGTTTCCGGGGGCTGTGATGCGGACTGTCACAGACGGCGATTTAAGACAAAGCTGATCGCCATGGGAATGTGCGGTTACGACCGTGTCATCGTAGAACCATCCGGAATCTTTGATGTGGATGAGTTCTTTGACGCCCTCCATGAGGAACCACTGGATAAGTGGTATGAGATCGGAAATGTGATCGCTATTGTGGATGCCAAGCTTGCGGAGGATTTTTCTGCGGAAGCGGATTATCTGCTGGCTTCTGAGGTGGCAGATGCAGGTTGCGTACTTCTGAGCAGGAGTCAGAAAGCTACAGAGGAAGAGATCCACAGCACAAAGGAACATCTCAACCGTGCACTTGGTCAGATCCAGTGTAAGCGCCGTCTGGACAGCGAGATTCTCACCGGAAACTGGGATGATCTCACAGACACAGACCTGGAAAAGATCCTGGATTGCGGGTATGTGGCAGAGGATTACGTGAAGGAATCCTATGCGGAAGGCGGCGGATTTGATTCTCTGTTTTTTATGAACGTTCATAAAAGCGAGGAGGAACTTCATGAAACTGCAGAAAGGATCCTGAATGATCCATCCTGCGGAGATGTTTTTCGCGTAAAAGGTTTTCTCAGAAAAGAAGATGGACAGTGGCTGGAGCTGAATGCTACCCGCCATGAGATCTGCATTCGGCCAACGAAGCTGGGACAGGAGATCATGATCGTTATTGGGGAGAAACTGAATAAAGAGGTAATTGATGGATACTGGAAATAATACTGCAGGAAAAACAGCACCGAAGAGATATGTCTCAGAGAAGGCCTTTGAAGAGCTTCCAGATACCTTTCAGAAGCTTGCAGAGCTGCTTGGAGAAGATCAGTTTGAACTGGTGGCAGTGAATGATGAGAAAGATCCGCAGGATCAGAAAGCAGCTTCAGAAAGTGCTTTTTCGGAAGCAATTGCGGAAAAGCCCGATGACAATATGTACAGAGTGGATTCTTATGTAAAAAACGGCGAAATCCGTCTAGTGTATCTTATGAATGATGCGGTAGAAAGCTTTCTTGTTTTTGGAAATGCCCGTATGACAGGTGTATACAAACCGGATTACGAGGGCGAGATCCTGGCAGATTTAAGCCGGCAGGGCAGAGAATACATCCTTGTGGTTCACCAGGATGATTCGGTGGTGACTTTGTTTTTTGAAACCTGTCTCTGGAAAACAATCTCTACGATTACAGCCGGATCGGTCATTTCTGGGTAGAAGGGTATGAATACTTACGGCAGCTGGAATATCGGCTGGCGATCCTCCGCGACAAATATGATTATATAGCGGGGACAGCTGCAACGCTCTGGAGGAGAAGCTTTCTGCACTGGTGGAATTTCCGCCATTGAATTACTGCTGTTATCCGGCTGTTCCGGAAAAGTATATTGTTCCCAGGGAAAATCCGTGGATTCCCTCGGAAAAGGCATTTGAGGTAATGGGAGAGATCGCAAGGCAGGCAGGAGACCGTACCTTTGTCAGGTGGCTTGAAATTTACCGGAAACTTCGGTTTAAATGGGTAGCACGGAAACTGGCAGGAATGCTTCACCGTACAAAACACATCCAGGTAACGATGTGCCTTTCTGAAAAGCTGCGGGAAGCTTCATCCGGATATGGGAATCGTTCTTTTGGAAAAGAAGCCGATGAAGAACTTAGAGTTCTTACAGAAAAAGCCAGGACAAAGCAGGCAGAGCTGAACGAGCAGGGTATGGGATCCGAAGTACTCAGGGAAGAACCGTTTACCATTGCCAGAGATTCTCTGGGATTTAAGGTTTATCTCATGAAATGGAACAAAGGAAGAAAAGACTGTACCGTTGAAATTGAAGAAATATGACGAAATATATATAGATCCGTAGAGAATATCTGTGAAGTGTTTTTGCCCGGCAGGGATTGCTTTTTTAAAAACACTGGGGTATAATCTAACGGAAAGAGTTAAGAACAGCCCTTTAATAAGAAAGGAGATTTTTAAAATGAAAGTAACACATATTACAGATATTGATAAATTTTTTGAGGTAATTGACAGCTGCAAGGGTAGAGTAGAGCTTGTAACAGGAGAGGGAGACAGACTGAACCTGAAATCCAAGCTTTCCCAGTATGTATCTCTTGCAAACATCTTTTCCGCTGGTGAGATCCCGGAGCTTGAGATCGTTGCAGCAGAGAAAGAGGATATCGACAAGCTTATGAACTTTATGATCAACGGCTGATAGGAAGAACGATTTTCAGGGATGTGAGCTTTTCACATCCCTCTATTAATCTGAATATAAAGCAGAATAGGAATGTCTGTTTTGTAAAATGGATATAATGACAGCAGATACAGAAACAGGTAATTTTTTCTCTGTCATTATGAGCATAACAGGATACAACCAGGGGGTACAATACTTCCTGGTCAAACTACGTTAAAAGGAGTGTATACAAAATGGTTAAAATTGATATTATCTCCGGTTTCCTTGGCGCCGGAAAAACAACTCTGATCAAAAAGCTTCTGAAGGATGGATTTCAGGGTGAGCAGGTAGTGCTGATCGAGAACGAGTTCGGTGAGATCGGTATTGACGGCGGCTTCCTGAAAGAGGCAGGGATCCAGATCCGTGAGATGAACTCCGGATGTATCTGCTGCTCTCTGGTAGGAGATTTCGGAACCTCTCTGAAAGAGGTTGTTACCAAATATGATCCGGACAGGATCCTGATCGAGCCGTCAGGAGTTGGTAAGCTTTCTGATGTTATCAAGGCTGTACAGGGTGTTCAGGACGAGGTTGACATTAAACTGAACAGCTATACAACTGTTGTTGATGCAAAAAAATGCAAAATGTATATGAAGAACTTCGGTGAGTTCTTTGATAATCAGATCCAGTATGCAGGTGCTATCATCATGAGCCGTACTGATATTGCAAGTGAGAAAAAGGTTCAGGAGTCCCTGGAGCTTCTCCGCAGCCTGAATAAGGATGCTGCTATCATTACAACTCCGATCGAGAATCTTGACGGTAAGAAGCTGGTAGAGGTTATGGAGCATCCGGTATCCCTGGAGCAGGAGATGCTTGAGGAGGAGCATGAGCATCATCATCACCACGACGGAGAGTGTGGCTGCGGCCATGATCATGAAGAGCATGAGCATCACCATCACCACGACGGAGAGTGCGGCCTACGAGATCTATCTGCTGCGGGCAAATCTGGAAATGACGGCACTGCGCTATTTTGATTGCAAATTCCCGGAGGAGGATCTGCGCACCCTGCGCGGCATTCTGGAGGAGATGCGCAATGTCCGGCCGGGGGATCTTTCGCAGATCGTGGAGAACGACAACCGCTTCCATGCGGTCATCGTGCAGCGGGCAGGGCTGCCCAGACTGCTGAAATTCTGGGATGACCTGAACTACGGCAACCTGCTTGTTGGGGCGAACAGCGGCTCTAACCACGAGACGCTGGCACAGCGGCAGAACGGCATCCACACCAAGCTGTACGAGGCGCTGGCAAGCGGCGACACCGAGGTTGCCTGCCGCGCCATCTACGCCCACTACATGGAGCCTATGGAGCGGATGCGCAGCGCAAACAGCGCTGGACAGGCAGCGGACGAAGCAGCAAAATAAGGGGAATTTGGCTGACCGTCTAAATTTTGACCAATCATTTTATGAAAATTGCAGATTGTCTACAATCTGCAATTATGCTATACTATCAAAGTGATCGGTCGAGTACTGCTGTATTTTTGGTAAAAATTGCGAAACGTATGCGGAACCTCGGCCTTCTTACAGGAACTTCCGCCCTGTGTGGAAAAGAAAGAGAGGAATTGTCCGCATGTCTAACAAAGAAAAAGCCACAAAGATCTCGTGGCTTACCCTTGCCTTCATGGCCTTTTCTACGGTCTGGGGCTTCGGCAACATTACCAACGGCTTTGTGTACTTTAACGGTCCGCAGGTCATCTTCAGCTGGATCTTCATGTTTGTCCTGTACTTCATCCCCTATGCGCTGATGGTGGGTGAGCTGGGCTCTGCCTTTAAAAACGAGGGCGGCGGCGTCAGCTCTTGGCTGCACCAGACCACCAACGCAAGCTGGCCTACTACGCCGGTTGGACCTACTGGGCTTGCCACATCACCTACATCGCCAGCAAGGGCAGCGGCTTTTTGAAAGCGCTGAGCTGGGCTGTTTTTCGCAACGCGGAGACCTACGATTCCTTCCCCACCCGCTACATCCAGCTGGCTACCTTCTGCATCCTGCTGCTGGGCTGCTACATTGCAAGCTTGGGTCTGAACCCTCTGAAAAAGCTGCTGACTGCCGCAGGCACCTGCACCTTCGTCATGTCCCTGCTGTACATCGTGATGATGTTCGCTGCCCCGGCCATCAACCCACGGCAGAGTACGTCCACGCAAACCTGAGCTTCAGCAGCCTCATTCCCAACTTCAACGTCACCTACTTCACGTCTCTGTCCATTCTGGTGTTCGCTGTGGGCGGCTGCGAGAAGATCTCTCCCTACGTCAATAAGGTCGAGAACCCCAGCAAGGGCTTCCCCCGCGGCATGATCGCGCTGGCCGTCATGGTGGTCACCTGCGCCATTCTGGGCACGCTGGCCATGAGCCGTATGTTCGACCCCGCCGTCATCAACGCCAGCGCAGAGAGCTTCAACGCCTATGTCGCCAACAGTTCCTACTGGGCTTTCCAGAAGCTGGGTCAGTACTACCATGTGGGCGATCTGTTCATGATCATCTACGCCTGTGCAACGTCATCAGCCAGCTCGCCGTGCTGATCTTGAGCATCGACGCACCGCTGCGTATGCTGCTGGATAACCGAGCACACCAAGCAGTTCA
>ENA-OQHY01000431-OQHY01000431.1-human-gut-metagenome-genome-assembly--contig:-NODE-431-length-23906-cov-2.043358_pt1 | contig 23906 bp, 32 predicted proteins | sample MGYA00242570_ERZ504733 | MGnify/ENA primary metagenome ERZ504733 (study PRJEB26092, sample SAMD00036219) | human gut metagenome | host: Homo sapiens | study: EMG produced TPA metagenomics assembly of... | reverse complement strand
TTACTCTGCTTGATATCAACAATACAGTTCCGGCTGATATGTACAACGATGAAATCAAAGGAAAATTCAACTATACACATAAAGATACATTTATGGGATTCCATTGTGGAAATACAGCTTCCCAGAAACTGTCCTTCTGCTCTATGAAATATCAGATGATTATGGCAAGAGCACTTCCGGAAGAAGTAACACAGGGAACTCTTGAAGGAGATATCATCCCTGGAGATATCACATTCTATCGTCTGCAGAGCACAGCTGACTGCAACTTCGTGCATACATCGCACATGGTGAAGTTCTTCCGGTAGCAACTCGTTCCTTTGGTGCAATCGGTATCTTTGCAATTCCGGAAATGGGACGTTTCTATCGTCACGTACTGGTAGAAAAGAATTATCCACATCACGGAGCAGTTGCTTTTGGACACTTCGGAAAAGCGCTCTATGAAGTATTTAAATACCTTGGCATTGATGTAGAAGAAATTGACTACAACCAGCCAAAGGGAACTCTGTACCCAACAGAAAATCCATTTGCATAATTTTTGCAGGTAAGAATCAAAAATGGAGGCTGCCCGAAAGAGCAGCCTCTTAGTGAATAAGGAGAAGAAAATATGTTATACATTGGTGTTGACCTTGGTACATCCGCTGTAAAATTACTGTTAATGAACGAAGAAGGCAAAATTGAAAAAATCGTTTCCAGAAGAATATCCTCTCTCTTTTCCGCATCCAGGCTGGTCAGAACAGAAACCGGAAGACTGGTGGACACAGAGTATTGAGGGAATCAAAGAGCTGACAGCAGAATGTGATAAGAGTCAGGTTGCAGGTATCAGCTTTGGTGGACAGATGCATGGTCTTGTTATCTTAGATGAAAATGATGAAGTCATTCGTCCGGCAATTCTTTGGAATGACGGAAGAACAACAAAAGAGACTGCTTACTTAAATGAAGTAATCGGAAAAGACAAACTCTCTGAGTATACAGCAAATATTGCATTTGCAGGATTTACTGCACCGAAGATTCTGTGGGTAAAAGAAAATGAGCCGGAGAATTTCAAACGTATCAAAAAATCATGCTTCCAAAAGACTATCTGGCGTATAAATTATCCGGTACTCACTGCAGTGATATGTCCGATGCATCCGGTATGCTGTTAATGGACGTAAAGAACCGTTGCTGGTCGAAAGAAATGCTTGATATCTGCGGAATCACAGAAGAACAGATGCCGAAACTGTTTGAAAGCTATGAAGTAGTTGGAACATTAAAACCGGAATTAGCAGAAGAACTGGGTATTCCGGCAACCTGTAAAATAGTAGCAGGTGCAGGTGACAATGCAGCAGCCGCAGTTGGAACAGGAACTGTTGGCGATGGAATGTGTAACATTTCCCTTGGAACAAGTGGAACAATCTTTATTTCAAGCAAAGAATTTGGTGTAGACCCACACAATGCACTCCATGCATTTGCTCATGCGGATGGAAATTATCACTTAATGGGATGTATGTTAAGTGCGGCTTCCTGTAATAAATGGTGGATGGATGAAATCATCGGAACAAAAGATTATGCCGGTGAGCAGGCAAAAATTGAAAAACTTGGTGAAAATAATGTATACTTCCTGCCATATCTGATGGGAGAACGCTCTCCTCACAATAATCCAAATGCAAGAGGAACTTTCATTGGTCTTACAATGGACAGCACAAGAGCCGATATGACACAGGCTGTTTTGGAAGGTGTCGCTTTTGCAATCCGTGATTCCTTTGAGGTTGCAAAATCTCTTGGAATTAAGATTGAACGCACAAAAATCTGTGGCGGCGGTGCAAAGAGTCCGTTATGGAAGAAAATGATTGCAAACATCTTAAACATCAAAGTAGATGTAATTGAATCCGAAGAAGGACCGGCACTTGGCGGTGCAATGCTTGCAGCAGTTGCAAACGGAGAGTTCGCTTCCGTAGAGGATGCAGCAGCTAAGATTGTAAAAGTTATTGATACGGTAGAACCGGAACCGGAATTGGCAGCAAAATATGAAGAAAAATATCAGAAATTTGCTAAGATTTATCCGACGGTAAAAGATTTATTTGGCGAATTACTGTAAAAGATATTCGAATTTGAACGCAGATAAGCATTCCCCCGCTTCAAGTGTGCGAAGCACTAAGCGGTGAGGGGGGATGCTTCTGTCAGTGGGAGTTGAAAGCTTCCACTGACAGAACGCGAAGCGACTGCGTTCATGAGCAAGTAGCGAAGCGGATTGCGAATGTCCGCTTTACCGCAGATAAGCATTCCTGCTTCAAATGCGCAGAGCATTAAGCAGATTGTGAATGTCCGCTTTACAGCAGGAGACAGTGTACAGAAAATTTTTTCTATACGCTGTCTTTTTTGCGTTGTTTTTACGATGTTAATGCTATAGTGTAATAGGAAAACATACTTGATTTTGAAAAATAAGAGCGGTATAATAAAAGCCCTGTTAGCAAGAAAAAATTTTACAGAGGAGAAGGAATAAAGACTCCGAGAATACATAATTAAATCAGGAGGAGAGTATCATGAAATACGTACTGGATGTGCACACACATACGATTGCAAGCGGACATGCCTATAATACGATTAAAGAAATGGCACAGTCTGCATCAGAAAAAGGGCTGGAGTTGTTGGGAATCACAGAACATGCAATGAAAATGCCGGGAACCTGTCATTCGTTTTATTTTGCAAATTTAAAAATGCTGGAACGAAAGATGTTTGGGGTAGAAATGCTGTTTGGTGTGGAACTTAACATCTTAAATCAAGACGGTGAAGTAGATATGGAAGAAAATCTCTTAAAAAAAATGGACATCGTGATTGCAAGTATGCATATACCTTGCTTTAAGTCTGGTACAAAAGAAGAAAATACACAGACTTATTTAAAAGTTATGGAAAATCCTTATGTGAATATTATCGGGCATCCGGACGATGGAAGATTTCCGGTCGATTATGAACAGCTGGTACTTGGAGCAAAGAAGCATCATGTACTTCTGGAAGTGAATAATAACTCTTTAGATCCTCGTTGTACCAGAGAAAATGGGGAAGAGAATGTAAAGGACATGCTTTGCTATTGTAAGAAATATGAAGTTCCGGTTGTGGTGGATAGTGATGCACATACAGATGCTCTGGTTGGCTGTCACTGCTTTGCTGAAAAAGTAATAAAAGAAGTAGATTTTCCGGAAGAACTGATTATAAACCGTTCTGTAGAAGAACTGAAAAAATTTCTTAATAAGTAAATTTTGAAAATACTGCTTTACTTTAAAATTTTAGTGTGTTAATATAGGAAGAAGAGAAGTCATATTGGGGTGACAAAAATATACGTTATGATAGGAGAGTTAGAATTATGAGTAAAAAAATTCATACAGAAGCAGTCGATTCTTTATTTGATGCGATTTTATGTTTAAAAGATAGAGAGGAATGTTATACATTTTTTGAAGATGTATGCACAATCAATGAAATCTTGTCTTTGTCACAGCGTTTTGAGGTAGCAAAGATGCTCAAAGATAAGAGAACTTATCTTGATATTTCCGAAAAGACAGGCGCTTCCACAGCAACCATCAGCCGTGTAAACAGAAGTCTGAACTATGGAAATGACGGATACGAAATGGTATTTAAGAGAATGGCAGAAAAAATAGAAGAATTAAAAACAGAAAAGAAAAAGTCAGGAGAGGACCTTTTAAAAATAAAAATGTGTACCTCTCCATTTTTTTGAGAATTTTACAATTTATTATTTCTTACTGTTTTTATTCTTATTTTTCGTCTCTTTTGGCTGGTTATCTGCCATATCGTCTATAATCTTTTCGATAACCTGTTTTTTAACATATACGTCAAAACTGAGCATACAGATGAAAGAGAATTTTCGGAGAAAATCCTGTTCTTCTTCTGTTGCGTGCTCAAAAGAATTGCAAGCAAGTTTATATTTTTTCGTTACGTCTTTGGCAAGTGGTTCAATCTGCTTAAGTTCTAAGTTCATAATCTCATTATAGAGTTCGGTCATATCCATTGAGCCGTCACCGGAAAAATAATTTTGGGAAATCGGGTCAAGCAGGGTCTGGATATCATTGATACATAAAATATTTTTTAAATAATAAATAAAAGTAAGCATTAAAAGATGCTCTTTTGAATATTTCTTTTTGACCGGTGGCGGTAACAGGTTATTTTTTGCATAGTTGTTAATCATGGTTTTCGTCAGGATTTTATCTCCTTCATGTCTTCTTGAAGAAGAAAGATGACTCTCCATAAATGTCGTTACCTGATCCATATATAAATCAATTTCCGGAATTTCTTCAGGTTTAATATAAGAAATACGAGAAATGCTTTCAAGAATACTATTGAGCATGTCTTTTGTGTCAATTGTCATTTTATCACCTCTATGCTATATTATATAGTTTTCAAAACTATTTGTAAACGAATTTCTGTAAAATTTTCACGCTTGAAGCAGATAAGGGGAGTATGGTATATTGTAGAAACAGGTGACACTGAAAAATAATTTTAAAGAAGGTGCAGGTTTATGAGTATATATGATACCTTAAATCCGGAACAGAAAGAAGCTGTCTTACAGACGGAAGGTCCGGTTTTAATTTTAGCAGGTGCCGGTTCTGGAAAGACCCGTGTGCTGACCCATCGAATTGCCTATTTGATTGATGAAAAGGGGTTAATCCGTGGAATATCATGGCGATTACATTTACGAATAAGGCAGCAGGTGAAATGCGGGAACGAGTGGATAAGATTGTGGGATTTGGCTCAGAAAGCATCTGGGTTTCAACCTTTCACTCAAGCTGTGTGCGAATTTTAAGAAGATACATAGATCGCTTAGGCTATGAAAATAATTTTACGATTTATGATACCGATGACCAGAAAAGTCTGATGAAAGAAGTCTGCAAAAAGCTGAATATTGACACGAAAATCTATAAAGAACGTGCGATTTTAGGTGCAATTTCTTCTGCAAAGGATAATCTGGTTGGCCCGGAAGAATACGAAAAAAGTGTGATGGACGATTACGGCCGGAAAAAAATTGCAATGGCGTATACAGAGTATCAGAAAGAATTAAAGAAAAACAATGCATTGGACTTTGATGATTTGATTGTAAAAACTGTTGAATTGTTCCAGAGCTGTCCGGATGTGCTGGATTCTTATCAGGAAAGATTTAAGTATATTATGGTAGACGAATATCAGGATACGAACACAGCGCAATTTAAGTTTGTCAGTCTTTTAGCCGGCAAGTATCAGAATTTATGTGTCGTTGGTGATGACGATCAGTCCATCTATAAGTTCCGTGGTGCAAATATCGGAAATATTCTTGGATTTGAGAAGATATTTCCAAGAGCAAGAGTAATTAAATTGGAGCAGAATTATCGTTCCACAAAAACAATCCTTGAGGCTGCCAATCAGGTCATTCACAATAATATTGGAAGAAAAGCAAAAACGCTTTGGACCGATAATGAAATCGGTGAACCCGTGCATTACCGCCAGTTTATGAATGGTTATGAAGAGCAGAATATATCGCAGGAGACATTAGTAAAAGGTTCGTGAGGGAGAATGTGAATATAAAGACTGCGCAATTCTATATCGAACCAATGCACAGTCCCGTATGTTTGAAGAAAAATTTTTGATGGCAAATATTCCATACAGACTGGTAGGGGGCGTAAACTTCTATGCACGTAAGGAAATCAAAGATTTGCTGGCCTATTTAAAAACCGTAGATAATGCCAGAGATGACCTTGCAGTGCGTCGTATTATCAACGTGCCAAAGAGAGGAATTGGTGCTGCAAGTCTCTCTAAAGTGCAGGATTTTGCAGACCAGAACGGAATTGGATTCTATGATGCTTTGCAAAGAGCAGATGAAATTACAACGCTTGGACGTGCAGTATCTAAAATTACACCATTTGTAACCTTTATTCAGAGTTTAAGAAGTAAATTGGACTATATCAGTCCGTCTGAATTATTGAAAGATATTATTGACGAAACCGGGTATGTGACAGAACTTCAGGCAGAAAAAACAGAAGAAGCGGAAGCTCGAATCGAAAATATTGATGAATTGATTACAAAAGTGGTAAGTTATGAAGAAGAATGTGAAGCAAATAATGAGGAAATCAGTTTAAGCGGTTTCTTGGAAGAAGTGGCATTGATTGCGGATATTGACACGGTAGATGGAGATGATAATCGTGTACTTCTAATGACTCTTCACAGTGCAAAAGGTCTGGAATTTCCTTATGTATATCTGGCAGGAATGGAAGATGGCGTATTCCCAAGTTACATGACCATTGTGTCAGATGACCCGACTGAAATCGAAGAAGAAAGACGTCTTTGTTATGTTGGAATCACAAGAGCGATGAAAGATTTAACTCTGACCTGTGCACAGCAGAGAATGATTCGTGGGGAAACCCAGTATAATAAGCCGTCCAGATTTATCCGTGAAATTCCGAAGGAATTAGTAGATCTTGGAAAAAATTTCAAAGAAAGAAAAGTAAAAGAAATTCCGCTTCCAAAAGGCTACCAGCAGATGAAAAAAGCAATCAAAGAGCCGGCATTTATGCAGAAAAAATTTGAGGTAAAAAAAGCATCCAGCCTTTCTTATGATGTGGGAGATACTGTCAAACATATCAAATTTGGAACTGGTGTGGTAAAATCCATTGTTGATGGTGGAAGAGATTACGAAGTAACGGTAGATTTTGAAAAAGCAGGCGTAAAAAAGATGTTTGCCTCCTTTGCAAAATTAAAGAAATTATAACATTATTTCAAAATGCAAAAGATAAAGGTACAAATATGGGAAAGAAAAGATAGTAAAATTTACATAAGCGTGATATAATAATGGAAACAGCCAAAGTAACGGACTTAAAGTTGCCGGAAAGTAAGTTTCTGTGCAAGAGAGGAAGGTGTAGTATCATGAATCGTATTGAAGATTTAGTAGCAGCATTGCAGAAAAGGGAAGAGGAGAAAAATAAAAATACAGTTTTATGGATTCTCGCAATTGTTGGAGCTGTATCTGTAGTTGCAGGAATTGCTTATGCGGTTTATCGTTTCTTCACACCGGATTATCTCGAAGATTTTGAAGAAGACTTTGATGATGATTTCGATGACTACTTCGAGGATGATGAGGAAAACGAAGAACACGAAGAAGATAAGGACGAAGAGTAACAAAATAATAAAAGAAGCTTCGGGAAACCGGAGCTTCTTTTTTAGAAAGAATGAAATAGAAAATAAAGAAGAATAAATAGCATCAGATATGGAGGTCGAACATTTGAAAAAAGGTGAAATTTATGAAGGCGTAGTAGAAAAAATTGAATTTCCAAATAAAGGAAAAGTAAAAGTTGGAGAAGAAACGGTTATTGTAAAAAATGCAATCCCAGGTCAGAAAGTCCGTTTTATGATAAATAAAAAACGTGGAAAAAAATTAGAGGGACGTCTTTTGGAAGTATTAGAAAAATCTCCTCTTGAAAAAAGAGAACCGGTCTGTAGCATTTTTCCGGCATGTGGAGGCTGTATGTATCAGACCATGTCTTATGAAGACCAGCTTAAGATGAAAGCAAAGCAGGTAAAAGAACTTTTAGATACAGCAGTAAAAAATGGTGGACAGGTAGACGAAAACGGAAATCCGGATTATGTATTTGAAGGAATCAAAGGAAGTCCATTTGAATTTGCTTACCGCAACAAAATGGAATTTTCATTCGGAGATGAATATAAGGACGGACCGCTTGCACTTGGACTGCACAAAAAAGGCAGTACTTATGATGTGTTAAGTGCCCGTGACTGTAAATTGGTACATGAAGATATGACAAAAATCCTTTGTTGTGTCCTTGAATATTTTCAGGAAAGAAAGACCAGTTTTTATAAAAAAATGCAGCATGTGGGCTATCTGCGCCATCTGTTGTTACGCCGTGCCAACACAACCGGAGAAATTTTAGTCAATCTGGTAACTACAAGTCAGGAAGAAATGGATTTAACACCATTAAAAGAAGCACTTCTTGCATTGGATTTGGAAGGAAAAATTGTGGGATTTCTTCATATTATCAATGATGGATTATCCGATATGGTAAGAAGCGATGAGAGAGAATCCTTTATGGACAGGATTACTTCTACGAAGAAATCTTAGGATTAAAATTTAAAGTGACGCCATTTTCTTTCTTTCAGCCAATTCTTACGGTGCAGAAGTACTTTACAATACTGCAAGAGAATACCTTGGAAGTACAAAAGATATGACCGTGTTTGATTTATATAGCGGAACCGGAACGATTTCACAGATTTTAGCACCGGTAGCAAAAGAGGTAATTGGTGTGGAAATTGTGGAAGAAGCAGTTGAAGCAGCAAAAGCAAATGCAGCTTTAAATGGAATCGAAAACTGCCACTTTATCGCAGGCGATGTATTAAAAGTGATCGATGAGATCAAAGAAAAACCAGATACGATCGTGCTTGACCCGCCAAGAGATGGAATCCATCCAAAAGCACTGCCGAAGATTATTCAGTATGGAGTGGATAAAATTGTGTATATCTCCTGTAAACCGTCCAGTCTGGCAAGAGATTTGGAAGTGTTCTTACAGAGAGGATATCGGGTTGAGAAATGCGTGTGTGTGGACCAATTTTGTCAGACTGTGCATGTGGAAGTTGTGTGTTGTCTACATCGGGTGAATTCGTAGAAGTGCTGAATTTTCCAGATTCAGGCATTTTGTGAGGTATATGAGCTTCACACCAACAGGCAAACAGGGCAAGAAAAAGCAGATTATGAACGGCATTGAAGTGTCAGTAGTATTGCATATGTAAACGCATGGTAATAATATCTAAAAATAGAAGATACATTTTTAGTAAAAACTGCTTTTGAAATAAAAACGAAATGGTTTTATAATAAAAATAACGGTGAGCAGTGTAGTGATGCAGGGAAGCAACATATATGCTGCTCGTTTTTATAAAATAAATCTAAGGAGGAATTCTACATGCATGAGTATGAAATCTTTATTGAAGAAATAAATCCGTGTGGAGGAGAACAATACAGTAAAAAAACTTTGATTGAGGCAGAAACAGATAGTCCGGAAGCTTATGTAAAGGAGAATGGAAGATTTCCGGTTTTGGAATCCACACATAATGAAAGCGGAGATGTTGTAATAGTAACCGGAGATAATCAAGGCTCTTTTGTGCGTTATACTTTTACAGAGTAAAGGTGCTGATTAGTAAGGAGAGATGTTTTTGAAGTATGAAATTGGGGACTTTGTCAGTAAACCAGTTACAGGTATTTGTAAAATAGAGGATATTTTATATTTGAATCCGCAGTATGAAAGAAATAATAAATTGTATTATCTGATGAAACCAATCGAAGATGAAAAAGAAAAAATATATGTTCCTGTTTCAAACTCAGATTCGAGGCTGAGATTGTGCATGACAACAGAAAAGGCATGGAATTTGATTAAAAGAATTCCAGAGATTCCGATAGCCTGGACGAATAATGAAAAAATGAGAGAGCAAAATTATAAAGCGGCAGTAAAAGCAAATGATCCAGAAGCCCTGGTTGCTATTATAAAAATGATTTATCAGAGGAAACAGAAAAGACTTGCTCAGGGAAAAAAGTGTACTGCCACGGATGCAAGATATTTTCAGGTAGCGGAAAATTTATTATATATGGAACTGGGAGTGGCACTTGGAAAACCAAAACAGGAAATATGTAAAACAATTATCGAGTATATTAACCAGAGCAAACAGGAAAATTGACAGAAGTATAGAGTTAGAATAAAATATAGGTCTGGTAAAAAGTACCAATGTGCAATAGAAAAATTTTGTTTGACATTTTGAAAAAGAGGCAATATAATTACAAGAAACGAGTAGCAAGTAAGCGTAAATCCAGTTTACCGGCTACTCATTTTCATTTACGCGAGCAATGAGCCAAAGTCCGTGCTTGCAAGAGACCTTGGCGACTGCCGCGATAACTTTAGAAACTCGCGGAGCGCGTTTCTAATAGTTTTGCAAAAATGAATATCGCCATGAAAAGTGTGTAGCGTGTCAGCGTAAGTCCAGCTTATATGACAGGGTGCACACTTTTTTGTGCCAAAAGAAAGGAGTTAAAACAAAATGGCGGAAAGCAACAAGATGAAAGAGATGCCGGTGAATAAGCTGATGGTCCAGATGGGAGTCCCGATGATCTTATCTATGGCATTGCAGGCAGTCTATAACATTGTAGACAGTGCATTTGTGGGAAATATGAGAGTAGGCAGTGAAGCAGCACTAAATGCTTTGACGTTGGCATTTCCGGTGCAGATGCTTATGGTGGCAGTGGGGATTGGAACCGGTGTAGGAACCAATGCACTTCTTGCAAGGACACTTGGACAGGGAAACAGTAAAAAAGCTGCAAAGGTAGCTGGAAACAGTCTGTTTCTGGGAGTGATCATTTATGTGGTCTGCTTCTTGTTTGGTATCTTTGGGGTGAAAGCATATATTTCATCGCAGACAGTAGATACAGAAGTGCTTGAGATGGGAGTCAGCTATTTGAGGATATGCTGCGTAATTTCTTTTGGTATTATTTTCTTTTCTCTATTTGAAAAGTTACTCCAGGCAACAGGCCGTTCTCTTTATTCCACAATTGGTCAGGTGGTTGGAGCAGTTGTAAATATCATTCTTGATCCGATCATGATTTATGGTATTGGATTCTGCCCGGAGATGGGAGTAAAAGGTGCAGCTTATGCAACTGTAATTGGTCAGATAGCATCCACAGTATTACTGCTTATCTTTCATATCAAATTAAATAAAGAATTCGAGCATGGAGCGAAATACATGAAGCCGGAGGCAGAATTATCAAGGAAATCTATGCAATCGGACTTCCGGCAATCATTGCACAGGCTCTGATGTCCATTATGGTTTATGTGATGAACCTGATTCTGAAATTTAATCCGCCAGCACAGACAGCCTATGGCTTGTTCTATAAGGTACAGCAGTTTGTTCTGTTCCTTGCATTTGGACTTAGAGATGCGATCACCCCGATCCTTGCATTTGCTTATGGAATGAGAAGTAAGAAAAGAATTCAGGATGGAATCAAATATGGTCTGATCTATACAACTGTGTTAATGATTCTGGGAATTGCAATCACGGAGGTTTTTCCCGGAGCATTTGCAATGCTGTTTAATGCAGGACAGTCGAGAGAATATTTTATTGGTGCAATGAAGGTGATTTCCGTAGCTTTCTCTTTGCCGGAATCAATGTGGCTTATCAGGCATTTATCAGGCACTGGATGGAGCATAGAATCGCTGGTTATTTCACTTTTGAGACAATTTATTATTATACTGCCGCTGGCGGAATTTTTCAATATTTGTCAGAAATGGACAGATGGGAGTTTCACTGATCTGGTGGGCATTTCCGATTACTGAAATAGTTTCATGTTTTGCAGGTTATGTATTCTTAAAGCGAATCAGAAAAAATAAAGTGAATGTTTTGAATTAAGGAGGAACTGAAAATGGCAAAAAGAATCATTACAATCAGTAGAGAATTTGGAAGCGGTGGACGTTTATCGGAGAAGAAGTAGCGAAGAAACTTGGGATTGCTTATTATGATAAAAATATTATTAATGAGATTGCAGAGAAGACAGGTTTATCACAGGAGTATGTTCAGAAAAATGCGGAATTATCTCCGAAAAAAGGATTGTTTGCATATGCATTTGCCGGACGTGATATCACAGGAAAATCAGTAGAAGACATGGTGTATGAGGCACAGAGAAAGGTTATTTTAAAACTGGCTGATAAGGAATCTTGTGTAATTATCGGAAGAAATGCAGATATATTCTGAAAGAGCGGGATGATGTGCTGAATGTATTTATCCATGGGGATATGCCGGAAAAAATACAGCGAATTATGGGCTATATAATGTAGAAGAAAAGGAAGCTGTCAAAATGATGGCAGATACAGATAAAAGGCGTATGACGAATTATAATTTTTACACGGATCAGAAATGGGGAAAGGCCAGTAATTATACGTTGTGTCTGAATAGTTCACAGCTTGGATATGACAGATGTGAGAAGCTTGTTATGGAATGTAGTAAATAATCATCAATATTTTTTATGAAGACCATTTCACGGTAGAGTTCAAATCTGGGATAAGCGTGAAAATTCACAGAAAAATACAGAACAATGCATCAGCACCTCGCTTCGGCGAGGTGTTTTTTGATGAGATTTAGAGCAGTCGGAAAATCAATCCTTCTTTGCTAAAACAGATGAAAATTTAAAGAATATATAGTATAATCAATTTAAAGAATATATAGAAAAAATAATATAACAGAGATATAAATTGAGAGGTGATAAATAACATGAACTTAACAAGAATCAGCTGTTTTCTAAGTCTGATTTTACGCCACAAGCCAGAAACCATTGGTATCAGTCTGGATGAGCATGGCTGGGCAAATGTGGACGAGCTGATTGAGGGAATTTCAAAAACCAGAGAATTTAATATGGACATTTTAGAAGAAATTGTCCGGACAGATGAGAAAGAGAGATATTCTTTTAATGAGGACAAGACTTTAATTCGGGCGAATCAGGGTCATTCAATTCCGGTAGATGTAGAATTAGAAGAGGTAGAGCCACCGGAGGAATTATGGCATGGAACAGGTGAAAAGTATGTTGCATCAATTGATGAGATTGGTCTGATTCGCAAAAGCAGATTGTATGTACATTTATCAAAGGATAAAGAAACTGCGCTTAAGTTGGAAGCAGACATGGAAGACCAGTGCTTTATACGGTAAAAACAAGAGAAATGTATCAGGATGGATATACTTTCTTTTTATCAAAAAATGGAGTGTGGCTTACAAAAGAAGTGCCGGTGAAGTATTTGGAAAAAATAAAGGGGCATTGAAAGCCCCTTTTAATTTAGATAGTCCAGAAAATGTCCGCACCCTCTTCTCTTAAATAGTTCACATACATAAATAGATAAAATATGCAGCATAGCATAACAGCATAACAATTCCACAAGGTCTTCTTAATTCTTTGTGTTTTATTGTGCCGGCCCAAAGTAAAATACCACTGAAAATTGCGACTGCATTATCAATCATAAACTTACTTTCAAAAGGAACTGTACAAATCAGAGCGGTTGTTCCTATTACAAATAAGATATTAAAGATATTGCTTCCTACAATATTTCCAATTGCGATTCCAACATTTCCTTTTTTGGCGGCTGTAACAGATGTTACAAGTTCCGGAAGGGAAGTACCGAAAGCGACAATCGTAAGTCCGATAAATCGTTCACTCATTCCAAAGAATCTGGCTATTTCAGAAGCACCGCTGACTGCAAAATCACTTCCCTTTACAACCATTACTCCGCCGATTATCATCAGAATAATACATTTCCAGACAGGGAGCTCTTTTGCAGTTTCCTCTTCTTCAGAACTTCCTTTTCTGGACATTACAAACAAATATCCAAGAAACAGAATGAATAAAATCCAGAAAACAACGCCTTCCCAAAATGTAATGGAACTTCCGGTTGCACCAAAAATCATCAATAGAACAGTGATTCCTATCATATATGGTATTTCGTAACGCAAAGTTGATTTCTGAATGGCTACATTTGTAATAACGGCAGTAATTCCAAGGATAATTAAAATATTTAAAATGTTACTTCCTACGACATTTCCGATGGTAATTCCTGCATTATCATTTAGTGCAGCGGTAATGCTGACAGCGGCTTCTGGCATACTTGTTCCCATTGCTACGATGGTGAGTCCTACGATTAACTGTGGAACACCTAGTTTTTTAGCAATGCTGGCGGCACCTTCGACAAACCAGTCAGCGCCCTTGACTAATAAAATAAAACCTGCTAACAAAATCATCACTTGTAAAATCATAATATACCTCTTCTTTCTTGTGTGTTTATCATTCAGTAGGTATAAAAAAAGACTCCTACTGTATGAAATAATAGATACAGTAAAAGTCTTGCTATTTAATCACTTTCCGAGTCATGTAAAATGACTGTATTGACGAAAAAGCAAACCGGATTTGGCTAGCTACTCCCTTTTAGATGGTTGTATTCTAACAGATGATGTTTGAATGTCAATTAATTTATAAGAAAAGAGTAAAAACTGGAAGAAGTTGAAGAATCTGAGGAATAAATAATACCAGAAAATATGATAAAAATAAATAGCATTCATCGTGGAAAGGGGATAAAAGCCATTTTTTACGGTGTTTTTTTGTCTGAATTTTTGCTATAATGCGAGTTGAAATCGTATCAGAATTTTAAGAAGGGAATTTAAAATGAAACTAGAAAAAGACAGTATTTTTTACAGAAAACTATGGAGTCTGATGATTCCAATTGTACTGCAAAACCTGATGCTTGCAATGGTCGCAGTAGCCGATGCGTTTATGCTTGGGGGAATGAACCAGAATTATATGTCTGCGGTTTCACTGGCAACACAGATTCAGTTTATCCAAAACATGTTTCTGGCAGCAGCAACAGCAAGCCTTGGAATTTTGGGGGCACAGTACTGGGGAAAGGGAGATATCAAAACCTTAGATGATATTTTCTGTATGGCACTTCGGCTTTGCGGCATGGTATCCGTTATATTTTTTTATTGGATGTGTATTCTTTGGAAAGTATCTGATGTTGATTTTTACGAATGAATCTGTACTGATTGGATATGGCGTGAGCTACCTGAAAATCGCAGGTTGTTCTTATCTGTTAACCGGAATTTCGCAGTGTTATCTTGTCATTATGAAAACAAGTGAACATGCAAAGACAACGGCAATTATCAGTTCATTTACCGTTTGTGTAAATATTATTTTAAACTGGATATTTATCTATGGTGCATTTGGCTTAGAAGCAATGGGAGTAAAAGGTGCAGCACTTGCGACCTTAGTGGCACGTATTTTAGAACTGGGCTGTTCGATTATGATTTCTTATAAAGACGGCTACATTCATCCGGATATGAAGCGATTGTTTTATCGAAATAAACAGCTTGCAAAAGATTTTCAAAAATGTGCCCTGCCGCTTCTTGGTGCGTGTTTGTTCTGGGGGATTGGATTTACGTCTTATTCATCCTTTATGGGACATCTGGGTGTTAATGCGGCAGCAGCAAACTCTGTGGCTGCGGTTGTGCGTGATATTATCTGCTGTTTTAGTGCGGGTATTTCAAGTGCAGCAGGAATTATGGTTGGAAATGAACTGGGAGCCGGAAATTTAAGACGAGGAAAATTATATGGAATCCGTTTATTAAAAATTTCACTGGTCTGTGGTGTGATGGCTTCCCTTTTGATGCTAATTACTGCACCGATTATTCTGCATTTTGTGAATCTGACTCCACAGGCAGCAGGATATTTAAAAGGCATGTTTGGAGTGATTTCCTTTTACATGATAGGGCGTTCGGTCAATGATGTCACGATTAATGGAATCTTTGGAGCAGGTGGAGACACGATATTTGATATGTACAGTCTTGCAGTATGCATGTGGTGCCTTGCAATTCCGCTTGCTGCACTTGGTACTTACTATTTTCACTGGTCAGTCGTGGTTGTGTATGCATGTACCTGTATTGATGAAGTTGGGAAACTTCCGTGGGTATTTTTGCATTTTAGAAAATATAAATGGGTGAAGGATTTGACTCATTAATTTAGAGGTGATTAAGATGAAAACACGAGAAGAGATTTTGGCTTATGGATTAACATTTGCGGATACTTATGTGGATACGCCGTTTTCTGATACAAACTGGCAGCTTGTACGGGTAAAGCAAAGCAAAAAAGCATTTTTGTGGACTTATGAGAAAGATGGTTTTTTGAATTTAAATGTAAAAGCAGACCCGGAGTGGCGTGATTTTTGGAGAAGCACTTATAAATCTGTAATTCCGGGATATCATCAAAACAAAGAACATTGGAATACGATTATTTTAGATGGCAGTATTCCGGATGAAGACGTAAAACGGATGATTGCAGAAAGTTATGATTTGGTAACGGACAGTCCGACAAAACGAATTTACGAAGCAGTGAAAAAATTCCTAAAGGACATGTGGCAACGTATGGGCAGATTGCAGAGATGGCAGGAAATCCGAGAATGTCAAGAGCTGTGGGAAATGCCTTACATAAAAATCCAGACCCACTTCATATTCCGTGTTTTCGAGTAGTGAATTCCAAAGGGGAGCTTGCAGGTGCATTTGCATTTGGAGGGGGAAAGGCACAGGCAGAACTCCTAAGAGAAGATGGAGTTGAAGTTGTGAATGGAAAAGTGGATTTAGAGAAATATGGAATGAAATAGATTAAGAAATGGTGGCAGATGTCGTCTGAGATATATTTATAGAAAATATGGTAAAAATAAAAAGGACTTTAGCTGAAAAAAATTTTTCGGTTAGAGTCCTTTTTTTACAAGAAAAGACAGTTCGATATGGTATGATTGTAGGAAAAATAAGATAGAAAAAAGAATAATTGAAAGTGAGTAGAAAGAAGAAAAGAATGAAGTCTTGGAAACAAAATCCTTCAGAAAAGAAAACTCAAAATCAATTAGAAAACAAAGTCGAAAAAGAAACAAAAGAAAATCAGTTCAATCGTGCAGAAACTATTTTTTTAAACAGTATTTCACATGATATAAGAACACCATTAAATGTGATTATCGGATATACGGCGCTTGCATCTGCCCATGTTAATGAAGCGCAGGAGGTAAAAAAATATCTATCGAAGATAGAGACAGCAAGCAACCATTTATTGTTATTAATAAATGATGTTCTGGATATGAGTCATATTGAAAGCGGAACACTAAAGCTTGAACACGCACCAGTGTATTTACCGGATGTGCTGGAAAATTTAAAAGCAATTATTCAGACAGATAGTTCTGCGAAACAGCTGAAATTTTTGTGCAGATACCAAAAATATGGTGCATAAAAATGTTATTACGGATAAACTTAGATTAAATCAGGTATTATTAAATATCTTGGAAAATGCAGTAAAGTATACAAGACCTGGAGGAAAAATTTATTTTCAAATTCGAGAATTAGAAGAACAAGAGCCGGGATTTGCAAAAATATGAATTTTGTGTAAAAGATACCGGAATTGGTATGAGTGAAGAATTTATAGCGCATATATTTGAACCATTTTCCAGAGAACAGACTCTACAGTCAGCGGGATTGAAGGAATAGGACTTGGAATGGCGATTGTAAAAAAGATTGTAGACAGGATGGGTGGTACTATTGCGGTAAAAAGCAGACAGGGGAAAGGGACAGAAGTTATAGTTATCTTGAAATTTAAAGTCAGCAGTCAACCTGTAGCAAATGAAATGCGGGCACTTTCAAGACCAGAACAGATGGAAACATTTTCAGAAAAGGAAAAGGCAAAACAAGAAAATTTGAAAGAAGAAAGTTTAGAAAATCCATTTAAAAACAAGAAGATTCTCTTGGTAGAAGATAATGAATTAAATCGGGAAATTGCGGTAGAACTGTTAAAAGAAGCTGGTTTTATTTTAGATACAGCAGAAGATGGAACAATAGCGGTAGAAAAAATGAGAACTGCAAAACCAGGTCAGTATGATTTGATTTTGATGGATATTCAAATGCCGATTATGGATGGATACGAAGCAACCCGCCAAATCCGAAAGCTAGAAAATCCAGAAACAGCTAATATTCCAATTGTGGCAATAACAGCAAATGCATTTGAAGAGGATAGACAAAAAGCACTGGAGGCAGGAATGAATGAACATGTATCAAAACCGATTGATTTGGAAAGGCTGTTGGAGGTTGTGAAGAAAGTACTGAAATAATGAAAGAATAATGAAAGAGAAAGAAAGCTTTGGAATGAAAAGATAGTTCCAAGGCTTTTTTTTATTTTATAAGGAGAACTAAAAAAGTAAAGGAATCCTCGTATTTGAAAGATAAAAGTGGCATAATAGAGATATATAAATAATCTAGGTGTTTATAGAATGCAGTAGGAAGATTTACTGTATTAAATAAGGAGAAACAAAGTATGTTTATTAATTTTTCAAATCATCCAAGTGAGGCATGGGGAAAAGCACAGTTAAATGCAGCAATGGAATATGGTGAGGTGATAGATATTCCATTTCCAGCAGTTAATCCGTATTCAAATGAGGAAGAAATTTATAAAATTTGTGAATAGTATGTGGCACAGATTATGAATTTAAATCCGTCTTGTGTGTTATGTCAGGGTGAGTTTTGTGTCGCTTATGGAGTAATTTCGGCACTGAAAAAGTTTGGAGTAAAGGTAGTTGCAGCTTGTAGTGAGAGAAAATCTGTGGAGCGAAAGGTAGGAGATAATGTTAGAGAAAACTTCTAGTTTTTCATTCGTACAGTTTCGGGAATACGAGTAAATTTTAAGAATGGAAACGAGATTAAAAAAGTAAAGACTATAAGAAGGGATAAAGTTTTTTTACAGAGGAAAGATAAACTATTTAAAAGAGTGGTAAAATTAAAAAAAATAATTTAAAATAAATAGTAGCAACATGAGATGTAGTCAGCTGCCTCTGACCTAGAATTAATGTTTTAAAGAGGTTAGAACTTGTAAAAGTTCAAGTTGACTAGCCTAAGTGTCTTGAACACTACGTTATTTCTGTTATCACACCTGCAAATGATACCCTAGTTTGCAGCTCTGTGCAGGCTCTGTAAACAACTCTGTGAGGTAGGAGTAGTCAACCTGAAGTCTCCGATTACGGGAAGCAGTTCTAACATTGGCGAAGGGTAACAAACTTCTTAAATAGAAAGGTGCAGGACCTGAGGGTAGCTGCAAAAGGTACATATTATGCGAGTATTTGTATTTAATATGCGAGGCGAACCTTTAATGCCGTGTACGCAAAGAAAAGCCCGCCTTTTATTAAAAACAGGCAAAGCTAAAATTTATAAGTATAATCCATTTACTATTCAATTAAAGTATGTAACTGGTGAGAACAAGCAGGAATGTCATGTTGGAATCGACACTGGTTCTAAGTATATTGGTCTTGCTGTGACCTCTGAAAATAAGGTTTTATTTAAGGGCGAAGTAGAGCTTCGTCAGGATGTAAAATCAAAAATTGATACAAAACGAATCTATCGCAGAAGTAGGCGAAATCGTAAGACTCGATATCGTAGATGTAGATTTTTGAATCGTAAACGGTTTGGCAAATGGCTTCCGCCTAGTTTACAAAATCGTATTAATCATACATTTAAATGGATTGATAAACTATGTTCTTTTATACCAGAATCAATTCTTCATATTGAAGTTGGCAAATTTGATATTGCTAAGATGATTAATCCAGAGGTTCATAGTGTTGATTATTCGCAAGGTCAAACTTATGGATATCAAGGAGAACGATATTTTATTTTTGCAAGAGATAACTATACATGTCAGGTATGTGGAGAAAGGAATAAGCCATTACAAACACATCATATTATTTATGTATCAAATGGTGGTACGAATCGTGTTGATAATCAAATCACGGTTTGTAAAGAGTGTCATACCAGTACGAATCATAAGAATGGAGGAATCTTTTATAAATGGCAGAAGGAACACAAAAAAGTTAAGCAGTATAAAGCACCACCATTTATGAATGTACTTAGACAACAAATTCTTAATCAATATCCACAGGCTCTTATTACATATGGTTTTGAAACTACTATTAAACGTAAAAATATTGGTTTAGAAAAAACGCATTATAATGATGCAATTGTTATTAGTGGAGTTTCTACTATTTCTGAGAATTTACATGAATGGCTTCTTATTAGGCAATTTCGTAAGAAAAAACGTTCACTACACGAAGGAGTGCCTCGTAAGGGAAGAAAAGAACCGAATCGTATACAAAAGCGTAATAGCAAAAATACTCCATATTATCGTGGATTCTATCTGAATGATAAGGTGAGTGTATTTGGAAAGAGCGGATATATTACTGGATTTACCAATAGTGGAGCTTATGTCAAGGGCGTAGATGGTGAATATATTGTTTTACCGAATAAATCTTATAAGCGGGTAAATATTGCAAGTTTGAAGTTTATCTGCCACAATAATAATTGGCAGTATATTACAAAAAATGCCGTGTGATTCAAGATTTATTTTATCATCGTTATGGAGTATGAAATTCTAAATAGAAAAGGATAAAAGAAAGGAAATTCATTATGGATTATGCCACATTAAGTAATGAAGAGGGTTATACGGTTTTTGAATTTGAAAATTATAGAATAAGATTTAAAGCACCGTATTCCTTAGAACATTATATTTCTGTTAAAGAATGGAATAATGGATACCTTGTTGTGATGGCAAAATATAGTCATAATAATGAATACGAAGAGGAATATATTGATTTAAATCCAATATTAGAAAATTTATATATTCCCTCCAATGAATTTTTGAGTAAAATAAAAGAAGTAAGAATACAAAACACTTAAGAAAAGAGGCTTTACAATGAACAAACACATAGAAAAAGCAATACAGCTTAGAAATGCAACTCCAATGGTCAACAATTGTTCTCAGACCATCCTTCGGGTTTATGCTGAGGAGCTTGGTTTGGATGAAAATCTTGCAGCAGGAATTGCCGGCAATTTTGGTGGTGGAATGAAATGCGGAAGCACCTGTGGGGCAATCACAGCAGGATTTATGATACTTGGAGCAAAGGGAATCGAATCTCCATTTGCGGTAAATGAATTCCGCAGACGAATTGCTGAAAAGCATGATGGAATGACAGACTGTGCGGAACTTTTAAGAGCCAATGCACAGAAAGGCGGAGCAAAGAAACCGCACTGTGATAATATGATTTTTGAAGCAATTGAGCTGATTGACGAGTTAACAAAAGAAGCAGAGTAATTCGGTTATGGGCAAGTAGCGGAGCAAATTGCGAATATCCGCCGGATTAAGAGTAAAGTAATTTTACAAAGAAAAGTAAAGAACAGGGAGGACAAATCCAATGAAGTATACGAAATTTGGTAAAACAGGAATTGAAGTTTCTAAGATGTGTCTTGGCACATGGGGCATTGGTGGTGCAGGATGGGACAATTATTCAGATGAGAGCCGTATGGATGCAATTAAAGCAGCTTTAGATTGTGGTATTAATTTTATCGACACAGCACCAGCCTATAATGCAGGAAAAGCAGAACAGTATGTAGGAGAAACTCTGCATAAATTGGGTGCGAGAAAAGAAGTTGTGATTTCTACGAAATGTGGAAATGAATTTATTGATGGGAAATATGTCCGTTGTGGTTCAGCTGATAAAATCTTAAGAGAGTGTGATGAGTCTTTGCAGAATTTAAAGACAGACTATATTGATGTTTATCTGGTACACTGGCCAGACCCGAATGTTCCAATGGAAGAGACAATGGACGCATTAAATCAGTTAAAAAAACAGGGAAAGATTTTACATGTCGGAGTTTCTAATTTTACAAAGGAACAGATGGAAGAAGCAAACAAATATTGTGAAATCGAAGCTATCAGCCACAGTTTTCCATGGTAGACCGGGATAATGAAGAATTAATCCGCTGGGCGCATGCACAGGACATGGGAGTTATGACTTATGGAACATTAGGTGGTGGAATTTTAACCGGAAATATCGTGAGTTAAAAACGTATGAAGCAAACGATAATCGAAATAGATTCTATCCATATTTCAGAGAACCACTATTCTCAAAAGCAATGAAATTGTTATCTGTTATGGATGAAATCAGTAAAGAGAGAAATGTACCGCTTGCACAGATTGCATTAAATTGGACCTTGAAAAAAGAATTTATTTCTTCCTGTATCACAGGTTCACAGAGTCGTGATAAGATAGAAGCAAACTGCAAAGTATTCGACTGGGAATTAAGTGCAGAAGAAATGCAGATATTAGATAAAGCGATTGAGGAATATTCGAGAGAGTAAATAAAGATAAGTAAGGAAAATAAGCAAGAAAAATAACAAAATCAGAGGCAGAAGCAAGTGGATATAGTGTCTGTAAGAATTGCTATCGTTAGGAAAAATTTTTGAAGAGAGAAATTTATCAGAAAATTCGATGAAATTTTGACTCTTGCATCGTAAAATAGAACAAGTAAAAGAAAATAAACAGGCATATCAGACATGGGGAATGATATGCCTGTAGTGCGTTGTTTGAGTTTACATTTACTTGAACGAAGGATTGATGTAGGAAGAAGGTACGATTGAAATGGGATTAACAAACTATGTAAGTGCAATGGATTGCTGGAAGGGACGTATTGACAGTACAACAGATTATGATGCATTTCGCTGGCATCAGTGGGTACAGCCGTTGGATTTGAATATACAGACGGAAAAGCCGGAGTGTGAACTGGGTTTTGCTTTTATCGGTTTTTGCAGTGAGCAGGGAGTAAAGCGTAACAAAGGTCGTGTCGGAACTGCGCTTGCACCGGATTTTATCCGTGCACAGATGTCAAATCTTCCATGTACTTTTTTTACAGGATGTCAAATTATATGATGCAGGAAATATTTTATGTGATGAGATCTCAATGGAAGAGGGACAGAAACTGCTTGGCATGGCAGTGGAGAAAATTTGGATTTAGAGCTGTTTCCGATTGTGCTTGGAGGTGGTCACGAAACAACTTTTGGTCATTTTCAGGGGCAGCTGGCAGATATGAAGAAGAAAGAAACGCCTCTTGATATGGGAATCATTAATTTTGATGCGCATTTTGATTTAAGACCTTATGAAAATGGTCCGTCATCCGGTTCAATGTTTCGCCAGATTGCAGATATTTACAAAAAGGAAAATGTGCAGTATCATTATCTTCCGTTGGGGATACAGGAACATAGTAATACTGTCAGTTTATTTAAATTTGCAAAAGAAATCGGAACAGAATATATTCTTGCAAAGGAAATCCAAAATTCCAATTATGCAACGATATTAGATAAAGTGGATACCTTTTTATATCAGTGCAGTTCAGCATATATTACTGTATGTACCGATGTATTTTCTTCCGCTTTTGCACCAGGAGTCAGTGCAACACAGTCACTGGGATTGGACCCTGAAGTGGTGCTTCCGATTATCAAACATATTTTGAGAACCCGCAGAGTCAGAGGATTTGATATCTGTGAAATTTCTCCGAGATTTGACCAGGATAATACGACTGCAAATCTTGGTGCAGTGATTATATTTGCGGTGGTAAATACGCTTTGTAAATTAAATAATCTGGCGATTGATGTATTGGAATAAGGGGAAATTATTAAGAAAGCAAGAGGGAAAAGACAATGTATTATGTGCCAGATGGAACAAAAGAATGTGGATTTTATGAATGTAAAAATGTGGAAATCGTTTTCTTTCTCTTCAAACGATGGAAAAGATTCCGTGTCCGGAATGTGAGGCAGAAATCGACTATGAAATCGGACCAGATGAAAGCTTGGAAGATGTTTTAGATACTGCTGTCTTACTGGAAAAAATTGAAGGATCAGAAGAAGTAGAAAAAATGGATGCACTTTTAAGTCTTGCAATTACCGGAGGGATGATAGTTGGATTTAAGAGTTCGCATCTGTAAATTCTTAAAAAAAGAAGTAGTGCTTTGTATTGCTTTTGTGCTGGCTGTAATTTCTTCTTTTTTGATTCATCCGGACAAGAAATATATACAGTATATTGATTTTCGAACCTTAGCAATTTTGTTTTCTCTTATGAGTGTTATGGCAGGATTAAAGGTTGCATGGAGCCTTTGATTTGTGGGGCGTAAAGATGCTGGAAAAACAATATCTTTGGCAGGTCATTTTAACTTTAGTGCTTCTTACTTTTTTGGAAGCATGCTGATTACAAATGATGTGGCGTTGATTACCTTTGTACCATTTACTTTTGTGGTATTTAATTTGCTGGGAGAATCCTACCGAAAAAAACAAGTTTTATGGGTAGTCTGTATTCAGACGATCGCAGCAAATCTTGGAAGTATGCTGACTCCCCTTGGAAACCCGCAGAATCTTTATTTATATGGAAAAAGCGGGCTGTCATTTGGAAGGTTTCTTCTATTAATGCTGCCTTATACCTTAACTGCGCTGGCGCTTCTTTGTATTTGGAGTTTTTGGCTTTGTGTGAA
>ENA-OQHY01000430-OQHY01000430.1-human-gut-metagenome-genome-assembly--contig:-NODE-430-length-23940-cov-3.500441_pt1 | contig 23940 bp, 28 predicted proteins | sample MGYA00242570_ERZ504733 | MGnify/ENA primary metagenome ERZ504733 (study PRJEB26092, sample SAMD00036219) | human gut metagenome | host: Homo sapiens | study: EMG produced TPA metagenomics assembly of... | reverse complement strand
GTAATATTGCTTAATCTATAAACCACATATTTAGGAGGATATGTCAAGATATTTATATAAAAAAATCCAGAATATAAGCCCAGAATCGTTGAATTTTCAGCATTCTGGGCTTAAGTTGACCACATTGCGGTCAGACCCCAATGTGCCGTGCCAATAATCAGGCAGAGGGATATGTAGGAGATGTCTTTGATCACTTGTTAGTCAAAAGTTCGATTAAATTATGTGTGCATCAATTTTTGTGAATATGCAACTTATCTTTTAATACACCAGTCAGCAAGCAAAATGTTTCGTTTTTGGAAATCAGCGATATAGCCACATAAACAACCACCCCGACTATAATCTCCAGCACAAGTTCTGCGTAAATATTTGAGATAAAGCACGAAACAAGATAAACACATAAACCCATCACAATAGATGATATTAACGCATAGCTGCAATCTTGAACCTGTTCCGTGAGTCTATAATTGATAAGCCTCTGACATGCAATTCCGTTTATAATAAAATCGATAAACGTATTAAATGGCAATGTTAAAGCAATTGCTGTAACTCCAAATCGCATTGCAATAATAATAGAAAGGATCAGAATTGGTTTTTTAATAAATTCCATCTTCAGCATAATATCGCTACGTCCAATTGCCTTAATTGCTTGTAAGGTGATCGTTCCAATTACCGAAAGGATACATTCCACGCAAACAATTTGAACATACGGTACTATTGCGATCCATTTTTCAGTATACATCACAATAGTTAGAGGCTCCGCAACCACGCACATGCCAACCATCATAGGGAAAACGACATAGGATAGAACCTGTATGCTTTTGCGAGAGATATTTTTCACATGGTCAAAGTCATCATTGACATTCGACATGCCAGGGAACAGTACGCTTATAAGTGTTGTGTACAAATTGTTCCGTATAAGCAAAGGCAACTGTTTTCCACGGGAATAATATGCCAGATCCGTTGTAGTATATTGGTATCCGATCAAAAGGTTTCCCAGATTATTACATATCGTTCCGGCCAAATCCGTAAACATCACTTTCCATCCATAGCTGATGAGAGGTTTAGCCGCCGAAAAAGAAAATTGCAATTTGGGCCGCCATTCAACAATTGTAAACAGAGTAAACGTATTTACAATTGTGTTAGTAAGATACTGAGCAATTAACGCCCACACTCCAAAGCCCTGATAGCCATTGCTATACCGACAACGGCTGACGCAATCGTGCCAATAGTTGTTGCAAAAAAGAACTTCTTGAAGTTCATTGTCCGCGATACATACGCACTCTGGATAGATTGAAACGACGAAATAGGAAGCCGTAACGCAAACACCCTCATAGCAGTGGTCAAAATAGGCGTGTCGTATGCCTCAGCTATAAAAGGCGCAGCAATAAAAAACACAACGTAAACAATGCCACCAAGTATCAAATTACAATAAAAAATTGTATTAAATTCCAACTCCGACGCATCTTTTTTCTGAATCAAAGCGGTATTTAACCCACTGCTCAAAAAGACGTCAGCTATGGCTATAAAAATGTTTATAACTGAAATTGCCCCATAATCTTCTGGCATCAATAGACGCGCCAAAATCAAAGAGACGACAAATGAAACTCCTTGCGCAATAATTCTCTCGCAGAATTTCCAGATAGTGCCGGAGAAAATTTTTGAATTTAATTCTTTCTCATTCATGTTTATGCATACCTTTATCTTGCGTTAGCAATCTATGCCTTCGCATCCTACTTATCCAAATTTATTTGCTCAATAATTTTTTGAGCATAATACATCATTCCATTATCTCCAGGGTGAGAAGCAACACCCTCATGTTCAATCACATATTCCTCTCCACTATTCCAATATACAATGGAGCCCATTCCGACCTGATACTCAACATTTCCCCTTATCTCGCTAAGATTGACCCACTCAATATCCAAACCATCAATGGCACTATGCTTTATTTGGGACTTTTCGTCACTCCAAAAATCATCCACAATAATGATCTGCGCATTGGGACATTTTTCCTGCACATACTCAACCATCTCACGGAAGTCATACTCTAAGGTGGTAGTATCGCTGCAATTTTCCGAAAGTTGGATCGTAACCAAATCCAGTTTCTCACTTAAATAACCATCCCATAGCCCCATAGCCAACACTTCACCACGGTTGTTGGCTTGCTGTTCCCAAGCGGCAGCATTGAAAGCATAAGAGACCACATCCTCATCCAAACCATCCTCCAAATAGGTGCTTACAATATGAAAATAGTCTTTGTCGGACGTGCTGGCCGCCATACCTCGGTCTTCATCTAAGAACCCGGGGCACCTGGTGATACTGTTGCCTATGGCAAGATAATTGAAGCCATCGCCCCAATCTATAATGGCAGCCTGATTGTCAACCTGGGCTTTAACAACGCTAATCTGCGCTTGTAGGGAATTTATCTTTTCATTTTGCCAATGCTCATGTTTTATAAATCTATAGCAAATATACCCCCCCCGAATATGGTAAGGAGCAAAATGCCAACAATCAACGTAAAGCAGCATTTATTCTTGACCACATTACCCCAAAATATATTTTGCTTTTCTTTTATGCCATCAATTTCTTCAGACTTTGCGCTGGCTTTCATTTTCATCAAATTCACCTCATTGCATTTATTTAGTTAGTTATGCATTACTCTTGTCTTTGTTTAGAAGATTAGAATAATACAACGCTGACGCATCGTATATATCATTATTGTCGTGTTCATAGAACTCCTGCATTGTTCTTGTCTTAGTTCTGTCTTTCGCATCAGCTTTTCCTATACTCCTACGGGCAATCCACTCTTCCTTTGATTTTGTAAAGTAGTGGTTGATCCGCAAGAGTTTTATATTATTATTTATATTAAACCAACCCGTTACCTTGCGCCCGGTCTCGTCAATGCTGTAATATCCAAAATAATACATAGGATAATGCACATGGCAATATCTATATACTCTCCTTGGGTTCACCACGCTTTTTATGCAGTCATTGCCCTTTCCGTTTTCAAAAGCACGGTACAGATAATTTTCCAGTACCCCCCCTCCGTATGGTTTTTCCTCGTGAAAAGATGACCCAAACATACGCCAGTTAACTGCAAGTCCACCTGCTTTGGGTTCCACATCTAAAATAGAGCTTACAATGTTTGCGACGCTTTCCCCTTCGTTTAACGGAAAGAGAAATTCATCCGCATCAATAAATGCAATATACTTGCAGCTATTTTTATATCTGCGTAATGCGTCATTATACGCAGGAAGCTGCATAGCTATACCAGGGAAATACTTATACACAACCTTACCCGAACTGATGTAAGGCTCAAGTATTTGTCTGGTGTTGTCAGTGCTCTCATTGTCATAGATATATATTATATCCGCCCCAACAAGCAAATGATACCGGACCCATTCTTCGATATATGGACCCTCATTCTTAATGATCACTACGATTCCTAATTTGTTGTCAAACACATCCGGTTCAACTGTCAACCTATTAATAACAGACGCAACCGCTTGCCCAGGCTGCCGCAGAGCAAACTTGATAGATTTCTTCATCTTGCCAACAATTTCACTCATATTTCTACTCACCTCTCATAATTTGATTTTCCAATAATTTCACTATAAAATGTTTTATCGTTCGACTTATTAGGCACATAATTCCATGCAAGCTTTTGCGGCAGCCTCAATATTTCAGCAGCAAGGTCCGCATTATATTCTTCATCCAACAAACGATATAACGCATACATATTGCCAGCATACTTTGACACTTTATTTAATACATTGTCATCCATACCATACAGCTTACAAACCATGTAGGCGGCATCTATAAAGAAATATATCGGATACTTTTTGTGTTTTTAAAAAAATATTCCCTAAAAAATTGTATCCATCACAGTAACAAGCATTCCGTTCTTTCTCGATGCCACAAAAAAGCCTGACCAAGAGCAAACCTCGCCTTTATAGCTCAGAAAATCTGATGTTGCAGCGTAATCTACGGAATCATAAGATTTAGACTCCAGACCCTTGAATATATCAAATCGGCCATCAAAATATATTGTCGAGTCGATCCATGCGCCGCCATTATTTTTGAGAAGATTAAAGCGCAAAATATCCGAAAATGTTTGAACCGATATATCTCCTGCTCGGTAAGCCTTTAATATTTGCGGATGAATGTCTGTATAGTCCTCAAAGTTATGCTTCGTTATTTCAACTATGGTACAGCCATCAAACGCCTTGCGTACAGACTGGAGACATTTTTGCACAATATTCGATGCATTTTCAAAGCCGTCCCACCAAAAGACAAATACATTTTTTTTGATTGGGCATTTGTCCAAATCCGTAGACTTCCCAATATATGGCTTTATAATGGGAAGCACATCACTTTCGATCTTTGGGAGTTGTTCATTCATATCAACGAACGCACTCTGCCTCAAAATGTGAAAATTTGTCAGTTTGCCTGCTTGCTTAAAACCTTTAGCACGAGCCTTATCTAAATAGAAAAGCGTATTCTTAACCGCAGTCTTTGAGCCCCGATATGCTCGCTTCAGGTCATCTCGGGTATTCACCAATGTTTCATACAGCGGATATGTTTTTGATGTACGACCTTTTAGCTTTAATTTATCACTCTGGCTATTTGATGCAGCTACCAGTCTTTAAAGGCCTTATTGTAGATTGGATCAAAATATATCGTGCGCAGCTCTTCCTTACCTGATAAATCACCATTCGCACTCGTCGAATTAAAGCGTCAACTAAAAAATAATACAGCGCATAAGCCTGTATCAAATCCTGGCCATCCCCTTGCAAAATTGCCACAAACGCATTAAAAGTCTCTGCACACCGAGCCAAATATCTTTCAACGTCGGCACTATGCATCATAGACCCCTGGTTCGAGATATTATAATAGTAGGAATTTGAGCAGCGGATCACTCGTATTTTTTTGCTGTATTTAAGCGCAAGATAAGTAAAAATGCTATCTTCCCCAAGCATAAGTCTGCCGCATTTAGCATAGTCCGTGCAAACAGCCCTTGCACAATCTGAACGATATAGTTTATGCCACCGCGAAATATAAACCCTATTTGAAACCTTCAAATTTTGGAAATCATAGAGGAAGCTTTTTTTCAAGCCATCAATCTCTTTGCCAGCATAAACAGCATCTCCAGCCAAAGGGCACGCCTTATAAATCCCGTTGTCATTTTGAAAAAAGCCCATTGCAATAAAATCATACTGCTCCGTCATTTCACGCATGAACGACTCGACGAAATGTGGCCCAATATTGTCATCAGGGTCAACAAAGCAAACATATTGACCCTGTGCATGCAACACTCCCGTTACAACGGCAGCTCCAAGCCCTCCGTTTTTTTGATGGATCACTTGCACATTATCGTTTAACTTTGCATATTCATCGCACATTGTACCGCTTTTATCCGTTGATCCATCATCTACAAGAACCACTTCAACGTCGGGGTACGTTTGATTTAATATTGATGGAACAGATGTATCCAAATACTTTTCCTGATTATACACTGGCACAACAACCGAAACCAATTTTATGTTGCGCATATTCTCTTTACTTTCCATATAGCTCCTTGAATTTTTTGCAATCTTCAACTGTGTTGATTTGCGAATACATTGCTCAATATTCTTTTCACAATAACTGCGGTCAACCTTTTCAAAATCGACCTTCATCAGCTCGCTTATTACTTCATTGGCAAAGCGGTATCGAATGATTTTTGCCGGTACTCCGCCCACAATTGCATAAGGGGGCACGTCCTTTGTTACAACCGCCCCTGCGGCAATAATTGCTCCTTGCCCGATATGCACACCCGACATAATGGTCGACCGGAATCCAAACCACACATCATCCCCAACAACAATATCACCCTTTGAAACACCTTCGAGCGGTTGATTGAGCAGTTTAACCTTATAAGGATACGTTGACAACAGGTCGGTAGGATGATCCGCACTTAGCATAAATGCAACATCCGGCGCAATAGAACAGTAATTTCCAATTTTGAGCTTGTGCTTATCATCAAAAGTAAGCACATATATTCCGCCGTATGTTCCTTTTCCAACACTAACAAGGTCAAAATTAAAATCGTTTTGTGGGTTGGTAAAATTGTGAGAATTTAGTCTTCTCCATTTTTTTCTTTTGATTGCCTTGTTTATCTTATTTATCGGCCACATAAATTCATCACCTTAAAATGTATTAGCATCAAATTTGAGACTTCCAATTACCAATTTTTTGTTTTTACATGGCATCTTATTCGCGCCAATCTTCAGTGGGAGCGCAAGTATAAAATACAAAAGTGCATTTTCGTAAACTTCTGTAATTGAAATAACAAAAAAGCAAAACAAAGCTATCAGAATCAATTGGAAAATTTTATCGCGTCGCTTTGTGCCACAAACATAAAGAGTTTTCACACAAAGAAACAAATAAATCAGCCGCTAATCAATCCGCCCTCAAAAAACACTTGCAGATAATGACAGTGGCAATGTGTTGCAGTTGTTCGTATGTAGCCTGGGAATATTCCCAGCAAATTATATGCATCTGATCCCATAAGATAGCCATGACCAAATAGAAGATTTGATTTTATCTCAGAAACCGCATTTTGCCAAATCAACAATCTATTAGTCATTGTCATATCTTTTTTCAAAACGCCCTCAACAATCGGCCTTAAATATTCAAAGCTGTTATTTATCACAATTGTTACAACAAGAAATGCAACCACTATTGCAATATTTGTAGGCGTAAGGAATTTCTTGATTGCAGGGAAAAAATACAAAAGAAGGAATACTGCAACACCAACCATTGTCGTACCAGACCCCTGTATAGCAATTGATACGATTATAGCGGCAATCAAAGAAAAAAATCTGAAGTTGTTCTTTGTCTTTTCCCTGTATAAGGCAGCAATAAGTAATGCTGGCAAAAACCAGATTATAAATAAGTTTCTTGCCCCCAAAAACCATTCAGTTGACATCCCGTACGCTTCATTTTCGCGAGATATAAAACCATTTGGCGCAATAATAAGAGTAAACAAGTTAGTGTAAATGCACAATTCACAATGAAGCAACAAGACATTTAAAAAGCGCACAAATCTGTCTGCATAAATATCAACTATACAAGCAGTTGCAGTTATTGAAATCAGGTTTTTAATGGCATACGCTGTATAATTCTTATTGTATACTGTGACCAGCAAAATCCACAATTCCATAAAAAAGAACAGTCCAATCCATTTGGATGGGCGTTTCCCTTTATATATGTATGTCCCTGCAATCAGTAAAGGTAGCATCCACTTTAATAAATTATAAAACTTTGATACAATTCCGATAGACAGGGCAGATGGCTGGAACATATAAAGAAGTAGAAAAAAAAGCCAAGCACCTGATATTCTTATCCTTCTAGGCCAATGCACTCGTATCTTCATTCACTCATACCCTTTCTGCTCTTTTTCTTAAATCACGTATGTGAGACATCTTTTATACATTCCAAATAACTATATTCAAACGTCTCATCTGGCTCAAGGAAAGCGCCCTCGCCCCATTCATTCCACGCATTGATGAACAAATATCTACATCCAGCTTCCTTAGCTTGAGAAAACTGCCTTGAAAAATATTTGCCAAAAATTTCAGGTGTATTGCCAACTATAAATCGGCCCTTGTCCTTTTTTCGCGGTGTATTGTCCCATCCCACAAACGCACCCGGGAATATTTCCTTTCCTGTATCATTTTGCCCCAAATCCTTTTTTGTATTAAATAAAAGCCTTTGCCATATCCATGAGTATACGTTTACAAGGTTATGGCTGTGCTTGCTCAAATTGAAAGCGACTGTAATAGCTTTATCGCGGGCATGCTCAAATTTCGTGCGACCAAAGTTGAGCGTATAACCCGGCTCAAAGTACAAGTAAGCGTTGGAATTTTTGCAAACAGGTTTGTTTTGGAAAGAGTTTTTTTCCTCGATAATATATATTCCGTCAAAACCGTTTTGTTTGCATAGCTGATTCCAGCACGCGATCATTTCTTCACATTTTGGAATACTGGTGCACCTATACAGCACCAAAACCGGTTTGTTATCGATTTTTTCGTAATACTGATCCTTAAAAAAGCTGAGCAGATACTCGAAATGCTGCTCCCATTCCAGCCTGTCTCCATACCGCTGCGGCATTAGCACGTCGGTTTCATGTCCATCCCAGGTGCGCGCCCAAGTTCATTGGCCCAACACAAAAAATAATTAAGTTTAACACCCTGATAATCGCGTATTGCCTCAAGAGGCTTCTGCAGCAGCAGTTTTCCATCAAACCAGTAGTGATAATAGCAAAACGCATGGATACCATATTCTCTGGCCAGATCCATCTGCGCCACCATATTCTCTATCTTAGATAAATCATAATAATTATTGTTGAGCGGTACCTCGGTTGGTTATGTCCTTTATATAAAGGTTTGGCATTTTTTACATTTACCCACTCTGTAAATCCTTTTCCCCACCACTCATCATTTTCAGGAAAAGTATGAAATTGCGGCAAGTGAAATGCCACTATTTGAGTTTGAGATTTGTTATCCTTGTCAATTGGTTCATTTTTCATTGCTGTACCACCATTATATCTCCATAAATTCTTTCATATACTTCTTATACGTCCCTAGCAGCATCACAACATAAAGGCCAATCGTTCTGGATTTCTGTTTGCGCCGTACATGATACTTCTAAGTACACTTACGCCCTTTATACCGCCAGCCTTTATGCCTGCCTCTATACGCTCAATATCCGGCGTAATAACACCAGCTTTTCTCATCTGCTCTATGGTAAGAAGCGTCTGCGCATAAACGCGGCCGTGTGTTTTTGCCAGCTCACCAAATACGCCAGTAGCCTTCCTGTATATTTTTTTAGCGTTCAACTTGTATTGATTTCCGCTGGTCACATTGTCTCCGTGCCTACGATACTGGATAACCGGAAAATCAAGATAATCCACCTCGCCCAAAGCCAATGCAAACTTCGTATAATAATTATCATGCGACATTATCTTAATTGCTCTACTTTCCAATGGGAAGCAAGGTACAACTTCAAACAATTTCCGGTTTATCACAGCATCGCATCCAGATACGTATCCATGAGCAAAAAACTCGGAGTAAGCACCTATTTCTGAAATTCCAACAATATCGTTGAGACTCTGATAGATAAGCTTACCTTCTCCATCCACAACCTGCATATCAGCGTATGCTAAAACCGGCAAATTCTTTTTTTCCTCAATCGCCGCAATCATTTTTTCCAACTTATCAGGAAGCCAAACGTCATCCTGATCTGCAAAGAAATAATAATCATAGGCAGGCAAAGCCTTTGCATATTCAATCAACGTCCAAAAGTTCAAATACGCGCCATGCTGCTCAGTTTCGTTTTTAATCAATTCTATTCGACTATCTTTAGCCATAAAAGATCGAATAATATCTATGGTCTTATCACTGGAACCGTCATCACGAATAAGTAAATGCCAGTCTTTTAGAGTTTGTCTACAGATACTCTCTATTTGCTCACATATATACTTTTCGCCATTGAAGCCTGTCATCAAAATTAAAGACTGCATACCACACCACCAGATTTTCGTTTGTTATTCTCAATTTACCTGCAAATCATTTATCATAGCAAAATCGTTCTCCGCTGTAAATTTTTTATGCTTCTGCTTAAAACATAGAATTCAGCGTACGCCTAGCTCCGCTTAACATATCAAACTGTGCTGACCAACCGAGAGCTTCTATCTTTTCGCTTGTCAGGCTTGAGTTTTGCATCAAATTGAAGCTTGCGCTTTCAGCTTTTGTTGCCTCTTCAAAAATCAACTTTTTTCCTCCTACTTCAGCAAACGCCTCAGCCATTTCCCGAATAGTAACAACAGAATTTTTATTTGAAACATTATACGCTTCGCCACTTTCTCCATTTAAGAGAACTGTTAATATTGCTGTTGCACAATCCAAGACATAGCAATAGGAGCGAAGTTGTGTTCCCGCGCTTTTCATTATAATGTTTTTACCAGCTTTTACATCTCGCGGAAATTGGGAGGATGCACGGTTGTCAGTGTCCGTCATAGTCGGGCCATATACGTGGCCTGGACGTATAATTACAACGTCAACTCCATATTCCTTTTTATATGCAGCGCAAAGTGTTTCCGCCGCTCTTTTGAAGATGGATAGCAAGCACGTGGATTAAGAATATCTACGAAGCCATAGCTGTTTTCCGAATATGGCAGTGTGCCATCTTTTTCCCCGTAAATTTCACTTGATGAAATGTAAAGAAAGCGTCCTGCTTTCTTTTGACGTATCTCATTCAACAAATTTTGTGTTCCAATAAAATTTGACAACATAGTTTCCACGGGTTCTGCCGCATATACGGCTGGGGAAGCATTACTAGCCCCATGAATTATATAATCAAACCCAGACTCAGCATGAAACGGAAGTGTTGCATCATACTGGCAAAAGCGGAAGCAATCTTGTCCTCCCCAGTACGAAAAACGGCGCATCATTTTTCTTTGCTGCGCCCAGCAGCGTATATGACCATATCAAGCTTATGCATCTTGTTCCATATAAGCAGTTGATCAACTAAAGCCGAGCAAATCAGCCCGCTTGCTCCAGTTACAAGCACTTTTTTGCTTGCAAGTTTTTCTAAATCCAAATGACTGGTACTAGCTTCACATAAATCACATAAATATTCTTCCGTATAATGTAGCATTGATTCATCCTCCTAAAAGCTTTCACTTAATCCAGTCATCCTGTCTAGTATGCAGCAACGCCTTGAAAATCTTCAAGTCATCTGTTGTTGTTATTTTCAAATTTTCTTCAGATCCTTTTGAAAAATACGTAGTTTTTCCAAGTTCTTTCATCAGCATGCAACTAGCTGCGGTACTTTTGATTCCTCTTTCAGCGGCTTCTTTATGAGCTGCCAACAATTCGTCCAATTTGTAAGTATGGGGCGTTTGCGTCCGCCACAGTTTTTCCCTTTCGGTAGAAACACAAGAAGATTTTCCGTCTTCGCTCTCAAAAACAACTTCTGTACAAGGAATTACAGCAACAGCACTGCCATACCTTGCATAGGTAGCCAGGCTATCAGAAATCACCTCGCTTGTAACAAGCGGTCTGTTTCCGTCATGCACCATTACAACAACATCTTCGTTCGGCAATTCTTTTTTGATTGTTTCCAATCCATTTTTTATAGACTCCTGACCCGTTTCTCCTCCTGGAACGACCCAACGAAGCTTTGTAATGTTAAATTGTTTTGCATATGCCCAAAGGACAGCACTCCAAGATTCCAGAGTAACAACAATTATCGCATCAATGCTTGGATGATTCTGAAACGCCTCCATTGTATATACAATCACGGGCTTGTTATCCACATGAATAAACTGTTTCGGGATGTCCTGATGCATACGTGTTCCGGAGCCTGCAGCTGTAAGTAAAGCTATATTCATAACACATTTTCTCCTTTAGTTTAGCCTTTGAAAATCGAACGCATAGAAATTACCATCACAGCCAAATTGATAAAAAAATATGCCACAGTATACAAGTCTAACATGTGCGTAAAAATACACACCAATAGCAAAATCTGAACCATTCCTGGAACAGATGTAATATTCAATGCCAAAATTTTAACCACGCCGTAATGCGTACGGTCTTTCATTCCTCCTGCATCTTTGCTTCCAATAGACGTCATTGCCTTATGCATTATCAACCTTGGCATAATGGTACACATGCCAGACAAGCCACCAAAAATTGTATATACATTCGGGTAAGAACCAAACCAATTATTTAACAAACAAGCAGCATCATTTGTTGCCGCTATTCCTGCGCCAAAAAAGATGAGTGCCATCGCAAAATAACCTGCTGCAGCATCAAGCGTATCCCCCATCTTGCTGAATTGTTTTTTATATCTCGCTATATTTCCATCAATTCCGTCCAACATGCTCCACAGGAAAAAAGCGAACCATCCCCCAAATAATGCAAGTTCATTTTTTCCCATTGCCAGCAATACAAACCCAACAATTGTAGGCACAAACGAAATATATGACACCGCATTAGGTGAAATATTAGTATACAAAAATGGGATGGTGAGTACATAAGTGAGTGGCCTGCCAATATAGAATGCAAAATAATCATTTTTTGCAGATTTCCGCTTCTCAGGCTCATCGTTTTTTGTTCTATTTCCTTTGGTGTAATCATGTTATTCATGCTTCTCCTCTTTATTTTCAGGAATACATTACCTTTTAACTGCATTGTCTTCCTGAATTATTCTGTTATAAAACTCAATATACTTTTTCTTCATCGCCTCTGTGTTGTAAATTTCCAAAACATCTTGATATGCTCTCTCTGGCAGCTCCTTCGGGAATGCCTTCATCGCTGCATTTATCTTTGCAGCGTACTCCTCCGGAGTTTCACAGACATATCCATTAACGCTATCTTCAATGACACTCTTATTGCCTATTGTGTTGCTTACCAAAATCAGCTTCTTGATATACATATTTTCGATAAGGCTCATTGCGATAGCTTCGCCCAAGCTGCAAAGAATAAATGCATCGGCTCCTTTCGCCATAGCCAGAGCCTCCTTGCGTGGTTTCCAACCCGTAACTTCTATGTTTGGAGCAGTCAGCTCTTTCTCCAGTTCGCCATCCCCGATCCATATAAACCGAGCCTCGGGTACCAACTCCGCAATTCGGTTGAAAAGTTGCGGCTGTTTCTGGACGCAAGCGCGTCCAAGCGTGAAAACCGTAAACTTGTCGTTATGCACAGGTTCGATACCGTCAAGTGAGGCCGATAAATCCGCCAAATTCACTCCAGTTTCTATATAAGCAGTCCTTTTGCAGAGTTTTTTTGCCACTTCATCTTCACTCTCACAGCAGGTCAGCGTCATAGAGTTAGTCTTTCCAAGAATCTTTTCCATCCATTTATACATGGTACTCTTCTTGCTGGGACCCATTAGGATGTGAGCATAACCGTGTGGTGTATAAACCACCGTGTTATTTTTTCCTTTGTAAGCCAACCGCCCCATGCCACCAGCGATTGAAGAATGAAGATGGATGATATCAGGCTTTACATCTTTTTCTATCTTCCGCAGTTCCTTTATGATTTTGATGTCATTGGGAATATTAGTTAGGCTCTTTTCTCCAAAGCTCTTAATCTGAATGAGATGAACGCGCTTGTCCAAGAAATCTTTATAATTCTTTGGTGTTTGTGGGCGGAGAGAATATGCAAGGTAAACGTCAAAATCATCTACCATATCATTACACAACTGCGAGACATACGTAAAAACTCCACCGCCAAACGCCTCACAAACCATCAAGAGTTTCTTTTTGTTGCCAGTTCTTTTCATTACGCCACCGCCATTTCAGCGGCAGCATAGCAAGTCTGCCTCACCCTACAAGAAACGCACAAGACTTCCGGTAAAATTACAGCAATCAGCCTCATATTGTACCCCCCCGTTTATAACGGAGTTAAGTAACATTTCACTTTCTTTAGCTGTTCTCTTAACGTCGAACTTCTCATGTACAGTAATCATGCCTTTGTTTCTCAGTTTCATTTGCAAAGCTCCCTCCTTATATAATTCCAAAACAGCATTACTTGTGCCGTCTATATCATCCGGTTTCACAAGCAATCCATTCTCAGTATCTTTAACTATCTCTGGGATTGCATCCACTCTGCTTACCACAACCGGTTTACCCGCCAACATATACTCGGGAATTGCCAGCCGAAGCCCTCCCATCTGGAGAGAAGCAGAGCCACATCAAATAAGCTAATGTAATCGGAGGCGTTCTCTACCCAGCCGGAAATAAAAAGAGCAATGTTATTCTCTCTAGCGTATTCCTCTATCATTTCACGGTCAGGGCCATCGCCAACAATCATAAAACAGGCTTCTGGAATTTTCTGTTTTATCTGCTTCGCCGCCTTAATAAACACATCCGGAGCTTTCTGCTCACTGATACGTCCTACCATACCAACGACAAATGCAGATTCAGGAATACCACAGCTTTTACGGCTTACCGTGCTTAGCCCAGCAATCTTTCTCTGTTCGTACTCCTCAATATCAATACCATTGACAATTACTTGCAGCTTGTCTTGCTTGCAAATCTTTTTATCCAGTGCCGACTGTTTCTCGGCCTCTGAAATACAAATAATTTTGTCGCAGAACGGAGCGGCCATTTTTTCAATGGCAGTGTAAATCATTTGTTTTTTCTTTCCACACCGCATATTGAATGCCCATCCGTGTGGATTATAAATGCACTTAATCTTATCGCCGTTTTTCTTCAATCCGATATTTGCTACTCTCGCTATTGCTCCAGCTTTACTGGAATGCGCATAGACAATATCAGGTTGATATTTCCGAATAAGGCGTCTCACAGCTTTCATCGCATCAATATCAGCTTTTCCAATTGGCCTTTGCATATCAACATGCTCAAAGGCATCCGCAAGGCCGTTATAGTCTACTCTTTTGAAGTCATGTGAGCAGACAAGAATGTTTTCAAATTTGTCATGATCCATGTACTTGAAAAGCATCCTTATGTATCTGTCCACGCCACCAGCAGCCTGGGCGACATGTAACACTCTAATTCTGTTTTTCATTCAAGTCTTCCTCACCGCTTTTTTGAGTATTACAATCTCAGTTCTCTCTTACTCATCGCCAACGCCGACGCTACAACAGCGTCCATGTCGTAATATTTGTACTCACCAAGCCGACCGCCGAAGATTACATCAGTCTCCTGGTCAGCCAGCTTCTTATACTGAGTATAGAGCGCCCCGTTCTTTGCATCATTGACCGGATAATACGGCTCGTCACCCGGCTTCCACTCGGAACTGTACTCACGAGATATAATAGTCTTCGGCAGGTCATTTCCATTCTCATCCTTGCCGAATTCAAACCACTTGTGCTCAATGATTCGTGTCCACGGCGTCTCACGATCTGTGTAGTTCACAGCTGCGTTACCCTGAAAGTTCGGCTTATCAAGGATTTCGTTTTCAAAACGAACGGAACGGTACTCCAGATAACCGAGGGAATAATTGAAATAAGCATCAATCGGTCCGGTATAAACAACTCTTTCCGCCAGCTTGTCCAGCTCATCTTTATTTTCCAGGTAGTCCACACCAAGCCGAACTTCGATACCCTCAAGCATGTGCTCCACCATCTGTGTATATCCACCATTCGGGATCCCTTGGTAAAGAGCGTTGAAGTAGTTGTTATCAAATGTCAGGCGCACAGGCAGACGTTTAATAATGAACGCAGGCAGATCCTTGCAGTCACGCCCCCATTGTTTCTTCGTGTAGCCCTTGACCAGCTTTTCGTAAATGTCTCTACCGACAAGACTAATCGCTTGCTCTTCCAGATTCTTCGGCTCGCCTATGATTTCCTTGCGCTGCTCGTCAATCTTGGTCTGAGCCTCTTCTGGTGTCACAACGCCCCACATTTTATTGAACGTATACATATTAAAAGGCATGGAGTATAGTTCGCCCTTATAGTTTGCTACTGGAGAGTTTGTGAAACGGTTGAAAACAGTGAACTGCTGCAGGTAATCCCAGACTTCCTTATTATTGGTGTAAAAAATATGCGCGCCATACTTATGGAAATTGATGCCTTCAACCTTTTCTGTATAGATATTGCCAGCAATGTTCGGCCTCTTGTCGATAACAAGGACTGATTTACCGTGTGCTTTAGCCTGTTGCGCAAACGTGGCTCCGTATAGACCAGAGCCAACCACCAGATAATCGTACATAACCCTTACTCTCCTCTATTGTTTCTACCTGTTTCGTTACTATAAAATCCACACTGTGTATAACCACAGCTACAACTTTTTATTTCGTCCAGACCTATCTATCCGCTGCAATAAACGCCACACTGTTTTACTCAGTTATCCACAGTCGCAGCCAACGCACTGAACAAAAAACGTGTAATTTTACATAGACCTGTCTCTCCGCTGCTATCGGCGCTTCTTCGTTATTATCGTCTTTAATCGCTTCAATAATCATCGCAACGGTATCTATCTCGTGCCATTCTGGTGCACAGTTCTTTTACAACAATCTCTATCCCGCCCTCACGGGACAGTTGTTTTTGTCCGAACATGGACACTGCATATTTATCTTTCATAATGCTCTCCAACCAATATTCTCTCCTCACATCGCTCCATCATTCCTAAACACACCCACAACCGTTTTCCAAAGTATCTTCAAATCCAGTCTCAAACTCCACTCATTGATATACTCCGTATCCAGTTTCACCACTTCCTCAAAGTCCGTAATGTTGCTTCTTCCACTTACCTGCCACATTCCAGTCAATCCCGGTCGGAAGGCCATCCTTGCTCTGTGATGTGGTTTATACTGTTCCCATTCATCAAGTGTCGGTGGTCTGGTGCCTACGAGGCTCATGTCGCCCATCAAGACGTTGAAGAACTGCGGAAATTCATCCAGGCTTGTTTTTCTGATGAATTGTCCGATCCCGGTCTTTTTTCTTCCGTCCGGCAGAACTTTGTTGCCGATGATCCGGGGATCGAAGTCCAGTTTGAACATCATGCCGTCGCTGATCTTATTCTGGGACATGAGTTCTTTTTTCGGGCTTCGGCGTCCATGTACATGCTTCGGAATTTGTACATCTTGAATTTTCTTCCGTTTCGGCCGATTCTCTTCTGGGAGAAGAAGATTGGACCTGGGGAGTTTATGTAGATAACCGGACCAACTGTGATCATGATCAGCAGGGTGATCAGGCATCCTACAAGTCCTCCGGCAATGTCCATCATTCGTTTGACAGTCAGTTTCGAGGAATCTGCATAGTTCATGCTTGTGGTGATCACTATATAAGTACCTATTTTTTCTACCTGCTGGCGGCCTGACGGCAGAGCTCCGGATTTCGTGATTCCTGTATGTACAGTGATTCCCATCTCCATGAAAGCATCAACAAGTTGATCCGGATATTCGTTTTCATCACAGGGAGGGATAAATACTTCGTCTATCCATTCACCGCAGGCAAATTCCACCACATCTTTTTGATCTGTTACAATGGGAATTCCGTAAATTTCGGTTCCCGTAAGATCTGTGTCCAGAGATACTGCTACGATTCTGGAATATTCCAGACGGTTCTGTGATACCGTCTGAAGTGTTTCCCGCAGAATCCTTTCAGGTGCAAGGATCAACAGGGATTTTTTCTCTGTATTAAATTCTTTTTTCTGAAGGATTTTCTTCCAGGTCAGTCTGGCAGCGTAGGATATCGCAATATAGAACGGAACCATGATATAATAGGAAAATCTTGAATAGATACTTCCCATCTGTGTTGTAAACAGGTAAAAGGCTGCTACCAGTTCTACCAGTATCACATGTTTACATGTAGCCGTCAGTTCATCGAAATAGCCTCTTTTCAATACATTTTTAAAAGAATCTGATACGATTTCCACAAAGAAATCAATAAATAGAAATGCGATCGCAAGGATACGGTAATCGCTGTCTGTGTACGGATTACTTATCCCGAAGCGAACGATATACGAAACGATAAATGCCAGCTGCATGCACAGGACATCAATCAGCATAAAGTCGGCATGTTTTGTCCATCCTCTTCCTTTTTTTCTATACATACTCCCTGTAACTCCCTGATAAATATTTTTCTTTTCTCTTCCTATTTCCAATCCATTCCTATACTGTCCAGTTGTCTGATCCGTTCTTCCCCCAGAACCATTCCGCTGGATCCGGGATGTTTCCGTTTGGACCGTATATTTGATATCCATCTGCCCAGCTTTACACCATTTACGGAGTATGACAGCGGAATGTTCAGGTTTCCGTGTGCTTCGTAATAGCTTCTTGCCAGTGCATATTTCTCATTCCACTGTCTGGCTGTTTTTTTCTCTGTTTTGAATCCTATCTTTTTGAGACGTTCCATCTGCTCCTCTGACAATGGAGTCCGTTGTGGATTTTCACCGGACGTCTGACGGCTGATATCAGAAAGCCATCTTCCAAGAGGGATTCCATCCTCTGTGATATATTTCGTCATTACTTCAAGGTTTCCATGAATTTGGTAATACTCCTCGGCTGCCTTGAAATATTCCTCCCACTTCTCTGTGTTTCTGTCCCAGATCATGCCCAGTGCGGCAAGCTGTTTCTGCTGTTCTTCTGTAAGTGTCTGATCCAGACCTTTTGTTTTTACTTTTGCCCGCAGGTTGCTGATCCATCTGCCCAGTTTGAAACCGTCAGATGTTTCATACCTTGCTTTAATATCCAGATTTCCATGTTCGCTGTAATACGTCTGTAATTCTGCCAAGGCTTTCTTCCAGTTCTGGTCTTTGGTGTCCCAGATCATACCGATCTCATTCAGTTTTCTTACTTTCTCTTCTGTCAGGTTTCCGGTTACTGTGCCGGAATAAACTCTGCGCTGGGTCTGTATCCAGCTCCCAAGGGTAAGTCCCGTTGAAGTGACATAGCTTTTGGGAATCCTGAGATTGCCATTTTCCTGGTACCATTGTCTGGCTGCAAGGTAATAGGTTTTCCATACAGAGCTTAAATTTGTCTGCAGTTTCTGAAAAAGCATTCTGCAGTCTTTTGTTTCATCTATGATCTGGAAGTGATCACTGAAATGCGAACCTTTTCCATATGTAGTCGGAAACAGCACCATTGCTTCTTCCAGTTCTTTTTTCAGACAGTCAATGCAATAGAGACTGTCGAAATTGTTGACCAGGTCAAAAGATAACCGGTGTTTTTTCCGATCCTGCCGAAAGCGCACGGCCAATCTGCTGCAGATAAATGATCGGAGAGACTGTCGGACGTAACAGGATCACGCCGTCTACATCATCCACATGAATTCCCTCATTTAACATGTCAATACAGAAAAGCAGTTTCAGGTGTTTACTGTCATCTTTTTTGAATGCTGTAAACTCTCTGCCTGTGGCAGCATCACTGTAAAATGCAGTGTATACATGTGGGCTGGGGTCGACCTGTCGAAACCATGTGCTGACCTGTTCTTTCATCTCGTCCATATGTTCTTTGTCAGAGCAGAAGACAATGTATTTGCCATTTTTCTTTGTCATGTGTTTCTTAAACACTAGTTCCAGACCATCTGCGTGTTCCAGCGCACGACGCAGCTGTTCAAGCAGCTTCTGGTTTTCTGTGATCAGTCCCTGATTCGATAAAGTCCGGATACGTTTTTTTAACTGTTCCAGTTCTTTTTGATAGGAATACATGGCTATCACGTATTTGGGTTCCGGCAAAATCTCACGGACAATTGCTTCTCCAAGAGTCATTTCAGAGGCAATTTTTCCGTCAAAAATCTCTTCTGCCATGTTCCTCTGATTGTCCAGATACCGTATATTTGTCGCAGACAGACCGAGACGCTTTGCATTTGGATATGTATCTAGAAGTTTTCTTACACTCTTTCCCCATTCCTGCGCGCCACAGCGGTGAAATTCGTCCAGAATGATATAGTCTGGATGCAGGGTTTCGATGCTGTCTTCGTTCTTCATCAGACGGCTGTAGGACATAAACTGAATGTTTGGAAATTTCATATTCAGTTTTTCCAGCTGAGTCTGATAGATGTATTCACTTGGTGACAGCCACAGAAAATGTTTTGATGGATTTTCTTCTGCCAGCTTGAATGCGATCAGGGATTTCCCTGTGCCTGTGGGATGAATGACTGCTGCCATTTTTTCCTTTTCCAGCATGGCTGTAACTGCCCTGTATGCCTGCTGATTGTGTTTGAAAAGATGTATGCTCATTTCCTGTATCCCTCCCAGAGGTACGAAGCAGGAGGAAGTTTGATTTCGCAGATTGTTTTAATCTGCGAAATGGGCACCGGAAACGTGCATGAGATCAAAGATTAAGAAATGATCCGACCACTGATCTGACCATTTATAGATGAGATAGAAGAAAGCGAATCCAGAATGTTCCGCTTGGTATCCATAGATGGATGGACATATTTATTCAAAGTGATATTTACATTAGAATGGCCAAGCATTTCGCTGACACTCTTGACATCAGCCCCATTGCTGATACAGTTTGTCGCAAATGTATGGCGCAGTGCGTGAAAGTGAGACTTCTTTATATATGCTTTATCCAGATAAGAATAAAACTTGTACTGATAAGTACGGGGTTCCATCGGGGAAAATTTATTCAACACATAAACCCCATCATCCTTACAAGAGAGAAGAAGTGGAAAGAGAAATTCCGGAATCGGGATCTCGCGGACAGAGCAGAGCGTTTTGGGCGGCCCCTCATACAGAATCGTTTTCCGATTCTCCTGCCCGACCTGAATCCTCTGGACAGTCCTGTTAATATGAATTGTTTTTCTCTGGAAGTCGATATCTTCCCATTTTAAGGCACAGACTTCCCCCGAGTCTCAGTCCCATATACAGGCATATCAGAATGCCAAGCTTACAGGAATCAAGATCCGAGAGCAGATAGCGGCATAGCTTCTGCTGGTCTGTAGCATTTATTGTCTGCACGGGTTTGGGAACTGTCCGCAGCTTTTCTGTTTTTAAATGAATTTTCGGAGTGCTGCAGTATCGGTTTCCATAAGATAAAATCTGATTCAGTACACAGTAGATACTTTTATATAGACTGGCGGATATCTCCTTTGGCAGGGCTTTCTCTATGATTTCCAGGCTGATCTCGTCTGCTGTCAGACTGCCAAAAGTATCCCGGATATGCATGTCATAGATGTTGGCATATTTTCTGTAGGTGGAATACTTGCGATTATCCTTAATATAGATAAGCCACAACTGACCGATTTCATCAAGACTCATATCAGCACTGCCATTTAGGGGAGCTGTCTGCTCTTTTTGGGAGAGCAGAGTAATCTCAGATTCTTTCTTGCTGTTAAAAAGTTTCTGTTTTACTTCATTATAAGAAGAGGCATATACGGAACGATATTTTTTGCTTCCATTTATATAGATCAGATATCGGCCTTCCCATCTGCCGTCACTTCTTTTTCGTATGTTTTCTCCTCGTCTTGCCAAAATATAAAACTCCTTTCTATGGCTCCTGACCACGATTCTGACCCGTAATGGAGATACTTTCCAGCAGTCAGATTGATTTTTTTACAAAAAGCACTAAATAAATTGGTCAGTTTATGTTATAATGTACTAAATAAATCGCCATTTATTGACAAAATGACTTATTCAGCATATTATATTAGCAGTGATTTGATAAGAAATTTAATAAAATTGGGGAGGTTGGCGCGTATGTGCCCATTTCGCAGATTAAAACAATCTGCGAAATCTCTGTACGTGAATGGTCCATCGGCGGTTTTTAGCCGCACGGATGGATTTTTTCTCTGTCATTTTAGAACTATTTGTTCTTTTTATTATATTATACTCTGCTCTTTCACGCAAGTAAAATATCAGACAGTTATCGTCCTATCGTTCCTGCCATGGACATGATTTCTAAAATATCTCTGTATAAATAAAATACCCGTTGCGGAAGATATTATGCATATCTGTCCACAGCGGGTGTTTTATAAATTTTCGAAAATTCACATCGAATCATCCGGATGATTGTCGATTTATGTTCGAAATCAAAGCAAAAATATCACATTATTCGATAATATTATTTGAATATATTATGAAATAAGTATATACTAATAGAAAATGAATTTGGAGGGATAATTATGCTGATAGAATTCAGGTTCAAGAATTATAGATCATTTCGTGATGAGGCGACGCTATCTATGGAAGCAACGGGGCTTGGCCCCTTCAAAAAGAGCTTGATTTCATATGGTTCGTTGAACTTATTACCGAGCGTTGCTATATATGGAAAAAATGGTGGAGGTAAAAGTAATGTAATTCGGGCGTTTTGGCTGGCTGTGCAATTCATTAAAAATGCACAAAGAACACAGCACGAAAACGCAAAAATACCAGTAATACCATTTGCTTTAAATGATTATTCTGAAGATGAACCAACAGAATTTGAATTTATCTATACTCTAGACGGAATTAAATACTGGTATTCCTTTGCTGCAACGAAGAAAAAGATATATAAAGAATATTTATACCACGCACCCAAGGGACAAAAAGCGTTAGTTTTTAAAAGAGAAAATCAATCATTTATTTTTACAGAAGAAAAGGCAAAGAGAAAGTTAATCAGCGAAACCGTTGCATCGAATCAGTTGTTCTTTTCGTTGGCTTGTACAATGAATGACGCTATTTGCGCAACTGCAATGAAGTGGTTTCGGGAATTGCTTTATTTTTCAAGGGATTATTCAGATATTCCTAAACAGCTGTTGGATTATTCTAATGATGCCAATATGCTGCAGGCGATTTCGGATTATGCCAAAGCTGCGGATCTCGGTATTGAAAGTATGCAATTTGAAATTGACAGTAAGGAAATTAAGGACAATCTAAGTTTTCCCGAGAATATACCAGACGGTATAAAAGCAGCCTTGATTCAGTTTATGCATATTCTGGCAGATACGTCGAGCAACTCAGAAACAAGATTAAAAATGAATGAGGTTAAAGCAATATCGAAACATCAGGGTATCAATGCTAATGGAGAAGCGGTTTTATACCCGTTAGAATTATCGGATGAATCAGACGGAACCAGAAAACTCATGTCTATTGCACCTGCAATCGAGTCAGCACTGAAAAAAAGGCGGAGTTCTTATCGTTGATGAAATTGAAAAAGAACTTCATCCAATGTTAGTAGATTTTGTTGTGGCAAATTCCAGAGTAAGCAGTCTAACCCAAAAGGAGCGCAGCTTATCTTTACGACTCATAACACGGAACTTATGAATATGGAAATCCTGCGTAAGGATCAGTTGTACTTTGCAGACAAAAGCAATGAAGATGGGATATCAGAGCTTTATAGTATTAGTGGATTAGGTACCAGAACTACAGAAAATATCAGGAAGGGATATTTGCTTGGTAAATATGGTGCAACTCCTGATATTGAGATTGAGGAGGTGGAATAATGCCTCGTAAAGTAAAATCTGCCAAACCACTAATCTATGTATTTTGCGAAGGTGAAAGTGAACAGGCATACACTGATTATTTAAAAAAGACTTTCTCGGACGTTGCTGTTTTAAAAAGGCCACCAGATACAGGACTGTTTGAGGAAGCAGAAGCAAAGTTTTCAAAATCACCCAAATATAAAAACAGCATAGATGTAACAGATGAAATATGGTTTTTTTATGATGTAGAAGAAAAGGATATTCCAAAATGGAATGATAGGTTTACGATTATAAAGAAACTTCGTAAATTGAGAAAAAAACAAGGAATACGGGTAAGATTACTAATGACTAGTGGATGTATTGAGTATTGGTTTATGTTGCATTACAAATACTATACTCCGAAACTCATTACCGTTCCTGAAAAGGAAAAGGTTATTAATGAAGTTAAAAAATTAATCCCAACTTACGTAAAAGGAAATTCTGCGGCAACAGAGAAGATTGCAGTCAATTATCAAAAAGCAGTAGAAAATTCAAAGAAAACTGTAAAAGCATTATTGCCAGATGGACTGCCGGGAATAGATGATACAGATGTCAGAAACCAATGGTTAAATACAAAGAGCGTCACATTTTCTAATGTATATGAAGCAATTGAATTTTTACAAAACTGTGGATAAAAATGTATCGTAGCATTTGAGTCAGACTCGATGATAGGAAAGGGGCTGTCTATTTCCCGACAGCCCCTTTCCTATAAAAAGAGCTGTCCGCCCCGAATGCAGATTTCTGCATCCGTAATTCAGACAGCTCTCTGAATTACTCAGATAGAGTAATATTTAATTTCTTAAATCTCAGCCAGTTTCAGCAGATCCGGGATCTTGGATTCCCAGCCAAGTGCCATGATATGTACACCCTGACAGTATGGCTTGCACTCTTTGATAATACGTGCAGCGATTTCAACACCTGTGATACCTGCTTTTGTCTTTTCTTTGTCTGCTTTCAGTTCCTCGAGCATTTCGTCCGGAACATGAATACCGGCAACATTATTGTTCATGAATTTAGCCATTCCAGCGGACTTAGGAA
>ENA-OQHY01000429-OQHY01000429.1-human-gut-metagenome-genome-assembly--contig:-NODE-429-length-23975-cov-5.196830_pt1 | contig 23975 bp, 31 predicted proteins | sample MGYA00242570_ERZ504733 | MGnify/ENA primary metagenome ERZ504733 (study PRJEB26092, sample SAMD00036219) | human gut metagenome | host: Homo sapiens | study: EMG produced TPA metagenomics assembly of... | reverse complement strand
GTATCCGCTGGCAACCATCCCCGGCGCTGTGTTCTCGGTGTGGCATAACATTTCCGGCGCCGTCCTCGCCAACTTCTTTGCCCGCACCGCCGAGAAGAAGGACTGATCTTATACCATAATAAAAATGGCTGCTGCACAGGGTTTCTTCCCGGTGCGGCAGCCATTTCTTTGTTTATTGGACGTGATCTGCGCAGTTTTCCTGTCTTTGCCTGTTTCCCGGGCTGTTGCGCAAGCGCAAGCATCCCGGGAGCAAAAAGGCACCCGAACCCCAGACCCCCTGCGTGTGATGCATGATGACTTTTCGATTTTTAGAACGATGATTCGTTAAATAGGCTCAATTTGCTACAGATTTGCTACAAACGGCAGTTTTTACCCGGCACTAAATCTGCTGTTCTGGTTTTCTCAATTTTTGTTTTTTAGATTGTTTCTTTTGTTGATGCAGCTCTTTCAAGTCTTCAATTGCCAGCTCTGGAGCCATGGTGTGGAACATCAGATAGTTTGTGTTCATGGTCTTTGCTGAAGCCTGCGCATAAATCTCCCTGCTGGGTTCGTTGGTCAGAATATGCCAGTAACGGTAAAGATAGCCTGCCCAATACATTACTTCCCTATCATACTGGGCATTGTCCTTTTGCGTCTGAGGGCACTCGTCTGCAAATTCTTCCAGAAGATATTCTTCTCCCGCCCACTGCATCCGGTTGTACTCCGAATCCAGATCTAGGGCCACCTTAGAGCGCATGAACCGCTTCATGAAATCCTCGCTGTCATAGCCCGCTTGCAAAGAAAGCTCAAACAAGCGGCCCTGAATATCGCATAGTTTCAATTGAATCAGATCCATAACGATTCACCTTCTCTGCTTTGCGCCATCAAGGATTTCATCAAAAAAGCGGCCTTCTCTACGATATTCTTTGCAGATTTGGTTTGCAAATGCAATGCCATTGCTACGGTTCTGCTCGCTGGCCTTCTTCAGTGCCTGCCGTTCCATCCAAAGCAATTGGACTTCACGCTCAATCTTGACCGCATCACAGGCTTTCTGCGTAATAGCAACATACTGACGTCCAAGTTTCAGAGCAGATAGACTTTTCACCAATGCCGTATCGGTAATCGTTCCTTCAAAAAAGCTATCCAGAACATAGAACATTCTATCATTTGCAATGCTGCCAATCACCATGTCGTAGCCTTTATCCAGCTCCTGATACTTCTGGAAGAACTTCGTTCCTCGTGCGGCTTCCATTCTACCACGATGATATGCTACCAGCATAGCCCATTCAATATCAGCCGGAACATCCAAAGTTTTTAAGCTATGAAGATCAACCGATAAAATATAAAAAACAGATTGCTCATAGTCACAGATCAGCGTAAGCGGCTGGAGCGGATCAGTTCCCATATAAAATCCAGCTCCGAAGTCACAGCGGTCACGGCTGGCTGGTTTGATTTTCCCCTGAATGCCTGATTTGGAGCCATGGTATAAAACCATTTTATCCGGATGCATAGCAGAGATTTCTGTAGCATCTCCGATAATAGCATCGTGTATAATTTCAGCCAACGTGATATGATTTTCTTCGCAAATCGCAAGCATTTTCTCCTGTGCAAGATCGATTCGGCGTAGATTTTTCATTTTCCCAGCGGTTTACGGTTGCAAAGGACACTCCGATTTCATCCGCCAATTTCGACTGGCTCCATTGTAAAGCTGAACGAATCTCAAAGACAGTGTTCATTGGACACCTCCCGCAAGTATAACATTTTTCATCAATTTTATTATAGCAAACGTTATATCATACGTCAAGTATTACCGGCTTACCTTCTTTAATATAAGCGGAAAAGCGTAGTGATAATTCAAAGAATAAAGTGGTCCTATATTTTATAGATAGTAATATCCATCGCCTACCTTACTGTCTTTGTCATAATATCACAACAGCTATTCTTGTTCCTTTGATTGTTTTCCTATTCTATATTCTCCCTTTGGTACTCCAGACTTTTTCTTAGTTCCATATTTTTCAGACTCTGGTCCATAATCAATGATGAACAACAATTGCTTACATGTTCTAACCGTACTAATCAAATAAAACCCGATGATACCCATATAAGGATAGAACCCGATTGCTAAAACAGCTTGTTCTTCTCCTGTGTTTGTCCCGATAATGATACTCACTATAATTAAAACAAGCCCTGCAACCAAATTTTCTTTATATCGATATTGCAATTCTTTTTTTGCATCTGTCGAATTTATCTTTTTCATCAGCGGTGTATTGCTCAGGCTAACTAAAATTGATACTGATGCGAGAATAAATCCAGAGCATGCAGTTGCGCTTGTTATAATGGCATTTAGTAGGAATTCAAGCCTGTCAATTTTTATATTCTGCCAGCGATATAGTATTCCGAAAGTTACTGAAACAGCACCTGCCATTAGAAAGCGCCTGATTATCCCCCAGAGAAGTGGATGGTCTTGCAATTTTTACCCATTCACCTCATCTCCTTATCTATATAACGTTATTTTTCATCTTTTATAATTTCACTTTTCAGATTAAAGTACAATCTTTCATGCGTAATGGGATTAGACATTGAATAGTTGAATGGTAAAACATATTTTGCAACATTACTTAGCAAATCAATCGTTTCTACTTCGCAGTCTTCTTTATCCTCAATCACGACATCTAATTTTCTAATACCGGAATACGCTAGAGCTTCCTTTATAAACGAAACTGCCTCTTGAGCATCTAATGTATTGTTCTTTCCTCTGGAAACCCTTAATTCCACCCGACAAAATTGGCTTCTAGCCTTTCTTGTAGCATTCAAAAAATCTTTCATTAGAGATTCCTTCGGCAGTTCGTCAAACGGATTTATTTCTGCTGACATTATAACTTTTCTATAATTTGCTTCCTCTGTCAAGCGCAGCAAACCTGCTTTTGCTTCTTTTACGGCTAATATAACTACGGTATCTTTGGGCGAAAGTTCCGTTAGATATGCTTCCATATTGCGAATACTTATTCCAAATCGGTTTCTTTGCATGTATAACGTATGCGTTGCTGGAGCATATGCCAGTGTAGTCGATTCTGCCGTAACTTCATCATTTCCCAATTTAATCAGCTCATATGTTCCATCATCATGTAAAATTCCCGGTAATATTTTTTCCCGAATACGAAGCACACGTAGTTCCCAGAGATTATCTTCATCATGATATTTACAAACATGAAAAATATAGCTATCTCCGTCGATAATCTTCTTTGTATCCATCGGTTCTGCTCTTGCAATTCTTGCAATTTGCTTTAACATATCTTCCAAATCATAGGTTTGGATTTCCGACTGTGTACTATAACTAGTATACGTCGGCTCCAGATGGTCAAAACGAACGGACTTCTTCTTAAATTCAGGCATCTTGCATTTTCCTCCTGCACCCATTTTTTCAGAAAGATGCCCCCTACCACTTTTGGAAGGACTTTTCAGATCAAGGTTGTAGCCCACCATTATTTTGTGTTTGTATGCTACCACAACCGATGTCCAATAAGTTGTATCTATAGGTCATCTTCCCATTTTTTAAGCATCTTTCACCTATTACACAAATCCCCCTAAACCTCTTCTGCGCAAAATTCCTTTGTACAATTTTTTCCTTATTTGCTCTGTGCGCTTTAATTAGGAGGCATCTACTCTCCTTTACATTGTACCGTCTTTTTTGCTGCAACGCAAGATATGTTCATATTATCACCTATAATCTCTGCCTTTTATGCTTTTTGTGCTATGGTTATTAAAAACCACTTGACTTTTTGTAAAAACATGCTATACTGATGTCACAAAGAACACAGTGGTTTTTGAAAACCAAATTTCTTGTACGGAGGTCTGTATGTCGCTCATTGTAAAAAACTTTTTTGAAAACGTGAACATCGGGGGAAATGCAACGAAAATCAGCGAGGAGATTTCGCAGCGTCTCCTCCAGTCTGGCCTCCAACCCGGCAGCAATGTGCCGCTGGCTGCTTACCTTCTTTATAAGGTTGCTCAGAACAACTCCAACTCTGATGTTACGATTCAGGATATTTTTGAGGGTCGGTTGGACATCAGCGAGGGCACTCGTTACTTTGCAAAAGAGCAGCTTCCGGAAGAAGCATGGGCACAGATTCTTCCCATGGTGAATAACTACACCGCCGAAGAATTTGCACTGGCTGCACTTCTGCCCGAACACGAGGATGAGATGAAGCTCGCAATGGCAACGCCCCATACCATTTTGACGTTGGTTCATCATCTTTTGGATGTGCAGCCTGATGAGTATGTCGGAGATCTTTGCTGCGGCAGCGGCTCCGGTTTTGTTTCATTTGCGATGAACCAGCCGGAGGCGCATTACTTTGGCTATGAGATTAACGAGGAGCGTGGCGGAATCGCACGGATTCGTGCAGAGCTTCTCGGCTCAAATGTTCAGGTACGGCTTGGCGATGTATTTCGGCTCGCAGACGATAAGAACACACCCAGATTCGACAAAATGTTTTCCAACTATCCCTTTGGCATGAGACTGCGTTATCTGGGCGAAGGTTCCGATTATATGGAACGTCTTGCAGAACAGTATCCGGGGCTGTCGAAGGCAACCTCTTCGGACTGGATTTTCAATGCGCTGCTCTGCGACCTTCTTGCAGAGAGCGGCAAAGCGATTGGCATTATGACCAATGGCAGCACATGGAACAGCATTGATACCCCGATGCGCAGATATTTTGTGGAACGCAAGATGATCGAGTGTGTCATCTCTCTGCCGGTCAAGATGTTCCCGTATACCAATATCGGAACGACGCTCATTGTTTTCAGCCACGGTAACGACACCATTCGCATGATTAATGCCACCGAAATTTATCACAAAGGACGCGGCAGAATATGTTCCTTCAGGATGACATTGCTACCATTCTTACCGCCCTGCACACGGATTCGGAATACAGCAAGGATGTTACCTTGGACGAGCTTCGCGCCAATGAGTACAACCTCAGTCTGGAGCGCTATATCCAAAAGGTACCGACCTTTCAGAATGGTGTGTCGTTCGAGAGCATTATCAAGAGCATCACGCGCGGTGCGCCCTGCACGGCCAGCCAGTTGGACAAGATGGTGTCTAACGAAGTGACGAATATGCAGTACCTGATGTTGGCAAACATCCAGAACGGCATCATTGATAACAAGCTGCCGTATCTTTCCAGCATCGAACCGAAGTACGAAAAATACTGCCTGAAGAACAATGACCTGATCCTGTCCAAGAATGGCTATCCTTATAAAGTAGCCGTTGCGTCTGTGAAGGATGGGCAGCGTATTCTGGCAAACGGTAACCTGTATATCATCGAATTGGATGAAAGCAGGGCAAACCCTTATTATATCAAAGCTTTCTTCGACAGCGAGCAGGGCATTGCAGCCCTGAAAAGCATCACGGTGGGGGCAACCATTCCCAATATTGGAGTGGACAAGCTGAAGAACGTAATGATTCCGCTGCCTTCCATGGAGGAGCAGTCGCGGGTTGCGCAGAAGTATCAGGCAACGCTGGACGAAATTGCCATGCTCAAGCTGCGGCTGGAACGAGCCGTCAACAAGCTCCACCATGTGTTCGATGAGGAGAGTGAAGAAACCAATGCTTGATGTCGAAGAACTGCTCGAACTGGAGGATAACATCCGAAAGGAATTGGACGATCATCTACCTGCTGCGCTGTCCATGCTGAACCGCACCGGCGAATTGGAAACTTTCCTTAAAATGCTTGGCATGGAAGACCTGCTTCAAAGTAAGCCGCTTTATCAGGTCTATAAAACCGGAAAAATCATTGTGATCGGGCGGTCGGACGTGAAAGCGGAAGTGCTGCTTTCCATTGCCAAGAGTCTGGGACTTTCCAAAGACCGTTTTGAGCTGTACCTTGATTATGAGGACGGCAAGACTTTCGATTTTGAAAAGGCTCATTGGAAACCCCAGTATGCTTTGATCATGGTCGGCCCGATGCCCCACAGTGGCGCCAGCAGGGTGATTCCGGCAGCGTCATCGCAAAAATTGAAAGCACAGAGGGGTATCCTCCGGTAGTGCGACTGGGCGCGAACGGCTTGAAAATCACAAAGACGGATTTCCGGAACAAGCTGAAAGAAATGATTGATACAAAGAAAATTGCTTAAAGTCCAACTTTTGGGATGCAAAGTGTGCTATTCTATAATTAAAAGGTAAAAAACAGAAAATCTGGAGGAACAAACCTATGTCCATGCAGGAACTGCAAAAGCAGACGGATGCCAATATCAGCGCAAAAGCCGACCTGATCTGGCAGATTGCCACCCATCTGGTTGGCCTGTTCAAGCCCCATGAGTACGGCAAGGTGATTCTGCCCATGACCGTGCTGAAACGTTTTGATGATGCCCTCCGCAAAACCAAGCCTGCCGTTGTAGAAATGGCAAAAAAATTGGATGCCCAGCACATTGAGGGTGCTGCCCGTGATGGTATCCTCTGCCGTATTTCCGGTTTCGACTTCTACAACACCAGCAATTTTGATTTTGCCAAGCTGGTTGCTGAGCCGGACGATGTGGAAAGCAACTTTGAAGCCTATCTTCAGGGCTTTTCCTCCAATGTCAAGGACATCATTGAGAACTTCGACTTTGCCAATACCGTCAAGCTGATGGTCAAGGGCGGCGTTTTGTTTGTCACCCTGCAGGAGTTCAACTCCAGCAAAGGCGATATGTCGCTGGATAAGATCACCTCCACCGACATGGGCTACATTTTTGAGGAACTGATTCGGAAATTCTCCGAATCCTATGACGAGCAGGCTGGTGCCCATTTCACAAGCCGGGACATTATTTACCTGATGACCGAGTTGCTGATTGCACCCGAAAAGGAGCAGATCGACGCTGAGGCTGCACCAAGACCGCCTACGATATGGCCATGGGCACTTCGCAGATGCTGGGCTGCCTAACCGAGCGCTTGCAGGATGTTAGCAAGGATGCCACCCTGACCTGCTTTGGACAGGAGTTCAACCCCGAAACTTATGCGATCGCCAAGGCGGATATGCTGATCAAGGGCGGCAACGCATCCGGCATGAAATACGGTGATACCCTGAGCGATGATGCGTTCAGCGGCTATGAATTTGACTATGTGATCTCTAATCCTCCCTTCGGCATTGACTGGAAGCGTGAAAAATCGCAGGTGGAAGCCGAAGCAAAGCGTGGTTATGATGGCCGTTTCGGTCCCGGCCTGCCTGCGATTTCGGACGGACAGATGCTGTTTATGCTCAACGGCGTAAAGAAGCTGAAGGAAGGCTCCGGGCGTATGGCGATCATTCAAAACGGTTCTTCTCTGTTCACGGGCGATGCCGGCAGCGGTGCCTCCGAGATTCGCCGCTACCTTATCCACGAAGATCTGGTGGAAGCCATTGTGCAGCTGCCCACCGACCTGTTCTACAATACCGGCATCTCCACTTACATTTGGGTTCTGACCAAGGGTAAGCCCATGAGCCGCAGCGGACGGGTGCAGCTCATTGATGCCAGCAAGTGCTTCGTCAAACGCCGCAAGAACATTGGTTCCAAGCGTGTAGATCTGGATGACGCCTGCATCGACCTGATCCTCAAAGCCTACGAGGGCTTTGACCAGAATGAGGTCTACACCGCCGATAACCTTGTTGTGGAGTCCAAGGTGTTTGAGAACGATTTCTTCGGCTTCACCAAGGTGACGGTGGAGACGGCACAGACCGATGCCAACGGCAAGCCCCTGCTGAAAAAGGGCAAAAAGCTGCCGGTCAAGGGTGCCACCGACAGCGAAATCATCCCCTTGTCCGATGATATTGACGCTTACATGGCAAAAAATGTTCTGCCCTACAATCCGCTGGCCTACATTGACCCGGCAAAGGATAAGATCGGCTACGAGATCCCGTTTACCCGGCTGTTCTATAAGTTTGAAGCACCGGAACCGTCTGCATCCATCTTCGAGGACATCAAGGCATTGGAAGCAAAGGAAACTGTTCTGATGAAGGAGCTGTTTGGAAATGCGTAAAATGAAGGATAGCGGCGTAGCATGGGTTGGGGCAATACCGGAAGATTGGACTGTGAAACGCGGAAAGTTCACTTTGAAACTTTTGAATCGTCCCGTGAAAGAAACCGATGATGTCATCACCTGTTTCCGCGATGGTGAAGTTACTCTCCGAACCAATCGGCGCACCGATGGATTTACGGTTTCTGTAAAAGAAATTGGCTATCAGGCATCGAACCCGGCGATTTGGTGATCCACGGAATGGATGGGTTTGCAGGTTCCATCGGCATTTCTGATTCTCGTGGAAAATCTTCCCCCGTGCTTGTGGTTTGCGATACCGATGAAAATAAACGGTACATCATGTACTACCTGCGTTCTATGGCGTACAACGATGTTTTTACTGCACTCGCTACTGGTATCCGCGTGCGTTCCTGCGACCTGCGCTGGAATAAGCTTGCAGAACTCCCTTATATTCTGCCCAGCTTAGAAGAACAAAATCAAATCGTTTTGGCTATTGAATCCAGCACCAGCAAAGTCGATGCGCTGATTGCCAACGTGCAAGCACAAATTGAAAAGTTGAAAACCTACAAGCAGAGCCTGATTACCGAGGTTGTTACAAAGGGGCTTGACCCCAATGTACCTATGAAGGATAGTGGCGTGGAGTGGATTGGGAAAATCCCGAAACACTGGAACATGATTCGGTTTCGCTTTATCGCTAAAATAACTACCGGAAATCAGGACACCCAGAATGCAGACCCGGATGGTATGTATCCTTTTTATGTGCGTTCTCCAATCGTTGAACACTGCAACAATTATACTTTTGAAGGAAAAGGCATCCTTATGGCCGGAGATGGCGCAGGAGCTGGGCGCGTGTTCCACTTGGTCAATGGAAAATATGCAGTTCACCAGCGCGTTTACCGCTTCTATGATTTCAAATATATGAACCCCGTCCTTTTGAAATTTTATCTGGAAAATCTTTTCGCAACTGTCATGGATTACGGAAGCGCTAAAACCACTGTTCCGTCTGTAAGATTGCCTATGATTCAAGATTTTCCGGTCTGTGTTCCCCCTGAAGATGAACAGCTTAAAATGCTGGAAGTTTTGTCTGAAAAGACAAACAAAATTGACCGGTTCATAGCCGTCAAGCAAACCAAAATCGAGAAGCTGGAACAGTACAAGCGCTCTCTTATCTATGAGTATGTAACCGGAAAGAAGGAGGTCTCCTGATTGGAAACAAGCCTTGCGGATATCAAAAAGCAGTATGAAAAGCTAAGGGACATCTTAGGCGATAAGGACACTCTTGAACTTTCATACGAGGATGATCTTCGCTGTCAGGATGCGTTGAGCCTGCTTAAGAGCCGCAACTACATTCTGGATGCCAGCACACTATGCGAAAAGCGGTACATTAAGGCGGCTGAATGGGATGGCTTCGAGGACTGGTTGAACGAGATGATAAAAGAATCCAACCGGATGAGCCGCCGGGAATGGACGATTGCCATTGTCAGTGCTGCGATTGGCGCAGCTATCGGCTGATTCCTACGATTATTGGCGCATTGTGTTGATTTATCTGTCTATGCAGTGTTATGATAGACGAAAGAAAAGCATTCCGTAGCCAGCCAACATCTGATGGAGGTGCCCCATGCAGGAACAGAGTCCGGACAAAGAAACCAAGCTTCCCGCAAAGATCAGACAGACAGATGAAATTGCTCCTGCCAAGGGCAAATGCCTGCATATCACGCCTGACAGCAAAGGAATTGAGTTCAACGCACTGCTGGAACAGGCTGTCCAATGTGTAAGCATGGGCGATATCCTGAGCAAGATCCATGCCGGGACACAATATGTGGTTCAGATACCGGCAGAATTTCAGTCGGCGTATGAGTCCGGCGAGATGTTCATCATGGAGAACATGAAAACCGGGAAGAAATGGCCCAGCCTGATGAAGATTGCCGAAGATGGAAAACAGCAGGTCGTAACACCGCTCCCGATTGCAGAACAGGCTGTCATTCAGGGCAACCCGATACAGGAATTTGCCGACTGGCAGTACCAGCTCGTGATGCAGCAGCAAATGTCCCGGCTAAGCGATATAGTGGAGAAAACATACCGTACAGTCAAGCAGATTGAAAATGGTCAGTTGGATGACCGGATTGGTCTGCTGGAAGCTGGCAGAAAAGGTCCGCTTTTGGCAATGACCATGCCGGAGGGCGATGCGCGGAACCGTCAGATCGATTCTAGCAGGCAAAATCTTCTTGTGGCACAGTCTCAGATTGGAAAGACCCTTGAACGCCGTGCCATAGAATTTGAGCCATTGCCCAAGAATCCTTTGATTCGCTTTGCCCGTGTGCTCCTCCACGATGAATACAATGCAGAAAAAGGCAGAGCTGTAGAAGAAATTCAAGAGTATTATGACCTGTATCTACAGGCAACCAATCTGCTTGCCACCTCTTACGCCCTGTGTGGAAATCTGGAAACGGCAGAGCAAACATACAGTATCAGTGAATCCGAACTGGAAGCTATCGACTTCAGCAAAGTGGAAACAATCAGCTACGAGTACAGCGAGCTGAAAGATATGTTCTATTCTGATCCGGTCGGGTATCTTGCTACAGAGCAAGAAAAGTGTCTAGACAAGGCGAAAAGCTACGATTATGTTGCCCTTGAAGTAAGCGGAGAAAAATTGTTGGAGGTTCTTGAAAATGGACGAGAAAAAACAGTTCCAGAAACAAAAACTGAACATTGATGCCCACAGAGGAATGGAGCAGGGTGCAAAAGTGCTGAAAGGCGTAGCTAGCGCAGCAGTCGCTATTGGAGTTCTTGTAATGAATAAACAGAACCTGAAAGCTCTTGGCGACACCCTCAAAGCGGCAAGACAGCTTCTGAAAAAATAAGGGGGACATCATGGACAAAAGTGAGAAACGGTTTGAGCGAGACATTGAAGCCTTCCTGATTTCTCCGCAGGGCGGGTATGTGCAGTTCAACGGGCAGGATGCGGACGGCAACTGGGTACATAACCGTCAGCACGATGTGGCAAGGTGCATCTATATGGATGTGCTGTGCGAGTTTATTGCAAAGACCCAGCAAAGAATGGGCAAAATATACCCGCTATTACGGTGAAAAGGCAGAAGAAAAGCTGTATCACCGTCTGGAAACCACCATCGCTAATCAAGGGCTTCTGTTTGTTCTCCGCAATGGCATCGAGGATATGGGCTGCAAGCTGCGGGTGTGCTATTTCAAGCCGGAATCCGGGCTGAACCCCGAAGCTGTGGAACGGTATGAAGCAAATATCCTTGGCTGTACCCGGCAGTTCCGTTATTCTACCGCCAATACAAACACCATTGATATGGTGCTCTCGGTAAACGGCATCCCTGTGGTGGCACTGGAGCTGAAAAACCAGCTTACGGGGCAGGACTGCTCCTGCGCCATGAATCAGTACAAGAGCGACCGCAGCTCCAAGGAGTTTGCATTCCGCCTGAATCACCGCTTTCTGGTTTATTTCGCCGTTGACCTCTATGAGGTGTGGATGACCACCCGGTTAGAAGATGGCAATACCCGGTTCATGCCCTTCAATCAGGTTCAAACGGTGCAGGTGTCAGCGGCGGTGCAGGCAACCCGGTCAATCCTGATGGCTACGGCACCAGCTATCTGTGGGAAGAAGTGCTGCAACGTGATAGCCTGCTGGACCTGATCCACCGCTTTATCTCCTACGTCAAGGAGAAGGAAGAAGTGGTGAAGAATGGCGTGCCCAAAATCGTCACCAAAGAAAAAATGATCTTCCCCCGCTACCATCAGTACGATGTTGTGCGGAAGGTGCTGGCAGATGTAAAGCAGAACGGTCCCGGCAAAAACTATCTGATCCAGCATTCGGCAGGCTCCGGCAAATCCAACTCGATTGCGTGGATCGCCTATCGGCTGGCCGCAGTCCATGACGATCAGGACAACAGCATCTTCGATTCGATCATCGTTGTCACAAACCGTGTGGTGCTGGACAGCCAGTTGCAGGACACCATCAACAGCTTTGAGCATCAACACGGGCTGGTAGAAGCCATTGACGACAAAAAGAACTCCCACACACTGGCACAGGCCATCAACGACAAAAAGCACATTATCATCTGCACCATCCAGAAGTTCCTTTTTGCCAAGAAGGATATGGAAACGTTCCGTGGACGGAAGTTTGCGATCATCATTGACGAAGCCCATCAGGGACAGAACGGTGAAAGTGCAAAATCTCTCCGCCGCAGTCTAATCGATGTCGCATTGCCACTAAGGAATACGCTGCGGAAGCAGGTGTCTCGGAAGATGAAGTGGATCTGACGGATGATTATATCAACGAAATCATCGGTCGGGGACGGCACGAAAACCAATCCTTCTTTGCCTTTACCGCCACCCCGAAGGGCAAGACCATTGAGACTTCGGAACGGAAATCGGTACCAATGCGGACGGCGAACCCATCAAAGCACCGTTCCATGTTTATTCCATGCGGCAGGCCATCGAGGAGCATTATATTCTGGATGTTCTTGCCAACTATACCACCATCAAGGAAGCATTCAAGCTGATTCGGGTATCCGAGGACAATCCAGAGCTGATCGAGGGTCAGACCGCCCGTGCGCTGTTCAAGTATTATAAGAAGCATGGCTACACCATTGCACAGAAAACCGAAATGATTATGGCAAACTTCCTGGATAACTGCCGTTATCAGATTGATCGCAAGGGCAAAGCCATGATCGTTGCAGACAGCCGTGCCAACGCCGTACGCTACTATCTCGCTATCAAGCGTTACATTGAGGCCCACCCGGACGAATGCACCGGTTGTGATGCCATGATTGCCTTCTCTGGTGAGGTCACGCTGGAAGATTACCCCAGCGATAAGCCGTTTACTGAGGCAACTATGAACCTTGACGAAAAGGGGCGGTACATCACTACAGACAAAAAGTTCCGTCAGGCGTTCCACAGCAACCAGTATAATATTCTGGTGGTTGCCAACAAGTATCAGACCGGCTTTGACGAACCGCTGCTGCATACCATGTATGTGGACAAGAAGCTGCGGGATGTGACCGCCGTGCAAACGCTTTCCCGCCTGAATCGTACCCATCCGGGCAAAAACAGCACCTTCGTTCTCGATTTTGAAAACACCGAGGAGGATATCCGAGACGCATTCCTGCCCTATTACGAAACAACCATTCTGGAGGGCAGCACAGACCTGAACAAAGTATATGATCTCCGTAACAAGATCCGGGATTATATGCTATACAACTATGACGATGTGGATGCCTTCAATAAGTTTATGGCAGCGCAGGGTGATAAAAAGCAGGATGCCGTTGCGCTTGGCAAGCTGGCAAGTCTGTTCCGCCCGGTGATTACACGGTATCAGGATCTGGGGGAGGAAGACCGTTACACCTCCCGCGATTATATTCGCAAGTTCAATGGCGCATATTCCTACATTACACAGCTTGTGCGCCTCCATGACAAAGACCTGTTCAACGAGTACCAGTACACGCTTCACCTTGCACGGCTGCTGCCCAATCCCAATGAAAACGAATTTGTGGACATTGAGGATAAGATCAAGCTGGAATACGCTTCCCTGAACGAAACTTTTAGGGGTGCTATTGTTCTGGACGAGAAACCGACTATCCTCACGCCCACCAAGGGACTTGCACCGAAGGTACCGAACAAGAAAACAGATACCCTGCAAAGCATTATCGACAAGGTGAACGAGCGCTTCAATGGCAACTTCACTGATTCCGACCGAGTGATCATCGAGGGCATCTACCAGATGTTCATGAAGGATTCGGATGTTAAGAAGTTCAAGAAGTATGCCAAGGACAACAGCACTGAAATGTTTGTACAGTCGCTGTTCCCGGATAAGTTCAAGGATATCGTGACCCAGTGTTTCCTTGATAACAACGATTCCTTCGCTAAGTTGTTCAACGATCCTGACTTTTATAACAAGGTGCAGGAGTCGATGGCCGCCGAGCTATATAAGGCGTTGAGGAAGGATTGAAGTTCTATCAATACTCCCCCACGTCCATACTGGAGCCGCTGATGCCCTGAATAACGATCAAGGCTGACGAAAGCACCTACTACAAAATGCAATCCGCTGTCCAACAGTGTTTTAGTTGAAACGCTCTCGGACAGCGGATTTTGTTGTTTTTTGTCAAAATCAGTATTGCGCCACAGGCTTAATTCTGTTAGCACCATATAAATGGTTATCACGATCTCTATTATTTTTAATAAAAGCAATGCAGATACAATATATTTTCTGAGATCAAAAACTTCTTTTTCAATCAGATGCGGTTTATCATCGATCATTGAATATTCTTCTAACGGGCGATATAATAAAAGAAAACGGTAAGGAAGTGCACCTATGCTCCACCCCGGACTGTATGAACAGGTCATCAACAACGCGCTGAACAGCGAGCTTGCAGAGATCCCGGAAGCCCGCAAGTCCACTGCGCCCATCGACACGGCGGAGGCTGCCAAGGTGCTGGCGCAGTATCTGACCGATGTGGTGCAGAAGGGTCTTGAAAATGTGCAGGATAACGGCGGCGGCATCGAGGCTCAGATCCAGCTGGCAAACCAGATCGTGACTACCATCCAGAACACCACACAGGAAGCTGACTTTGCCGCGCTCGGTGTTGACCAGCGGGCAGAGCAGCTTCTTGCGCTTTTGCAGCAGAATGACCCGCGCCTTGCTACAGGAAAAAGCGCAAAGGACCTTGACCGCCCGGAGACCTCCATTGCGCAAAGTTCCTTGTTTACCGGCGCTATCCATGAGCCGCAGATGTACACGGAGCTGAAAAAGGAGATCGTTTCCGCCGACCGTATTGATATGCTGGTCTCCTTTATCAAGTGGAGCGGCTTACGCCTCATCATGGACGAGCTGCGGCAGTTTGCGCAAAGCGGCGGTGAGTTGCGCATCATCACCACCTCTTATATGGGCGCTACGGACGTAAAAGCCATTGAGGAGCTGCGCGCACTGCCCAATACGAAGATCAAGGTGAGCTACGACACCAAGCGTACCCGGCTCCACGCAAAGACCTATGTGTTTTACCGGGACACCGGTTTTACTACGGCGTATGTAGGCTCCTCCAACCTGTCCAATGCGGCAATTTCCAGCGGTCTGGAATGGAACGTCAAGGTGACCCAAAAGGACCTGCCGGAGACCATTGAAAAGATCGCAGCCACTTTTGAAAGCTACTGGAATTCCAGCGAGTTTGAATATTACGATGAAGGACAGCGGGAACGGCTGACCCGCGCCCTGAAAGCCGAAAAATACAGCGAGACCGACCACAGCGGAATCTACACCCTGGATATTCTGCCCTATTCCTACCAGCAGGAAATTCTGGACCGACTGGATGCCGAGCGCACCGTTCGGGTTACAACCGCAACTTGGTAGTCGCCGCTACCGGCACCGGTAAAACCGTGATCTCCGCACTGGATTACAAGCGCTTCTGCAGGCAGCATCCGGGGCAGCCCTGCCGGCTACTGTTTGTGGCACACCGGGAGGAGATCCTGAAGCAGAGCCTGTACACCTTCCGGGCGGTGCTGAAGGATGCCAATTTCGGCGAACTGTATGTGGGCAGCCACAAAGCCGACAGCATCGACCATCTGTTTGTTTCCATCCAGACCTTCAATTCTCAAGAGCTTGCCGCTAAAACGGCAGCGGATTTTTACGATTACATCGTTGTAGACGAGTTCCATCATGCAGCTGCACCCACTTATCAGAAGCTGCTGGAATATTATCAATCGAAGATCCTGCTGGGGCTGACCGCTACCCCGGAACGTATGGACGGCAAAAGCGTTCTGGACTATTTCGGCGGGCGCATTGCCGCGAGATCCGTCTGCCGGAGGCCATTGACCGGAAACTACTTTGTCCCTTCCAATATTTCGGCGTCACCGACACCGCAGATCTGAGCAGCCTGAAATGGCGTACCGGCGGCTACGATAAAAACGAATTATCCAACCTGTACACCCTCAGCGGCATGGTGGCGGAGCGCCGCGCTGACCTTGTGGTGAGCTCCATCCTGAAATATGTCACCGATATCGACGAGGTAAAGGGTCTGGGCTTCTGCGTTTCCATCGCTCATGCCCAATTCATGGCGCGCTACTTTAATACCCACGGCATTCCATCTATGGCACTGACCGGCGACTCTCCTGACGAGGAGCGCAACGCCGCCAAGCAGCGGCTGGTTTCCGGGGAGCTCCGATTCCTCTTTGTGGTGGACATTTACAACGAGGGTGTGGATATCCCGAGGTGAACACTGTGCTGTTCCTGCGCCCTACCGAGTCGCTGACCGTGTTTTTGCAGCAGCTGGGGCGTGGTCTGCGTCTGGCAGAAAACAAGGATTGCTTGACCGTTTTGGATTTCATCGGGCGGCCAACAAAAAGTATAATTTTGAGGAGAAATTCGCAGCACTGCTCTCGAACACCACCCGCAGCGTCAGTCGGGAGCTTAAAGAGGGCTTTGTCTCTGCACCCAAAGGCTGCTATATTCAGCTGGAAAAAATTGCCGCAAAGTATGTGCTGGATAATATCAGCGCCTCCTATGACCGCACCTCCGGGCTTGTGGCGCGGGCGGCTGCCTTTACCGAGGATACCGGCCTGCCTTTGACACTCGGGAACTTCCTCGACTACTACCATCTTGACCCGCGTGCGATTTACAGCAAAAAGATCTGCTTCAGCAGACTGTGCGTCCGCGCAGGGGCGGCATCCGATTTTGCAGAGCCTTTGGAAGAAACTATGACCAAAGCCCTTGCCCGCTTTGCGGTCGTGGATTCCCGCAGGTGGATTCGATTTTTGCTGGAGCTTCTGCCGAAATTGGATAACACCGACTTTGCAGCCCTGCCGCCGGTAGAGCAGCGGATGCTGCAAATGTTTTATGTGACCCTCTGGGGCAAAACTGCAGAAAGCTGGGAGGATGAAGAAGTTCTCGATAACCTGTATGCTCTCTCGGATAGTCCCGTTTTGCTGGGGGAACTGCAGGCACTTTTGCAGTATCAATATGACCGCATTGATTTTATCGACGAACCTGTGGATGTAGGCTTTGGTTGTCCGCTGGACCTGCACTGCACCTATACCCGCGACCAACTGCTGGTGGCGCTGGACTTTTTGAAGCCTGCTACCGTCCGCGAGGGTGTGAAATGGCTGCCGGAAAAGCAGCTGGACGTATTCTTTGTGACCCTGAACAAGGCAGACAAGGATTACTCCCCCACCACCATGTACAAGGATTATTCCATCAACGAAAGCCTGTTCAACTGGCAGAGCCAGAGCACCACCGCCGAAAACTCTTCCACCGGGCAGCGCTACATCCATCACCGGGAAAAAGGAAGCCGGGTTCTGCTGTTCGTGCGCGAGTTCAAGGCAGATGCCCGTTTTGGCGGTGCAGGGGCGTATACCTATCTGGGCACAGTGAACTACGTGAAGCACGAGGCTCCCGCCCCATGAACATCACATGGAAGCTGGACCGCCCGATCCCTGCAAAGTTCCTCAAAAAGACCAACAAGCTGGTGGTCGGTTAAAAGGAGAATATCATGAAGGTTGTTCGCGTTGTTGCAGCTGTGATCTGCGACGATATTCAGACGAAACATAAAATTTATGCCACCGCCCGCGGCTACGGCGAATATAAGGGCGGATGGGAGTTCCCGGGTGGCAAAATCGAGCCGGGTGAAACCCCGCAGCAGGCACTGAAACGAGAGATCCGGGAAGAGCTGGATACCGAGATCGCGGTAGGCGATTTGATTGGTACCATTGAATACGATTATCCGACCTTCCATCTTTCCATGGACTGTTTCTGGTGCGAGGTGGTTTCCGGCGAACTGGTGCTGAAAGAAGCCGAGGCTGCACGCTGGCTGACTAAAGAGGAGCTTGATTCTGTTCCATGGCTTCCGGCGGACCGGATTCTTTTAGCGCAAATTCGTCCTGCATTATAATTTTTTATGATAAATCCCTCTCTTTAGCTTTCTCAAATTCCCATTTTTCACCCAGATATAATAATCATGATCAAAAGCCTCTGAGTCGAAAGACTCAGGGGCTATTTTTATGTCTGGAGGTGAGCATTTTGTTATTCCGCACCATCACTATCATTATTACCATCGTATTTTAAAGCGCAGCTGCGCAGAAAGGAGAAAGCATTATGAACTTTTGGTCCGAAATCGTCAAAGAGGTTGGCACCGTCCTGGTGGAAGTCCTCGTCCGCATCGCTGAAGAAATGGAAAACAACAATTGATCACAGTACACTGAAAAGGAGATTTTACTATGCCCGCAAATGTTGAAACGATGTTCTCTGTCCGTGAGACCCTTGGCACGGCCTTGGCCGTATCATTATGGATGCCCCTGCAAGCCGTGAAGCCTTGGAACTGGCCGGTCTGGATTGGCAGGTGGAAAGCCGTAATATCTATTCCGGCACGGGTGCTATGATCCCCGGTTATCGGGCTAACGTCCGCAGTACCGATGATGCTGTTCTTGGCGTTGTGTCTGACCGCTACCGCATTGTGCAGAACGAAGAAGCATTCCAGTTCACCGATGACCTGCTGGGTGAAGGTGTCACTTATGAAACTGCCGGTTCCCTGCAGGGCGGCAGAAAGGTCTGGATGTTGGCAAGGCTTCCGAGGAAATATCTTATTGCTGGAGATCAAGTAGTACCATATCTTGTGATCTTCAACAGTCATGACGGCAGTTCTGGTGTGAAAGTGGCCATGACTCCAATCCGTGTGGTCTGCCAGAATACTCTGAACCTTGCGCTGAATACAGCAAAGCGCAGCTGGACTGCACGCCACACCGAAAATGTTCTGCTGCGGGTGCAGGATGCCCGTGAGACCCTGCAGCTGGCCAGCAACTATATGGTTGAACTCGGCAACCGTGGCGAAGAGCTGGCTCGCATCGATTTATCCGATCACAAGGTGCAGGAGTTCATCAATGAATTTTTCCCGATTTCTGAGGACCTGTCCGATTGCCAGCGGAAGAATAATCTGCGCCTGCAGGAAGAGCTGAAGGCTCGCTACTACAACGCACCGGATCTGGAATGGGTCGGCAAGAACGGTTGGCGCTTTATCAACGCAGTCTCTGATTTTGCTACCCACGCAGACCCTCTCCGCAAGACCAAAAACTACAACGAGAACCTGTTCCTGCGCACCGCAGAGGGCAACCCCATGATCGACAAAGCCTACAAGATGGTGCTGGCAGCAGCATAAAGGAGCAAGCCATGAATGATGTAAATAACCGCATTTTCAGGGAATTCACGGAATTCTTTGACAACGTTGAGAAGAGTGCTTCTGAAATCAGCGTTACCACGGCTTATGAGATCACGATGAAAAGTACCATCAGCACCGCCATTATTGTTTTGGAATCCGAGGGCCGACTGGAGGAGCGCTACTGGAACCATCTCAGGGTGCAAAATAATATTCTGGATTTTCTTTACGACCTGTGGGTTGGCTCTTGCCATTCATTGGCCAGCGACTTTTCCACGATCATGAAAGACTTGGTGGAATATGACTTCATTCTTGCCGAATCTATTATGAAAGAAAGGATGCAAAGCGCATGAAAAGATTGATTTCAACTTTGAACCTGTCCAAAGAGGATTGGCTCCGCTACCGCAAGTGCGGTATTACCGGCACGGATGCCGGGGCTATTCTTGGTCTAAATCCCTACCGCTCGGCATTTCAGGTGTACCATGATAAAATCAGTGATACCTTTGAGAATATCGACAATGAGGCTATGCGTCAGGGACGCGATCTGGAAGATTATGTCGCACAACGCTTCACCGAAGCAACCGGTCTGAAGGTACGCCGTGCAAATGCCATCTACCAAAGTGAGGAACATCCACTGCTTCTGGCGGACTTTGACCGTTTGATTGTCGGGCAGAAAGCAGGACTGGAATGCAAAACGGTTTCACCGTTCTCTGCGGATAAGTGGGCAGATGGCAAAATCCCTGCACATTACATGGCTCAGGTCAATCACTATCTGGCTGTCAGCGGTTTTGACTGCTGGTACATTGCTGCTCTGATTTTCGGGAAGGAACTGGTGATTCACAAGATCACAACCGACAAAGAAGTTCTGAACAACCTCATTGCCAAGGAAGAGCACTTCTGGAAATACAACGTGATGCCCGAAATTCCGCCTGTACCTACCGGAAGCGAGGGAGATACACAGCAGATCAATCAGCTGTACTCTGCAGATGATCGAAACAAAACTGCCGATCTTAATCCCATCCGCGACCTGTTGGATAAGCGGCAGGAGCTTTCTGATCAGATCGAACAGCTGGAGCAGGAAAAAGCCTCTATTGAACAGCAGGTGAAGTTGGAGATGCAGGACGCCGCCTATGGTACAGCACCGGGCTACAAGGTGTCCTGGGTATCCTCCGAAAGTAAACGGGTAGACTCCCAGCGTTTGAAGAAAGAACAGCCCGATATTTTCAATCGGTACAGCAAGAATGTAAGCAGCCGCAGGTTTACCATTATCCATGCAGCATAATTTTTGTACGCCTATAGGCACACAAAATTCGCGTTTCAACTATTTTTGTTTAATAGAAAAGCACAATACTGTTTACACAACAATAATTGTATGCTAAGATAAGAATATGAGGTGATGCACGATGGTTCTGCGCAAAAGTTATTTGGATAAGATCATTCCTTTTATCGATCAGGATCTAATCAAAGTTTTGGTTGGAATCCGGCGCTGTGGAAAAACAGTCCTTCTCGGTCAGATCAAGGACGTGCTCCTCCGGCGCAACATTCCCGCACAGAACATTATTCAGGCCAATTTTGAGTCCATGCGCTTCCGCAACACCCGTACTGCAGAAACGCTTTACGACTACATCGCAAAAAAAGCGGAAGGCTGCACCGGCAAAATTTATATTCTTCTGGATGAGATTCAGGAGGTGGAGCGCTGGCAGATTGCAATCAATTCTCTTCGTGTCGATTTCGATTGTGATATTTACCTGACCGGCTCCAATTCCAAGCTGCTTTCCGGCGAATTGGCAACCTATCTTTCCGGACGATACATCCAGATTCAGGTTTTCCCCTTTTCGCTGGCCGAAGCAAAACAGCAATGCATTGAAAACGGAACCTATACTTCGGACGAAAAGCTCTTCGCAGACTATTTGAAGTACGGCGGTTTTCCGCAGCGTTTCTTCCTCCCTGACGATCATTCAATCACCACCTATCTGGACGATCTTTACGAGGCTATCATTGTCCGTGACATCATGCTGCGCCACAATATTCGCGAACAGACCGCATTACGTAATGTCCTTGCATTCCTGCTGGACAATATCGGCAATCCGTTTTCTGCCCGTAATATCAGTGGACGCATGGTTTCGGAAGGAATCAAGACAACCACTGCTACCGTGCTGAACTACGTTGATTATTTCAAGGAAGCCTTTATCCTTCTGAATGCAAGCCGCTATGATATCAAAGGAAAAGCGCTCCTGTCCAGCACAGAAAAGTACTATGCAGTCGATCTTGGCCTGCGGAACGTTATCAAGAAAAGCGAAAAACTTGACAGCAACAAGCTGTATGAGAACACCGTATATCTGGAAATGCGGAGCCGTGGCTATGAAGTTCAGGTCGGCAAGCTGGACGACACCGAAATTGATTTTATCTGCTACCGTGGAGATGAAAAGCTCTATATTCAGGTTGCTTACCTGATCACTCCCGCCGATGAAGAACGGGAGTTCGGTAATCTTGAGCGGCTGCACGACAACTATCCTAAGTATGTTATCAGTGGTGATTTGGCGAATTTAAGCCGAAACGGAATCATTCATCGAAACATCATTGATTTTCTGCTCAATCCGTAATTTTCACATCATGGGGCACAACAGTTGACGCTGTTGTGCCCTTTTTCTTTATCAAAATTGGAGGCATTCTTATGGAAAATCCATTCGTAAAATTATTTGCTATCGACTTCAAAGATCATCTGGAAGTCAAAAAGTCCGGCAACACGGAACTGAAATATGTAAGTTGGGCGTACGCTTGGGCAGAGGTGAAGAAGCTGTATCCCGCTGCCAGCTATGAGGTCAAGAAATTCAACGGCCTGCCCTATGTTTATGACCCCATCACCGGCTTCATGGTGTATACCTCGGTCACGATTGAGGGAGTTTCGCATGAAATGTGGCTGCCTGTACTGGATGGCGCAAACAAAGCCATGAAGGCTGTGCCTTACACCTACTCCACCCCGAAATGGGACTACAATCCGCAGACCCGCCGCCGTGAGAAAGTCGGCATGAAGAACGCACCGTAGAAGAACGTCTTTTGGTAGTGTCGACGCAATGGTTCGATATCGTCCAACTGCATACCGGCTTCCATAATGTGTGTGACGTTCTCGGCGATATTTGGAATGTAACCACCAGGGAAAATGTACTTTTGGATAAATGGATCAACACCGGCACCGTAGTGTTGACCAGTGATACCGTGAATCAACGCACGGCCATTTGGTACGAGATAGTTCGCGACGTCCTTAAAGTACTCGCCCAAGTTTTCCTTACCAACGTGTTCAAACATCCCAACTGAAGTGATGTAGTCAAAGGTCATATCCACATCACGGTAATCGCGCAACATAACGTGGACCTTATCTTGTAGCCTAGTTCTTGAATGCGTTGGTTCGTAAAGGCAATATTGTTCTTCTGATAACGTTACGCCATATGTTTCAAGGCCGTATTCTTGGGCAGCCGTGATAATTAACGTTCCCCATCCAGAACCGATATCCAATAGCTTCTTACCTGGTTCACTGTGCAACTTGTCTAAAATATGGTGAACCTTGGCCATCTGAGCTTCTTCCAATGTCATCCCATCCTTTGGCCAGTACGCTGCAGAATAAGTCATTGATGGTCCAACCACTCCTTATAGAAGTCATTACCAATATCATAGTGACTGTGAATGTCTTCTTTAGATTCATTCTTATCGTGGCCGTGGAGCATTTTCGTCAACGTGCCCTTGAAACCGCTTTGATCAGTTAAAAAACTACCGGATTGACGGTAAGCGGAAGCAATCAATTCTTGAATGCTGCCTTCAATTTCAATGCCACGATTCATGTACGCCTCAGCGAGTGTAAATGTTGGCATCTTGGCTAAGGACTTCATGTTTGGTTTCTCATTCAACTTAATGTGAATTTTGGTAAGCCGTCCCCGTAGTTTTCTGACTTACCATCCCAATATGTCACCATAACGGCACATCAAAAGCTTTTGACAAAAGCTTGCTAAATACTTGTTTCTCTAACATGTTATCCACCCTATCTCAATAATCTTACGTATTAAAGTATACACCCTTTTCATTAAAGTGTACACCCTTTTCAAACACCGATCAAAATAAAGGGCTATGATGGGGATAATTTCCGCCATCTTCAGGCTGTGCACCAATGTAAAAGAAAGTACTTGGTACAACTTGCCCATAATATGAAAAATCTTCAGAAGGATTTTGTGGTCCTAAATAGACTATATTATTGACTTCTGGAATATTCTGATCTTTTAAGCTGTCAACTACAAAGTGAGTGAGATTTTCTGAATTAAAGAGTACAGGATAGTTATCGTCATAATCTACAATCACTTCAACCCCAAAGGTTACTCCAACGCCTTTAGCAATTTGTTTCACTTGATCTCGGATGACTTTTCTAGTTGTTTCTTTCATCATCCGAACATCCCCTTTTAACACTACTTTATCTTGTATGGCTCTATAATTTCTGTAGTGGGTAAAACTACTGTAGAGATTATAGAGATTTTTGAATACAGACAAAACGTCCAATAAGAACTATAATGAAAAGCGACGAAACTACCATTAGGAAGAACTTATGAGACTTATTAAGAATACCACAGAATTAATCGGAATCGGAATCAAAAACCAAAATAATCAATTATTTCACTTGTTTTTGAAACTGACACTCATAATGACAAACTCCCTGCTGTTATGTCCTGGGATGAGTTTGGTTTCAAGAAAGGAGAGTTGGCTTTTGTAGCTCAAAAGTATGAGACAAACGAACTCATAATCATCCTTGATAATCGCCGCCAAACTACTATACGAAACTACTTTTTGAAGTATCCATTGAAAGTCCGACA
>ENA-OQHY01000428-OQHY01000428.1-human-gut-metagenome-genome-assembly--contig:-NODE-428-length-24054-cov-4.013499_pt1 | contig 24054 bp, 25 predicted proteins | sample MGYA00242570_ERZ504733 | MGnify/ENA primary metagenome ERZ504733 (study PRJEB26092, sample SAMD00036219) | human gut metagenome | host: Homo sapiens | study: EMG produced TPA metagenomics assembly of... | reverse complement strand
TTTTGGGGTGAGGGTAAGCCTTTGTTGGTGGCGTTTAAGCCGAACTAAGCCTTTTTAAGCCTCTTTAGACCTTTCCAAGCCCTCTTTAGACCTTTCTAAGCCCTCCCCGACGGGGAGGGTTGGGAGGCCATGATGCGCTGCGCGGACACGTCGGCGCGCGGCCAGAGCACGAACACCATGCTCATGAGCAGGAAGCTCATGATGACCTGCACGGAGTAGTTGGAGAACACCACCATGTTGGAGAACACGGTGAGCTTGTCCTTGAGCCCGGCGGCATCGATCAGGTAGGTACCGATCCAGTAGACGGCAAGCATCAGACCGTTCATGATGGTGTTCATCAGCGGCATCATGAACGCCATGACGCGGTTGGTGAACAGCTGGGTGTCGGTGAGGTCCTTGTTGGCCTTGGTGAATTTGGCTTCCTGGTAGTCCTCGGCGTTGTAGGCGCGCACCACACGCAGGCCGGTGAGGTTCTCGCGGGCCACGAGGTTGATGTTGTCGGTCAGGGCCTGCATGGCCTTGAATTTCGGCATGACCATGGCCATCATGATGACGATGGCCGCCAGCAGAATCACTACGGCGATTCCGGTGGCGAGCGTCCATTCGAAGCCTTCGCCGGCGATCTTGCACACGGCCCATACTGCCATAATCGGCGATTTGACGATGAGCTGCAGACCCATGGTGATGAACATCTGCACCTGCGTGACGTCGTTGGTGGAGCGGGTGATGAGGCTGGCGGTGGAGAACTTGCTCATTTCGGCCGGGCCGAAGGACTCGACCTTGCGGAATTCGAGCGAGCGCAGACGCTGGGTGAACGAGGCCGCCACGCGCGCAGCGATGTAGCCGGTGATGATGGCACACGCCGCGGATCCGAGCGAGATGAGCAGCATCTTGCCGCCGGCAATCCAAATGTCCTTCATGTGGCTGCCCGGCGTTTCGACCAGCGTGGTGATGTCTGACATATAGTCGGGCAGTTTCAGGTCGAAGTAGACCTGCCCGACGATGGTCACCAGAGCGATGAGCATCTGACCGATCTCCGCTTTGGAGAGGTATTTCATGATGCGAAGCATTGGTTTCCCCTTGTGTTGGTTGGTTGGTTATTGGTTATTGACGATTGGTTCTTAAGTTGGCTGGGTTATCGGCGATTATCGGTTCACGATGTCTTAATAGTTTCTATTGTTTGATTACTTACACTGTGAGATATTACGCGCACTTCTGCATGTTCGCTGTGAGCGTCCTCAATTAGCCTTGCCGATTAGTTCTCCGCGCGCTTAGCTGCCATGTGTTCAGCCACGCGCTTGCCCCGCTCCACGAATGCCTCACGCACCTGTTCAGCAGTCGGCCGAGGCTGTCCCGGATGGCAAATCGACATATATGTGGTGAACTCAGACACCAGGTCAACGAATTCGCGCGTGCGCCGCTCCCCCATTTGCGAGAAAATCCAGCAAATCGCGGAACGCATTTCCTCTATCATCCGATGAGACTGCTCGCGCCCGGAATCAGTGAGATTCACGCGAATAATGCGCCGATCCTTGGAATCAATGTCACGCGTGACCCAGCCTTTTTCTCCAGAGACGACAGCACAGTGGAGATGCGGCCGGAACTGGCCTGCAGCGCCGACGCCAATTGCGATGGCGTTTGCGTCCCCTTCATGGACAGCTCCCGGAGCACGAACTGCTCACCATGGGCTCCACGAGTGAATTCCCTCTGCATTGTCGAACGATCGCCCCACACGCTGGCATACAGTTCACTAACTGCTTCCTGCTCAAATCCCATAAGAGCACCATCCATTTCCATTCGCTACACGGCAGAGCGCCGCAAACATCCCAAGAATATCTCACACCGTAAACAATTCGCTACTAGAAACTATTTTTGGAACGCATAATGCACACACTCCACGCTCTTTGATATTCTGAAAGCCGCATAGATATTCACTTCGGGGCGTCGTCTAAGAATATTTGCTGGGCCAACGGTAGCGACGTTGGCATTGTGCTCCATGAGGTATCTGGTCGAAAAGGCGGACGAAGACAGACCAGTTGGGCGGAGCGCGCCCATACTTCAAAACCATTGCAATTATTGGCTTTGACCATTTTCGTGGAGTCACGAAAATGGTCATGAAAACATAAGGACACACCCATGAACCGCGACGAAATCACACGCAAAACCAGCGAACTCAGCACTCCCGATACGCCTGCTATCTCATTGCTCAAAACGGTGATCCAAAGAAAGAAGAAGTGGCACTTCTCCAGAGCTATTTTGCCGTTCAGACTCGCAAAACGGAAATCATTGAGCAACGCATGGGAGAAATCAGCCGGCTCGCCGGCCGAGAGGCCCTTGCCACTGCAGAGAAGAAACTCTATCCGTATACCCAAATCACACACAACAAAACCGCACAAGTGCACATGTACACGCCCAACCACGCCGCAGAACGCCGGCAAGGATGTGATACAGGCCACAGAAAGCGTTGTACCGCCTAGGCAATGCAACAATTGTCCGCTATGCTCTGAAGGCAGATGGCGGCACGGATGCCATCCAAAGAGGGGGTATGACCATGATTCGGGGTATGAACCTATGCAGCATCGCCGGCTGCACGCACGAAGCAGAAGAAGCGGGCATGTGCAACATGCATTTCACATCGGCGCTGGTTCACGGAGCGCTGCACTACACTGCGGGCGGACGTCCGTCGCACTGCTGAGCGCAACAACAAAGCAAAACAACCAGTAACGCTCAACGGCTTCCACATGTTCATGCTCTAATTGCATGTACTTGCAGACACAATGGCCGTCTGAGCCAGCTGCCCTCGCATGGAGCAGCTGGCTCAGACCGGCCATTATTGTTGCTTTGTACTGTTTGCACTGTATTGCGCCTGCATTGCGCAAGCTCGGGCGCACTCGCTGAGTGGCGTGAATCGCAGATTGCTCAATAGCAACGCAATCCACGCCACTCAGCAGTTGCCATGGTTATGCGCGGCGTTTGCGGATGACGAGCAAGGCACCAGCCGCAGCTGCCAGCGCCACAACCACGACCGCAATGGCAGCCACGGCAGCACCCGTATTCGAAAGGGGCGCAGCGCCATTAGCAGCCGGCTCATTCGTGGCAGTGTTACCGGGCTTAGCAGTGTTGCCAGGATTGTTGGTATCGCCGGGCTTCTGCTCTCCAGGGCCGGGAGTGACCTCCGTGGCTGTGACCGTGACTTCGAACGTCGCGTTCACGCCACGATAAGAGACGGTGATGGTCTTCGTGCCTGCGGTGGCAGAATCAAAGCCAGTGAACTTCAGATCACCATCAGTTGGATCAATCAGCTTGCGCAGCGTTTCGGTATCGCCGACTTTGTAAATGGCGGATACCTTCACATCGGCAGCGTTGAACTTATCGCCTACCTGATAGGAATCCTTGGTCACTTCCACAGCAAGCTCGGCCAACTGAGGCAGTTCGCCGAATGTCACTGTGTAGGTTTTCGCCGTGCCATCCTCAGCAGTTACAGTCACCGTGGCCACGCCACTGTTCTCGGTCGAAGCCTGCTCCACTTGCACCGTAGCCTTCGCGTCAGCAGCAGTCGCCTCCACCGTCGGGTAGGAAGCAGCATCTCCAGCCAGCGCACCGGCATATTTAGTGGTATCCGCGGAGAATCCGTCAACCGTCTTGCCATCCACAGTCAGATCAGCAAGATTGGCGTTACTAGACGGCTGCGGCTCTGGTGTCGCTTCACCTTCGGCGATGCGTACTTCAGCGATCTTGCATAGTCATTGCCATCGGCGTAGGTGAAGTTGAGGCGAATGCCTTGGTGGCGGGCAGAGCGCTCACATCGGCTTCCGTCACGGCTCCAGCAGCACCATTCACAGTGACTGCCGGCAGCGTGGCATCAGTCCACGTGGCGCTGTCTTCAGCTAGGTACGATACAGTGAAGCTCTTCGGAGCGGCCTCGCCCTTGGCCTTATCCACCGCAACGCTGAGCTTGCCCAGCTGATATGCCTTATCGAAGGTGTAGCTGAGCCACGGCGAGGTGTCGCCGGTGCCCCAGTTCGACCAGTTGGTGCTCAGGTTGTTGTCGCAAGTCAGGTCGGCCGTAGAAGCGGAGGCCCAGCTACTGGCCGGCTCATACTTCGAGGCCGCAGCGGACGAGCAGAACAACCGGGCAAGGTTGCTTTCCACAGTCACGGTGAACGTGGCGGTTACTGAAGAATCAGCGACAAGACGCACCGTCACGGTTTGCTCGCCCAATTTGGTGGTGTCGAAGCCTTCCAGCGTGTATTCGCTTGGCTCCAGCACACGCGTTTTGCCATTGGTGAGCGTGGCGGTAACCGTCACGTCCCGAAGCGCGAGCATCTGCCCTTGGCGATAGTGGCTTCAGGGTCCTTAGCCGCGATGGACTCCACAGCAGCAGTCTGCGAACCGAACGCAGTGCCGTTGAAGGCCACGGTGAATGCGCCGGCATTGCTGTTCGACGTGGCGAAAGCACCGGCATCGAGCCCGGTTACGTCCGCACCGGTCAGCGTTACCGTAGCGACATCCTGCCATTCATCGTTCGCGGAAGCACGCCAGTAGCCTTTCAGAGTATCGGTTGAGGTGCGCTCCAGCTTGAGCTGCACTTGGTCGCCGAAGCCGGTACCAACATGCGATGTTTCCTTATCGATGTAGCCATCGGCATTGGAATCGTACTGCATGTAAACGCCGCTTGGGCTGGCAAGTAACGTGGCATATCCCTTGCCGCCGTTAGCGCCAGTAAGACCGTTACGGACCACCAGACCGGCGCGCGGATCGCCATTACCGCCCAAGTCGAGCGGCTTGACCGTGGTTTCCAACGTTTCGTTCACGTCCAGAGCATCAGCTGGTACACCGCACTGCCCTCGTTGCGATCCGTCCAGACGCCACGATTGGCGTTGTCCGTAACGGTGAAGTCATAGGTACCGCCGGATGCGGCGACCTGGCACGCGCTGCCGCCCTTCCAATGGGCTTCCTTCCAACTTCCGGAAATCGGGTTGGAGCAGGAAACGTCGATGGTTCTGCGGAATGTGCGGCCCGGGTTGAAGTTGCTGCTCTCGGCAAGAGTGCCTGTAATGGTGTAGGTTCCCGGCACATTGAATGCGTAGGTGCTGCCGGCAGCCTTGGTCGACTTGCTGACTGCCGTACCGCCTTCCACATTCCATGTCACCTTGGTAGCAATGGTATCGTCGCCTTCCTTGACGTTGACGGTGTCCGGCAGAGTAACGGTTCCGCCCGTGTTCACGGTCTTCGGGAGATCATCGCCGGTTTCCACAGTCCAGTTGACCAGCTTGCCCTTGGCGCTACCATGGTTGTCCCAATAGTTCAGATCCCAGCCGTCGGGCTCGCCTTCTTGAGCAGGATTATGCATTTCGATGGTGCCGTTCTCACCGATGGTCAGCGGCAGCCAAACATAGGTGGAATCGGCTTTACCGGAATCCCAACGGTCACCAAGGTAGATGAAGTGACCTTTCTCCTGGTCTACTGCGAGCACACTAGCCGACTGCGAACCGAATGTGGTGCCGCGGGTATCGCCCACAGACAACAGACCATCCGCGCCTTCCGGCATGTTGTTGTACCACGTGTTCTCGTTGGCATCGTCCTTTTCCACGCCACGGGTCCAGCTTCCCAGCATGGAGTCGGCGGTGTAGTAGGTCTGCTTGTTCGGGTCCCAGCCGGTTGCACCAGATGCGATGATGTTGTAACGCCCGTCATATTGGAATACGGCAGGAGCTTCCAGCGAACCATTTTGTTTGACGATTTGGAAATCTTCGCCACGCACCGGGGCATCCGTAGTACCGTCTGCAAGAATGTATGGGTACTGCCCGTCAGCAGAGTACTGCTTTTGTCCCTCGGACTGGTCCACATTCGTGGTCTTGACTACATTGGTGTAATCATCGTTGAGCTTGGCGATGTACAGCGTGGCATTGGCTTCGGAAGAATACAGTACATAGGCACTGTCGTCCTTCGGGTCCACGAACACAGTCATATCGCGGCTGTCACCGTTCTCACCCCAGCTGGGGTTACCTGCGGCTTCTTTCCAATTGTTCTGGTTAGGCAAACGATAGGCACCCACCATAGTGAACGGGCCCGCCGGATTGTCGGAAACAGCCACGCCCGCAAGTGCACGTGCATAGTTGGAACCGCCCGGCGTGGTGCTTCCATCGGAATGCCACCACAGCACGTATTGCTTGTTCTTCTTGTTGTAGATGATCTTCGGACGCTCGAAAATGCCTGTACGGAATCAACCGCGCCATCACCATCCTGATCGGGGTTGGTGTTGAGGTACGGGAAGATTGCGTCGGCTTGGCAGCGTCCACACTGCCGTCGGACTTGGTCAGGTTGTAGGCCTTGTCGAAGTAGGCGTAATCGGCATTGCTCTTATCCGTCAACTGAGATTTGCTGGTCACCGCACGCAGCGCCACACCAAGATCGGTCCAGTTGTATAGATCTGTCGACATATAAGCATGAACACCGGGACTGTTGTCGTAACCGTTAGAACGGTCTTCGCCATACCAGTAGTAGGCGTCGCCAACCTTGACCACTTGGCCACCGTGCGCTTGGATGTGTGTGCCGCCATCATCATTGGCGTTCTTGGCATACCAATATGGCTGGAAGTAATCGCTAGCGTTCTTGCCCGGATCGGCTGTGGGCTGGAACTTGGTGTATGTCGGCACTTGGCCGATGGTAGGCAGGTAATCCACACCTGCCGCACTGGCACTTGCAGCGGCAGCCGCATGACAATAGCGTTGCCGCGGCGGTAATTGCCGCGATAAGAGCGCCCTTGCCCTTATTGTTTATCTTCATTGATTTGGTTCCTTGATTGATGATAACGGTTTTTTGAACAAACAGTTATGTCGCTATCCGCGAAGCCAGAAAAGGTTCGACAAATCAATATACCGATACTGAAAATTCAGTATTCAACTTGTCGGACCAATTATGGTCAAAGAGCGGAGGAACCGGCCGGCAATAGTCAATATTGCCGGCTTGTTCCTTCACCCATTACTGCGCGAGGGTGCTATGCACGCTTGCGCAGCATGAACAGTGCACCCGCGGCAGCGGCCAGCAGAGCGACAGCGCCAGCGATGGCGCAACACTGGAACCGGTGTTGGCCACCGTGTTCTTGTTGCCGTTGCCGGTGGCACCGGGCTTGTTGGTGTTGCCGGGCTTCTGTTCTTCAGGGCCAGGGGCGACTGCGTTGGCCTTGACCGTGACGTTGAAGGTCGCGGTCACACCACGGTAGGAGACGGTAATCGCCTTCTTGCCGGCGGTGGTGGAGTCGAACGAGCCAATCGCAAGCTGCGGGTCGTCAAGAGCGACCGGCACTTCCTTGGTCTTGTCGCCACTCTGGTAGACGGCAGTCACCTTCAGACCGGCGGTATCGAGCTTGTCGCCGATGGCGTACTCGGTCTTCGTGGGTCCGATCACCTTGAGCGAAGCCAAAGTGAAGGCGTTGAAGGTCACCGTGTAGGTCTTCGTCTCAGACTCGTCGGCTGAGGTCACCGTAATGGCGGCCTTGCCGCCAAGCTTGCCGTTCTCAACCGCGTCGCCAGTCACCTTGACGGCGGCGGCATTGTCGGTGGCGAAGGCCTGCAGCACCGGGTTTGCCTCGCGTCGACCGGCAGATCAACCGTGTAGTCGGTCTTGGACGGGTCGAAGCCTTCAACGGTTTCGCCGTCAAGACGCAGGTCGCCCAGCGTGGCATCGGATGCTGGCTGCGGGTGAGTACCGGTGCTGTCTTGTGCGAACACCTGGATCTCAGCCACGTTGATGTACACCTTGGTGTCCTGCAATGTGTTAGTCAGGCGGATGGCCTTGGCCTTTACCGGGGTGCCGAGCACGAAGTCAACGGTCGGGGTGTCGGCGGCGGTGATGCCGTCGGAGCCAGAGCCGGCATCGCCGGCCTGTATCTTCCAGCCATCCTTGGTACCGACTCCATGCCATTCGCCAGCCTCATTCTGGTATTCCAGCGTCTGGCTCTTCGGCCAAGACGCACGACCATCGTAGTAGAAGAAGGTCTTCACTTCGGTGATGGTCTGAGCTTCGTCGAAGGTGAACGTGGCGACCGGGTCCACCGTCGAGGCGGTGGAAGCCCAAGTGGACCAACCTTTGACGTAGTGTCACCATCGATGGCCTTGGAAGCGGAGGCACCCTCCTGGAAGTTCACCGAGAAGTTCGTGCCAGAGGCCGCAGCGATGTTCTTCGCAGCACCCTGAACCGGCGTCACGAATGCCTGAATTTCGGTGGCGTTCATGTAGTCGTTGTTCACGGTGTTCACAATGCGCACCTTCGTGGCATTCACTGTGCCCTTATCGGCCTTGAACGTCACCGTCTGGCCTGCGGCAGGCTTAACATCGCTACCGAGTTGCATCCACGTCTCGCCATCAGTGGTGTACTCGGCCTTGGCGGAAGCCGGAGCCTTGTCACCATACGTGATGGTCACGTTGCTAAGCTCACACTCAGAGCCGAAGTCAATCGTGGCGGTCGGCTGGCGGAATAGTCACCAGCAGAGTTCCACGTCACCCAGGCTTCAGCTGACGTGTCACCATCGGTGAGCTTCTTCCACTGATCGCCCTTGCTGTATTCCGTCTGCTGGTTGGTCACGGTCAGGTTGGAAGCAGTGTCGGCCACATTCTCAGGCGTGGCGGCGGTGACATAGATCGTGCCTTCAGTGCAATCGTGGTCGCGTCGTCCAGCTGGTACGTACCGGTCACGGCAATGTTGTCGCCAGCCTTGGCATCGGCGAGCTTGGTATCAAGCCCATCGAAGTTCCACGTAACCTTAGCCGCATCGCCCTCGAATGCAGGCGATGCCTTGACGTGTAGGTACACCGGCGCAGCCTCAAGCGCGGCCTTCGCCTCGCTCGCACTGGTGCCGGCCAGCACTGTAGCCGATACCGGATCGGAAACGGTGAGCGCGCAACGTAGACCGTAGCGGTGACGTTGAACTCGTTGCCGTACACATCGGTGGCGGTAGCGGTGGCTTCGTAGGTGCCTTCCTTGGCCACATCGACCTTGGAAGTATCCCAGTTGGCAACCGTGGCCTTGCCTTCGCCCCAGGTGTAGTAGAGCGTGACTTCGGTCGGCAGCGCGGCCTTCTCGTTAACGGCGGTCTGCACGTTCACGGTCTTCTGGCTGGTCGGCGTTACATTGCGTAGAGTCCATGTCTGGTTGGCGGACGGCGAAGTGCCGCTCGGTGACTGCCACAAGCCAACCTTCGTGCCGACTGTGGTACCAGAGTTATCCACATCGAGGTTCGTCTTAGTCGCGGCATTGAGCAGCTGGTAGGTCGAACCATCGGAAGTGTTGAGAATCCACTTGGCAGCCGGGTCGGACTTAGCGGCCTCAACCGTTTCGTTGGAAAGCGCGTTCGTGCCATCCTTGGACACCAGCACCTTGCCTTCGGCGTTAGTAATCACATAAGCTTGAGATCAGGGCGCTCGGAGTCGGCGGGCTGCTCGATCTGGGTAAAGGTCCAAGTCTGCTTCTTGGCGTTCTCGGCATCGGAAGCGACGTTGGCCAGGGACAGCGCGGAATCACCAGAAGTGGTATCAGCCACGGCCTTGCCGGACTGCTTACCAACGAGCTGGTAAGTGTCGCCGGTCTCGACGGCAGCATCCTTAGCGTAGCCGGTCACGCCAGTGAGCTGGATGGAGGCGATAGAACGGGCGGGCACAGTGACCGTAGCGGTCTTGGCAGCCTTGTCAATCATCACAGAGCCTTCAGCTTGCTTGACGTTGCTGGTCTTGGCGAAGACTTCCGGAGTGGCGGAATCGACACCCGCGTTCTTGTCTTCGGCAGAGGTTTCGGTGGTCAGGTAGAGCTCACCGTAAGCGTTGTCGCAATCTCGCCGTACTTCGACAGGTCGATGACGAAGGTCTGGTCAGAGGTGCCGGAGTTGCGGTGGATGACGGTCTGCGTCTTGCCATCGTCGGAGGTGGCAGTCATGTTGTTGTCTTCATCGTTGTTGGCGATGACCTTGTCGCCCGCGTGGATGAAGTGAGTGATGGCCTTGACGCCGTTGTACTTGGCGTTTGCAATAACCGTGCACGGTTCAAGTCCATCGGTGGTACCGCCGTTGTTGTTCACGCGGCGCTCGGAGTAGAGCTTGCCGTCCATGCCAGCCACGGTGCAGTCGAAGTCGATGAGCACGGTGCCCCAGTTGGTGTTCTCACCGGCCGGATTCACATTCGACCCCATCTGCATGTTGTAGAGGTCCTCGACCACCTGCCAGAAGGTGAAGTCCTTGGACTGCAGGCGGGTGACGTTGGAGCTGATCTTGCTCATCATGCCCAGCGCGTTGTCGAAACCGTACGGGTTGTAGGAGCCAGACTGCCAGGAGCCGTCCACCTCGCTCATCGACAGCTTCTTGCCGTCTGCCTGAGCGATATCGCGCGACTGCATCTGGTTGCTGTCGGAGTAGGCGTGAACGTTGTACTGGCCGATAAGGTCCTTGATCGCCTGCGGGTACTGGTTGTACGACTTGACGAAGTCGGCGGAGTTCGTGGCATCGGTGGCTGCGATGATGGTGTCATCATTGTCCTTGAGCGCCTCAGCGAGTGCGGTAATCGTCTGCTGCTGCTGGGCGTTGCTGACATGCATACCCTCCTGCGGCTTCTTCAGCGCGTTGGAGTATGGGGTGACGGACTTATCTTTGTCGGAGTAGTACTTATCCCAGTAGTTGTTAATGAGCTTGGTGTTGTCATCGCTCTCATCGGTGTACTTCGAAGCCATGTCGCCCGGAGTGCCCCAGTAACTGGTCTCGGACTCGTTGAACGGCTCGACCGTGTCAACGTTTGCGCAAGGCTTTCGAGGTGCTCGACGTTCTTGGCCATGTACTGAGCGAATTTCTCAGGGTTTGCAAGATTATTGCTACCGGAGTTGCGTCCACCAGTGGCGTAACCGCTGTTGGTCAGGAACCACGGAGCGGAGTTGGCGAAGGCCTCTACGTCGGTGATGTCAGGGTTATCGCCGGTGGCACCGCGCTCAATCCACCAGTCTTGGGCGGCGGACTTGGAGAAGTCATACTGGTTGTCGTCAGTCGGGTCGAATGCCGCAGCCAGCTTGTCTTTGTCGGCCTGCTTGGTGGTTACGCCATTGCCATACGTGCCGGAGCCGGTGGCGTCATCTTTCCACGTGCCAGGCACGGCAGCGCTTGGCGCATGAATGGGTAGCCGTAGGCAACATCGGAGGCATTGCCGCCGCCCACGTTGTAGCGGGCCATGTTCAGGTCCAGTCCTTCATCACCGAAGATGGACTGGTAGAACTGTTCGCGCAGCTGTTTGCCGTATTCCACAGCCTTAGCCTTGGAAGCGTCATCGCCGAGATTGGTGGTGATGGCCGATTCCTCGCCGAGGCTGCCGGTGGCGTTGGCGAACCAGGCCAGCGAGGTGCCCCAGCCATCGAAACTGTTGGCATACCACGGGTTCGGGGTCACGGTAATGGCATCGTTATCAGCCGCATACGCAGTGCCGGCAACCGCAAACGCCCCTCCTCCACTAGTGTTGCCGCCGCAACCATTGCAGCAAGCGATTTGCTCAGTACCTTCATTGGTCTCCTTAGTGTTCCTGCTGTCCGCCTTATACCGGAAAAATCGGCCTTTGCTTCACTGAGCCGGCCTCTTTGCCTGATACATGACCTACGTCGACTCCTTCTTTCGGCGCAGCCAAAATGTTTACGCAAACATTTTGATATGAGCGATTTTATCACAAAACCGTCACCCAGCAAACAACTTCAGAGACCACAAACGACGCACAAAGTCATGAGCCATTCGAATTGCGCTGGCCCAATCGCTACGAATCATATTTGCCGTAGCCCTTAAGTGAATCCCACTGCATCGAGATATCGCGCCCGCTATCCCTTCCGATAACGCCGACCACGCGTGTTGCCTTCAGCAATCAGCTTTCTTTGCGCAACTAAACCGTTTAGGAATTTGCGGACTGTTCTGTTATCGAGCTCTGTTATCTTGGCGAGTTCAGGTACAGTCACATAGTCAACCTCTGTCAAGCGTCGATTCATCGCCGACAGCATCGCTGCCCGCGAATCAATTTCACCCGATGCGGTTGCATCTGCTTTCTTACCATCCACACGTTCCCCGCCAATGAGCCTCGCACCCTCTTCGGCATCTTTCTCAACTACAGATCTCACGCTAGCAAAACCAGAACCATCCACGGTCTTCAGCGCAGGAACAATAGGAATCGTCGCCTCGAATATGTCACCATCGCGGAACTCAGGCTCTCGCTCAGTATATTGCCGGGACGCTCTTATCAGATTCCGCAGTCCGCTACCCAGCTGCTCGGCTATGCCGGTCTGCACAAACACATTAGCGATAATCGGATTCTTTGGCATTGGCGTGAACTCGCCCAGCTTCATTCGACCTTCAAAGAATGAGCGCGAAGCATTAACCGTCCGGATGGATTCATTATCAATGGTGACACGCGCCACCACCGGACTGGAATACTCCCGATGCATGAGGCTGTTTGCCACCAATTCACGGGCGATCATCGTACGCGGGCTCACTCGCTTATCGCCCTTTAACACAAAGCGGTCAGGCAGATTCCGCTCAGTAAATTCACGGAGTTGCTCGTACGAATCGAACAAGTTGGTCCGCACCATAAGTCGGTCATCGTATCGGTCAATATTGTCTCGCCGAACCACGGCATCAGTAATATACGCTGGGCAAACCGAGGAAATGACTTCATCCTTGCCCAAGAGCAGCACTGCAGCAAGATTAAAGCCCTCTTCGCCGGTCGTGTAATCACGATCGTATAGCTTGGCGCTGCGGAACAGTTCTTCGTCAGACATAGTTCCCCAAGGGTGCCCAGCTCGCTGAGCGACCGCCAGCTGCCGCATTCGCGCAATCAGCTCAGGACGCAAATCAAACGGAGTCACGTAACGGAAAATTCGCCGTTCGGAATAGTAGTTCTGCTTGCGAATATACATTTGACTAATCTGGATATCGCTTTCGATGTGTGTATCCACATCAGCAATGCGATCAAACACTGCGCCCTTGAACCGCACAACCGAAGAACTCGGAGCTACCCAAATACGAACAATAATCCGTTCGTCGTACTCGATATGTTCCGTTTCCACCATTGGAGCCGGTTCGAACATCTTACGATTAGACACTACGTTGACAACGTTGCGCTCTATCTCACTAACGCGCTTAGAATCGACGCCGAGCACTTGACCGTCATCGTCAACGCCAAGATAAATGCTGCCACCAGAACGATTGGCGAATGAGCATACAGTCTCAAAAGTATCCGTATGAGGCAATTCGCTGCAGCGCTTGAACTCGACCATAGATGATTCACCGGCCTGCAGCACTTGCATAAGTTCATCCTGCGTCATCGCATTCCGCCCTTCATAGCGATAATTCATACATTAGGACATGGCACTTATCGTATTTTAGCATCTAATTAGTACATTAGGACATTGTTTTATGTCCTAATGTACTAATTAGGCGGCTAATTGTACTAATAATTGCACACTGATGTACTAATCCGATGATCGAATGCACTAATTGTCCGCGCAAATGCACTAATCGGATGACCGAATGTATCAATGAGACCTATAGGCAGCCGATTGGCTGACGATCAGCCCAGTCATTGGCTATCGGCCGCTAGCCAGTCAGCCGCCAACAGCCAACAGCCACCCAACTAATAGCCGCCAGCCAATCAGCCCGTCCAATCACTCCTTGTGTTCCAGTGCGGCCTTCAAATCGCGGCTACGGTAGCGTTCGCGCAGCTCGAGAATCCACCGAAGCCCACAAGCCACACCAGGCCGGCAATCGCGGAATTGCGCGTATCGTCCGCAAGGAACAACGTCAGGTAGATGAACACGAAGAACACGATTGCCACCGTATTGAGCACCTTCCAAGCGGGCATGACGAACCCGTCCGGAATGAAATCAGCGGAGCGACGGTACTTGCGGTGTGCCATCAGCGTCAGGATGTAGATGAACAGGAACACCGCGGAGCTGGCGGACGAGAACAGCACGAACGCTCCGGACACGCCGGGGATGGCGTTGACGATCGGCGACAGCAGTATCAGCGCCGCGGACACCAGGATGGCGCGGGCCGGCACCTTGCGATCGGACACCTGACCGAGCTTGTTGAGCGTCGGGTTCGGCGACACCTCGGACAGCTGGTACAGGTGGCGGCCAGCCGAGTACAGCAGCGAGTTCAGCGCGGAAGATGCGGCGGTAATCACCACGAAGAACACCAGCGCAGACGCCCAATTCAGCCGGCATACTGGAACATCATAATGAACGGGGATGCGAAGGAGCCGTCCTTGTTCGGCTTGAACGAGGTCCACGGCACAATGCACATGATGGCCACCAGTGCGCCCACATAGAAGATGAGCACGCGCACGATAATCTCGTTGATGGCCTTGGGCAGCACCTTGCGCGGATTCTTGGTCTCGGAGACGGTGACGCCCACGAATTCAATCATCTCGTAGGCGAAGAACACCATCTGGAAGCTCATGAGGAAGGCCATCCAACCGTTCGGCGCGAACGAGAAGTTGGCGAACAGGTTGTCGAATCCGGCGTGGCCGGCCGGGCTCACGTGGTCCACGCCGTGAATCTGCACGGCTGGGTAATGGTAGCCGATCACGATCATGACCACGGCGGTGGCGATCATCGCGCAAATCAGCGTGATCTTGATCATCGAGAACCAGAATTCCACCTCGCCGAACACCTTGACGGCAATCAGGTTGATGGAGACCAGCGACACCAGGAAACACAGCTCGATCAGCCATTTCCAATGGGTCAGGTCGATGCCGAACGTGTCGAAGAAGGTGATGAAGTACGTGGAGACGGCCGTGATCTCGGTCATGCCCAGCAGCACGAGCGCGGCCCAATACGTCCAGCCGGCGAAATGCCCCCACCGTTGCCAAGGTAACGGGTGATGAAATTGATGAAGGTGTGCTGGCTGGGGTCACGGTACATCATTTCGCCGATGGCGCGCATCAGGAAGAACATGATGACGCCGACCAGGATATACACGAAGACGATCGAGGGGCCGGTCAGTGCCAGCGACTTGCCCGAGCCCAGGAACAGGCCGGTGCCGATGGTGCCGCCAATGGCGATGAACTGTACGTGGCGATTGCTCAGGCCACGCTCCATCTCGTTGGTCTGGTCCAGGCTTTCGACAGACTTGAGTTTGCCCGTAGCCTGCTGTGTACCACCATTCACATTCGTATCGGCCATACTGATTTCATTTCTCTTCTCTGCAGCCCGATTGTTACGCACCAGACGCGATACTCGTTCAAAACAAGTTCAAACTGTATCACCGAAATATGTCACGAAAACCGCTCAGCTCAAGAATACATGCGATGATACTGTAAATATTCCGCCAAAAAGTTCAATTCATCAACACCAAATTGAACTTCTACCTCTATTCCACGGACTTGAGCGAGCTGACCGGGTCTACGCGATCGAGCACTGGTTGGTGAACAGCTGCACCAGCAGCGCGAACGCCAGCGTCGCCACCACGGCAATCGCATAGCTGTACCAGTGCACTTCCACTTCGAAATACAGCGACGGCATATTCAACGCAGCAGTCAGTAATCCGCCTATCCACCTGCCAAGCGGCAGACCAACCACCACACCCATACCGGTCAATATCATCATCTCGCGGTTCACGTAGTTGTGCACCTCGCGGTCATAGAAGCCCAGCACCTTCAGTGTGGCCATCTCGCGGATGCGTTCGGACACGTTCGTATTGGCCAACGTAAACAGCACCACCAGCGCCAGACCGCCGGCGAGCCCCACAATCAGCGCCACCACGGCACCCATCAGATCGAACTTAAACGTGGCGGCCAGATGCGCACAGCTCACGGCCTTGAGCACCGACGATTCCTCGCCCAACCGATCCGCATATTCGGCCTGTTCGGTCTCGGAACCTTTCAGCTTGGCGAGCATCGCGTTCCACGTCAAGGTCGAGGCAGTGCCATCTCCCGAAGCCGAAGACGTCACACCGCCGGCCGCAAACTTCTGGTCGTACAGTCGCTCACTGATGTACACATCAGAGCCAATAAGATTGCGCGTCACGGCCGTGACCTGCACCTTGGCCCGGCTGCTACCGCCATTGCCCAGCGTGACGGTGTCGCCGGCATGAATATTCAGCGAGTTGGCGGCGGACTGCGATACAATCACGCCACTATCGTCCAGCGCTACAGTGCCGCCACCCGCTTTGCCGAAGATATTGGGCAGCCCAAACCATCCATCATCGCCAGCTTGTTCCAGCGTGACCATATCGTTCAAGATATTCAGCGAATCGTTGGGCACGGTCATCAGCTGCACGGTTTCGCTTTCCTGCGCCGCATTGCTCATCTCGCCACTATCCACGCGCAGATTCAGCGTTTCGGTGGTTTGGCCATCTTGTGCCACCTGCTTGCGCATCGCGGTGGCGTCATCGTCATTGGCCACGACCATCAGGTCGTACTGGTAGATCTGCTCGTATTGTTTGACGCCAATCGTGTCGACGGTGTCATTAATCGCAAATCCGCAGATAATCAACGCTGTGCAACCGGCCACGCCACCCACGGTCATAATCAAGCGCGACTTGAATCGGAAGATATTGCGCGCGGTGACTTTGCCGAGGAAGTTCAGCCGGCTCCATACCGGGCGAATCCGCTCCAGCAATATGCGAGCGCCCGCTTTCGGTGCCTTCGGCCGCATCAACGCGGCGGGCGTGTGCCGTATCTCCTCGCGACAGGCGAGCGCGGTGGCCACGCCCACGCCGACCACGAACAGCACGATGCCGGCCGAACCGTACAACCAGTCGTATTCGAGTCGCACACCGGCAATATATACAGTCCCTCAATCACCACCAGCAGGAATGCCGGGATGCCAAGGAATCCGACCAGCAGACCGATGCCGCCGCCGACCAAGCAGGCGAGCAACGCGAACAGCAGATACCGGCTGGACACGGCGAGTCCGCCATAGCCGAGTCCAAGGTAGGTGCCGATAAGTCCGCGATCTTCCTCGACCATGCGGGTCATGGTGGTCAGGCTCATGAGCACGGCGACCAGCAGGAACACAATCGGGAATGCGCGGCCGATGGATTCGATGGAACTGACATCTGATTTGAGCGAGCTGAATCCGTCGATCGAAGCGCGCGTCTGCACATACCAACGTGCGTTGGCCACATCGTCGATGCGCCGTTGCTGCTTGGCGAATTCGCTTTCCGCTTCGCTTCGCATCGCATCGAGTGCAGACTGCGCATCATCAGTTTCGCCTTGCCGTCCGCGAGCTGTTGTTCGCCTTCTTTCAGCTGCCGCTCGCCTTCCTTCAAGCTGCCGCTTGCCGCTGGCCAGTTGGGCGGCCTGCGCTTCAAGTTGCGCCGACTGGGTTTCGAGGGTTGCGGCATTCGCTTCGAGTTCCGCGGATTTGGTATTGAGCTGTGCCTCTCCTGCAGCCGCTTCCTGTTCCTTGGCGGTCAGTTGCGCGTTCTGCTGGTCCAAGGTGGATTGTGCGGGGGCAATGGTTTCGTTTAATGTGCGCTGCAAATCGGCTTTCTGCTGGGTCAGACTGTCTCGCTGCGTTTGCAGTTCCGTTTGCTTGGCGGCCAGCTGTTGCCGCAGCTCACTGATTGACGGCACTTCAGGCAGGGTAATGCCAAGGCGCGCGAGCAGTTGCTTGATGGCCTGCCATGTGGGTGAGTTGAAGTCGATATTCGGGTCAAGTTGCGCCAGTAGATTGTCGGCCTGTTGAATCATGGACAGCATCTGATCAATTTGTGCCACGCCTTGGTCGATTTGGGTAATGCCCTGTTCGATTTTCGTGCGATTGGCAGTCAGTTCCGTTTGCGCCGCATCGAGCTGTTTGCGAGCCGAGGTGAGCTGCGTTTTGCCTGATTCGAGCTGGGTGCGCGCTTCGGCTATCTGCTGGCGACCTTGCGCGATCTGTTGACGGGCCGTTGCAATCTGCGCACGTCCATCGGCGAGCTGCCGTTCGCCATCGGTAATGGTTGTCCTGTTGTTCTCCAATTCGGTACGGCTATCTTGCAATGTCGTTTCGTTGGCTTCCAGCTCGGCCCAGTTGTCGTCGATCTGCTTCTGGGCTTCGTCCAGCTGCTCGTTGGCCTCGTCTTTGGCATCATCCAGTTTGCGCTGCGCGCTGGAGACGATCTGTTGACGACGGGCTTTCTGGCGTGTGGCCTGTATCTGATGTTCGATACGGTCGGCCACGGTTTTGATGGCTTCATCGTAGGCATCGGAAAACGTGTCAAAATCGGACGCACCAGTGACGGCAACCGATATCGCAGTGTATATATTGCCGGTCACGCCGTCGCTGGGTGCAAAGAACGTATAGTCCTCGGATGAGGTGGACCGGAAGGAGGTCATGCCCGAATAGCCGTCTGGATTGTTGAGGTCGCGCGGTCGAGTACGACGCCGGTGATGGTGAGTTTCGTGGGGAACTGCGGGGATTGCTCGGCGTCGGCGTCCGTATTGGCGTCGGACTTCGCATCGGATGCCGAGGCATTGGCGGCGACACCTACCGTATCGGCATTATTGGAATCGTCAGTCTCCGTGGCCGCTACCGATATGACGGATGAAGAGGTGTCTTGTGGCGTCACAGTAATGGTGCCGCCAATCTTGAGTCCGCTATCGTTCAGGAATTGCTGCGTAACCGCCACTTCGCCGGCCTTGTTCGGCAGTTTGCCCTGCCGTATGTACGGCTGATCAAGCCCTTCGGTACCGATTTCCTGCATGGTCACGGTTTTCTTGGTGCCGTCCACCAACGTGGTCACCGTCTGAGAACGTTCGGGCTGCACGGTTTGCACACCGTCGATTCGGCGCAGTGCCGTTGCATCATCATCGGTCAGGCCGTATGTGGATAGCACCTGCAGGTCATGCAGTCCCTGCTGATCGTAAAAACGACCGGCCGCCAGAAAAGCATCGCGGCATCCGGCGTAGATGCCGGTCAGCACGGCCACGCCAAGCAGCGTGATGACGGCGATCGAGACGAACCTCTTCCAGCTGCGCAGCCAGCAACGCAACGTATCTTTGGCAAATACCGCAGAAACGCCCGCTCCTCGACCGCCGCTATCGTCGAGGTTCCGCCGTTTCACAGAATGTTTCACAGGTTGTTTCACGAATCGCCTCGCTTGTTTCACGGGGCGTTTCACAGAGTGTCTTGCAGTGAGCATCGCCAATCACCTACCATTCGATATCGGCGATGGGCCGCGGCGTTGCGTTGACCTCCTCGCTGGTCACCTTGCCGGAGCGGAAGCGAATCACTTTGTGAGCCATCGGTGCAAGCGCGGAATTATGCGTGATGATCATTACGGTCATGCCTTGTGTTTGGCAAATATCCTGCAGCAACTGCAGCACTTCCTTGCCGGTCTCGTAATCGAGCGCACCGGTCGGCTCATCGCACAACAACAGCTTCGGCTTTTTGGCAATCGCGCGGGCGATGGATACACGCTGTTGTTCGCCGCCGGACAGTTGCGCGGGGAAGTTGTCCATCCTCTCCCCCAGTCCGACTTTGCGCAGCGTTTCCCCTGGATCGAAATGGTCAGGCAGATTTGCGAGGCGAGCTCCACGTTTTCGAGCGCGGTAAGGTTAGGCACCAGATTGTAGAACTGGAAGACGAAGCCGATATCGTTGCGCCGGTAGGTCACCAGTTCCTTTTTCCGCAGACCCGTAATATCGCGTCCGCCGACCACTACGCGGCCGGTTGTGGCGGTATCCATGCCGCCCAGAATGTTCAATGCCGTGGTTTTGCCGGCACCGGACTGCCCCAGAATCACGCTTAATTCGCCTTGTTCGGCGGTGAAGCTGGCCTCGTCGAGCGCGCGAATCACACTGCTGCCAGAAGGATATTCCTTGACCACATGGTCGAATTCGATATACGCCATCGCACACCTCCAACGCGCTCGTGGCAGCCACCTAGCCCCATAGGCCCCGCCAAAACTTCCTGCTATACTCAAGTAAAACAACACTGTGTCGGTTCTGCAACCAACAGTTGGATTGTGGGTTGTCGGAATTTGGGGAGAAGGCCATGGCCAAAGAATTGACGGAAAGCCGCCGCACCCGCTACACGAGACGTGCCATGCAGGACGCGCTTATCGAGTTGCTGCGCAATCAGCCGCTCGGCTCCATCACCGTTAAAGCGTTGTGCGAGCGGGCCGATGTGAATCGTTCCACGTTTTACGCGCATTATGCGAGCATCGAGGAACTGCTGCACGACATTGAAGACGAAACCATGGCCTGGGTCACCACCGCACTCGAACAGCTACTCGCCCAGCCAGATTCTGCCGGCATCGAGCATGTTATTGAGCGCATCTGCCAGTACATTGCCGACAATCGCAAGCATCTGCAGGTATTGATGAGCCCGAAAGCGGATATCGGCTTCCAGCAGCAGCTGCTGGGATTGATTTACAGCCAGCGCGGCGTAGGCGAACAGTTGCAATCTTCGGCGGGTTACCCAGCCGAGGCGCAGATGCGTATGCGATTCGCCGTGTCCGGCAGCATTGGCTTTTGCAATATTGGCTCGCCACCGATCTCGCGGCCTCTCCCGAATCGGTGTCCCACACCATCTTCACCATGTGTATGCCTGCCACGCAGTGAACACGGTGAATTCAGTGAACTCAGTGAAGCGTGCGGTTTCATAAGCATCGCTCGCTATAGCTTCGCCTGCTCACCGGCCGCGCCCACGCCCGCGCTTGCGATAGCGCACAAATAGACGATTGACCATTTCTGAGACGATACGGCGGCATAGAATAACGAACGTTGCGCATCGCGGCAAGCCCCGCGTGCGCCAAAACCCAAGAAATGTGAGAAAAGGGCACAATGAGTACTGCTGATGCGCCTAAGAAGCCGCGCGAAACCGACGACGTGCCGGTGCCGGCCACGCTGCGCAAGTCACTGAAGAACCGTCATATCCAGCTGATTGCACTGGGCGGCGCCATCGGAACCGGCCTGTTCTATGGTTCCAGCGAATCCATCGCGCTGGCCGGCCCCTCGATTCTGCTCGCCTACTTGGTTGGCGGCTTCGCAATCTTCATGATCGTGCGCGCGCTGAGCGAAATGTCCGTTGAGGATCCGAAGGCGGGCGCGTTCAGCTACTACGCCACTCGCTACTGGTCCAAGCGCGCCGGCTTCATCTCCGGTTGGAACTACTGGTTCAATTACATCCTCGTCTCGATGGTTGAGCTGTCCGTGGTGGGCAAATTCGTAAACTACTGGTTCCCGGCGATTCCGACATGGGTGTCGGCGGCCGTGTTCTTGGTGATTATCTGCGCCGCCAACCTGCTGGGCGTCTCCAAGTTCGGTGAGTTCGAGTTCTGGTTCGCCATTATCAAGATTGTGGCCGTGATCGCATGATCGTCGGCGGCCTGGCCGTCATCATCTTCGCTCTGCCCACCGCATCCGGCATCAAAGCGAGCTTTGCCAACTGGTTCACCTTGGAAGGGGGCTTCTTCCCGAACGGTCTCATGGAGCAGACTAAGGACGGCACCTGGACCGGCCTGTTGATGGCGCTTGTCGTGGTGATGTTCAGCTTCGGCGGCACCGAGCTCATCGGCATCACCGCCGGCGAAACCGAGGACCCTCGTCGTACGATTCCCCGCGCCACCAATGACATTATCTGGCGAATTCTCGTGTTCTACATTGGCGCGCTCGGCGTAATCATGGCCGTAATACCGTGGAACACCATCGGCGGAGACGATGTTCCCAGCCCGTTCGTGCAAATCTTCGATTCCGTGGGCATCCACGCGGCCGCCGGCATCCTCAACTTCGTGTGCCTGACCGCTGTGATGAGCGTCTACAACTCCGGCCTGTACGCCAACTCCCGCATGCTGTATTCGCTGGCCAAACAAGGCAATGCACCCGCGTATCTGGGCAAGCTCAACGCTAAGGGCGTGCCGGTGGCCGGCGTGCTGACGTCCGCCGTGATCACCGCCATCGCCGTGGTCGTGGTGTTCGTGTGGCCTGAGTTCGCGTTCAACTATCTGATGTCGATTGCCACCATCGCCGGCATCATCAACTGGACGATGATCATGTTCACCGAAATGAAGTTCCGTAAGGTGGTCGCCGCGGGCGGCGCTCCCGAGGATTCCGAGCTGGCCGGCAAGTCCGGCAAGGAAGCGCTCGACGCGATTCACTTCAAGCTGCCGTTCGCCAAAGTAACCCCGTGGGTGGTATTGGCGTTCCTGACACTGGTCGTGGTGCTCATGTGCTTCTCCGCCAGCTACCGCGTCGCCGTTATCGCCGGCGTGATCTGGCTCGCCATTCTCTTTGCGGCCTACCAGCTCACTCAGGCGAAGAAGTAAGGCTCCATTTGCGAATAGCTCTCACTGATGAGCACTCAGTGAGAGCTATGCAAATGGGATTTATTCATGAAACAGCTCATCGATGCGACGACTGAACGTCGGATTGAGACGCCGCAGCATCGTCGACCAGTGATTGATCGAAACCGCCGAGCGAAAACAGCAGGTATGTTCGCTGGCCGATACCGGTTCGCGCAGCACGGTCTCGCAGTAGATTCAGCACGGAACGGTCCACCGGCGCATTGCGGAATTTGCACTCGCCCACAATGGCAGCATCAGACGCATTGTCAACGGCCATCACGTCTATCTCATCCTGACGATCCCACCAACGGCCAACCGCACGCGCACGGAAGGGCAACCGTCCAGCAGCACTCTCACGCCACATCCATTCACGGCACAGACCCTCGAACGGTTTGCCGGCAAAATCATGTAATACCGGCTTGATATGACGCTCGTATACGCCTTCCACATCGCCCCGCTCCAATTCCGAGCGATACGGAAATACAAACGAATACCAGAATCGGAAGAAATTGTCGTTCAGCTGATACAGCCCACGCGAACCTTTCGCCCGCTCCTTAGGCTTCGCCGTGACTGGGAACTCACGTTCCACAATCCCCAGTTCCATAAGATTGGCGAGATACGACGATACTGTTGCGTTTGCCATCATCGTGTGTGTCGCGATCTCATTCAGCGAAGTTGCGCCGAGCGCGATCGCCCGTATCACGCTGTTATATTTCGCAGTTTCCCGCAGTTCTTCGTGCAACAAAAATTCAACCTCGCTGTATAGCGGAGCAATGCGTCTCAGAATATGCCGCTTGACATTTGCGTCTATGGTCTCATCTGGGTCAAATTCCTCTAGGTAACGCGGGATACCGCCCAGTATTGCGTAGGCCAGCGCCTTATCCTCGCTACTATAGTTGGGGAAGAATTGCGCTGCATCCCAATATGGCATCGGCAGCATCTTCAGGATGCCGGTCGCACGACCATATAGCGGCGATTTTTCTCCCAACAGCTCCTTTTCGATGAAGCTCATGGCACTGCCGCAAATCACAATCATCAGATTTGCATGACGCAACGTGTGGTCCCAAAGATTCTGTAGCACTGACGGCAATGACGGATCAGATTTGACCAGATAAGGAAACTCATCGAATATCACAAGCCTGCGGCCGCCATCGCTCGGCTCTGGCAGCCGGGTTAACTCGGTTAACGCCCTTTCCCAAGAAGGATATTGACTCAGATAATCCTTGCCCGGGGCACCCGCCTCGAACATGAGACGGGAGAACGATGCCAGCTGTTCATCTTTAGTGGCATTCTGCGCCGCGAAGAATAAGGTTTCCTTGTCTTTTGCGAGTTGAATAAGCGTCTCTGTTTTTCCCACGCGCCTGCGGCCGTAGACGAACACAAGCTGTGCCCTACGCTCAGTGAAACATTCCTGCAGTTGCCGTAAATCGCTATCTCGTCCGATGAATGTCATACTGCCCGCCCCTCTATGCCATACGTTGGCGAATTCCTATTCGCACCACGATTTATTGTATCACGATTAATATAATCGTGATATATAAGATGCGGGCGGTGCGGACTCGGGCCCACTTGCAAAAGACTCTCACTGAGGAGTGCTCAGTGAGAGTCTTTTGCAAAATCAGGCCACTCGTTGCAAATTTCTCTCACCGACTCAACGTCAGTGAGAGTTTTTGCAAATGAGGGGTCAGATACGGCGCTTGCGCCAGATGGTCAGGGCGATACCGGCGGCGGCGAGGACCACCACGGCACCAGCCACGCCGAAGACGGCGGCAC
>ENA-OQHY01000427-OQHY01000427.1-human-gut-metagenome-genome-assembly--contig:-NODE-427-length-24068-cov-3.859363_pt1 | contig 24068 bp, 30 predicted proteins | sample MGYA00242570_ERZ504733 | MGnify/ENA primary metagenome ERZ504733 (study PRJEB26092, sample SAMD00036219) | human gut metagenome | host: Homo sapiens | study: EMG produced TPA metagenomics assembly of... | reverse complement strand
AGCTGATTTATTTTAATCCGGTATTTCTTATGAAAAAATATCTGGAAGATCCGGCAGCAGTAAGAAGAGGATATCTGCACATGCTGCTTCACTGTCTGTACCTTCATATTTTCATGGAACCTGACAGGTTCAGGGTCTCGCCCAGCTCCTCCGGGCTGCCCACAGCCACCAGACGGCCTTTAGAGAGGATAAGCACCTGCTGGCATACCGCCTGCACCTCGCTGAGGATGTGGCTGGACAGGATGACCGTGTGCGCCTTGCCCAGCTCCCGGATGAGGTTGCGGATATCGATGACCTGCGCGGGGTCCAGCCCTACGGTGGGTTCATCCAGAATGATAAGCGTGCGGGCTGCCCAGCAGCGCCTGCGCGATGCCCACCCGCTGACGATAGCCCTTGGACAGGCTGCGGATGACCCGGGGCAGCACTTCTTCCAGCCCGGTGCGGTGGGCAGCGGCCAGCACCTGCTGTTTGCGCTGCGCACGCTTGACTCCCTTGAGCTCTGCCACAAAGTCCAGATACTCCTGCACAGTCATTTCCGGGTAGAGCGGCGGCTGCTCCGGCAGATAGCCTACACAGGCTTTAGCCTGCTGCGCCTGCTCAGGCAGACGGAAGCCGGCTACCTTTACCTCGCCCTCGGTGGGCGCCAGATAGCCGGTAAGGATATTCATAATGGTGGATTTGCCCGCGCCGTTTGGCCCCAGCAGGCCGTAGATCTGGCCGTCCGGCACCGTAAACGAGAGATCCTGCACGGCAGGGCGGCTGCCGTAGGACTTGCTCAGGTGAGAAACTTCGATCACAGCAAACTCTCCTTTTATTTCAGAAGCTGTTTTGTGGAAAGCGGCGTAGAACCAGCGCTTTCCGGTTTGGAACTGCTATAGTTTAGACGGAAAATGTGTTTAAATTAAGACAATCCTGTGTGGGAAAGCGAAATATTTGCCACCGCGAAACGCAAAAATGCCGCCTCCCGAAGGAAGCGGCATGAGATAGCCTATAATTACTTACGGCCGAAACGCTTGTTGAAGCGCTCAACACGTCCGCCGGTGTCAACCAGCTTCTGCTTGCCAGTGTAGAAAGGATGGCACTTAGAGCAAACTTCGACGTGGATCTCGGGCTTGGTGGAACGAGTCTTGATGACATTACCGCAAGCGCAGGTAATAGTGCAGTCAACATAGTTCGGATGGATACCCTGTTTCATTCTTTTCACCTCAATTCTGGTTCTGACGTATTGGGGCCATATTTAATGTATGTGCCCATCACAACCTTCAATATCGGCTACCCCGTCGAGCGGCCTTGGAAACGATTGCCTTACTATTATAGCACGAATCGGCCAGAATGCAAGAGGGAAATTTAAGTTTTTTACAGCTTTTGCAGCGTCCAGCCTTTTTTTGCTGCCAGTTGCTCCAGCTCCCGGTAAGAAAGCCTCAGCTGCGCAATGTTGAAGCCCGGCAGCTCCGCAAGGCATCTGCCGTCCTGTACCCGGTGCAGCAGTTTGCGCACCGGCAGTTCCGGTTCGCCGTCCAGCGTATCCAGCCCGGCCACATATTCTCCGCACCGGGGCAGTGGCTGCTGCCAGTCGATAGTTTTGCAGACCCTTGCAAGCGTAAGGTGGTTGCAGGTCACCGTCTGCCGGAATTCCAGTTTCATGATGCTCTCCCCTTTTGCGCCGGAGATTCACAGCTGTTCCCGGCGCGATACTATGATATAACATTTTGTTTTATATGTCAATATAACATTTCGTTATGTCTATACTTTACCTTAAATAAAGCCTTTGAGGTAAATACCATGTATCAACGTATCCGGGATCTGCGGGAGGATCGTGATCTGCTGCAAAAGGATGTTGCGGCGTATCTGAAATGCACACAGGTCTGCTACTCCAATTACGAGACCGGCAAGCGGGATATCCCCACCGAGGTGCTGATCCAGCTTGCCGTTCTCTACCATACCAGTACCGATTATATTCTCGGCCTTACGGACGACAGCGCCCCGCCCATCCCCCGCAAAGCGTAAAACTGCCCCCAAAGCAGCGCGATTTGATGCGAGCTACTTTGGGGGCAGTCTGTTTGATATAAAAATATTTCACTATGGCCCGCATGGAAAGGTTCTTGTAAACGCGTCCATACGGCATCGTCTATGCAAGAATGATTCCTCTCACCTCTCCAAAGCTTCCAGAAAGCAGAGCAAAAAGAAAGTCCGGCAATCATTCGAATCAACGAACAATTCTGAGATTTTCAATGTCACCAGCGGGGGCAACCCCATACTCTGTCTTCAGAAAAGGATTTTAAGTCCCTCGTGTCTGCCAGCCTTCGGCAAAGCCGGTTTTCATTCGCTGCATCGTTTGATTTTTTATTGCGAGAGAGATTTTTCCTTCGCGAGCGAGAGGGATTCGCATTTTTTTGACAAGATGATAGTATCACATTTTTCGCCTCATGTCAACCATGTAAAATTGTTTCATCTTGTCGTGCTTGATCTTCGGAGCGTCCGGGACCCGGGGCTTCCGCCGGGGGCGTTCGCCCTGCCCAGATGCGCTCCTCAGGGTGGGCGATGAGGGGTTGGATGATGGATTGATGGGTGTATTGATGAACGGAATTGAGTGATGGGTTATCGCTGATTTTTTTGAAGAGGACTTTTGAAGCGATTGGGGTTGTTTTAATGTGCTGACAGATTTGATTACTTCTTATCTGTGATGTTCATTGCTGTTTATTTGCTCAGTCTCTACTTTGCCTGTGTTCTCCCCTGCTACCTCTTTTGCTGAAATTTCACCGGAAGTGATTTTGAGGGATGGAATGAGAAACGAGTATATTTGTTCGATATGAAGCAATTGTTTTGTTATAAAACCGCATGGATGAGATTTTGTAGCCACACCCACACGGTTTGAGGGTTTGAAAAGATTACTTTAGTTCAGTGTAAGATTCAGACCGTTCTACTTTTTTGTTAGTAGCCAAATACTCTATGAAGTATATCAACCGATTCCATCAATTGGTTAGATTCATTATACTCTGAATAATTCGCCCTTTCCGCAACTGTCTTCATCTCCCGGTATACTCTTCTCTGTTCATTTCTCATATCTTGTGCCTGAGCATATTTCAGTCTTGAAAATAGTAAGCCAAAGTACGCCTCCTGAAATTCGATTTTCTTTGGATACTGTTCAGACCATTGCTTTGCCTTATTAATAATTTTATCAGGAACTCGCTTATATTCCGCCGACGGTGAATATATGGCTTCACTCGCAATAATAAACGCCGCCCGAATATGCATGGATTCCGGAAATTTCTGCAAATACTTTTTTATCGTTTCATATTCATCTGGTGTTATTTTTCTATGTCCCCCACTATTATATAAATTAGCAAGGCAGAGCGCTGCGACTTCTGCCGCTTCACATCGTCCATTTTCTTCATACACTTGAGCCATAAAGCGTTCCAGCTCAAACAGCTTATCCTCCTTTTTTCGTTGGACAAGGGTACGAAAGTATTCTTCTACCGCATCCAGTACATTTTTATATACATCCTCATCGTAGTTGCACTGCTTCAAAATTTCTACGATAGCATTCCATTCCTCTTGAATCTCTGCGTTAACGTTTTTATAGAGTCGCAAGTGCATCAGCCGTCCATAGTTTTGACAGCAAATTACCGCAATCCGTTTGTTATCTGCAAGTAGCTGGGTCAATTCACCGCACTTTTTCAGGAAAGCACCATACTCATCAACTGCTTCCGCATTATGAAGACCAACGCAATACGCCTCTATAGCATCTACCTCCTCATCACGGATTGTTACCTTTTCTGATATTTCTTTTAAAAATCGAATATATTTCAGACCGCTATTGTAAAGACGCCTTATATCTCCCCGATCAGTCAAGACGATTGCTATTCTTCGCCATAGTTCCAACTCATACCTCTGGAAAATCGGCTCACGTTCTAAAAGCACATCTTCTACCGCAGCAATATCTTTTATAGCTGAAATCCTCGACATCAAGCCTAAATAGTATTCAGAATCATTCAACTCCTCGTCTGGCGGCGTGATCGCTATTTTTTGGAACACATCACTCTCCGGCCAGTCATCCAGTGCCAGCGAGATGAATTTTGCAAAGCCCATCACAGAATTTGATTTGACCAATTTTGCAAATCGTTCAGCATCTCTCACATTCACGACATAGTCAACGATATACTCATTAATCACGTCCGGAAAGCACGGTTCCATGAGCACGCATGATCTGGGAGCATCTTCTCTTTCTGGGTTCTCTGGTTCTGAAGCTGTATCAGTTTCTGTTTTTCCTCTTCTGTGGCCACGCCACCTCTTACACGCATATTGAGGTAAACCTCTTGCGGATCAGCGCTTAGTTTAACATATGGTGCCAACAATGAAAACTTCTCGTCTTGATCAAGGCTCTTTGAAGAACCTCCACTCTCCGCTTTTTGCGGCTCTTTGTCCATCTGCTGATAAAGCAACTCGAATAGCGTTGGTTGTGCCGGATCATCCTCTTGTTCGCTGACAGACACAAACAAATCCTCAAAGAGATTATCTGCTCCCGGTCTTCCACTCCTTGCATCAAAAAAAGAGATCAACCTATTACAATCTTCCGCCAAATAGTTTGTACCTTGTACATCCGTAATGTTAAAAATTCCTACAATGCAAGCAACCGAAAGCACCCGAAGATACGAATCCACCAAAATATCATCGCCCAAAATTAGCTTCCAGCGTTTTTTCTCTTTATTCAAATATTCACTTAGTAATTCTTCCGTAGAGGTAAGGTTTGTGCGCCCTTCTTTACTAAGCCACACTTCAATGAACACGCTAAGGAATAGCGGACGCAAGCAAGGAGCACTCATCGAATTTCGAAACTTACTTTGTATTATTTTTGCCTTATTTGCCTTATCAGCCTTGCATTCATCAATAAAGGCACTTGTACCAAGAAGCGGTAGATAGGCTTCCAAATAGTTTTCAATATATGACGCCTCGTCTTTTTCATCGAGTGGTCCAATTGTCAAAACGGGCTTCGAATAAGTACCCGCTTCAAATTCCAACCTGGCCTCATTGGGCATTTTCCGTTTTAATTCAATCAGCCAATCATATTCTGATGCTCTCTGATGCCGTTCCAGCAATACAATTCTAAGCTTGTATGGCGAATCCGAAAACGCTTCAATAAATGCCGCAATTGTATCTGCACATTGCTGTTCTTGCCCTAAGACATAGTCAAACGCCACAACAGTATCTGCAAACGGAACGAACAGATGCGCTTTTTCCGGTTTTTTATACGCAAAAAAGCCAAACCAGCTTGAAGGCATAGTTTTCATCCATTCCAAAATCAGGCGGCTTTTTCCTATTCCACCTTCACCTAAAATAGTCCGCCACAAGAATTTTTCCTTATCTTGTAAAAAAGAACTTAGGTCATTCAGTTCCACAGTTCTACCACGAAGGGGTTAAAGCTATTAGAAAAGTGCATTCTACCAAAAGCAGATATTGCCGTTCTGCGCTCCAAATAAGGATTCACTGCTATGACTGATTGCAATCCTGCTCTTTTCTGAAGCCGAGTCATTGCAATCTCTGATAGAAAAAGTGGGAGATCCTCATAATCATCCCCATAAAATACTGGAATAGCATTCATCGGCAAATTGGGTATGGTGTCTCCACTCTTCATCAGATAAAAATAAGGTATATCAGAGGTTCCAAGTTTCTCATACGCAAATGACATAAAGCCAGACAGGTTCGGATCTTCCATCGTGCCACCACAGCCAACAATTATGATAGGATTTGTTCCTATCAGATTTTGAATAAACTGTGCCCCACTGTTGCGCAAAATCGTTTGGTATTGTATATAGTCCGCAATAATATTATCAATACCATCTCGTTCATCATACATTCCATGAAGGTGAATCACTTTATTTTCCGCTGTGCTACGAATAATCGAAAGAATTTCCGCCGGGCATTCATAGGAAACGCCTTTAGCATTTAATGTTTCTTCTATCTGCGTATCGTAATTTGTTGTTGCAATCAGATCTCCTGCACGCCAGACTTTGCAAAGCGCCTCTTTGAACTCCGTATTGACAGGATGCAGTGCGCCAATTGTTTGATTCATAAAAGTCTGGTATGCCCCAGAGCTCTTAAGCTTGCCCAGCAAAAAAGTAGCCGCATCGATCAGTTCCTCCGCAGTCCATGAACCAATTTTCAGATTCAACTCATTCTGCTCTGGTATTGTCAGATATTTTCTTCCCTCAGCAATCCAATTCGTCCAACTCAATCTATGAGAGCCGAGCGACATAGATGCACCTGCACCACACAAATACACAATTTTTTCAGCGGAATGAATTGCATTCAGTAATTGTGGATATTCTGAGATATTCCTTGCAGGCATTTATTTATCTCCTTTTTCATTACTCATTTTTATCTCATAGCGTTCGATGCGTTTTCAACAGCAAGCTCCAAATATTTTAATTTCATCTTTTTCCCATGGAACTATTTTCACACTTCAAAAACACTGAGGAGGCACGGTTCTGTTAGCCCGTTATCCTTAAATATTATTCTTTAAATCAAAAAACGCCTACAACAGAAAAGCAGATTTACAGTTGCAGGCGTATATCTTTACTTCAGTTTTTCCAAAATTTCGTCAGCACTCATGCCACCAGCCAGCAGCTTCTTAACCACAGCCTCGGCTTTCGACTTTTTCGCTTCTTCTGCAGCCTTAGCATCTGCCTTTACCTTCTTCGCTTCCAGAGATGCCACTTCTTTTTCGGCCTTCTTCAAATCAGACTTCTTCACTTTCAGGTCAGCTTTCAAAGTTTCAATGTTTGCAGTGATGGATGCGATCTCTGCAGTCAGGAAAACGATAGATTCCTGCTTCTCTGCGATCTGGAATGCGTAGTCGGTATGGGTAGTTTTGTGACGGTTTTTGCTACCTTTCGTTCTGGGCATTTTTGTTACCTCCGAATTGTTCGAATGCAATTCTGTAACATTATTTTTTATTCTTCTACAATAGTTGTATATGAATAACGATTTAACAGCTCGATAATTGCTTCTTTTTGCTGATCATTTGATTTCGGATTTAGAACCACCCTGGAAACAAATCCCTTAAAATTGAATGGAATTTGTAGCCCTGCTTCTTGACTGTTTTTATATATAATTGAACGAATTTCATTTTCTTCTTTAAAGTCATGCTTTTTTATTGCATGAAAAACACGTGCGGAACTCGGCAGGCCAAATCTAGCTCGTTCATCATCATGTGGAATGTAAAATGGCACATCCATATTTCCCATTTGCTCATTTTCATCAAGATAATGAACTTTATACATTCTTGCACCATTTATCCTTGAAAGCATAAAAATTTGTCTTACAGTTGATACTATACAGACTCCGTTATCTGATGCATATTCGTTCCACATTTTTGTATTACCAGTTTTATACGGTGTCCAACAAGTCACATATGGCACATATACATGGGATTTTAATTCATTAAGTCTCCGATAGTTTTCTTCTGATTGTTGTGCCCAGCCGTCAAAAAACTCTAGCGGAATTTCCCCCTCATATTCATCATCAAACCTTGAAGCATTGCAAAAGAAGAGTGTTCTGTGTAGAAAGCATAGATTCCAGCTTTGAGTAATTTATATATCTTCCGATTTCTAAGTTTAACCGGGGCATATATTCATTATTAATTCTGTCTATGTCGGTTGCAAAATAAATACCCATAGAGAAGCCTCCTACTTCTTTATCCATCCTTTGCATTCTTCGCCACATTCTCATGCGTTGCCTGCTGCTCACCACGAAGAGGTGTGCAAAGTTTCGAGCAGCGTAGGCTGTATTCATGTACAGCCGTCAGATTTCACCCTACCATTGTGTTATCCCAACACACGATGGAGGTAAAATCAAAATGAAAAATAAATACAATTGGTTCGACGATAACTGGAATCCGGATGACAAACTATCCACCCAGTTTTGGCCATCTTTTGTTTACAATCTAGTACCGGGTTCCTGACCCCCAGAGCTTTCTATAATAGGGAAAATATAGGTTCTCTCCCGTTGACGTACAATCCTTGTATAGCATGAATAGTTCCTTCCGACACCGCAGAACTGTGTGAAATCTCACCTTAACGATAAACCCACATGTTGTCTTCTCCTCAGGCAACAGAGTCGACGCTCTGGTTTGTTGGTATTTCGATGTTCAATAGCTATCCCCACTACCTTGCTGTCTACGCTTAACACGCCGCATTACTGCGACACACCCAAGACTCACTTCAAATGCTGTGGTTAGCCGCTTATTTGACAGGATTTTCGCCTATCGAATTGCACGTCCTTCGCTGGACGCACTGCCCAACCCTAATGTTGCTTTCTATTTCCCAATAAAAGTACGTAAAGTCCATTTTGTCTTGTAATACTGCGTTCCTCTGGTCACCTCATCAATCCGGATGCTAAACGGTTCATCTAAAGACATTTTCTCTTCATAAGGAATCAATGCCTTGTCTAATCTCTCCCTTAAAAGATAATAATCAAAAGATTCTCCCTGATCCAGTCTTTTAGGAAACTGAGGCGTATACATTTGAAGTATGGACTCTCGATTTAGCATACCAACAAATATATCTCCTTGCTTTTTGCTTCCAAAATGCAGATATACATTTGTAACCGTTACTGGCTTCATCCCAGTATTTTTCACTGTTATAATATACGCATCGATTTTTTCAATACCCGGAATTTGACTCAGTATAAAACCAGTGCTAACACCAACCGCAATTTTTACTCTCTGTGGAAGCCATAAAGCAACAAGCGAAACAACAAGAGCAATTGCTCCAAATACCGATCCCGTCCAACTACCTATCGCCCCAATAATAGCCCATCGAAGCGATTCAGTATTGTAATCTTTTACTTGCTCTACTTCCTTTACCAATTGAAGCATCTTGAAGATTCCTAATCCAACAGCAACAATCGCTACAATAGTACATAATGTAATTATTAGCTTTCTTTTATCTATATTCTTCATGTATTTCAGCCATTATATTCTTCTTCACATCTCAGCCGATCCTTAGATTGTTGCCTGCTGCTCACTGTGTAGAGGTTCGCGATTATCAGAGCAGCGAGAGCCACGGTCTCCCATGACTCCAGTATATCACAGATCCGAGAACAAGTCAGCCTTGTACACGCTTTTTTTCTAACATTTTCTCTATCGTAGTCGGGCTTTTTCTTCGGTCGGCCGCGCTTCGCTTTTGCAGTGTCAGTAGGTGCAGTTTCTGCACTTTCCGACATCGGGCGCTTCGGGCCGAAGTCGTTCATTGGGTTTTAGCTTTTCAAACCGTCCTTTCTGAAGCTTATGTTTGCTTCGCTCTCTATTTCAAAGTTTCAATCATGCTTTAGCCGAGACACTGTGGTTGAGCGGTTACTTATGTTTTTCATCCAAGAGTATATTTCAGAAACTGCCAAAGCTCCCCCTGCGCAAATCAAATACGACTTAAAATTATTATAATCATCTTTATAAAGTACTAATGCGCAGAAGGCCACAAAGTACATATGTATAAAATACATTGTTTCACTCGTACTTCTTAAGTGTTTATAAAAGTTTCCTTTTAATCTATTTTCCTTACATTCTAAAATGATTACTGCAAACATAAAGTAGAACGTTGGAAGATCAAGCAACTTCGAGATGTCGCTCCCCCCGAATAAACTGCAGAAAACTTTTACAGCACACACTAAGACAAATACAATAGCATTTTGAATGCTTACACGCAACTTATCAAACTGTTCTGCCTCGGCTATCTGCATTCCAATCGATACAAATGCAAGTGACTGAAATAATCCATTTCTCGTGGTCAAAAACAATTTAAAGTACATTCCAATTGGACAAGCAATTATCACTGGAAGTTCTTTCAAATGTTCCCTCAGTATTGTCAGAACCACTCCGATAATATATAATACTGACCCAAATTCTGCCATTTTACCAATTGAGTATTTTCTCAGCATCAGTTTTATCACAAGCAAAGCAAAAATCAAACCATTCAGATACCATAGCGTCCACGAATAATAGTTTTCCCCAACAAAAAAAAATTTCGCAGACAGCGAAACAAGTATGAAAGTTTCCAATTGCCTTCTATGCACCAGCCATACAATGTCAACGGTATATAAAGGAGTGACCATACCAAATATAATCTCAGGACTTTTCTTATCCTAATCTTAAGCCGATCACCCAATTTTATATTTGACTTCTTTGCAAGTAAAAAATATCCGCTGCATGCATAAAAGAATGGAACAGAATAATTTGAAACATCGTAATAAAATAGTCTATCTGCTATATCGCTAACGGATAGAAACTGTCTTGTATGTATTCCTATCACAAGAAATGCGCATATAAACTTTATCAAATCGGCTAATTTTATAATTTTTCTCTTCACTTCTTGACATCTCATTCATTTTCACTTAATCAACCCTTTACTTTGAATCACCTAAAAAATTAACATACGGCTAAAGTCCGATTCATAATGTAAGAGTAAGGTCTATCCGGCCTTGCTCTTTTCCTTTAAAATGGAGGTATGGTCTGACGAACTTTCCGATTGGGACACCACGCCCGCAGACAAATGTGTCAGCCAGCCTCCATTGTTTTGTGCTCGATTCAGCAAGTTGGGACATAGCTCACGTTTCACGATTGAATATGTGCGTACTTTGGAAAAGCTGGATAGCCATAAATCGAAACGAAAGAAGGAATGTCAATGTTCGCAGTAGGAATCGATATTTCCAAGTCAAAAAGTGTAGCAGCCATCTTAAACCAAGACGGATCAATGCACACAAGCCCTTTTGAATTCCACCATACGCAGCCTGAACTAGACGCTTTCATTAAGTATATTTTGAATAGCAAGCAATCTGCAACCATCTTAATGGAAAATACCGGGCATTACCACTATCCCGTTCTGAAAGCGTTCCAGGAAGCCGGGCTCCCTGTTTGTATGGTTAATGCCTATCAAATCAAGAAATTCGGAGACATGGATCTTCGCAAGGCCAAAACGGACAAGAAAGATGCAGTGCGGATTGCCAGATATGCATTGGAAAAGAGTTATTCTCTGGTTCCATACACATCTATGGAGCAGAAATACGAAGATTTAAGATTTTTGGCACGACAGTATAATCAGCGAATGCTTACCCTGAAAACCAACAAAGTATTTCTACTTAATCTATTGGATGAAACGATGCCTGGCATAACCAACATCCTGCCTCTAACGACCAGAACGCCAGAAACCAGTCTTTCCGTTCTCTTTATCAATCGTTTTAAATCCTACGGTCGTATAAAGAAAATGGGAAAAAGTCGTTTTCTTGACGCATTTGAAAAAATCGCAAGGAAATCTCGAAATCGCCAAACCAAAACATATGGGTTGGCAATTTACGAAGCTGCATTACGCAATATCACAACAAGGGGAGAAAACGAATACACTCTTGCGGCTCAAGATCAATGCCTTGAACTTGTCTGTGAATCACAAAAGGCCGCGATTCAATTATTCTAAAAATGCAAACATTAGCTGAAACGTTGCCCGAATACGCTGTTCTGCGCTCTATGGCTGGTGTTGGGGATCGACTCGGTCCCCTTATCCTTGCTGAAATTGGAGACATCCGCCGCTTTCACAGTGGAAAAGCACTCAACGCTTATGCTGGTAACGATGCGCCTCCATATCAGTCTGGAACATTTGAGAGCCACAATCGCCACATATCAAAACGTGGGAATGCGGCTCTCAGAAAGTATTGCTTTGAGGTTATGCAGGCACTCAAACTTACACGACCTCAAGATGACCCTGTCTACCTTTTTCTGCTCAAAAAGGAACAGGAAGGGAAACAGTATAACGTAGCTAAAATGGCCGGAGTCAACAAGTTTCTCCGCATCTACTACGCGAGAGCGATGGAAACGCTCAAGCAACAGTAACCACTGACTCTATTGTATAGCTTTTTCAAAAATCCACAACTGCTGTGGGTTCAATTTAATGCGCCCTTTTTCCAAAAGAAAATCGGAAAATCTATAAAAAACTCTTGACAAATACATTAGCAAGATTCATAGATGTTGAACCTTTACAAAAAGATAACAGTATTTTACCAGACGTTTTAATTGCTTTTTTATCCATGCCACTGTATTCCGCTCCTTCGTTTTTAGTCTAGTTTGATACGCTCTAAATTGCGTTTATCCAAATCATCTTTTGGCATTACCATGTTTACCGGAAAACTATGAATCTTGGAAACCCGTGTTATGTTTTTTAAGCACTTTTGTCAACATTTCGGATAGAATTCGATTTTTTAAGGCAATATTCATCAACAAATAAATTGCTCCGCCAATTGAAATCTCCATAGCCAGCGCTACTGCAAGTGGTAAATTCATTTTAATAATAGCGCAAACTACTGCCGCCATTACCATCGTTGAAAACAATGAAAGTACTAGTGCTGTATTGCTTATATGGTATTTAATTTTACGTTTCAAGTACAAAAATTGAATTATATTTGTTGTTAGTTCACTCATGACAGACGCAATCACAGCTCCATTTTGTGCATATAGGGGAATCAAAATTGAATTTGTGATAACATTTATGATAGATGCGATTGCAGAACCTGGCAGAAGAATATACTCATTCTTTGAACTGTATGCCAACTGATAACATAACAAATCACCAAACCCTTTTATCAGGATAAGTGGGCACATTAATTTAATTGTAGTTCCTGTAGGGGTAAAACTATCACCATATAGCAAAACAACCGCTTGATTTGCCGTCAAGAAAAGTCCGACAGCTAAAGGAACTACACCTAGGCAAAGAATTTGAAATCCTTTGTCCATCAGTTTATAAAATACCGCCTTTTCATTATCGTAGTAATAACTCAATCTTGGTAAAAAGATTGCTGTAACCGCCGAGCACATTGTTAAGACAATATTCACCGTACGTTGAGCATACGAATAATACCCAACAGCCTCATCTGTCGAAAGCGCACTTAGCATCGTTATATCTATTTTATTATAAATTGTGGACATAAATATAATTCCAGCAATAAATACAATTGGCTTTATATGTTTTCGAATTTTGAGGTTTACCAACGTAAATCCAACCATTTTTCTTGCATGGATAACATTAAAAATGTAGTTTCCACCTAAAGCCAAACTTGTTAGTAAAGCATATGCCACATAATCTTCTCTTGTCTTAACAAAAACAACCAAGAGCGCAAGAGATATACACTTGATTACAACGCTTCGACCCGTTATGTATCCATATTCTTCTAGGCCTTGATATATCCAGTCAATATTCAGATAATTAAAAAAGATGGCCAAACCACAGCAAATATATAACGCCCCTTCCCCATTAAAGCCATTGTTTAAGATCAAAACAAATATGTATGCAATCAAAGATATTGTTGTCGAAATCAAATTAATAATGAACAATTCCGTAAACAACGAGTTCTTTTTTGCGGTATCCTCCCTAACTTTTGCAAATTCACGAACCCCATAGGATGGCAGCCCAAGGGCAGCTGCTGTAACGAAATACGAAGCAATGTTTTGCGCACTCGCAACCTTCCCAACACCAACTGGAAGTAAAATTCTGGACACATATATTGATGTAATAAAAGGAAATAATATATTCGAAGCTGTGTATATTATGTTAAACACTGAATTCTTCAGCATAGACTTTTGCATTTATATCTCCATCTTCAGCAACTTAGCCTTCTCGTTTGATATATAATTAAGACCCGTATATCCTTACTTCTTGTATAAACGCAAGACTTTTTTTACGGTTACAGCCAAGCCATTGCAATATATATTTCTCGCAAGCTTTACCATAAAAAAATCCGATACCTTAGGTCCAAAAATTTTCATAATCTTTGTTTCGAATACATGAAACCTCGTAAATTTAGCCGAACTCCACGAGCTGGTATAGTGATGAATTGAACATGTGTTTCGCGTCATTCTCATCTCATTAGTATAATAATTTTTGGGGCAGAAATATTCCGTTGGATATAAAGTGAAGCCATCTATTTTTTCTATCTTATTATTCCCAATATAGCCTTTTTTCTTTAGACATCTCGTCACATGTTCGCATACAGTAATTATGTTATTGAAATCGAAATGAATCGTTTTGTAATACTCTATGACGTCCAAACAGAAACCATTTCCTTGCTCTGCTGCCATCCCTAGGCCAGGATTGATGACATAAGTTGTAGAGTCTTGTGGTTCTTCTTTTCCCATAAATGCGCCCATCGCAATAATCTCATCAAAATTTCTAACAACTTCAACATCTGTATCAAAGTAAATTCCGCCGAAATCGTATAATATTTTAAATCTTGCAAAATCAGAAACAAAAGCCCATTTTTTATTTTCAGCTGCTTCCCTAATATAATCACAGCTGTTCATATCAAAGTTCTTTTCATTCCACTCTATAATTTCATAATCCGGGAAATACTTTTTCCAAGATTCTATACACATTAAAGCATCTTGAGGTAACGGATTTCCTCCAAACCAGCAGTAGTGAATTTTTTTAGGTATCATAAACTCTCACCTGTAATCAAAATAGAAATTATATGGTATGCACGTGTACCAACCGCTGTTGATCATTCCGTAAGCAGTGATTCCGCCATACATTAGAATCAGGAACACCTTTACAAGCATTTTTTCTCTTCGGTTATTTATTAGCTTAAGCATATTTGGCAAATATAGAAGTTCATATGCCATTCCGTAGTATAATACCCTATTAATCAAAGGTACAAATGCGGTCATTAATGCTATGCTTAATGAGATAATCTGCATATTGTAAAGCAATTGAGTTTTTGTATCAATCTCTTTTTCTTTTGAATAATAGTAGTATCCAATAATAGTCGATACGCCAAAAAACAGAATGGATGATTGGCTCGCAACAATTTCGTTTAGCTCAACCGAATTCAGGGTAAAATAAAACGCATAAGGGGTATATTTTATAACAAACTTTAAGATTGCGAATAATCCACTTCCAGAAAGTACGGTTAACCCTACAATTGTTATTGCTTTCTTAAAATCAAATTTCAAATATTGCAAAAAATACACCGGTACAAAGAAAAGCGCCGACTTGTGAAATAAAAAAGCTATAAGGACAGCCAGGAAATACCTTTTAGCGTCTTTATTCAATATGTATTTCATTGCATAAAAACAAATCGAGACAGCAATATATTGCCTCAATCCATTATATGCATCGAAATAAACTCCAGTGACAAAATAAAACAGAACGCTAAGCCTATAATCATCAGAATCATTTAAGCATTCTTTAAATATAAGAAAAGAAATAATAAATGAAATAGCTCCAAATGTAAACCACTGATTTCGAGTTACTAATTGGCACAGTCTAACAATGTACTCGAATCCTACTTCTAGTTTTTTTCCTTCTATACCGGCAATTTTACTTCCATTTCCCAAACGCGTAAACAATTGAAAATACATTGGATAATCTGCGCCGTTATTGTACCGGAATGCGGCCACTAATGTGGGTGGAAGAAGCGTTATTAGTAAAATAGAGATTTTTCTTCCTCGATATCGAATCCTTTCTTGTATATCAGCTAAAAATACCGTTAGAATAATCATCGGAATATATATGGTCATTCGTATATCCTCACGCGATTTTCTTTTTAGATTTATATTTTATGTAAATAAACCGATAAGCAGAAAAATTGAAACAGAACAGTGCGATTTCAGCCTTTCGAACTGCTGGCAAATACTTACAAGTAACCACATCTAAAAAAGCGTTTCTAGCATGTTTCTGAACTTGCCCAATCGTTTCCTTGTCATTGTATTTCGAGCAAATCATCATGTTGACAAAAACCAATTCCCATACCGTTCTCGCAACTTTCATTGTACTTGTCGTTTCAGGATATGCTTCTTTAATCACTTGATATTGTTCCCCAATCCCAAACAGCAAATCATATGTTCTTTTTGAAAAAGAACTATGGCCAATAGAACCGCTCCGTTTAAAATAATAGTAATATACCTCTGGGTCAAAAACAATCTTATTCGCCAACATTAAAAGTTTATATGTCGTGTACTGATCCTCAAACAATTTTCCCTCAGGGCACCTAATTTTCTGCCACAGGCTCTTTTTCCACATCTTGCTTGCAACACACGGAGTCAAATACCCATTAAACAAAAAAACTTCCAGCGCTTCCTTCTTCGAGTAAGTTGTTACCTCTTTTACTCTTGAATCAACTGCACAATCACCATTTTCAAATGAAATACAAAATGCTGGAACCGCTACATCTGCTCCGCTTTCCGAAATATCATCGTAAAGCTTTTCGATATAATTAGCATCAATCCAATCATCACTGTCAATAAATACTATCAGTTCTCCCTTTGCAATCTCCAGCCCAGCATTTCTAGCCGACGACAGTCCTCCATTTTTCTTATGAATCACGAGAACCCGGCCATCTTCTTGTGCATAGTTATCACATATTGCACCGCAGTTATCCGGCGAGCCATCATCAACCAGTATAATTTCGAGATGACGATATGTTTGCGCCAAAATACTGTCTATGCATTTTTGGAGATATTTTTCAACATTATATATAGGCACAACAACTGAAATCAATTCTTCCATAATCTTTTTACCCAACCTTAATTAATAGCACCCGAATAGAATTATAATCCTTGTTATCACATCCGATGCTATTATTCCACAATTTATGTCTTTGTAAAACAAAAAAGCAATTCTATTTCTTATACTACTTTTATAGTTTTTCACTTTTTCCAAAAAGCTTTTGCTGGACACAGACATATTTGAATTATAGCAATTTAACAGTTCGCATGCGGTATCCAATCTGTTATTTTTATATTTTTCAAAATATCTAAATTCATATTTCAGCCGACTTTTCAACTTTCCGCCATCGATTGATGTATTCGTATTATATCTTCTGAATAAAATATGTGGTTTTTTGTCAAAAAAGACATTTCCCCCACATGCAAGGCAAGCCAACAGCACCCAACTATCATGGGACGCATGCATTTCTATTTGTGATGAATTCTTTACCAGATTTCGTAATGTGTTATTAAATACAAACGTGCATCCGGCAAGTCTCCCTCTCGTTAACATCGAAGGAAGGTTAATGCGCAATCCATGATAGCTCTGCACATGTAATGGATTTAAGTTTTCATCCACTCTTTGAAGTGCCGAACAATACAGCAACGGTGTTGACTGACTTTCTTCTTCGAGTATCTCGATTGCGGTTGAAAGCTTATCTTTTTCCCACACATCATCTTGATCCGAAAAAGCGTAGTAATCTGCTTCATCGCATTCATCTAACGCGGTTAAAAAGCTTTTCGCAAAACCCAGATTATTTCCCTTTTCTATTTTTACATTTTTATGCTCTTGATACGAAGCCAATATATCTGTAGTTCTATCTGAAGATCCGTCATCTCGTATATAAAGGCGAACATCCACCCCTTCCTGTGACAGAATACTATCTATTTGTTCTTTCAGGTACTTTTCTCCATTATAGGTTGACATTACAACCTGCACACTCTTTGTATTCATTTATTCTCCTATTAATGACAAGTAAATTTTCATCAATCTATTAGCAGTTTCCTGCATATCGTATCCATTCTCCGCAACTTCTCTATTTCGAATATAACGAGTTTCTTCCGGAACTTCGTCAGATCAATCATATTCGCAATTGCATTTTCATTCTCTGAAACATCAAACCATGTGACTGCATCTGTCACTTCCACTTCCTTGGGTAGCTCTCTTGACAGATAACACTCCAGCCTGATGCCTGCGCTTCGATAGCTACAATTCCAAGTCCTTCCCAAGTCGATGGAAAAACAAAAGCGTCCATTGCGCATAGATATTTATTTACATCCGTGCGCACTCCACAGAAAATAACGCTGTCACATAAATTAAGTTTTTCAACCTTGCTCTTAATGGTATCCTGTAACTCTCCGCCACCGAGCAACAACAAATATGCATCTGATTTTCGTTCTTTTATAGCTGCAAAAATATCAATTAACTTCGAATGATTTTTCTGATTGGTAAATCTTCCTACATGTCCAATAACAAAAGCATTCATAGGAATTCCATACATTGCTCGAATTTCTTCTCCGTATTCGGTACAAAACCGAAATCCTTTTGTATCAATTCCATTCTTGATTATTTCAAAAGCTCCATTCCCGTACATCCATTTTCCTGCATTGTCCGAACATGCCAAACGATAGTCAGCATTATCATATAGGTATTTTCTATTAAACTTGTGTAGCTTTTCAAGTTTACCTCCCACGCTTGGGAATGTATTATGGGAGTGCACAACGACCTTTATGTTAGGAAATCTCTGTAACACCTTCAAAATCAAAATATCTATCGCCGAATTTTTATGAATATGAACTATATCATAATTTCCTTCTCGCAGTATTTTGTCAATTGCAAAATAATAACCCAAAAAGTTTATATGTTTGGGGACCTTATAAACTGTGGAGCCCATTTTTTTGAACTTATCTCCGTATGCTGGCGTATCCGATATAGTGAGGAAATCAAACTCTACCTTTTCCTTATCAATAAACCGGTAAACATTATATAAGAAACTTTCAATCCCCCCTAATTCTCCATTCAATTCAGAATGTAGCACTCTAATTCTTTTCATAGTTTTACTTTCACCCATTCGATTGTTCGATTATTCGATTAATTCCAACCACCGTTTTTCCATTAGGAACGGATTTTGTAACGATTGCACCTGCTCCAATAACGACATTGTTTCCGACAGTTATATTGCCTATGATTTTTGCGCCTGCTCCAATAAACACATTGTTTCCAATCACTGGAGCTTTATTGTTTTTCAATTCATCAACACCGATTGTGACTTGGTGCATTATTGTACATTGCTCACCAATTGACGCTTTGCCCGACAAAACAATTCCTAGAAGATGGGGTATTCTTCCCCCCCGATATTAGTTTCCAAAGGAATGTGATTATATTTGTTGTATGTTAATTTCATGATTATTCTGAATGGAATGCTGCATATTCTATCAAATATCGTATTACCGTTAATGAAACTGTTGCCGAATCGAAAGATACAAAAAATAAGTGATTTTTTATGTCTTTGTTTCGATCCAAATCCTTATCAATTATCAGTTTTATATCTTTTGTCCGCACTGTTCTTTTACTCCTCTTCCAACAAGGCATTAATTATATGGTTTCCACTTTCCACATATTTTCAAACAATATCCCGTGTTCCTCTGATACTCTCTGAGCATCGAATCTATTATGTACGTCTTCTACTCCCTTCGATACCAATTTATCTTTCAAACTCCTATCCCGATAAATCTGTAATACAGCTTCACTTGCCCCAGTAGCATCATCTACTTCGACGAGCAACCCATTTTCTCCATTTCGGATGATATTAGGATGGCATCAACACGGCTTGCTACAATTGGCTTGCCTGCCATCATGTATTCCGGTAAAGCCAATCCAAATCCTTCCCAACGACTTAATAGACAGGCAACATCAAAGAGTTCTACATAGCTCATCGGATCATCAACCAACCTGTAATGTGTAAACTGTCCGCGAACTTGTTTTCTTCAGCGTATTTTCTGATTTCTGCTTCTTGGTTTCCGCTTCCGACTATAACGAAATGTGCATTAGGGATTTCATCCTTGACCAACTTCGCCATTTTTACAAACACATCTGGTGCTTTCTGGGGGCTAATACGTCCAACCATACCAACGACATATGCATCTTCAGGTATGCCCAAGCTGCTCCGTTTAACTGTTCCGTGTTCTCCGCTTTCATATGCTTCGATGTCCACCCCGTTAAAAATGACTTGTAGCTTATCTTCTCTACAAATTTTCTTCTCTAAAGCTGACTGCTTTTCCGCATCTGAAATGCAGATGATCTTCTCACAAAATGGAGCTGCCATTTTCTCGATGGCTGTGTACATTGCTCTTTTTTTGTCAGAGCACCGCATATTGAATGCCCAGCCATGTGGGTTATATACACAGTGATTTTTCAATCCGATATCCGCCACACGAGCAATCGCACCGGCCTTACTGGAATGAGCGTAAACAATATCGGGATTATATTTTTTTATCAACCTCCGAACTTCTTTAATCGAGTTCAGATCACTCACCCCGATTGCCCTGTTCATTTCAATTTGTTCAAAAGAGTCCACTAAGCCATCATAATCTTCCCTATTAAAATCTTGGGAACAGACCAAGATATTTTCAAATTTTTCTTTATCCAAATACTTGAGAAGCATTCGGATGTAGCGATCCACGCCGCCAGCAGCTTGCGCCACATGCAGTATTTTGATTTTTTTCTTCCTCATCCCTCAAATACTCCTTATCTTTTTCCGCAACTCGATATATAGACTTAGCGCCTACTAAGTAAACGTGTTGTACAACTTTCTTTGATTCCACTCCTCTATCCCATCCTAAATCTTTTTTGCGCAAACAAGCCCACGGCGGATTGCTCAATGGCAATCACCGTAGGCTTGAACTCTCCTTCAATCTTTATTTGCTGCTCCTATTTGTGGGTCAAAACAGAGCTTCAAAAGCCTCCTACATATAGCCCCCAGGATTTCCCGCTTCTTGCAGTCTTTTCAACAAATAAACTTTTGAAGGACAGCTCAAGCCGTCAAAACCATTTAGTTATCGTAGTTTTTCTTGGTTGACCTATTATATTTCTAGCCCTAGTGCCCGCAACGGCAATCTTATAATTCTTCATAATATCTACTCCAATCCTTATTACAGACATCCTCTTAAATCAATTTGTGTCTATGTAGTTATATTGAAGGACCGTGCCCAATCTTTTACTCCCCACGCCCCAGCAGACACACCTTGAAGGTCTTAAAAATGATCTTCCAATCCACCCAGAAGCTGCGCTCCTTGACATACTTCACGTCCAGATCCATCCACTCTTCAAAAGAGAGGTCGTTGCGGTGCGGGGCGATCTGCCAGTAGCAGCTCAGACCGGGGGTCACATACAGACGCTGCTTCTCGTAGTCGCCGTACTGTTCCACCTCGCGGGGAAGCGCCGGGCGGGGGCCAACGATGCTCATATCGCCCTTCAGGATGTTCCACAACTGGGGCAGCTCATCGAGGCTGGTCTTGCGGATAAACTTGCCCACGCGGGTAATGCGCGGGTCGTCCTTGATCTTGAACACAGGACCATCCATTTCGTTCTGGTCTAGTAGGTCGTCCAGTTTTGCCTCTGCATTAGGGCACATGGAGCGGAACTTATAGAACTTGAAGGCTTGCCGTTGCGACCGATGCGCTCCTGGCTGAAAACAGGGCCAGCAGACGGATCATCCACTACAATGGCAATTGCCGTAGCCAGCATGACCGGCGACAGCACCACCAGCGCCAGAGATGACAAGATCACGTCCTGTGTCCGACGCCCGATCCAGTACAGGCGATGGTCGCGCAGATTTTCCTTGCGGTTAACTTCAACTTCCTTATCGATTCCAACAGTATTCGTAGCCATTTTTTCTCCTCACATAAATCCTTGTCTATGCACTTCTTATCGTCATTCGTTTTATCGCAATTTTTAGAAATAGTGCCCTATCAACACGGCATATTTGCGATATGCAGTTTGCGGATGCTGCTTGCGCATTAAAAACACAAACTGCTATAAAGTAATCCCTTTAACTCACACCGTTCCCGCAAGCACCTTCCTCTTAGATAACCGTTCCTCTTTTCCTAAAACCGGCAGACCGTTATTCCTGATCTCCGGGCAAGCAAAAGCCCTCGGACGACAGCTTCGCCCAAGGTCATTTTAAATGCAATGTGGCCGTAATGAAAACCGGAACGTCATGCTGTAGCTCAAGCGCCGCATGTACATTGCTTCCAGTATGCAATATTTCACATTTTTGTAGAACCTCAACAAGCCCACTTCATTTTCACCTTTGCGCATCACGCCAGCAAGGTAAACAGCAGTGGGCTTTTTATTTTGATCTATCATTCGGGTTTCCTCATGATCTATCACATGATTGTTCGCAAACAGACATAAGCCCACTGGATTCACCTCCTTACCGCAATCAAGGCGTATCCTTCCATCTCAAAACGGAAGATACCAGTTCTTCTACGTGGCCGTCTGAATTCTTTTCCTATTCTATCATGGTTATATCTGGGAATCAATAGAAATCCGAGGAAATGTATCCATCCATGTTTTAGAAAAAAATGCGATTTAGCCAAAACTTTTTTTGCACATTGCCCAGTTTCGCATGAAAGCTCCAGATGAAATCATCGATGGACAAAATGTGTGGTCATATAGTTGTCCAAGGCGTCGGAGGTTACAGTCTGGTTGGATAGCCGCTCCGATGTAATGACAACCGTTAAATAGAAAGCGTCCCCTCGCGTGGAAAAGCCGGTTTATACCGTCACATTGATCAGGAGTTCTGACGAGGCATATCGCACAGTACTACATAATTTTTACTCTCTTCCCTGCTGCCCCTATTATATATAGGTATAACTTGCATCCCGTCACTGCAGCTACCACCTGCTCTGGGTCAGGCTATTTTTTACGCTAAAAAGGCCCCCGCCGATCACATTTCTGTGAAAGACAGAGGCCGATTTTACAGCAATGAATCCGTCATCGTTTGATAAACGCTGTCCGCATTTTGCTCTACGATATCATTTATAATCTGCACCAGCATCTCCGAAAGCGCAGTTCGTTCGCCCGGAGCGGTGTTCAATACGATATCCTGCAGAATGTCCCGCAAGATTTTTTCCCGGTCTGGGGAGATAAGACAACTCCGCTGTTCTAAGGAAAGGGAGCCCGTCTCTGGATTTTTAACCACCCCGCCCCCTGTTGCGCCGGTTCTTGCGTAGAGGGTCTGCAAAACATATCCCTGCACACTCATGTTTTCGGCTGCAGCAGACTGGCGGATTATTGCCCCCATCTCCTTGGAGGGTCGAATCATGATATTATCCTGTCGTTTGTTATACTCTACGCTCGCTCGATTATGTGCTTCTTTTGTCGCCATATATACACCTATTATAGCATGGTCGGTTAACTGACATTATGCATATTTTTGTGCGATATATGTCGGTTAACGTTGGTTACTTTGCGAATAGACATGTTGTCGGTTAACTGATATACTCATGCCATCGGGAACACCGGTTCTCACATCCGACCATTCACCCAACGATTTGAAGAGAGGTACACACATGAGTATCAACGTTTTGCTGACCCTTGTCGAGCAGTACAAGGAGGCCGCCCAACTGATCGAGGCCGCACAGCTGAACAGGAGCAGCTGAAGATCCAGATCCGCGAGGCACTGGCTGAGCGCTCCACCAACTATCTGGAAGTAGGTTGCCACAAAGTCCGCTTGTCCGATTTCTCTAGTACCCGACTGGACAGCAAAGCCATCAAGGCCGTAGCACCCGACCTGTACGACCAGTACAGCAAAACGGTCACCGGCACCCGCCTGAGCATCACCTGAAAAAGAAAAGCCCCATACAGCGCTCCCTGACCAAAGTTTGCGTTGTATAGAGCTGCCGTACACCCGCCGGGGCGGGCTACACCAATATTATACCTGTCCCGGCCTTTTTTATCAAGAGAAAGGTTCGAAAAATCATGAAACAGACTGTCAAAACCTCCCGCGCTGCCGGTCAGCTGGAAAAGATGTTCCGCGAGCTTAACAAGCACTACTTTGCAGGCAAGCTGCCCGAGCCCATCATCAGCCTGAAAAAGACCCCGTCCGCCTATGGTCATATCACCTGTTCCAAGGTCTGGCAGGCAGGCGGCGAGAACAAGTACGAGATCAATATTTCGTCGGCCACCCTTGACCGTCCCATTGAAGAGACCGCATCCACCTGCTGCACGAGATGGTGCACGAGTACTGCATGGAGACCGGCATCAAGGACACCAGCAACAACGGGATCTATCACAACCGGCGCTTTAAGGAGCAGGCCGAGGCACACGGCTTGACCGTCGACCACCATGAAAAGTACGGCTGGACCATCACGAGCCCGTCCGAGGAGCTGCTGGACTTTATCATCTTCCAAGGCTGGCAGGATATCCAGATGGGTGAGCGGTGGCGTGGTCGGATATGGCAGGCACCGGAGCAGGCAGCAAGGCACCCGGCAGCAGCCAGACCGGCGCACCGAAACCTCCTAAGGCAAAGAGCAGCACCCGGCGGTG
>ENA-OQHY01000426-OQHY01000426.1-human-gut-metagenome-genome-assembly--contig:-NODE-426-length-24083-cov-2.327517_pt1 | contig 24083 bp, 34 predicted proteins | sample MGYA00242570_ERZ504733 | MGnify/ENA primary metagenome ERZ504733 (study PRJEB26092, sample SAMD00036219) | human gut metagenome | host: Homo sapiens | study: EMG produced TPA metagenomics assembly of... | reverse complement strand
AGCTTTGTTCCACTTTTCCAGTGTTCAACCAAAATCCATTTTCATTTGATTTCAAAAACGGTCGCTTCATCTTCTAAAAATTCAACTTCCAGACTTTCGGCATGTTCTCGGATTTTTTCTCCCAGTTCATAACCATTTATTCCATAAAAACCAGGATAGTTATCAATTCGACTGCTCTCTGCCATCTGACCGGTTCCTTCATATTCTTTTTCTACTATCAGCACATTTAAGTTTGCTCTTTTTGCATAAATAGCTGCGGTCATACCTGCCGGACCACTTCCAATAATCAGAACATCTGTCATCTGTATTTCCTCCTGATTCTTATTTCCCTTTTTCCTATAAGTTTAATATGTTTTACATGTCATTGATATTATCACAATCAAAATTACCTGTCTAATACACAAAAAAAATAGCCAGTTATAGTTTTAAGCTATAACTGGCTATTTCATGATTCCTTTCGTTATTCCGTTTTCAGATATTCTTTTAATGCATTTACGTACATCTCACCTAATTTACTTAAAATCAGATTCTTTCTTGTCACATATCCGACTTCCATTTTGTTTTCTTCCGGTCCTTCACTATTTTTAAACGGTACTGCACGATAATCATTTCCATTTAAATCTTCACAGATTAGACCGGAACAAAGCGTATAACCATTTAAGCCCACCATTAAATTCAGCATCGTCGCTCTGTCATTTGCATGAATAATCTGACTGTATTCATTTGTCGGCAGTAATTCTTCTGAAAGATAAAAAGAACTGTTGTCTCCCTGCTCAAATGCCAGACACGGATAATTCTCTAACTGCTTCATCGTAATACATGCTTCTTCCGCTAACGGATGTCCCTTCCATAAATAAACATAAGCATCACACTCAATTAAGGGATGAAATTCCAGATTTGCAGAGTTTAAGAGTTTTTCCATTGGATTTGCGGTTAAAGTCACTTAAATATAATACCCCGATTTCACTTTTCATTGTGCTGACATCCATAATAACTTCTGCAGTCTTTGTTTCACGGATTGCAAGTTCATACTGTGACATATCCAGCGTCTTTGCAACATCCACAAACGCTTTGACCGCAAAGGAATAATGCTGGGTGGAAACTGCGAATTTCTTCTTATAAGAACCACCTTCTGTATAACGGTGCAGTAACTGTTCATACTCATGATAAAGCTCTCTGGCATAGGTTAAAAATTCCACGCCATCATTCGTCAGTGTTACACCACGTCCACTTCTGAAAAAATCGTAATCCCGATTTCTTTTTTCCAGTTCCTTCAAAGCATTAGTTAAAGAAGGCTGTGAAACATAAAGCTGCTCTGCCGCTTTATTTAAGGATTTCGTTTCTGCTATTGTCAAAATATATTTTAACTGTATAAGTGTCATATTAAATTCTCCAGTTCTTTACCGTTTTCTACAAAAAGCAAGTCTCTACCCACTACTTCTTGCTCTTCGTAGTTGAATCAGGAGATTTACTTGATTCAGCTAAATACTTCCCGGCATCTTTAAAGAAACTTATCAAAATAAGAATCATAATAATGCCAATCGGAAATGCCGAAATGATACTGATACTCTGAATGTTATTCATCGAACTTTCCGAAAACACTAACGCAATCGGCAATACAATCAATAGTAAACACCATAACAATTCGATCAGTTATGCGGATGCTCATTTTCTCCAAGCTCCTTGTAACTATAACAAGCTGCCGTATATGCAATCGAATCAAATGAAGTTGCATAAAATGCAATCATACATAACACTGTAATTACTAAAATCACCTTTGCCAACGGCATTGTATCTATAATATTCAAAATGAGTCCATAAAGGTCTCCATCTTTCGCATATTGGGAAATAAAATCTGCTTTTCCACTGACTTGAAGCCCAAGCCCATAATTTCCAAGTACGACAAAACTAATAATTGTTGAGCCAACACCAAACACGTATCCTCCAAGAATCGTTTGTTTAATCGTTCTGCCGCGTGAAATATTACCAATAAAGAATGGAGCTGCGACTGCCCAAACCATCCAATAGGCCCAATAATAAATCGTCCAATCTTGTGGGAAATTACTGGTGCGTTCCGGATCCGTAAATGTGCTTAACTCTATAAAATGCTGTAACATCTTTCCAAAGCTTTGAAACCATTTTCAATGATAAATTTCCCCTGACCACCGATTAGCAACACGATCAATAATAAGCCAAAGAAAAGATAAATACACAGCTTCGCCAAAAAACTAATTCCTTTAAACCCATGCAAAACTGCATAGGTATATACTGCACAGGTAACCAACAAAATGATAATTGTAACGACTGTTCGGCTAATCGTGATACCAAATAGTTTTACAATAATTGCTGCCAAAGCGGTGTTGCAACACTAAATGTCGTTGCGGTTCCGGCAAGCAGTGCAAATAATGCAAATAAGTCAATCACACGTCCCAACACACCATCCGCATGTTTCCCAATAACTGGTCGACATGCTTCCGAATATCTCTGACGATTTCTTTTTCTCACGTGTAACATAAAACCGAATACGACTGCAAGTACCAGATAAAATGCCCATGGAATAAAGCTCCAATGAAACAGTGGAAAAACGCCTGCCCATTCTGCCACAGAGCCAAGCTCTTCCATATGCGGATTAGTTGCGTACATTACCCATTCCGCAAATGAATAGAACAAAATGTCTGCTGCAAGTCCACAAGTAAACATCATGCTTCCCCATACAAAAAATGGATATTTCGGCTTCTCATTTGGCTCGCCTAATACGACATTCCCATATTTTGAAAAAGCTAAATAAACAGAAACCAGCAAAACTGCCAAACCAATTACTAAATAATAAATCCCGACTGTATCACCGAAAAAAATCGCACCTTACTTATAATGTTATTGGACTCATTTGGAAATACAAATAATACACCCGCTAATAACATAATGCTAATAAAAGGAGCTAACGTGATGAGCCAGTCTATTCTTTTGCGTTCTAATTTATTCATTGATTTTTCCTCCATGTATCAGCTTTTTCAGCTGATAGTCATACTCAAACTGTTTTCCCTGTATTTCAAACTTAACTCCGGTTACCAGTCCATTCTCATCTTTTGCCGGAACGAGGTGATAGATTTCCTCTTCTTTTATTTGAAGTTCATCAGAAACTTTCTTCAAGATTTCTGAACCCGAATTTGTTCGATAGCTCTCATCAAACTCTCTTAGCTCATCCAAAGAATCAAATTCATACACTTCATCCGCACTATATTTTCTGGTCTTCATAGAAAGCTCTGCGATGTGATCAATATAAATATCTTCCCATAATTTATTTCTGGTTTCCGGTCTGTTATACTCTGCTTCTAAGATTTCAAGAAAACGTTTACTAAATGGCTCTGCCAGAAGGTATGTCCCATCATATACCAGGAATCTCTGCCTCCGACTTTAACTGAAGTAATCCTTCCGGTTTCATCTTCTGTAACGCACCACTCATTTGTCTCTCCATCGGCATAGAGCACCGAATAATAGCTGTCTTCTACTTCCGCTTCAAATTGGATTTTTTGAAAAATAATTATCTGCACTGCACACATAAGTATTTCCAATCCATTCTCTTGCCGAATAAATCGAACCATTGTTATTTCTGGTCGCATACTCTGGATTTTCGATGAGTGTCACCTGACATTTCTCTTTTAAATATTCAAATTTTTCTTTTTTATATCCCGTGACAATTGCAATATCATGGATTCCGCCTCTTTTAACTGGCGAATTTGGCGCTCGATCAGCACTTCACCTTTTACTGTAATCAAAGCCTTTGGCTTTTCATAAGAAAGAGGCGCAAATCGACTGGACAATCCTGCTGCCATAATAATTGCATTTTCTACTTTATAAGCCATTTTCTAATTCTTCCTTTACATATTTATAATACTCTTTCGCATAACGATACTGTCTTAAAGAATACTCTCCAAACTCTACGCCTTCATGCGATTTTACTTCACACCAGTTACTCCACAGCAGACCACACGCTGCAATATAGCAGTAAATCTTTAATCGTTTTTCTTTTTTGCAGCCTTTCTGTATAATACGCATCGATTAACGCATCTGCCTGCACTTTTTCATACATGGAATAAATGATAAACATCGCAAGATCCACATCGGTATCCTGCATTCCCGCATATTCCCAGTCAATTAATGCGATTCTGTCTTTGGTCATCAAAAAGTTATCCGGAACAGAATCAATATGACACAGTGAAATCTGTTTTTCCTGCTCATCAATATAGCTTTTTAATTCATATACCTGCGCTTTGGTTTTCTTGTAATCACGGTAGCAGGATGGAATTCCCTTCCACAACTTTTCATAAAATTCCAACCGCTCAAAAACATCAAAGGTATGTTCCACCTTTACCCCGCTTTCATGAAACTTACGAAGCACCGCCATACATGCTTTTACATCCTCCGGGTTTTCGGCATCACAGCATCTTGCATCTTCGATAAATTCTGTCAGTTTGTAACCATTTTCCGGATTGATATATCGAATGGAATCACAAATACCAAGCGGTTTGATTACCTGATAAACTTCGTATTCCTGCTTTCGGTTAATCAGCATTTCTGTTCCTTCGCCCGGAATCCTCATAATAAACCGTTTGCCTCTGCACTTGAACATAAAAGAGCGATTTGTCATGCCTTTTTTTAGAACTTCAATCTCTTCTAATTCATTTGGCTCACATGCCAGAATTTCAGAAATCAAATGAATCACATCTGAATCAAGCTGTTTTGACGTGTCATCGAGTTCCCTTAACTGCTCATAAGTATTAATTTCATAAACACTTCTTGACGGCACGATTTTCGCTGATACATACATCTTACCTTTTTTCATCAGGGCACTTTCCCAGAATACATTTGCATAAGCTTTTTTCTTACTCATTTCTTTTATCTGGCTCTGAAGTTCTCCTGCTTCTTCTTCAAGGATGTACGCAATGCCTACCATTGCATTTCCGCTTTTTTCTGCATCTACCGAAACCAGTTCTAATTTTCGATTGACTCTGACATCGCTTTCGTCATCCACCAAATCTGTCACCATGTACCAGGAATACAGCTCTCTTTTGGAAAATGGATTTTTTTCACACCAGACATCGCACGGAATAATATACGTATTTGAAATCCTGTCTTTTGCAAGTGCCAGAGAATGAAGATTGTTGTACTGCGCATATTCACGATTGACAATTAAATTTACCTGAAACTCATCAATCAGATATTCATACTGCTCTTTCATAAACCCGACAATAATGTCAATCTGAAAAATTCCGGCTTCATGAAGCTGGCGAATTAACCGCTCAATCAATGGTTCTCCATTAACCTCGATTAACCCCTTTGGCACTTCCCGATTCATCGGCATCATCCGAATTCCATAACCTGCTGCCAAAATAATTGCATTTTTCGGAGCTTTCTTTTCAAACTCCGCTTCTGCTTTTTCTGTTAATTGATATTCTTTGGTAAGATACTCTTTCTGAATCAATTCATTTAAGGACTGATTGACTTTTCCAAGAGAATATCCTGTCTTTTCTGTTAAAATTCGCTGATTTTCATAACCGCTTTCTGCGATTTCGTTCATAATATCATATTCTTGTATATTCATGTAATCCACCTTTTTAATTTTCGTGAACATTTTGGCATTATATTACTCCCAATTCTTACTTTTGTCAAGAAAAAGCACCCTGCTTTTTTAGCAAGGTGCTTTTTTAAAGCAAGGTGTCTTTATTCTTTAACAGCTCTGAAATTAATTTTTCATCTTCTTGGGTCAGTTTTACATTGGAAACCAGCTTTTTCCCTTCCGGTGTCTGCACCTTCAGTTCCAAAATCGTTCCTTCTCTTAAGTTTTCTCTTCCAACTGCCTCAAAAAATTTTCGAAGATTCGGATGCCGCCTTTCTACTCCGGCAATTGCAGCCTTTATCTGCATTAACTTTACTGGATTTATTGCCATAATCATGTTCCTCCAACTGCCTCTTTCAGGTGAATCTGATTATAAGCCGATACCCGATTTCCGTCAAGTCAATGCGAAACTTTATCACTATTTATACATCTTCATATAATCTCCATGTGCATCAATTAACTCATCGCACATTTTTACAATATCATCAATGCAAAGTTCTCCCGCAGTATGAGGGTCAAGCATCGCAGCCTGATAGATATATTCTTTCTTTTTCGTTGCTGCTGCTTCAATGGTAAGCAGCTGTACATTGATATTTGTCATATTCATTGCAGCCAGCTGTACCGGAAGTCTTCCGACTCTGCATGGATTGACTCCATTTCCGTCAATCATACACGGTACTTCTACACAGGCATCTGCCGGAAGATTTTCAATCATACCTTTATTGATTACGTTTCCACCAATTTTATATGGCTGATTGGTTACAACCGCTTCCATAATATGAGATGCATACTCTCTGCTTCGCTCATGGGTAATCTTTCCGTCTTTTAAGATATTGTTTTTCTCTTCTTCCCATTCTGCGATTTGCTTGATGCATCGTCTTGGATATTCATCCAACGGAATATTGTATTTTTCAATTAGTTCCGGATATTTTGCCTTGATAAAGAATGGATTGTATTCTGCATTGTGTTCACTTGATTCCGTACAATAATAGCCCAGACGCTTAATATACTCAAAACGTACCATATCATCATGTTTTTCTGTTGCATTTTTCTCAGCTGCTCTTTTTCTGATTTCCGGATATAAATCATTTCCATCTTTATCACGGATGTCTAACAGCCAACCCATGTGATTAATACCGGCAATTGTTTCTACGCGTCCTTCTAATTTATCTTCCATTCCAAGCTTCGTCAATAAATCTTTTGAGCACACCTGAACGCTGTGGCAAAGACCTACGGTTTTTACACCAGTATATCGCTGCATATAACCGGACAAAATTCCCATTGGATTCGTATAATTTAAAAATAATGCATCCGGGCATACCTCTTCGATATCATTTGCAAATTCCTGCATCACCGGAATTGTCCGCAGACCTCTCATAATTCCACCAATTCCAAGGCTATCCGCAATTGTCTGTCTTAAACCATATTTTTTCGGAATTTCAAAGTCCGTAATGGTACAAGGGTCATATCCTCCCACCTGAATCGCATTGACTACAAAATCTGCTCCTCTAAGTGCTTCTTTTCGATTTTCCACACCAAGATATGTTTTAATCCGTGCACGACCCTCATTTACATTTTTGTTGATTGCATTTAAAATAATCTCTGAATCTTCCAGACGTTTTGCGTCAATATCATATAATGCAATCTCACTTTCACAGAGTGCTTCACTACACATGCAGTCACCTAATACATTTCTTGCAAAAACAGTGCTTCCTGCTCCCATAAAAGTTATTTTTGCCATTTTTCATCCTCCTTGATTTTATCATAATTCGTTGTCTTTTTATGGTTCTTATTATATAATCAAAGCAAATGACTTTCTATCTGATTTGTTTCTCAAAACTTGTAAAAATGTTGTAAAATGGAGGATTTTATTTATGAATCAGTCTCTGTCTGGAATTCCATCTATTTATTTTTGCGGTCACGAAACACTGCCAGCCCGGACATTCTTTTGGTCCTGCCGTACGTCCCCATTATTTGATTCATGTTGTACTTTCCGGAAGGTATCTTTAAACATCAAGGACATACGTATTCTCTCAAATCCGGAGACTCCTTTCTAATCAAACCAATGGACTCTACCTACTATGAAGCCGACCAAAACAATCCTTGGGAATATGCATGGATTGGCTTTGATGGACAGGAAATTCCTGCCCTTTTAAACCAGACCTGTTTTCAAGACTCCTGTATTTTTATTTGTCCTCCTGATTCTGAACGAAAGTTGAATCTGCGGACTCTGATACATTCTATCTTAAATACTTCTCTTCAGCTAATTATAATCCATTTACTCTGACAGGGTTGTTTCTTGAACTTCTCGGTTTGATGACAGGTCCGTCTGTTGCAGAAGGAAACTCTTATTCCACTCAATATGTAAAACGCGCAATGGATTATATGAAAAACAATTACGGCTACAACATCCGTATTCAGGACATTGCAGCCGCTATTGGAATTGATCGGACTTATCTCTATCGTCTTTTTATAGAACAGCAGAAAATTTCTCCGAAACAGTATCTGCTTCAATTAAGAATCCACATTGCATCTGATATGCTTTCTTCTTCTGACTACAGCATTACAGAAATTGCTTATTCCTGTGGTTTTAAAGATGCTGCCGCTTTTAGCAATCAGTTTAAAAAAATGACCGGATATACTCCAAGAAAGTTTCGCGAATATCTAAACCTTGAAAAAACAATCTACCGGAAACATTAGATGATTCCAAAATGCACCAGTGCATTATAAATTCCATCTTCCTTAATATCTGTTGTCTTATAACTGCAGTAAGGAAGAATACTCTCCATGGAATTTCCCATTGCCACACTGTTTTTTACTGCCTTTAACATATCAAGGTCATTGGTGCTATCGCCAATCGCAATACAGTCATCAATATCTGCTCCAAGATATTCGCAGACTTTCTGGATTCCTGTTGCCTTGCTATGACCTTTCTGTGCCATCTCCCACATATCTTCCCCACGGTCAATACAATAATAATTTGCTTCAAAAAATGGCATAATAATATCTTTCTTATCGATATCATTATCTGTAAATTTAATCAGGCATTTATCAAATACTTCATCCTTATCTTCTAATATCACTTCAACCGATTTACCATTCGTTCTAAGCATTTTTTTTGCCCGTTCCATAAACGGATTCGAATTAGCTGTAATCAAAATAAATTCCCTTGTCTCCTTCGTAAAAAGCATTTACTTTATTTTTTCGAAGAATCGCTACCGTTTCAATGCATTTTTCTTTCGGAATCACAGAGGAATAGATTTTCTTTCCATCAAAATAAATATGCGTTCCACATCCGCAGACATAACCATTAAATTCCAAATCAAAAATCGGCTGGGTAATTCCGCTAAAAGTACGTCCTGTATTAATAAAAACCAGATGCCCGTTTTCTTTTGCTTTTTTTAATTGCCTCTTTCGTGCTTTCCGGAATTACTCCTGTATCTTCCGGAATAATTGTTCCATCTATATCAAAGAAAATTAATTTTCTATTCACCTTTGTTCTCCTCTCTTTATCTTTCTCTTCTGTTTTTTTACTCTAACATGATTTTGAGGATTTCGCAATCTCACTTTTTCTGTGATATTTTTCCTTTTTTCTCAATATATTAGGTAACAACAATGCATTTAGGATTTTTTATGTTACATAAAAATTTTATTTTAAAGTATCTTGCACTTTTTTTATTGCTTACTGCTTCTTTTGCATTTGGAAATTTTTTAAGCTTTGCCATCCACTATTACTCCGCACAGGAAACCATTTCCAATGCAGTCGGCAACTGGGGGCTAAGCTTTCAGGAAGAAGGAAAACGTCCTGTCGGAAATGCCTCTATCGAAGAATTACAGCAATATGACGCCTACTATGCACAAGACACCGATGAAAAAAATATTTATCTCACCTTCGACTGCGGATATGAAAATGGCAATACTGAAATCATTTTAGATGCTTTAAAAAAGCACAATGCCCCTGCGACCTTTTTTGTCGTTGGAAATTTTCTCTCCACAAGTCCTGAAATTGTCAAAACGCATGATTTCCGACGGACATATCGTAGGCAATCATTCTTATCACCATCCGGATATGTCTCAGATTTCTTCCATTGATTCCTTCTCAAAAGAATTACAGGAACTTTCTGATTTATACAAAGAGACTACCGGACAGGAAATGAAAAAATATTATCGCCCTCCTCAAGGCAAATACAGCGAAACCAACTTAAAAATGGCAAAAGATTTAGGTTATAAAACCTTCTTCTGGAGTCTTGCTTATGTAGACTGGTACCAGGATAACCAGCCCTCAAAAGAAGAAGCCTTCGACAAACTGCTTAACAGGATTCACCCCGGCGCAATTGTACTGCTCCACAGCACTTCCTCAACCAATGCCCGGATTCTAGATGAATTGCTTGGCAAATGGGAAGAAATGGGGTATCAGTTTCGGTCGCTGGATTATCTGGTTGAGCAGAATGAGAAGAATGAAGCATAGCACATAAAAAGAATCCTATGAAATAAAAAAGTCCGGGGACAAGATTTCTGTCCCCGAACTAGCCAATATTTTTAAAATACAATTTCTACTATTCTATGGCTCCAAAATAATTTCTACTGTTTCGGTAAAAGAAACAGGCATGCAATTAATCACAGTTTCTCCATCAGCATTTTATTAACAGACGCCGGATTTGCCTTGCCTTTCATCTGTTTCATAACCTGTCCGACTAAGAATCCAAGTACTTTTGTTTTTCCGCTATGATATTCTTCTACAGTTTTCGGGTTATCTGCAAGTACTTTATCGACGACAGATTCAAGCATACCGGTATCTTCTACGGTCTTTAATCCATTTGCTTCTACATAAGCCTTCGGTTCTACATCTTCATCAAAAATCTTTTCAAAGACTTTCTTTGCATTCTGGTTATTGACTTCTCCTTTTTCAGCCATAAGAATCAAATCGGCAAGATGTTTTGGAGTAAAGCGCAGTTCTTCCGCTTCCATTGCTCTGTCTTTTAACAGACGCAGAGTTTCACCGATAAACCAGTTTGCTGTCTTTTTCGGATTCTGGCTTTCTTTTACGGTTTCTTCAAATAAATCGGCAAGATGTTTGGACTGGGTTAAAAGTGAAGCATCGTAAGCGGAAAGTCCATACTCTTTTTCATAACGTGCAGATTTTGCTTCCTGAAGTTCCGGCTGGCTGTCCTTGATACGTTTTATCCATTCATCACTGATAAAGACCGGCGGTAAATCAGGGTCTGGGAAGTAACGGTAGTCTTTTGCATCTTCTTTGGAACGCATTGCATAGGAATATTCCTTGTTGTCATCCCATCTTCTGGTCTCCTGCTGAACCGCTTTTCCTTCTTCAATGAGTTCAATCTGACGTTCTCTTTCTCCTTCAATCGCACGTGCAATCGCTTTAAAGGAGTTTAAGTTCTTCATCTCCGTTCTTGTTCCAAAGGTTTCTGTGCCAACTTCACGTACGGATAAGTTGACATCGGCACGCATCGAACCTTCCTGTAATTTACAGTCAGACACACCAAGGTACTGACAAATCATTCTCAATTTTTCCAGATACGCAATAACCTCTTCTGCATTTCTCATATCCGGTTCCGATACGATTTCTACAAGCGGAACTCCGCTTCGGTTATAGTCTACTAAGGAGCAGTCTTCCCATTCATCATGAATTAATTTACCTGCGTCTTCTTCCATGTGCATTTCATGAATACGGATTTTCTTTGTTCCTGCATTGGTCTGGATCTCCAGAAATCCATCATGGCAGATTGGCAGATATAACTGGGAAATCTGATAATTCTGTGGGTTATCCGGATAGAAATAGTTCTTTCGGTCAAATTTACAGTTCTGATTAACCTCACAGTTTGCTGCAAGTCCAAGTGCAAGTGCATATTCTACTACTTGTTTGTTTAAGACCGGAAGAGACCCCGGCATACCAGTGCAGACCGGACAGGTATGTGTATTTGGTGCACCTCCGAATTTCGTAGAGCATCCGCAGAAGATTTTGGTCGCTGTGGCAAGCTCTACATGAACTTCAAGTCCAATGACTGTTTCATATTGTTTTGCCATCTATTTTCCCTCCTTCTGATATGACATAGGAAATGCTCCACGGATTTTTTCATAAGCATAAGCTGCCTGTATAATTTTCTTTTCTTTAAAGCAATCTCCGATAAACTGAAGACCAACCGGCATTCCATTTCTGTCTTTTCCTGCCGGAACACTGATTGCCGGAAGACCTGCGAGATTTACCCCTGCGGTGTAGACATCACTTAAATACATTTTAAGCGGATCTTGTAAACTGCTTCCTACCTTCGGTGCGGTAGACGGTGCTGCCGGTGCAAGAATCATATCATATTTTGCAAATGCATCATCAAATGCTTTTTTAATCATGGCTTTTACTTTTAATGCTTTCAAATAATACGCATCATAGTAACCGGAACTTAATACAAAAGAACCAAGTAAAATTCTTCGTTTGACCTCTTCTCCAAAGCCCTGTGCACGACTCTTTTTATACATATCATGAAGTCCTTCAAACTCCTCTGCGCGATAACCGTATTTTACGCCATCAAACGCGCCAGGTTGGAACTTGCCTCAGCGGAAGCATGATATAATAAGCCGGAATCACATAGTCAACGAGTCCAAGAGAAAATTCTTCAACCACTGCTCCGTTTGCCCTCATCAGTTCTACGGTTTCCTGAAGTGTTTTTTTCACATCTTCATCCAGTCCCTCTGAAAGATATTCGGTAGGAATACCGACACGAACCCCATTTAAATCGCCGTTTAATGCTTCTGTAAAGTTCAAATCATTTCTTTCAATCGAGGTACTGTCTTTTTTATCGTATCCGGAAATTGCCTCTAATAAAGCCGTACAGTCTGACACATTTTTGGCAACCGGTCCAATCTGATCAAGTGAAGAGGCATAAGCAATCAATCCATAACGAGAAACCGTTCCATAAGTCGGCTTCATTCCGACCACGCCACAGTAAGAAGATGGCTGACGAATCGAACCACCGGTATCCGAACCAAGTGCCAGAAAAGCCTCTCCTGCGGCCACTGCGGCACATGAACCACCGGAAGAGCACCCGGTACCTTTGTCTGATCCCATGGATTTGTGGTAATTCCAAATGCAGATGTCTCACTGGTACTTCCCATCGCAAACTCATCCATGTTTGTTTTTCCAAGAATAATCATTCCGGCTTCTTCTAATTTTTTCACGGCTTCTGCATCATAAGGCGGAACAAAATTCCCAAGAATTTTGGATGCACAAGTGGTCTTTCTGCCTTTTGTACAAATATTATCTTTTACTGCAATCGGAACACCTGCGAGCGGTCCGCTATATTTTCCGGAAGCAATTCCTGCTTCTACTTCTTTTACTCTTTGATATACCTTTTCTTCATCTGTCTCAAGAAATGCATGTACAGTGTCTTCTGATTTTTTTATCTGTTCGAGTGACACCTTTACAGCTTCTTCCACACCTGCTTCTCCTTTTTTAATCGCAGTGGAAAGTTCAAGAGCACTTAAATCTTTCAAATCCATACCCTTTCCTCCTACTGTACCGTCTTCGGCACTTGATACTGTCCGTCTTTGCATTTTGGTGCATTGTCAAGCATTGCATCCCTGTCATCTCCATTGGTGACTACATCTTCACGAAATACATTTCCCATAGAAAATGTATGGGACAGAGGTTCAATTCCATCGGTATCCAACTCATTTAATTTATCAACATAATCCAGCATTTCCTGCATTTTTTCTTTTGCTTTCTTCCGCTCTTCTTCCGTAAGGGCAAGTTTTGCAAGAATTTCTACATTTTCCATTACTGTATCATCAATTATCTGCTTTGCCATGGCTGCTTCTCCTTTCTTACGGCTCCAAACGTTTCATATCTCTTGGGAACAGACATGCTTCTCTTACGTTGTCCTCTCCTAAAAGCTGCATCGTCAGTCGCTCCAGTCCGATTCCAAGTCCACCATGAGGCGGCATGCCATATTTGAAGGTATCTAAATACTGTTCCATTCCTTCCTGGCTCATGCCTCTCTTTTCGATTTTTTCTACCAGCATGTTATAATCATGAATACGCTGACCTCCGGTTGTGATCTCAAGTCCTTTAAATAAGAGGTCAAAGCTTAAGGTATATCTGTCATCTGCCGGGTCATCCATTGCATACATCGGTCTCTTCTTTGACGGATAATGGGTGACAAATACAAAATCGGCATCATATTCTTCTTTAAAATATTTACCGATTAACTCTTCTTCTTCTGGTTCTAAGTCAAATGGATTGCGAATTTTTCTGTTATATTTTTCAGATACCAGACGCTTTGCTTCATCAAAGCGGACATATGGGATTTTTTCCACGTTTGGAAGTGTGATTCCAAGCATCTTTAATTCCTTTGCATAATCTTTCTTTAATAATTCTATCGTATATTGCAAAAATCCGGTTTCCATTTCACAGATATCAAGGAAACTGTCAATGTATCCCATCTCGAAATCAAGACTGGTATATTCATTTAAATGACGTCTGGTGTTGTGTTTCTCTGCTCGAAAACCGGGCCGTTTCAAAGACACGGTCAAACACGCCAACCATCATCTGTTTATAAAACTGGGGACTCTGTGCCAGCACGGCCGGTGTATGGAAATAACTTAACTTAAACATATTGGAACCACCTTCTGCGCCTTTTGCCCAATCTTTGGAGTGTGAATCTCCGTAAAGCCTTGTGCATAAAGATACTCACGAAATCCTCTGCAGATTGCCTCCTGAATTTTAAATCTCGCTCTTTCTTTTAAGTTTCTAAGAGAAACCGAACGCATATCCAGTTTCGTTTCAAGTGAGGTATTTAATTTCCATTTATCAATCGCAAGTGGAAGCGGAGCAGCCGGCTGTGATAAAATGGTAATTTGTTCCAGACGGACTTCTTTTCCGTGCGGAGCTCTTTCTTCATCTTTTACAACTCCTTTTACACTGACACAGGCAGCTTCTTTTAATTCAGAGATATCCAGATTTGTCTTATTTTCTTCCCATACAGTCTGAATGAGACCATCTCTTTTTCTTAAGATGACAAATGCAATCTCACCCATATTTCGGATGCTGTGAATTGCACCTTCTACAATAACTTCTGTTCCTTCTTCCTGTATGATAACTTCTGGCAGTTCCATTGCCTCTTTTTCTTTTACACCTGTAACAAATTCCATATCACATTTCTCCTTTATCGCGTTTTTAAAAACAGACATCCCGGGGCATCCAGACCCCGGGACGCAAATCACGCGTTCTCACGCCTGTTATTACATCTTTGTAATTCGCTCTACTGCTTTTATTGTATTTTCATGACTTCCGAATGCTGATAAACGGAAGTATCCTTCTCCATGAGCACCAAATCCACTTCCCGGAGTACCAACTACATTTGCTTCATGAAGTAATTTATCAAAGAACTCCCATGAAGTCATTTTATTCGGTGTCTTTAACCATACATAAGGGGCATTGATTCCACCGGATACAGAATATCCCGCATTCTTTAAGCCTTCATAAATGACTTTTGCATTCTGCATATAATAAGCAACCTGTTCTTTTAACTGAGCTTTTCCGGCATCTGAATAAACGGCTTCGCCGGCTCTTTGTACAATGTACGGAGCACCGTTATATTTTGTTCCGTGACGTCTTGCCCATAAAGAATGAAGCTGTACATCACCGCATTTTAAATCTTTCGGAACTACGGTATATCCAAGACGAACGCCTGTAAATCCGGCATTTTTTGAGAAACTGTGAAGTTCAATTGCACACTCTCTTGCACCTTCACATTCATAAATGCTGTGTGGGATTTCTTCCTCTGTAATATATGCTTCATACGCTGCATCATAGATGATAACTGCACCGATACGTTTTGCATAATCTACCATTCCTGAAGCTGTGCTTTGGTAATTGTGGCACCGGTAGGGTTATTTGGGAAACATAGGTAAATGATATCCGGATTCTCTTTTGGGAACTCCGGCACAAAATCATTTTCTTCCAGACACGGCATATAAATCATGCCATCAAAGTTCTGAGTATTTGGATTATATTCCCCACTTCTTCCTGCCATAACGTTGGTGTCTACATAAACCGGATAGACCGGGTCGCATACTGCAATTTTATTGTCTAAGCCAAAGATTTCCTGAATATTACCGGAATCACACTTTGCACCGTCGGATACAAAGATTTCATCAGCGGAAATATCGCAGCCACGGTCTTTGTAATCATTTTTTGCAATGGCATTTCTTAAAAATTCATATCCGAGGTCCGGTGCATAACCGTGAAAGGTTTCTGCATTTGCCATCTCATCTACTGCCTTATGCAAAGCTTCGATGATTGCCGGTGCAAGTGGTTGTGTGACATCTCCGATTCCAAGGCGAAGAATCTGTGCCTCCGGATTTTCACTTTGATACGCATTTACCTTTTTTGCAATGTTAGAAAAAAGATAACTTCCCGGCAGTTTCAGATAATTTTCGTTAATTGTAAACATATCACATTTCTCCTTTATGCTTATACTTCATCATAGATTAAAGTCAATATCATCTGTGCAGTCTCGACCATACTGGTTGCACTGTCCATACTGCACTTTTGTATATATCTGTAAGCTTCTTCCTCTGTCAAATGGTTTCTGTCCATCAGAAGCCGCTTTGCATTCTGAATATAATTCTGCTCCCTCTCACTTCTTGGTTTGGTTTCTTTTTCTGTTTCTTTAAACGACGCTGAATCTGCATCATCTGCATTTCCACGGTGTTAACCAGTTCATGAACCCGAATCGGCATTGTGACTGCCATGATTCCGGACTGTGCGGAACTTACCACATTTGCTGAACCAATTAAAAGAATTTCATAAAAACTCGGGAGCATGTCTGCGAGCTCGGTGTAATACATATCCGGAAGTTTATATCCGCTGATTACAAGCCCTCCGGACTGTTTATTCATTTCCATAAGAGCAGAGGCACCTGTAGTGCATGATATGATATTATCAAATCCATGCTGCATCAGTATTTTCTTGATTTTTTTCGCATCTTCGATTTTTGGTAATACAATAATGATGCTGCTCATGTACTGCCTCCTGCTCTTTATTTTTTACACACGGTACAGATACTGTTCAAGCTCCCACTCGGATACCTGCTCCATGTATTCTAACCATTCTTCTTTTTTTGCTTTCAGATAATATTTTGTAAAATCTTTTCCCAATACCTCTTTGACCAATTCATCTGCATGAAACTCATTTAAGGCATCGTTTAAATTCTCAGGCAGGGAATCGATTCCCATTTCTTCTTTTTCTTTTTTGTTTAATTTCCTTATGCTTCGTTTTAATTCCGGTGAGAGTTCCATCTGTTTCTCAATTCCGTCAAGACCTGCTTCCAGACAAAGCGCCAGTACCAGATATGGATTAGAAGATGCATCCGGACTCCTGAGTTCTAATCTGGTTCCACCTTCTACATTTTGCGGAACACGGATCAGTGCAGTTCTCTGTCTCGAAGACCAGGTAATATCAGACGGTGCCTCAAATCCCGGTGCCAGACGTTTATAAGAGTTAACCAATGGATTGCAAATCGCAGTCATACCTTTAATGTGAGCAAAAATACCAGCCATAACTGATACGCTTCTTTACTTAATCCAAGTTCATCATTTTTGTCGGTGAATACATTTTTCCATCTTTCATCAGCATCATATTGACGTGCATCCCTGAACCATTCACTCCGGCTCTCGGCTTCGGCATAAATGTCGCATGCAGTCCGTGACGTTTTGCAATGGTACGAACCGCTGTCTTAAAGGTCATGACCTTATCGGCTGTTTCCATTGCCTCAGAATATTCAAAATCAATCTCATGCTGTCCCGGTGCAATTTCATGATGAGAAGATTCAATATCATATCCCATTTCTTCTAATGTTAATACCATATCTCTTCTTGCATTCTCACCTAAATCAATCGGACTCAAATCCATATACCCGGCTTTTTCATGAGTTGTTGTTGTCGGCATTCCATTATCATCGGTATGGAATAAGAAAAATTCGCACTCCGGATTGACCATCAAGGTATAACCTTTTGCTTTCGCTTTTTCTAATGCTTTCTTTAAAATATATCTTGGACTTTCTATATAAGGAGTGCCGTCTTCGTTGTAAATATCGCACACAAATCTGGCAACTTTTCCCTGCTGTGGACGCCACGGTAAAATGGAAACGTAGATAAATCCGGATATAAATACATATCATATTCTTCATCACGGACAAATCCTTCAATAGAAGAAACATCGATCACACATTTATTATCCATCGCTTTCTCCAGTTTACTGTAAGGAATTGCAATATTTTTCAGGCATCCGAACATATCTGTAAACTGAAGACGGATAAATTCGACATCTTCCTCTTCTGCCATCTGCAATATGGTTCCTTCGTGTAATTTTCCATGCATAATCTCCTCTCTCTTACGAGTTGCTTTTTTATTCAATCAACAAAAAAGGCGCTCTTATTTAGAGAGTTTTACCCTCCAAATAAGAACGCCTTTGTTCTTTCATTTATGTTTGGTATTATAGCAATCTCGATTTTTCTTGTCAATAGAAAAAGACCATCTTTTTTAGATGGTCTTTTTTTTAACTTTTTTACTCTTCCGAGGTATCCTGAAGCGCCAGATAACCTTCTTCTCCGGTACGAATCTTCACTACATTTTCAATATCATATACGAAGACTTTACCGTCACCAATCTGTCCGGTATGAAGCACTGCTTTTGCAGCTTCCACAACTTTTTCGACCGGTACTAAACTTACAACGATTTCAATTTTTACTTTCGGAAGCAGGTTCATATCCATTTCAACACCACGATAGTAAGCAGTTGCACCTTTTTGTACGCCACAGCCTAATACGTTTGTGATGGTAACACCGGTTACTCCGATTTCATTCATTGCCTGCATAAAGTCATCAAGTTTATTTCTACGTGTAATAATAACCACTTTTGTCAGTTTATGTACATCGGTACCAACTTTCGGATCTTTCACCAGTTCTGCCGGAGCCTGAGTTGCAGCCGGAGATTCTACCGGTCCTCTCTTTGTTCCCATTACGTTTGGAACATTTCCACCGCCCATGTTATCTGTTGTAACAAAGTCTGCATAACTGCTTGCAAGACCATGCTCTCTGATATCCAGACCTGCGATTTCTTCATCGGCAGATACACGAAGACCTACGGTATGTTTTAATACGTTAAAAATGATAATCATTGTTACAACAACCCATGCAACGGTTGCGATAAATCCGATAAACTGAACTTCTAATAATTTAAATCCACCGCCTGTGAAAAGTCCTTTCCACTCTGTACCTGTTCCATCAGAGAAAAGACCTACACAAAGTGTTCCAAGTGCACCACACATTCCGTGTACACCGACAGCACCAACCGGGTCATCAATTTTACATACTTTGTCGATAAATTCAATACCAAATACAACTACAAATCCGGCTAAGATACCGATAATTGCAGCAGATGTCGGAGATACAGTATCACAGCTTGCGGTGATTCCTACCAGACCAGCCAGGGAACCGTTTAAGGACATAGATACATCTGGTTTTTTGTATCTTACCCATGTGATTGCAAGTACGGTTAAAGTTGCAACTGCAGCTGCAAGGTTTGTTGTTACGAAAATTTTACCTGCGGTTACAATCGCATCTCCTTCCATGGAAACGGTAGATGCACCGTTAAATCCAAACCAACAGAACCATAAGATAAATACACCAAGTGCACCGATTGTCAGGTTATGTCCCGGAATTGCTTTTGATTTTCCACTCTTTGAATATTTTCCAATACGAGGTCCTAAGATTTTTGCACCAACTAAGGCAGCAACACCACCGACCATATGAACGGCACAAGAACCGGCGAAATCATGAAATCCCATCTGTGATAACCAGCCGCCGCCCCAAATCCAGTGACCGGATACTGGGTAAACAACTAAACTGATTAAGAAACTGTAGATGCAGTAAGAAGAGAATTTTGTTCTCTCAGCCATTGCACCGGAAACAATTGTTGCAGATGTTGCACAGAATACTGTCTGAAAAATCAGAAATGCCCAGAACGGAACTCCATCCGGAAGCATTGCTGTTCCATAATTACTTTCTGAAGCGATACCGGAAATCGAACCAAAAAAGCCATTTCCTGCACCAAACATAATTCCGAAACCAACCAGCCAGAAGACCGGTGTTCCGATACAAAAGTCCATTAAGTTTTTCATAATAATGTTACCAGCGTTTTTTGCGCGGGTAAAACCGGTTTCTACCATAGCGAAACCAGCCTGCATAAAGAATACTAATGCGGCACCAAGAAGCACCCATATCGTATTTACTGCTGAATAATCCATGTTAATTTCCCCTTTCCTCAAGTTCACATTTTTCTAAATTTTATTTATACAACACTTTTCTAAAATACAAAAAGGTGCGCACTTTGCTCTCACAAAATACGCACCGTCGCATAAAGAAAAATGTGATGATACCAGGGTCGAAGGTCAAAAGTCGTTCGTGCTTGCACGATAACACTTTTGACTTTACGACCCGCACAAACATGAGAAAGTAGCAATTTACAAAGTAAATTAGCGGATTTCGAATGTTTGCAGAATTGCGTGAGCTGTTTACAGCGAAGCAATTCGTGGGTATCGAAATGTGATATATGTAATCGGAAAATGCCTTACATTTCCGCAATTACTGTTTTTTGTCCTCGGTATGTCCTGTAATATCCATCGGGTACTTTCCATCAAGACACGCCCTGCAGATTGGCAGTTCTCCTACCATTGACTGCAAATCTTCTAATTTCATATAACCAAGTGACTCTGCACCGATTATCTCTCTGATTTCATCTGCTGTGTGGGAAGACGCAATAAGTTGTTTGTTGGATGGAATGTCCGTTCCAAAGTAGCAAGGATACAGGAACGGCGGAGAACTCACACGTACATGAACGCTTACTGCTCCCGCTTTTTTGAGCATCCGAATCAGATTTGCCATTGTTGTTCCACGGACAATAGAGTCATCAACTAAAATAATTCGTTTTCCACGGACAACCGGCTCTAATACATTCAGCTTCAAGCGTACACTGGATTCACGTTCTTTTTGTGTCGGTTTAATAAACGTTCTTCCCACATAGCTGTTTTTATAAAAGGCTATTCCGAACGGGATTCCGGAAGCTTCTGAATAGCCCTTCGCTGCGGGAATACCTGAGTCCGGAACTCCCACAACCAAATCCGCATCGACAGGATAAGCTGCCGCAAGTGCGGCACCTGCACGAATACGGGCATCGTAAATGTTAATACCATCTATTGTACTGTCAAGCCTTGCAAAATAAATATACTCAAAAATGCAATGTGCTCTTTTTTCTTGACAAAGCTGACAGTTTGAAGTGATTCCGTCCTTGGTAATCGTTACGATTTCGCCGGGACGGATATCACGGATAAATTCTGCGCCGATTGCAGAAAGGGCGCAGCTTTCAGAGGCAATCATATAACTTCCATCGCGTTTTCCGAGACAAAGTGGTTTTAAGCCAAGAGGGTCTCTGACGCCAATGAGTTTACGCGGACTGGCAATTACCAATCCATAAGCGCCACGGATTTTTTTTGCTGTATGAAGAATTGCTTCTTCTACATTGTGGGCATTTACCCTTTCTCTTGCAATGAAATAGGCTATGAGCTCTGAATCAGTTGTTGTATGGAAAATTGCACCGGTTCGTTCCAGCTCTGAGCGAAGCTCTGCCGTATTTACCAGGTTTCCATTGTGAGCCAGCGCAAGTGTTCCCTTAATATAATTCAATACCAGAGGCTGTGCATTATTAATATTTGCAGCTCCGGTTGTGGAGTAGCGCACATGACCAACTCCAAGATTTCCGTGAAGATTATTTAAAGTTTCTTCTTTAAATACTTCATTCACAAGTCCCATACCTTATGTGCATTCATGTTGCCTTTTGGCCCCATGGTATCACAGACTGCAATACCACAGGATTCCTGACCTCTATGCTGAAGTGAACTCAGTCCATAGTAGATAGATGGGGCAACATCTCCGCCATCCGGATTAAAAATTCCAAATACACCACATTCTTCTTTTATTTCACATTCTGGTAAGAATTCCATGACTCCCTCTCCTTAGACATAAAATAACATCTGGTCATAAGTTGGATAAGGCAGTTCTTCGTCTGGAATCTTTTCCTCAGCTGCATTTGCAACATCTTTCATCTCATCCATTAAAGTTAATACATCTTTATGGAAGGATTCTGCTGCTTTCTGCATATCTTCTTCTGCTGCCGCATCTGCTTTTTCTGTTACAGCTTTTAATTCTGCTACTTTTGCAGATAAGGTATTAGAAGCTTCTGTTAATTCTTTTACAATAGATTCTTCGGCTGTTGTTGCCAGACCTTCGATTAATGCTTTCTTTTCATTTGCATTGACTGCAACTTCTGCTGCATATCCGTTTACTGCCGGAATAAAGTCTTTTGTCAGCATTTCCTGTAATGTCTTAGATTCAATATTGATAGTCTTTACATAGTTCTCAAGTAAAATTTCATAACGAGAATAAATTTCTTCTTTTGTAAATACACTATGTTTTGTAAATAATTCAATGTTTTTATCAGCGATAAACTGTGGAAGTGCATCCGGAGTAGAAACCAGATTGTAAAGTCCTCTCTCCTCTGCTTCTTTAATCCACTCGTCTGTATAACCATTTCCATTGAAGATTACTTTTTTATGTTTTCTGATTGCACGTTTGATTAATTCATGCACTGCTGTTTCCATATCTTCCGGTGCTGTTCCTTCCAATTCTTTGTAGAACTGTGCCAGAGCCTCAGCAACTGCTGTATTTAATACAACATTCGGACTTGCAACAGATGCAGAAGAACCAAGCATACGGAATTCAAATTTATTTCCGGTAAATGCAAATGGTGATGTACGGTTTCTATCGGTTGTATCCTTTGTAAAATGAGGAAGTACATGAGCACCGATATCCATCTGAATGGTTTTATGTGCATTGAAGAATTTATCTTCTTCGATTGATTTTAAAATTTCCGTCAGTTCATCTCCGATGAAGATAGAAACAATTGCCGGCGGTGCTTCATTTGCACCAAGACGATGGTCGTTTCCGGCTCCGGAAGCAGATACACGCATTAAATCAGCATATTCATCGACAGCTTGATAACTGCTACTAAGAATACTAAGAACTGAATGTTTTCTGCCGGTGTTTTTCCCGGGTCTAATAAGTTTACTCCTGTATTGGTAGAAACAGACCAGTTGTTATGTTTTCCACTTCCGTTGATTCCATCAAATGGTTTTTCATGAAGCAGGCAGACAAGGTCATGTTTTTCTGCAACCTTCTTCATAATTTCCATTGTCAGCTGATTGTGGTCAACCGCTACGTTTGTGGTATCAAATACCGGTGCCAGCTCATGCTGTGCCGGAGCAACTTCATTATGTTTTGTTTTTGCAGGAATACCAAGTTTCCATAACTCTTCATCCAAATCATGCATGTAGGCTGCAACTCTTGGTTTTAATGCGCCAAGTAATGGTCTTCCATTTCCTGTCCTTTTGGTGCGGAAGCCCCGAATAAAGTTCTTCCGGTAAAAATCAGATCACGGCGTTTTGCATATAATTCTTTTGGAATTAAGAAATATTCCTGTTCCGGACCCACGGTTGTTATAACACTTGTTACTTCTGTATTTCCTAATAAATGTAAAATCTTAACAGCTTCTTTGTTTAACGCTTCCATAGAACGAAGAAGCGGAGTTTTCTTATCCAGCGCCTCTCCACTCCAGGAACAAAATGCTGTCGGAATGTATAAGGTGTTATCTTTAATGAAAGCCGGTGATGTTGGATCCCAGTTTGTATAACCCCTTGCTTCAAATGTAGCTCTTAAACCACCGGATGGAAAGCTGGAAGCATCAGGCTCACCTTTTACCAGTTCTTTTCCTGAAAATTCCATGATAACTTCGCCTTCTCCAACCGGAGTAATAAAGCTGTCATGTTTTTCAGCAGTAAATCCTGTCATTGGCTGGAACCAATGAGTGAAATGTGTTGCTCCGTTTTCTACTGCCCACTCTTTCATGGCAACGGCTACGGAATTCGCAACATCCAGTTCCAGATGAGTTCCATTTTCAATTGTTTTGCGAAGAGCTTTGTAAACATCCTTCGGTAATTTGTTACGCATTACCTTGTCACTGAAAACAAGGCTTCCATACAGTGTAGGAATATCTTTTGACATATTCACAGCACTCCTTTCCATTTTTCTTCATGTGATTGTTTTTGCTTTTAAAATTATTACTTAAATTTAATTTGTTTTTAACCTACGGATTGTTTGGTTTTCAATTTTTGACTCTGGTAAAACAAAAAAGGCACTCTGAACTTTTGTAGTTCAAAGCGCCTTTGCTTTATGCCATGTAGTATTTGCACGGAAAAGAAATTTGTCAATCACTTTTTTTAAAAAAATATAAAAAAAAAAATTTCAAAAAAAGGGATTTACAAATTAAAAAAAAATGA
>ENA-OQHY01000425-OQHY01000425.1-human-gut-metagenome-genome-assembly--contig:-NODE-425-length-24128-cov-2.512645_pt1 | contig 24128 bp, 37 predicted proteins | sample MGYA00242570_ERZ504733 | MGnify/ENA primary metagenome ERZ504733 (study PRJEB26092, sample SAMD00036219) | human gut metagenome | host: Homo sapiens | study: EMG produced TPA metagenomics assembly of... | reverse complement strand
GGATGCTGCTGCCTTGGATGAAGCCCTGAACGCTGTGCCTGCCGGGAACTTCCGCATCACAGACGACCATCTGGGCGAGGGTGGCGCAAAGCAGAAATATGCCCGGAATATTGAAGCCATCCGCACCTAACGTTAGAGGTGGTGGTCGCACTTAGCAGGTCCCACAGGGAACCGTTTTTCAGGAACTTCGTGGAGAAGGTCGCGAATGGCCCGAACAGCACCACACGTTTACCGTCAAGCACGCGGGTGTCGATGTGCGGAACGGACATGGGTGGCGCACCAACGGAAGCCTGACCGTAGACTTTTGCCAGGTGACGATTCACCACTTCCGGGTTTTCAGACACCAGGAACTGACCGCCCACCGGGAAGCCTGCGTAATCGTCCGCTTCCGGAATACCGGTTTCCTGCAGCAGTTTCAGCGCCGCGCCGCCCGCACCAATAAAGACAAACTTCGCCTTGATGACGTGCTCTTCTTCATTGTGTTTCAGATCGGCAACGGTCACGCTCCAGCTGTTATCCGCATTGCGCTTAAAGCCACGCACTTCGGTGCTGAGCTGCAGATTAAAGTTCTCTTTTTTCTGCAGGGAACCTACCAGCTGGCGGGTAATTTCGCCGTAGTTCACGTCAGTACCAATTTCAGTACGGGTCGCGGCAACTTTCTGGTTCGGGTCACGACCTTCCATGACCAGCGGAGCCCACTCTTTAATCTGCGCGTGATCTTCGGAGTATTTCATGCCGCGGAACAGCGTGCTCTGCTGCAGAGCCGCATAGCGCGCACGCAGGAAGTTAACGTTCTGCTCGCCCCACACAAAGCTCATGTGCGGCACGGTGTTGATGAAGGAGTGCGGATCGTGCATTACGCCGCTGTTCACCTGGTGAGACCAGAACTGGCGAGAAATCTGGAATGCTTCGTTGATCTCAACCGCCTTCTCGATACTAATGGAACCGTCCTTTTTCTGCGGTGTGTAGTTCAGTTCCATGAGTGCCGAATGGCCCGTACCGGCGTTGTTCCAGCCGTTCGAGCTCTCCTGCGCCACGCCATCGAGGCGCTCGACCATGGTCATAGACCAGTCCGGCTGCAGTTCTTGCAGATAGGTTCCCAGCGTGGCGCTCATAATACCGCCACCAATTAAAAGGACGTCCGTTTCCTGCTCTTTTGGCGTGTCAGCTTTTGCCGCCATTGAGACGGTATTCAGCCCCACGGCCAGAGACAAGAGCATGGCAGTCATTTTTTTCATAATTTATGCCTTAGTGTAAAAGTGCGTGATGCGTGGAAATTGCAGGTGAAAAAAGCTGCGCGGGAACGGTAACAACTTTTAAATGGTGTTTAAAGGTTAAGAAATTATTGTAATTGTGAAATTTAATGATGGATTGTTTGTGAGGGATTACCTATGCGGCTGGCAAAAGGCGGCTTTTCTGGCTAGTATGTTGCGTTTTGTGATCGCGCGCACGGAAGCCTGCCCTAACCTGCGAAGTGTTATGTCATTACCCGATTCTTCTTTACCCCATGAAGGCCATGTCGCCTCGGTATTACGCTCTCCCCGGCTGCTGATGCGTGAAACGCTGGCGGGCGTGATTACTGCCCTGGCGCTTATTCCTGAAGTGATTTCGTTTTCTGTCGTCGCAGGGGTTGATCCTAAAGTCAGCCTGATTGCTTCCGTGGTGCTGTGTCTTGCCCTGTCCGTGCTCGGCGGCCGCCCGGCAATGGTCACGGCGGCAGCGGGTTCCGTGGCGCTGGTGATTGGCCGATGGTGCATCAGCATGGCGTGCAGTACATTTTGCCGGCCGTTCTGCTGGCCGGGGCGATCCAGATCCTCTTCGGCGTGCCTCGGTACTTGGGCGCGACTGATGCGCTTTATTCCGGCAGTCGGTGATGACCGGGTTTGTTAACGCGCTCGGTATTTTGATCTTCTTCGCCCAGGTTCCCCATTTCTGGAGCCGAAGCCCGCTGATTGTGGGCCTGTTCGTGCTGACGCTGCTGATCGTCCTCTGGTGCCCCGCTATATCAAAAGTATCCCCGCGCCGCTTATTGCCATTGTGGTGTTAACCCTGTTTACCGTGACCACCGGGCAAATCCTGCCGACCGTGGGTGACGAAGGCACCATGAGCGGTGGCCTGCCCGGGCTGACGCAGCTGCTTGTCCCGCTGAACACCGATACGCTGAGCATTATCTGGCCATGCGCATTAAGCATTGCGTTTGTGGTCTGCTGGAGTCGCTGCTGACGGCAAAACTGGTGATGAGCTGACGGCGACCCCGTCCGGCAAGCGCCGCGAAAGCATTGGTCTGGGCATCGGTAACATTCTGGCCGGCTGGTATGGCGGTATCGCAGGCTGCGCATGATTGGTCAAACCATCGTCAACGTGGAGATGGGCAAAGGCCGCAGCCGCATTTCCACTGTTGCGGCTGGTCTGGTGCTTCTGGTGCTGGTGACGGCGCTGAGTGAAGTGATGGCCCGCATCCCGATGGCCGTGCTGGCCGGGATTATGGCGATTGTCGCCGTCAAAACCTTCAGCTGGCATAGCCTGCAGCCCGCGACGGTGAAAAATGCCCCATTGCGGAAACGGTCGTGATGCTGGTGACCGTTGCACCACGGTTTCAACCGGCAACCTGGCCATTGGTGTGCTGGGCGGGATTATCGTGATGGCACTCCTTCCCGCCCGAATTAAGCGTCGGGTTAAAGAAGAAAAAGCGTTGCCAGCCCAAGAAAAATAAAGAAGCCGCCCGTATCGGTGATGGCAGTGATCATGACGCTCGACCCCACTGGCGGGGTCGCGCCCGAGCTTTGTCATCGTCAACGGATGATGACGCCCATCATCGACGCAACCAGCAGGTTCAGCACCATCGCCAGCATCATCACGCCGCCTAATGCCATATCGTCGTACAGCCACCAGGTAATGCCACCCATAATTCCGCCCCACACCAGCCATTAATCAGCGCCACGCCCATCTCTCTGAAGATCAGGAAGGCAAAGTTCCCCGGCTGAATGTTCTCCAGCGCCAGCGCGCGAACAATCATGGTGATGGTCTGGTTGCCGGTGTTGCCGCCTATCCCGGCCACAATCGGCATAAGCGAGGCTAACGCGACCAGCTGCGAAATGGTGTGTTCGAAGCCATCAATCACGCGGGAGCGATAAACGCGGTACAGAGGTTAATGGCAAGCCAGGCCCAGCGGGTTTGACCGCCTTGCCCACGGAGGCATGGACGTCATCTTCGGCGCTGATCCCACCAAGCGCACGCAGATCGTTATCGGTCTCTTCGTAGACCACGTCAACGATCTCATCGATTGTCAGACGTCCCATCAGCTTGCCGACCGAGTCCACCACCGCCGCACTCACGAGGTCGTCACGTTCGAAGGTACGCGCGGCTTTTTCCGCGTCATCCTCCGGCGAAAAGACCATCGGCTCGTTTTCCATGACCTCGCTCACCCGCCGCTGAGTGCTGTTGAGCAGGATCGTTTTCAGCTCCAGCTCACCAAGCAAGGTTTTATCCCGCGAGGTCACGAACAGTTTATCGGTGTTGTCGGGCATACTCCCCAGGCGGCGTAAATAACGCTGCACCGTGCCGAGCGTGACGTCCGGGCGCACCGTGATGACGCCAAACTCCATAATTGCGCCAACGCTGTGTTTATCGTAGTGCATCACCTGGCGCACGCGCGCCCGCTCATCGGCAGGCAACGAGGCCAGCAGTCGGCCGGTCAGGTTACGCGGCAGGTGTTGAACAAGGTAAATCTGTTCGTCGATATCCAGCGTTTGCAGGGCATCAAGAATATCCCGGTCGCTCATCTCATCGATAAGGTCATCCCAGACGTTTTCCGACGCTCCAGCAGCACCTGCCCGCGCTCGTGATCCTGCACCAGACGCCACAGGGCGTGACGCTCTTCCGAGGGAAGTGCTTCGAGGGTATCCGCCAGATCGGGCGGAGGCAAATGGGCAACCAGTGCACCTACCTCAGCAATATCGTCGGCTAAAGTGCCGACATCATATTGCTCAGCCAGGGTCAGTTTGCCCAGTAACGAAGAAGTGACCGCTTTATCGGTCGTGAGAAGCCAGATGAGACGCGCACGTTCCTGGTCACGCTGCCGGGCGCTGTTTTTCTTTAATACCGACATCAATCATAAATCCATGAAATGAGATGGCATTAAGCATAGCGCGGGGATATGTAAATAAGAATAAACAACGGGACGGGATGCATAAAAAAGCGGCACATCGCCGCGATTTTATCCCCTCTCCCGGTTGGAGAGGGTCAGACGAGACATCAGGCCGTGCGCGCTACCGCATCACGAGACGCCGCATCGCGCTCCTCGCCGGTCAACTCGCTGAGCTTGCCGTCGCGCATCTCCAGCAGACGGTCGGCATGAATGAAGTAGTGATCGTCATGGCTGATGGCGAAAATAGTTTTGCCCATCGCCTTCATCAGCGGCAGTAACACCTGATAAAACTCGCGGCGGAAATGCGGGTCCTGGTCTGCCGCCCATTCATCAAGCAGGATGATGTCGCGCTCTTCAGCCAGTGCCAGCAGCAGCGCCACGCGCTTTTTCTGCCCCTTCGAGAGTTTCAGGTTCAGGATTTTACCGTCCTGAAGCTCAAGCTTATGGGACATCTGCAGTTGCCCAAGCCATTTCTCCACCAGCGCAGGGTTAGCCTGCTGCCCTTCCGGCCCCAGCAGGTGATCAAAGAGCCAGACATCGGTGAAGACCGCCGAGAAGAGCTTGCGATAATCCTCAGGTTTCTCCGCGCTCAGCGCTTTACCATCCAGCAAAATCTCGCCCGATTGCGGCTGATATAAGCCGGTGAGCAGCATCGCCAGCGTGGATTTTCCGCTACCGTTACCGCCAATCAGGAACAGCAGCTCGCCGCGATGAATCGTCAGGTTTACCGGTCCGACGGAAAAAGCGTTGTCCTGATAGCGGAACATGACGTTACGCAGCTCCAGGGTTTGCCAGTTCGGGAAGGCCTGCGGGCGTGGGAATTCGGCTTTAAACGGTGCGAGATCGAATTTATTGAGCTTGTTAAACGCCACCTGAGCGCTCAGCAACGTTGGCAATGCGCCCACGGCGGAGAGAAGCGGTGTACGTAAAAACAGCAGCGTCAGTGAATAGGTCGCCGCGACGTTGGTATCCGCCCATCCCAGACTGTTCGCCATCCAGAAGACCAGCCAATGGCGCCCAACATCATAATGTTCGACCAGTTCACCGCGCTCAGGTGGAAGGTATCGGCGCGAATGATGTGATGCCGGTATTCGCGGGCATCGGGAATATAGAGATGGTTAAAGATATGCTCGGCACGCTCGCGATTCAGGGTCAGCTCTTTACGCCCTTCCAGCACGGTCTGGTAATCGTTATAGAGCTTATCCTCGGTTTCACGCAGCACCGCCATGTGTTTATAGACGCGCGACACCAGCAGAAAACCGCCCCAGATGGTGATAACAATCCACAGCGCAGTGACAGCCAGCATTTTTGTGGAGAGCCAGGCGAGATACGCCGCCGAACCAAAGGTCAAAATAATGCCCTGCACCAGCTCCGGCAGACGAACGAAGGCAATGGTAATGGCGCGCACGTCGCTGGTCAGCCCTGCCAGCAGGGAGGCACTTCCAAGCTGCTCAACGCGTTCTACCTGCGTGTCCAGAATACGCTTGATAAATTCACTGCGCAGACGGAAAACGAAATGGTGTCCCAGCGCCGTCAGCGCCAGCTGCGAGCCGAGCGTCACCGCCATCAACAGCAGTAGCAGGCCAAGAAACTCCGGCAGGACGGCGAGTGAGGTATCGACCATTTCAATCAAGCGCACGTTAATAAACGCGATCAGGCCGATACCTAACGCGGCGCTGGCGAGGCTTAACGCCATGACGGCAATGAAGGCCAGCGATACTGACGCCAGACGAGGAGAAGTAGTTGCATGCAGGCAATCCGGGCAATAAAAATCAGCCAGCAGTTTAAACTGCCGGACGGTTACATCAAGAATAATTCTTATTTTTATTGGCCACGGGATGCCTGCCGGAACGTCAGGTTAAGACGGAACTCGCCGGTCTGAGGATGTACTCCCGGTTTGAGGGGCTGAATGCGTGATAAAAAAGCCGCGATTCCCTGCCCCAAACCACCACATCACCGTGCTCCAGCATGAGCCGTTTCAGCGGATCGTTACGGCGTAATCCGCCAAACTGGAAGACTGCGGGCAGGCCTAAGGATACCGAGACGATCGCGCGCGCAGATCGGGTTCATCCTTGTCCTGATGCAGCGAGAGCTTTGCCCCCACGGCGTAGCGGTTAATCAGACAGGCATCCGGGCGAAAGTCGGCATAGCCCGCTTCAACGGCGGCGTCATGGCAGAGCGCCCGAAAAACGTCAGGCATCGGCGGCCATGGCTGGCCGGTTACAGGATCGCCCGGGGCATATACATAGCCCTGCGCGTTTGTCGCCCAGCCCAGTTCTCCGCAGTTCGTCATCGCCACCGACATGGTGTACCCCCCGGGCGTCACCATGTGTCGAAACGGCGAGACCGCCGCCACCTCATCGATGCCGGCAAGCAGCGCCGCCGCGCGGGAAAGCGCAAAGCGGCGCAGGATCACCGCGCCGGGCGCAAGGGCTCCTGCCAGGGTTCCGCATCCGCAAAAAGATCGAGCATTATCCCTCCGGGTTCTTTGCCTCACGTTTCAGTAACAACGCCTTTCGTTCTGGCCCCCAGCGGTAGCCCGAAAGCGCACCGTCGTGACGAACAACACGGTGGCAGGGGATGATAACGGCCAGTTTATTTGCGGCACAGGCTCCCGCCACCGCACGCACAGCGCCTGGCTACCGATCGTCTGCGCACCTGGCGATAACTTGCCGTTTCACCGCGGGGAATGTCACGAAGCGCCTGCCACACACGCTGCTGGAAAGCGGTGCCCCGAATATCCAGCGGAAGTGCCAGCGGCACGGTATGGTCATCGATAGCGCTAATCACCCGCTCAATACGCCGGGCGAATTCTCCTTCCAGCGTTTCTCGCTCTGCTTTTGGAAACAGCGTCAAAAGCTCCTCGGTTAATGTCGCATCGTCGTCACCCAGCAGAATCGCGCAGATCCCGCGCTCGCTTTCACCCACCAGGCAACGGCCTAACGAACACTCACCAATCGCATAACGCACGGCCACATCCCCTTTCCGGTACTGCTTCGCCGTCATGCCCAGCGCAGCGTTGGCTTGACGATAATAGCTACTGCTGTCAGGAAACCCGGCGGCCAGCACGGCATCGGTAATTTTGTCCCCCTGCGCAAGAGCGGTACGCAGGCGTTGTACCCGCGCCGCCTGTTGCCAGGCTTTAGGCGTCATACCGGTAACGGACTTAAACAAGCGGTGGAAGTGGAAAGGACTCATGCGACCTGCTGCGCCAGCATTTCCAGCGTTAACGCGGGATCGCGCTCCAGCAGACGGCAGGCATGTTCAACTTTGCCAGCGTCTGTTCCTGCTGGATCGCGTTTGTCCGGCTTTACAGCGGTTCGACAACGGGCGAACCCTAGCCTGGAAGGGCAACTCGATACGTACATCGGGTAGAAGCGACATTTTTACGTAATGCGTGGCGGGCACGGCAGGACGGACGACAGACGATCCCCGTCGTTTGCACGGCAAAGACAAACTGATCGTCAGCACGCGGATCGCGAGCCAGCACGGCCAGCCAGCGATCGTCATCGGTAGTAAAGGTCGGGTTTTTCATCATCAGCTCCTCTTACAAGCATACATACAGCGTGCCCGAGTGCCACTGATTAAAAACCCGCAACCTTGCTTTTTAATTCTTATCACTCACCAGGAAGCTGTCGAACTGCGGCGAACTCCAGGTTTTGAAGCCATCAGCCTCTTTGGTGATCATATAGACAGCCAGTCCTTCCTGGCGGACCACCTCTTTGGCTTTCTCCGGACCGAGGACCATTAACCCGGTATCCCAGGCATCGGCTTCCAGCGCGGTGGGGGCAATGACCGTCACCGAGACCAGATTATGCGCGATTGGGCGGCCGGTCTGCGGATCGATGACATGCGAAATCCGCTTCCCGTCGAGCTCATAATAGTTACGGTAGCTTCCGGAGGTGCTGATACCGTGACCGTTGATATCCACAATCGCCTGTACGGCGTTTTGCTGGTCGGTCGGTTTTTGAATCGCCACCCGCCACGGATTACCGCTGGCATTCATGCCGCGGCTGACTAACGCACCGCCCACGGACACCAGGTAACGCGAAATACCTTCCTGGGCCATCAGCGCGGCCAGATGATCTGCCGCATACCCTTCCCCTACCGTCGACAGATCAACAAACAGATCGGGAATATCTTTTTGCAGGTACTGTTGTCCGTACTGGTTGATCACCGTCAGGTGCTGCAACCCTGTCCGGGCGCGGGCGTCATCTATCGCCGCCTGGTCAGGCGTGGTGACAGGCTGCTTGTTCGGGCCAAACCCCCACAGGTTAACCAGCGGCCCCACGGTCACGTCCATCGCGCCGTTGGTCTTGTAGCCCACGCGCATTGATTCGGTCACGATATCGGCCATTGCTTCGCTCACCGGCCACAGGGAAGTGCTGGTGGAGAGGTTAAAGCGCATCAGCGCAGAGTCATTTTTGTAGGTCGAAAGAAGCTGATCGTCGGCGTCCAGCTGCGACTGAATTTTGCTGCGAAGTTCGCCAGCGCGTGTCTTATCGAGATTCATCACGCTGACACGCCAGAATGTGCCCATCGTTTTGCCTTCCAGCACCGTCGCCGCGGGAGCATCCGTTTTGGCTACAGGCGTGGAAGAGTCACATGCTGTCAGGAAAAAAAGTATAGCCAGGAAGCTGGCGCGTAAAAAAGTCATGTCCATTCATTATTATCCTCATGCCAGGGCGGCAAGAGTACACCAAAAGGGTGAATTGTAAGAACCGAAAAGGCACGAAAAAGGGGCCATAAGGCCCCCTTTGTCACACGATGAAGCGATTAGAACTGGTAAACCAGACCCAGCGCTACGATATCATCAGTACCGATACCCGCCTGACGGGTGAATTCATTTTCATCAACCAGGTTGATTTTGTAATCAACATAGGTGGACATGTTTTTGTTGAAGTAGTAAGTCGCGCCAACATCAACATATTTCAGCAGATCCTGATCGCCATAACCTTCGATGTCTTTACCTTTGGACTGCAGGTAAGCCACGGATGGACGCAGACCGAAGTCGAACTGGTACTGAGCAACCACTTCGAAGTTCTGTGCTTTGTTAGCAAAGCCGTAAATGTCGCTGCTGCTCTGAGAGTTACCGAAACGGGTTGCGTTATAGGTCTGAGAGTACTGCGCCGCCAGGTAGATGTTGTTGGCGTCGTATTTCAGGCCACCAGAGTAAACTTCAGCACGATCGCCTTCGCCTTTCAGCGCCAGGTTAGTGGTGTCGTTCTGGTCAGCAGTACGTTTAGAAGAAGACATCGCACCACCGATGCTGAAGCCTTCGCCCAGGTTGTAGGTCACAGACGCGCCGTAACCGTCACCGTTCTGTTTCAGGGTGCTACGACCGGAATCGTTTTCACCGCTTACGCTGCCGTTTTTACCCTGATACTGCAGAGCAAAGTTCAGGCCATCAACCAGACCGAAGAAGTCCTGGTTACGGTAGGTTGCTACGCCGTTAGCACGGGATTGCAGGAAGTTGTCTGCACCGTAGGTGTCGCCGCCAAATTCTGGCAGAACGTCAGTCCAGGACGTTACGTCGTAGATCACACCGTAGTTACGACCATAATCGAAAGAACCCGCGTCAGCGAATTTCAGACCCGCAAACGCCACACGCGTCCAGGACTGGTTGTCGCTTTCAGAGGTGTTGCCCTGAATCTGGTATTCCCACTGGCCGTAACCGGTCAGCTGATCGTTAACCTGGGTTTCGCCTTTGAAGCCAAGACGCATGTAAGTCTGGTCGCCATCATTGCTCTTGTCGTCAGAGAAATAGTGCAGACCATCAACTTTGCCGTACAGATCTAATTTGTTGCCATCTTTGTTATAAATTTCAGCCGCATTTGCTGCGCCTGCCACCAGCAGAGCTGGTACCAGGAGGGACAGTACTTTAACTTTCATTTTATTAACCCTCTGTTATATGCCTTATAATTGCCACTGCTTACTGATTAACCCTCATTAACCAGTCGGCAATTTCATTCTCCGCAAAATTACAGAATAATCCAACGGGAATATGATACGAAAACTTTGAAAATGTTTCATTTCACGATAAACATGTTTCAAAATGTAAATATCAAGGAACTTTTACAAAGCACAGAGAGCTTAAGAATTTAGCACTTATCATCAAGCGAGAAGAAAAAACATTTAAATTCAGTAAACTACATTAAAAATATTTACAGCACTGAATGACAAAACAAGATCGGCCGTTATCTCTAAAATAACTCTCGCTATCATCATTAACTTTATTTATTACCGTCATTCAGATTTGAATGTCTGTTTATCCCTAATTCTACCGAATGCCTGGCATTCGGTTTTTTTTTACCTTTCTTTACGTAGCATGCGTTTTTTTGTGCTACCGCACTGAAATTGTAACGACTATTAACTAAATTCGTTTCCTCTCTCCTCGAGAACAGCGTCATTACTGCAAATCTCAATTTCTTGTTAATTCGTGCTATTTACCGGTATGTATCGTTTTTTATTTGTACACGCTCACTCGCTTTGTACATGTTTCATGCAATGGCGTTCTCCGATATTGTCAGTCGAAAAAGTGGCGGGTTCAAAGAGCGTGACGCTGGAAATTCAGGTATTACCCTTTATACTGCCCTATCGCCATAGAGCACGACCATTACGGTTAAAGATATCAATGAGTCAGACTGAAACTACCGCTCCGAGCAAATTCTCCCTCTTACCCGGGAGCATCACCCGTTTCTTTCTTCTTTTGATCGTTGTGCTGCTAGTCACAATGGGGGTTATGGTTCAGAGCGCGGTTAACGCCTGGCTGAAGGACAAGAGCTATCAGGTTGTTGATATCACCCACGCCGTCCACAAGCGCATTGATACCTGGCGCTATGCAACCTGGCAGATTTACGACAACATCGCGGCCGCGCCGGCAACCTCCTCCGGAGACGGGCTTCAGGAGACTCGCCTGAAGCAAGACGTCTATTATCTGGAAAAACCACAGCGCAAAACCGAAGCGCTGATCTTCGGCTCTCATGACAGCGCAACGCTTGAGATGACCCAGCGCATCTCAACCTATCTTGATACCTTTGGGGTGCCGAGACGGTGCCGTGGTCGATGTACTATCTGAACGGTCAGGACAACAGCATGATCCTGATCTCAACCCTGCCGCTAAAAGACCTCTCTTCCGGTTTCAAAGAGACGACCGTGGGCAGCATTGTCGATTCCCGCCGGGCAGAAATGCTGCAGCAGGCGAACGCCCTTGATGAACGTGAGAGCTTCTCATCTCTGCGCCGCCTCGCCTGGCAGAATGGCCATTACTTTACGCTGCGTACCACCTTTAACCAGCCAGGCCATCTGGCGACGGTGGTGGCCTTCGATTTGCCCATCAATGACTTGATTCCACCGGATATGCCGCTCGACAGCTTCCGTCTGGAGCCGGACAGCAGCACTCAGAATATGCGTGCCGCATCGGACAAAGAGGCCGCAGAGAGCGTATCGATCTCCTTTAACGGATCGAAAATCGAAATTGCCTCTTCGCTGAACTCAACCGGTATGCGTCTGGTGTGGCAAGTGCCGTTCGGCACCCTGCTGCTTGATACGCTGCAAAATATCCTCCTGCCCCTGCTGCTGAATATCGGCCTGCTGGCGCTGGCGCTGTTTGGCTACAGCACGTTCCGCTTCCAGTCAGGGCGTCAAAGCGATGCCGCTCCGGTCCCGGCAGGAACCAGTAACGAACTGCGCGTGTTGCGCGCGCTGAATGAAGAGATTATTTCCGTGCTGCCGCTTGGGGTGCTGGTTCACGATCAGGAAGCCAACCGTACGGTGATGAGTAATAAAATTGCTGACCACCTGCTGCCACATCTCAATCTGCAGAACATCACCGCCATGGCGGATCAACATCAGGCGTGATTCAGGCCACCATTAATAACGAGCTGTATGAGATCCGACAGTTCCGCAGCCAGATCGCCTCCCGCACGCAGATCTTCATCATCCGCGATCAGGATCGTGAAGTGCTGGTGAATAAAAAGCTCAAGCAGGCACAACGTCTGTATGAGAAAAACCAGCAGGGACGCGCTGCCTTTATGCAGAATATTGGTGATGCCTTCAAGAAGCCGTTAAAAATGCTGGCGACCCAGGCGGCGGCGCTGAATACATCTGAAAGCCATCAGCTTGCCTGCCAGGCCGACTCGCTGGTGCGCATGGTAGATGAGATCCAGCTGGCGAATATGCTCGAAAATGATTTCTGGAAAGGAACGCCGACCCTCTTCTCTATCCAGAATCTGATCGATGAAGTGGTGCCTGAGGTCCTGCCCGTGATCAAGCGCAAAGGGCTGCAGCTGCTGATCAATAACCATTTACCGGCGAATGATGAACGTCACGGCGATCGCGAAGCGCTGCGTCGCATTCTGCTGATGATTATTCAGTACGCCGTCACCACCACCCAGATCGGGAAGATCACCCTGGAAGTCAGTACCGACGAGTCGGCTGAAGATCGCCTGACGTTCCGTATCCTGGATACCGGGGAAGGCGTAACGACAAGCGAAATCGATAATCTGCATTTCCCGTTCCTGAATGACACCCAGAGCGATCATTACGGCAAGGCCAATGCCCTGACCTTCTGGTTATGCGATCAGCTGGCACGTAAGCTTGGTGGCCATCTGAATATCAAGGCCCGCGAATCGCTTGGCACGCGTTACTCACTGCACGTTAAAATGGCGGCGAATCCACAGGAAGAAGACGAAGAACGCCTGCTGGATGATGTGGTCGTGATGGTGGATGTGACCTCGAACGAGATCCGTAATATTGTGGTTCGTCAGTTAGAAAACTGGGGCGCGGCCTGCATAACGCCGGATGAAAGACTCTCAAGTCAAGAATTTGATCTGTTTTTAACTGATAATCCGTCTAATCTTACTGCCTCCGGCTTGCTTTTAAGCGATGATGAGCCAGGCGTGCGAAAAATCGGCCCAGGCCAGCTGCGCGTCAACTTTAATATAAGCAATGCGATGCAGGAAGCTGTACTACAACTAATAGAAGAGCAACTGGCGCAGGAAGAGATAGCGGAATCACCGTTAGGCGGCAATGAAAATGCCGAGCTTCACGCCAGCGGATACTATTCACTCTTTGTTGATACAGTACCAGATGATGTTAAGCGGTTGTATACTGAGTCCGCTGCGAATGATTTTGCAGCGCTGGCACAGACAGCACACCGGCTTAAAGGGGTGTTTGCCATGCTTAATCTGGTTCCCGGCAAGCAGTTATGTGAAACGCTGGAACATCTAATTCGTGAGAAAGATGCCTCTGGCATTGAAAAATACATCAGCGACATTGACGCCTACGTCAAAAGCTTGCTGTAGCAAGGTAGCCTTATACATGAACAATATGAACGTAATTATTGCCGATGACCATCCGATTGTACTGTTCGGTATTCGCAAATCACTTGAACAGATCGAGTGGGTGAATGTAGTCGGTGAATTTGAAGACTCTACAGCACTGATCAATAACCTCCCAAAGCTTGATGCGCATGTGCTCATCACCGATCTCTCTATGCCTGGGGACAAATACGGTGATGGGATCACACTCATCAAATATATCAAACGTCACTTCCCGGACATTTCGATCATTGTTCTGACCATGAACAACAACCCGGCCATTCTGAGCGCCGTGCTGGATCTGGATATCGAAGGGATTGTACTGAAACAGGGTGCGCCGACCGATCTGCCAAAAGCGCTCGCTGCGCTGCAGAAAGGCAAGAAGTTCACGCCTGAAAGCGTCTCTCGTCTGCTGGAAAAATCAAGCGCCGGTGGCTATGGCGACAAACGCCTGTCTCCGAAAGAGAGCGAAGTTCTGCGCCTGTTCGCCGAAGGTTTCCTGGTCACCGAGATTGCCAAGAAGCTGAACCGCAGTATTAAAACCATCAGTAGCCAGAAGAAATCAGCAATGATGAAACTGGGTGTGGATAACGATATTGCGCTGCTGAACTATCTCTCCTCCGTTACGCTGAGCGCGTCGGATAAGGATTGATTTTTACCGGGTGTGCGACCTGATGGCCTCACCTCCCCCTCCCGGCGTGTGAGGGAAACAACAAAAAAGGCCCTGACGGGCCTTTTTTATACTCTCGCTTTTCTGACCCGCTCCGCATACACGGAGATCGTCTGTTTCAGGACGTCCAGCGTCACCGGTTTCGACAGACAACTGTCCATCCCTGACTCCAGACAGCGCTGTTTCTCTTCCGCCAGCGCATTCGCCGTCACGCCCACGACCGGCAACGTCAGGCCAAGCTGCGTATACGCTGCGTCAGACGGTAGCATCCATATTCGGCATGTTGACGTCGCTAAGAACGATATCAATGTGGTTTTTACTCAGCACGTTCAGCGCATCCACGCCGTCATTGGCGGTTTTGCACTGATAGCCAAGCGAACCCAGCTGGTCTGCCAGCAGGCGACGGTTAATCGGATGGTCATCCACCACCAGAATCATCATATCGTCATTCAGCGATGCCAGCGCATCCGGTGACGGCAACTCCGTCGCCCCGTCGCTATCTTCCAGCTGCACGCTGTAAATACGTGCCAGCAGGCTCATGAGCTCATGCGGCGTCGCCACGCTGTGCACCCATTCACCCGGAGCTCGTTCGACCGGAATACCGATATGGCGACGGCAGAAGTGAACCACCCCTCTGCCCTGCCAGGGTTGTTCCAGCACCTCGTCGGTGATCAGCACGTCGTCGACATCCGGCGTTTGCCTTCATAGCGGGACACGCGCACGCCGCTGTGGGTAAGAAGCGCCGTCAGGTAATCATTCAGTGAGGCATTGTGTACTGCCAGCCAGCAGCGCTTATCGCTCAGGCCGTCCACCACCGCTTTTGCCGGGTACTGGGCAGAATAGAGCGGAATGCGGATAGTAAACTGGCTGCCCATGCCTGGCTCGGTATCAACGGAGATATCGCCGTCCATCATGCTCACGAGCTTCTCACAGATCGCCAGACCCAACCCGGTCCCCTGGAAGTTACGCTGTACGCCGGTACCGACCTGGAAGAACGGGTCAAACAGACGCACCACTTCCTTCGCCGGGATACCCACGCCGGTATCACGCACGCGAATACTCAGGTAGTCCCCTGCCGACGCACGTGCAACACAATGCAGCCGATATCGGTAAATTTAATGGCGTTACTGAGCAGGTTAGAAATGACCTGCTGCAGACGCATCGGATCGCCATGCAGCGTCAGCGGCACGTCCGGCTCAATAAAGCAGTAGAGGCCCAGCTGTTTACGCACCACCAGCGGCAGATAGTTGGCGCTGATGTGGTTCATCACCTCGCGCGGAGAGAACTCCCGCGGCTCAATTTTCAGCTGCTCCGACTCAATTTTGGAGAAATCGAGAATATCGCTGATGATTTTCAGCAGCAGGCTGGAGGAGTTATTCATCGCCGTCACCAGGCGATCGACCCCTTTCGGCAGCTCTTTGGTCTGGAGAAGATCAAGGTTACCGATAATCCCGTACAGCGGGGTACGCAATTCGTGGCTGACGGTGGCGAGGAACATGGATTTTGACTGGCTGGCCTGCTCGGCGGCCTGCGCCATCTCCTGCAGGGACTCTTCCATCTTCACACGCGCCGAGACGTCTACCAGGACGCAAATTGCCACGTTCTCATTACGATAGCGGGAGTGCACAAAGCTGATTTGCAGGTTCGTGTGCGTGCTGGTCAGCACGTCAACGAAGTTCACCTGCTGGCCACAGATAATCTGCGTCAGCCTCTGTCGGTCCTCATGCGTCAGCATGTTCAGATAGTTATGCGCCAGCTCGTTACTGAGGATATTGGTCCCGTCCTGCGTGCGCAGGATGCAGATCCCCACCGGCGCGAGGCGACAATCTTGCGGTTAAACTGCTCGTGCTCTTCCAGCCGCTGGGCGTCGCTTTCGGCGGGTATAAAGATTTTGCGCTCATACATTCGCGCCAGGGTAAACAGCGCCCCCCCGGCCAGCAGGTTCAGCAAAATCGCGTTCATGATAAGAATGCGGATCCGCTCAAGCACCATATCCACGGGCAGCGAATAGACAATACTCAGCGACGAAGGCGGCAAGCTCTTTTTAAGCACCAGCTCACGGAAGCCTGAGGTATAGCCAAACCACGACCGCTCCTGCATCCAGTGCGGATCGACGTTCAGTCGATTATCCGGACCGGCGAGTGAGATCAGGGTATGTCCGTTTTCATCCAGAATGGTCACGCCCATCGGCAGACTGCCCGGCGTGAAGAAGTTTTCCATGCGAATGGTCTGTTCAATCCCCAGCAGCGCCTGCAGACGATTGCCCAGATAGACCGGCGTGAGGGCGTAGAAATAGCCACGCCCATGCGTGGCCCCTGGCTTATCCAGAAGATGTTATTCCCGCGCTCGTCCTGCGGCGCATTGCGATATTTCACAATACGTTCGTGCAGGCTTTTCAGCGCATCATCGCGCTCAACGGGCACATCGCGCAGGCCAAAGTCGGCCATGCAGAGATTTTCACTGCCAATCAGGAAGACGCGGTTCAGATCATAGGCGGCGGAAAAGTTGTCACGCCAGTAGCGCATAAACCAGGAGAGCGACTCCAGTGAACCGCGCCAGGTGCTGCCCATCGCAGAGCAATCGGAATCCGGAAACAGCGGCTCGAAATTCGGTACTTCGGTTTTGTCATTACGCCCACGGATGGCAAGAATGCCGTTTTCCGCGGTCAGGCGATTCTCGGCAATGTACTTCAGCTCCTTCATCACGTCGGACGTTCGCTGAATATAGCGCTGGGCCTGATCGGAGCTTAAGTTAAACTCCTGGCGGATCTCCGCTTCTTTCTGATGAAGGGCGTTAACGATGTAAAACACCGACAATAATGCCACCAGCAACCAAAGCAAGAGCGCCAGCGCCCGAAACAGATAGCGAGAGACTTTCAGCGTGGTACGAAAGGAGACGAGGTATTTCAAAGGGGCGAGGCTCCGCCGTCGGGGTCAAAAAGAATGTGGTTAAGGTAGCGGTAAACGCGCCTTGTCGCAACGTTCACTTATCTGCTTGTGCAAAAGAAAAGGGCCGGAAACCGGCCCTTTTTGCATCAGGAGACATTACTCGTCAGCGTCATCCGCTGCATCATCTTCGGTATCGGCTTCTGGTGCGATTTCATCATCACCTTCTGCGACGCTACCGTCGATGGAGTCGAGTTCTTCGTCATCCACAGGCTCAGCTACACGCTGCAGACCCACGACGTTCTCATCTTCCGCGGTACGGATGAGGATCACACCCTGAGTATTACGGCCAACCACGCTGATCTCAGATACGCGTGTACGCACCAGCGTACCGGCATCCGTGATCATCATGATCTGGTCGGCATCGTCTACCTGTACCGCGCCCACAACGGATCCGTTGCGCTCGGTAACCTTGATAGAGATAACGCCCTGCGTGCCACGAGACTTGGTCGGGTATTCGCTTTCGGCAGTACGTTTACCGTAGCCGTTCTGCGTGACGGTCAGGATAGCACCTTCACCGCGCGGAACGATCAGGGAAACGACGGTATCTTCACCGGCCAGTTTGATACCACGAACACCTGTTGCAGTACGGCCCATTGCACGAACCGCGTTCTCTTTGAAGCGCACCACCTTACCTGCGGCGGAGAACAGCATCACTTCATCGGAACCGGAGGTGAGGTCAACGCCAATCAGTTCGTCACCGTCGTTCAGGTTCACCGCGATGATACCGGCAGAACGTGGACGGCTGAATTCGGTCAGCGCGGTTTTCTTCACGGTACCGCTGGCGGTCGCCATAAAGACGTTCACGCCTTCTTCGTACTCACGTACAGGCAGAATCGCGTGATACGTTCGTTCGCTTCCAGCGGCAGCAGGTTCACGATTGGACGACCACGCGCACCACGGCTCGCTTCTGGCAGCTGATAGACCTTCATCCAGTACAGACGACCACGGCTTGAGAAGCAGAGGATCGTGTCATGGGTGTTTGCCACCAGCAGACGGTCAATAAAGTCTTCTTCTTTAATACGTGCTGCCGATTTGCCTTTACCGCCACGACGCTGTGCTTCGTAGTCGGTCAGCGGCTGATACTTCACATAGCCTGGTGAGACAGGGTGACCACCACATCTTCGCGGTTGATCAGATCTTCAATGTTGATATCAGAGCTGTTCGCCGTGATTTCGGTGCGACGCTCATCGCCGAACTGATCGCGGACCAGTTCCAGCTCTTCACGGATCACTTCCATCAGGCGCTCTGCGCTACCCAGGATATGCAGCAGCTCGGCAATCTGTTCCAGCAGTTCTTTGTATTCGTCGAGCAGTTTTTCGTGCTCAAGGCCGGTCAGTTTCTGCAGACGCAGATCCAGAATCGCCTGGGCCTGCTGTTCAGTCAGGTAGTACTGACCGTCACGCACGCCGAACTCAGGCTCCAGCCATTCAGGACGCGCAGCATCGTCGCCAGCGCGTTCCAGCATGGCGGCCACGTTGCCCAGATCCCACGGACGGGCAATCAGAGACGCTTTCGCTTCCGCAGGGGTTGGTGCACGGCGAATCAACTCAATGATTGGGTCGATGTTTGCCAGTGCAACGGCCAGCGCTTCAAGGATATGCGCACGGTCGCGGGCTTTACGCAGTTCGAAAATAGTACGGCGAGTCACCACTTCACGGCGGTGACGCACAAACGCGCTCAGAATATCTTTCAGGTTCATGATCTTCGGCTGACCATGGTGCAATGCAACCATGTTGATACCGAAGGAGACCTGGAGCTGAGTCTGGGAATACAGGTTGTTCAGTACAACCTCGCCCACCGCGTCGCGTTTGATTTCAATCACGATGCGCATGCCGTCTTTATCAGATTCGTCACGCAGCGCGCTGATGCCTTCAACACGTTTTTTCTTTTACCAGCTCGGCGATTTTTTCAATCAGACGCGCTTTGTTCACCTGATACGGGATCTCGTGAACAATGATGGTTTCACGGCCGGTTTTGGCGTCCGCTTCCACTTCGGCGCGGGCACGGATATAAATCTTGCCACGTCCGGTGCGGTACGCTTCTTCAATACCACGACGACCGTTGATGATCGCCGCCGTCGGGAAGTCTGGACCCGGGATATGTTCCATCAGCCCTTCAATGCTGATGTCTTCATCCTCAATATAGGCCAGGCAGCCGTTGATCACTTCCGTGATGTTATGCGGTGGAATGTTGGTTGCCATACCGACGGCGATACCGGACGAACCGTTCACCAGCAGGTTAGGGATTTTCGTTGGCATAACGTCCGGAATGCGTTCCGTGCCGTCATAGTTATCAACGAAATCAACCGTCTCTTTTTCCAGGTCAGCCATCAGCTCATGGGCAATTTTCGCCAGACGGATTTCCGTATAACGCATTGCCGCGGCGGAGTCGCCGTCGATAGAACCAAAGTTACCCTGACCATCTACCAGCATGTAACGCAGCGAGAATGGCTGCGCCATTCGGACGATAGTGTCGTACACCGCGGAATCACCATGGGGATGGTATTTACCGATTACGTCACCAACGACACGGGCAGATTTTTTGTAGGCTTTATTCCAGTCATTGCCCAATACGTTCATGGCGTATAGTACGCGACGGTGTACCGGCTTCAGGCCATCGCGGACGTCCGGCAGCGCACGGCCAACAATGACCGACATCGCATAGTCCAGATAGGAGCTCTTCAGCTCTTCCTCGATGTTAACCGGTGTAATTTCTCTCGCAAGGTCGCTCATCTAACCGCTATCCCTCTACTGTATCCCGGATTCAAAGGTCGCAAATTATAACACAGCCGCGGTGATTGAGGTAAACCAATAAGCTTTATTCAACCGCGCGGCTGATATACTCCGAAGTCTTGCAAAATAAGGAGTAAAAGCGCCCATGAATGCCGAAAAATCCCCGGTAGCTCACAACGTTGACCATGAAGAGATTGCCAAATTCGAAGCGGTGGCATCCCGCTGGTGGGATCTCGAAGGTGAGTTTAAACCTCTGCACCGCATTAACCCGCTGCGTCTGGGCTATATCGCGGAGCTTCCGGCGGCCTGTTCGGTAAGAAAGTGCTCGACGTCGGCTGCGGCGGCGGCATTCTGGCAGAAAGCATGGCGCGCGAAGGGGCCACCGTCACCGGTCTGGATATGGGCTTTGAACCGCTGCAGGTTGCCCGTCTTCATGCGCTGGAATCCGGAGTGCAGGTGGAATATGTGCAGGAAACCGTCGAAGAACATGCGGCGAAGCATGCCCATCAGTACGACGTGGTGACCTGTATGGAAATGCTGGAGCACGTTCCCGACCCCCAGTCCGTGGTTCACGCCTGTGCAAAACTGGTGAAACCGGGCGCCAGGTCTTCTTCTCGACGATCAACCGAAACGGAAAAGCCTGGCTGATGGCGGTCGTCGGGGCGGAGTATGTGCTGCGTATGGTGCCAAAAGGCACGCACGACGTGAAGAAATTCATCAAGCCTGCTGAATTACTGAGCTGGGTTGATCAGACGTGGCTCAAGGAGCAGCACATCACCGGTCTGCATTACAATCCATTGACCGATAAATTCAAACTCGCACCGGGTGTAGATGTTAACTATATGTTGCATACAACCGCCAAAAACGACTGACGTCATCCATTATTCTTATAAAGATTGCGCGACATCATGTTGCGCAATTCTGACCTCCCGTTGAAGAAATCAGCACTCGATCAAATTTTGAATTTTTTTTCTTAATTATTGACATCTCTTCCAGGCCTTACGGTACGAGGACTTAGCCTTTTTTACCCTTTGACAACCTCAATTTAACGTCAAAATCAACCCTTGTGCTGAAAAGATTCGATACTAGAATACTCACCATATAGCGTTTTTCTTATCGCAAACCCCCTATATGTAGTATTTATCCACAGAGTTAGTCACAAGACGGATCTGTGGATAAGCGGGGGATATTTTTTATTTCACGGACAGGTAAAACCCACATGAATCAGAGTCTGCTGGTGACTAAGCGCGACGGTACCACCGAGCGTATCAATCTGGACAAAATCCATCGTGTTCTCGACTGGGCAGCAGAAGGACTGAATAACGTATCTATCTCCCAGGTTGAACTGCGCTCTCACATTCAGTTCTACGATGGCATCAAGACGTCTGATATCCACGAAACCATCATCAAGGCTGCGGCGGATCTCATCTCCCGTGAAGCCCCGGATTATCAGTACCTCGCTGCACGTCTGGCGATTTTCCACCTGCGTAAAAAAGCGTACGGCCAGTTTGAGCCGCCAAAGCTTTACGATCACGTGGTGAAAATGGTTGAGCTGGGCAAATACGACACGCATCTGCTGGAAGACTATACGGAAGAAGAGTTCGAGCAGATGAACGGGTTATCGATCACTGGCGCGACATGAACTTCTCTTACGCGGCGGTGAAGCAGCTCGAAGGCAAATACCTGGTTCAGAACCGTGTGACCGGTGAGATCTACGAAAGCGCCCAGTTCCTCTATATTCTGGTGGCCGCCTGCCTGTTCTCTAACTACCCGCGTGACACCCGTCTGGAATACGTGAAGCGTTTCTACGATGCGGTTTCCACGTTCAAGATTTCTCTGCCTACGCCAATCATGTCTGGCGTGCGCACCCCAACCCGTCAGTTCAGCTCATGCGTCCTGATCGAGTGTGGTGACAGCCTGGATTCCATCAACGCGACCTCCAGCGCCATCGTGAAATATGTCTCCCAGCGTGCCGGTATCGGCATCAACGCCGGTCGCATCCGTGCACTGGGTAGCCCGATTCGCGGCGGTGAAGCGTTCCACACCGGCTGTATCCCGTTCTACAAACACTTCCAGACCGCGGTAAAATCCTGCTCTCAGGGCGGCGTACGCGGTGGTGCTGCCACCCTGTTCTACCCAATGTGGCACCTGGAAGTGGAAAGCCTGCTGGTACTGAAAAACAACCGTGGCGTTGAAGGCAACCGCGTTCGTCACATGGACTACGGCGTACAGATCAACAAGCTGATGTACACCCGTCTGCTGAAAGGTGAAGACATCACCCTGTTCAGCCGTCCGACGTTCCGGGCCTGTATGACGCGTTCTTTGCCGATCAGGATGAGTTCGAGCGTCTGTACACCAAATACGAAAAAGACGACAGCATCCGTAAGCAGCGCGTTAAGGCGGTTGACCTGTTCTCCCTGATGATGCAGGAACGTGCCTCTACCGGCCGTATCTACATTCAGAACGTTGACCACTGCAACACCCATAGCCCGTTTGACCCGGTGGTTGCGCCAGTGCGCCAGTCTAACCTGTGCCTGGAAATCGCCCTGCCGACCAAACCGCTGGAAGATGTTAACGACGAAAACGGCGAAATCGCGCTCTGCACCCTCTCTGCTTTCAACCTGGGCGCTATCAAGAGCTGGAAGAGCTGGAAGAGCTGGCGGTGCTGGCCGTGCGTGCGCTGGATGCCCTGCTGGATTACCAGGACTACCCAATCCCGGCGGCAAAACGTGGAGCAATGGGCCGTCGTACCCTCGGTATCGGCGTTATCAACTTTGCCTACTGGCTGGCGAAACACGGTAAGCGTTACTCCGACGGCAGCGCGAACAACCTGACCCACGAAACGTTCGAAGCGATTCAGTACTACCTGCTGAAAGCCTCCAACGAGCTGGCGAAAGAGCAAGGCGCGTGCCCGTGGTTCAACGAAACCACCTATGCGAAAGGCATTCTGCCGATCGATACCTACAAGAAAGACCTGGATGCGATCTCTAACGAACCGCTGCATCTGGACTGGGAAGCGCTGCGTGAATCCATCAAGACTCACGGCCTGCGTAACTCCACGCTGTCTGCCTGATGCCGTCTGAGACCTCCTCGCAGATCTCTAACGCCACCAACGGTATTGAACCACCGCGCGGCCACGTCAGCATTAAAGCGTCGAAAGACGGTATCCTGCGTCAGGTTGTGCCTGACTACGAGCTGCTGAAAGACAACTATGAGCTGCTGTGGGAAATGCCAAACAACGACGGTTACCTGCAGCTGGTGGGGATCATGCAGAAGTTTATCGACCAGTCGATTTCTGCTAACACCAACTACGACCCGACGCGCTTCCCGTCTGGCAAGGTACCGATGCAGCAACTGTTGAAAGACCTGCTCACCGCCTACAAATTTGGTGTGAAAACCCTGTACTATCACAACACCCGTGATGGTGCGGAAGACGCTCAGGATGACATGGCACCGTCAATCCAGGACGATGGCTGCGAAAGCGGCGCATGTAAGATCTAATGAAGGGCGGGGATATCCCCGCCTTTATTTCGTAAGACAGGACTCCAATTCATGGCATACACCACCTTTTCACAGACGAAAAACGACCAGCTCAAAGAGCCGATGTTCTTCGGGCAACCGGTCAACGTGGCACGCTACGATCAGCAAAAATATGACATCTTCGAAAAGCTGATTGAAAAGCAACTCTCCTTCTTCTGGCGCCCGGAAGAAGTTGACGTCTCTCGCGATCGTATCGATTTCCAGGCGTTGCCGGAGCACGAAAAGCATATCTTCATCAGCAACCTGAAGTACCAGACGCTGCTGGACTCCATTCAGGGCCGTAGCCCGAACGTGGCGCTGCTGCCGCTGATCTCCATTCCGGAGCTGGAAACCTGGGTGGAAACCTGGGCGTTTTCTGAGACCATCCACTCCCGCTCTTACACCCACATTATCCGCAACATCGTTAACGATCCGGCGTGGTGTTTGACGATATCGTCACTAACGAGCAGATCCAGAAACGTGCTGAAGGTATTGCGCACTACTACGACGAACTGATCGAGATGACCAGCTACTGGCATCTGCTGGGCGAAGGCACCCACACCGTGAACGGCAAAACCGTCACCGTGAGCCTGCGTGCGCTGAAGAAACAGCTTTACCTGTGCCTGATGAGCGTTAACGCACTGGAAGCCATCCGCTTCTACGTGAGCTTCGCCTGCTCCTTCGCGTTTGCGGAACGCAAGCTGATGGAAGGTAATGCCAAAATCATCCGTCTGATCGCCCGTGACGAAGCCCTGCACCTGACCGGCACCCAGCATATGCTGAACCTGCTGC
>ENA-OQHY01000424-OQHY01000424.1-human-gut-metagenome-genome-assembly--contig:-NODE-424-length-24129-cov-5.049621_pt1 | contig 24129 bp, 28 predicted proteins | sample MGYA00242570_ERZ504733 | MGnify/ENA primary metagenome ERZ504733 (study PRJEB26092, sample SAMD00036219) | human gut metagenome | host: Homo sapiens | study: EMG produced TPA metagenomics assembly of... | reverse complement strand
TTCCGCGTAGGTCTGACGGTCAAAAATATCCAGTTTCCAGGGCAGTTCATAATATCCGAATTCCCGGCTGTATACATCTCCTGTGGTGATCCAGTTCCGGATGCTTGCAAGTCTTTTATCCTTGCAGCCCCGCCGGAAACTCATAAATATACCCGCCGATCGTATACCGATACTGACGGATCAGCACAACCTTATCCCGCTTCTCTCCATAAACACTGTAAATGATCACCCCATCCGGATGATTCTCCCCTGTAGAAAGCTTCATATCCTCCACACTCTTCGCCCTGGAGGCCACAAAATAAGAAACCGGCGTATCATGTACACTGGTCGCATCCACCCCATAAAGATTCACGAACTTATTATCTGTAAGTTTTTTCACACTGTTGATCTTACCCATCTGAAAAACTCCTTCCCGAAAATTTTTTCTAAAAACATTTTATCCCATCCAAAACCAAAGGTCAATTTTTTATACTTACACTCCCTTCACAATAGTGCTATAATAAATACCCTGCTATAAAATTTAAATTTACTTATTACATTACCAAACAGCTACTGTAGACAAGAAAGAAGGAAAAAACATTGAAAAACCAGACCAATGCTGCCCAGGCCGAAAACCCTCTGGGAACCGCCCCTGTAGGCAGCCTGATCACCAAATTCGCCATTCCCGCCATCATCAGCATGCTAGTCAGCGCTCTGTACAATATCGTTGACCAGATCTTTATCGGACAGGGCGTAGGAATGCTTGGAAATGCCGCCACAAATATCGCATTTCCCGTAACCATTATCTCTACTGCTGCTGCACTGCTCCTGGGAATCGGCAGCGCCTCCAATTACAACCTGGAAATGGGCGCAGGAAACGAAAAAAAAGCCAGCTCCATTGCAGGAACCGGACTCTCCGCGCTGATAATCTCCGGTACAATACTCTCTGTCATTGTCCTTCTGTTCCTGAAGCCACTTCTTCATTTTTTCGGCGGAACACCGGACGTCATGCCCTATGCCATTGATTACATAGGGATCACCGCCATTGGGCTTCCCTTTTATGTTTTAAGCACAGGCGGCAACCACCTGATCCGAGCAGACAGGAGTCCTACCTATTCCATGGCCTGCATCCTGGCCGGTGCCGCCATCAACACCATCCTGGACCGCTTTTCATCTTTGGATTCGGCTGGGGCATCAAAGGTGCAGCCTGGGCAACCGTGATCGGCCAGATCGTATCCGGACTTCTGATCATCTTTTATTTTTCCAGACTCCGGAAAATGTACCTGGACCACTCCATGCTGATTCCTAAGGCACGCAATCTGTCTGCCATTTTTTCTCTGGGAATGGCATCCTGTATCAATCAGGTTGCCATTGCTGCAGTGCAGATCGTCATGAACAATACACTTCGCCATTACGGAGCACTCTCCGCCTACGGGAGTGATATTCCAATCGCCTGTACAGGGATCATTTCCAAAGTCAATCAGGTATTTATGGCCATCTGCATCGGAATCTCCCAGGCTCCCAGCCCATCTTGGGATTTAACTACGGTGCCGAAAAATACAGCCGTGTACGCCAGACATACCGCTATTCCGTAACCTTATGTACTGTGATTGCAACCATATTTTTTATCTGCTTCCAGTTCTTCCCGCATCAGATTGTAGGCATCTTCGGAAACGGCAGCGACCTGTACTTTCATTTTGCAGAAAAATATCTCCGCATCTTCATGCTGATGACCTTTGCCAACGGGATCCAGCCTATGTCCGCCTGCTTTTTTACCTCCATTGGAAAAGCTAGGCTTGGTGTGATCATGTCCCTCACAAGGCAGGTGCTCTTCCTGCTGCCTCTGATCGTCATCTTCCCGGTCTTCTTCGGAATCGATGGCGTCATGTACGCAGGACCAATTGCAGATACCTCTGCATTTGTGCTGGCCGTTGTTTTTGCCAGACGTGAGCTTGGAGTCATGAAAGCTGCAGAACAAAACGCCTGACATAAAAAATGCCATGTAATTTACTGCCCATCGGCAATATATTACATGGCATTTCTCACATTATCAGATATTTATCTGAAACCACCAATTTCTGATCTTTTCTTCATCCTCCGGCAGCTGCTTATGATCAGTCACCCTTCAGTACAACACGGATCTTCTTATAAATTACAAATACGATCAGAGATGTCAGTGCATATTTAAAGATATTAAACGGAGCAATGATCAGCAGTGCAAAGGTAAGCAGTCCGTTTACGGAGCTGTGTACTGCGCTTCCCATCTGGATAAAGGTCTCGATCGGCATTCCAAACGCCTTACCGTAAGCCGGAAGCAGTACAAAGGCATTGACAAAGCATGCAAGGATCGCTGTCAAAACTGTTCCCACTGCCATACCTGCAACTGCATGTACTCTGCTCTTTTTGTGACGGAAACGGTAGATCAGGCCGGCCGGTACCACATAGGCACATCCAAACAGGAAATTGGCAACATCACCAACACCGGCAGTCATGGTTCCCTTAGTCACAAGATGTACGAGAATCTTCACAAGCTCGATCAGGATACCTGCCACAGGTCCCATAGCGAAGGTTCCTACCATAACCGGTACCTCGGAAAAATCAAGCTGATAAAAAGACGGTGCAAGAAACGGGATCGGAAACTCAAGATTCATTAATACTCCTGCCACAGCACCAAGCATGGCTACCTGCGCGATGGTTCTTGTTCTGCTTCTTTCCACGGCATTTCCTCTCTGTAATATCTGTTCACTCATAACTCTCTCTCCTTCTTCAGAAATATTCAAAGAAAATTTCCACAAGAAATCTTTATGCGAAAAAAATTTCTATTTCTTCACATAAAAAGCCCCGGGAGCTTCTTCCCGGGGCACTGAGCACGTTCTTTAAATACTGCGCGTTCTTCTCTCATCCAGACTTTACTGTCGGTTCCGGAATTTCACCAGATCAGCCGCCAAAGCGGGTCGCGGACTATACCGCCGGTAGGGAATCACACCCTGCCCCGAAGAAATTTTCTTTTTTATGAGTTCATTATAACGCGCTCTTTTTATAATTACAAGGCTTAATTCTGTCACAGAAGCATTCTGCTCCATTTATATAAATCTAAGATCCACTCCTTTATGATCAAACCCAGATTTTCTTTACCGTACTCCAGCTACTGTAAAGAACCTTTTTTCCGACTCTTTTATATGACCGGATGCGGACATAATAGGTCTTTTTGTTTTTCAGTCCTGATATCTTATATCTGGTCGCAGACTGTTTTCCAACTATGACCGTTTTTCTTCTTTTGTAAATCTGCTGTCTGCTGCATACTGGATCTGATAGCCGGTTGCCTGTATATTTTTTTTCCAGCTTGCGGTAAAGGATCTGTTTGCTTTTTTCAGTCCTGTCAGCAGAGTTTTGGAGGCAGGATCTTAAAGGTAAGCGTTTTGTTGATACGACTGTATTTTCCGGTCCCTCTGACCTGCACAGTTCCAATTCCGGAATTTTTATTATTTTTGTAATACAGCTTATAAGCACTCGCACCGATCTTCTTTCCATTTACAGTTACGGTTACTGATGGCCGGATGGTTTTTCCCGTACAAGTGTAAGAGGTTCTGTTTAGCTTAACATTGCTGACAAACCTTTCTGTCTTTTTTATGATCTTGAAATGAATGGTTGCGGTACCTTTATAATAACCGGTACCATAAATGGTTACCGTTGCCACACCCGGATACTGATTATCCTCGTAGTACATATAATAATCTTCGCCGGCTTTCAATCCGGGAATTACGATGGCAGGTGTGAGTTCTTTTCCTGTATATATCTGATCAGCTATTGGATCCGCAGCCGGTAGTTTTCCGTAAATAGTAAAATATAATGTTTCCGATCCTTTATAATTGCCGATTCCCGTGAGCTCTGCACGAGCTTCACCAGGCTTTTCATTATTAACATAGGTTACCGTATAATCTTTTCCCTGTACCAGTCCGTCAATTACCACTTCCGGTTCCACTTTTTTTCCTTTAAAGGTGGTTTCCAGGTATGTTTCATTATTTTCCGCAAAATAGCACACATACATTCCATTTTCATCTGGCGTAATCTTGAAACTCCGCTCTACTGTACCGCAGAAAATATCTTTTCCCGTGATCTTTACAGTCGCAGTTCCTGCATTGATGTTATTTTCATAAGTTACTTCATAATCGGAGCCCTGCTCAAGTTCCGGTGCGGATTCACTGGATTCTATTTCAGGTTCATGGCTTTTTCCATTATATTCATATTCTGGAGTGATCTGTTCAAACCATTCATTCTGAAGCGGTATCCGGTTGTCTGCTGACAGCTCCACAAACATGTAGCCACGGTCCTCTGCGTATTTCTGAAGTGTAGAATCCTTTTTTCCCGCGATCAGTGCTGAATCCCTGAACGCATCATCCGCCCAGATAGTATCTGTGCTCAGTACTCTTATCCTGCACTCGGAAGACAGACGAAGTCCATTTTTCCCAACTGATTTTACAGATGCGGGAATTATAATATCACGGATCCCTGAACTGCTCTGGAATGCATATTCACCGATTTCTTCCAAGCCTTCGTTTAGGACAGCTTTCGTAAGCGACGAACAGTTTCCGAATGCACCTTCTCCAAGGCTTCTGACACTTCCCGGGACTGTTATGGAAGAAACATTTACACAGTAATAAAAAGCATAGTCTCCCACGCTTACAGTTCCATCCGGAATCTGGTAATCTCCGGAACGTCCGGACGGAAACATGATCAGTTTTGTGCCATCCTTGCTGAATACCACTCCGTCTTTTTCAGAAAAATACGGATTTTCCGGATCTACTTTAATTTCTGTCAGACTAGACTCGGACAAGCCCTCCACAAAAGCAGCCAGCCCTATAAATGACACATTTGGGGGAATCGTAACAGATTTCAATTTCTCACAGTTGTAAAAAGCATTCTTTTCGATGGTTGTAAGCGAATCCGGCAAAGTAACAGACTCTATATCAGAAGCCTGGGTGCAATACTGGAAGGTACTGTTTCCAAGAACCGTTACTTTTCTTCTGTCAATAGTATCCGGAACTACGATATTTGTATCTGTCCCTTCATACTGATACAGCCTGAGTGTTCCATCATTCAGGATCTCATAAGAATAGTCATAGTCCATTTTGGACAATTCATAATGTCTGGGGGCATTTCCCGTATATCCGCAGTCAACCAGATATCTTTCGCCGTCAATGATGACTACGGAGTTCCTGTGACCGCTTCCCGCCCCCGGATCATTTGCCGCATACCTTGCATACACGGTCAGTCCCAGTTTTTCGCACATATAGTTCACTGCGCTGGTATTGGCCCAGCAGTCTCCGCCGCCATCCAGCATCAGGCTGTATAGCCGGAATGATACTGACTGTAATTAAAGTTGTTGGCAAGCCATCTGGCGATTGTCTCAACCTTTTTATAATCGGACATTTCCGCAGTAATATTTTCTTTGAGGAATGTATCCATTTTTTGTTCTGCGTAATACTCCGCATAATCTTTGAGTATGAATTTATAATAAACGGTACTATTTCCATCCTGTACAGAGATCAGGGTCTCTCCAAACATGTATTCCCACTGGCTCTTTACGTCATTTCCGTTTTTGTCTACATAGGTTACATACTGCATTTTAGGAGTAACAAGACCGGTTTCGCTGACTTTCGCAGTATAACCGGAAACAACCGTATATACCGGATTTTTGCCGGATGTCTGGATCTGATAAGATGTCTGCATGGTATCCGGCATGGAGATCACACTGCTATAGGTATCATTCATCGCATACAGATATATTTCTGTGCTCTCCACATCTGTTTCTTTTTCGGAAGTACCTGCTGCCGGAATATCATCTGTGAATATATCTTCCTGCTGCTCCTGGTTTTCTCCGTCACCAAAAATTTCTTCCGGTGCCGCAGCCTCCTCTGTATCCTCTGTTCCTTCTGCTTTTCTGATGACCGCCGAAGGTTCTTCCAGAATTAATCCTTCATCAGAATCCTGTTGTATTTCCTCACTCTCTGAGCTTTCAGCTTCATCCGTTTCCGTTCCGATATCTGATCCCGGAAACTCTTCTTCTGTAATCTGATCTGTGTTTACGGTATTTTCTGATTCCTCAGAATTCCCATCATCTGTAAAAGTATCAATGGCGTCTGTCATATCCGTCTGTGCGTCTGTAAAATCTTCGGCCGCCACCGGTCCACATGGAACAACAGACATACATAATGACAGACCAAATGCTATCAATTTTTTCGGAAATTTCATTTCGTACCTTTCCTTCCTTTTTATGTAAACTGTTTATATGTAAGTTCTGTTTTTATTATAACGCGGCCCTGTCTTTTCGCAAGCTGCAATAATGTCCCCTACTCTGCAAAAAACCGCTGTGATCTTCATTTTAGATCACAGCGGTTTATGTTTTATTATCGGAACATCAGACTTTCCACAATTTCAGCATTACTGTTCTTTCCATATCCGCATTCGATCAACCAGTTTTCTGGCTAGATACTGCCAACACCACGTTCTACTGTGATGCTGCATGCTCATATGCATTCTGTATTCTTACAGAATATCGATATGTTCTCCTGCAAGTGCCTTGTTCATGCTTCGTACTGCGCAGAATTTACCGCACATGGAGCAGGTATCATCATGCTCCGGTTTGCGCTCGTTCCAGATACGTTTTGCTGTTTCTGGATCCATGGCGCATTCCCACTGTGCCTCCCAGTCAAGCTTTCTTCTGGCATCTGCCATCTTGTCATCGATCTCACGGGCACCGCGGACACCTTTGGCAATGTCTGCTGCATGAGCTGCGATCTTAGATGCCATGATTCCCTGTTTTACGTCCTCAAGATTCGGAAGTGCAAGGTGCTCGGCCGGTGTTACATAGCAGAGGAATGCTGCTCCGGACATAGCAGCTACTGCTCCGCCGATCGCGGATGTGATGTGGTCATATCCCGGTGCAACGTCAGTTACGATAGGTCCTAATACATAGAACGGTGCACCCTGGCAGATAGACTGCTGTACTTTCATATTTGCCTCAACCTGATCAAGCGGCACATGTCCCGGTCCCTCAACCATAACCTGAACGTCCTTTTCCCATGCACGTTTGGTCAGCTCGCCAAGACGTACAAGCTCCTCGATCTGGCATACGTCTGTTGCGTCAGCCAGACATCCCGGACGGCAGGCATCACCAAGGGAGATGGTCACATCATACTCGCGGCAGATATCCAGGATCTCGTCGTAGTATTCATAGAACGGATTCTCCTCACCGGTCATACACATCCATGCAAATACAAGAGATCCTCCTCTGGAAACGATATTCATTTTTCTCTTGTGATTACGGATCTGATCGATGGTCTTTCTTGTGATTCCACAGTGAAGAGTTACAAAGTCAACACCATCCTGTGCATGGAGTCTTACTACATCGATAAAATCTTTAGCTGTCAGCGTATCAAGATCTCTCTGATAGTGGATAACGGAATCATAAACCGGAACGGTTCCGATCATTGCCGGACACTCGGATGTCAGCTTGCGTCGGAACGGAATGGTATTTCCGTGGGAAGAAAGATCCATGATAGCATGGGCGCCCATGTTTACAGCTTCCATTACTTTCTGCATCTCTACATCGTAGTCCTTGCAGTCTCTGGATACACCAAGGTTTACATTGATCTTGGTGCGGAGCATGGAACCTACGCCCTCCGGATCGATACATTTGTGATTTTTATTTGCACAGATCGCCACCTTACCGGAGGCTACCAGCGGAAGCAGTTCCTCTGTTGTCATGCGTTCCTTCTTAGCTACGATCTCAAGCTCAGGTGTGATGATGCCTTTACGGGCTGCCTCCATCTGTGTACTGTAATCTCTCATGTAAAAAAAATCTCCTTCCATAAATTCTTTGTGTTTATACAACAAAAAACCGGTTGCTGCAACGCATACGCATCACGGCAACCGGCTCTTACTCTTACGTACTTAATGAAAATCTTCTGTACTTCTGATCTCTTCTGTACTCTCTGATCTTCTGTGTCTTTAAGAATCCTTCGTGCATATGTCCCTACGTTGGCATTATCCAAATCAGGTTATGGGTCAAGACATTTACAGTCTACTCTCAGCTCGCTTCAGCGGGCCCCCCTGTTTTCATATGTTGGGGACGTTTGTTCGTCCATGTGGTTATTATAGTATACCGGCTAAAATTTGTAAACCACAATTCTGCATTTTATGACTTTTTCTTTCGACATAATCTGTCATTTTATCTCTCAAACTCCCCGGGATCTTTCTTTACAGACATTCTTCCACAGCTTTGCTGTTCCCCGTCAGGAGGATATCCGCAATCCGCATTCACTGCTTATTGCTTTTCGCAATTACAGCAGTCGATTTCCCTGATCCGGTCAAGCTCTGCAAGGTTTTCTGCACCTGCACGGCGGATCCCCGCAAAAATGGAACCCGCAATATTGTGCCATACACTGAAGATCGCGCCCGGAAGTGTTGCAAGCGGATTGGCTGCAAAATTAGCTGCTGCCAGTGAGACAGCAAGGCCACTGTTCTGCATGCCTACCTCTATAGCTATAGCAGTTGTTCTGGAATACTCCACATGGAAGATTTTTGCAGCCAGAAATCCCAGCATCATACCACAGAAATTGTGGATCGCCACTACTCCAAGCACCAGAACTCCACAGCTTACGATCTTCTCTGCATTTACAGCTACAATTCCTCCGATGATCATAACAATAGCTACAACCGACACCAGCGGCATAACATCGGATACCTTATCCACATGCTCTCCCGCAAGACTCCGAAGAAAAACTCCTAGGAGAACCGGGATCAGAATTACCTTTACCACAGAGATCACCATAGCCCAGAAGGATACTTCCACCCAGGTTCCTGCCAGAACATATACAAGAAACGGTGTCATCAACGGTGCTGCCAGTGTGGAAACTATAGTCATTCCCACAGAAAGCGCCACATCACCTCCTGCGATATAGGTGATCACATTGCTGGCTGTTCCGCCCGGACAGCATCCCACCAGGATCACTCCCAGTGCCAGATCTGCCGGAAGGTTCATCACTTTACACAGAAGCCAGGCGATCACCGGCATAATGGTATACTGAGCCACTGCACCGATCACCACTTCTTTGGGTCTGGAAAAAATTGCCCGGAAGTCATCCAGCTTTATGGTCAGGCCCATACCAAACATGATCACTCCCAGAAATACAGACGTATAATTCGTCATCCAGGAAAATCCGTCACGCCAGAAAAAAGCCAGGCAGGAAAAAGCGATGATAATGATCCCGATATATCTGGATGCAAGGCTGCTGATAATTCCGATTTTCTTTAAAACTTTTCCCATACATTATACCTCGTAGCTGAAGTTGTCGATCAGTCTTGTTTTTCCGATGTAAACAGCCATTGCTACAAGAACGCTGCGGTCAGCTTTTTCCACCGGCTGCATGGTAAGTGCATCTACCATGGATACATAATCAATCTTTGCCAGAGGCTCTGCTTCGATCACTGCTCGCATTTTTCCGAGAAGCTCTTCTGCCAGGATTCCTGCGTGAATGGCTTCCTGTCCGGCTTTTACTGCCTTTGACAGGCAAAGAGCTGCTTTTCTCTCTTCAGGGCTTAAGTATGTATTTCTGGAGGATTTTGCAAGTCCGTCCTCCTCACGGATGATCGGACAGCCTACGATCTCAATATCGAAGTTCAGATCACGCACCATCTTGCGGATGATGGCCAGCTGCTGTGCGTCTTTCTGTCCGAAATATGCTCTGTCCGGTGCCACAATGTGGAACAGCTTGGTCACAACGGTACACACACCTTTGAAATGGATCGGACGTGTTTTTCCGCAAAGTGTCTCTGACAGAGTATCTATACTTACAAATGCGTGGGGATCATGATACATCTCGGAAGGCTCCGGGCAGAAGATCAGATCTGCTCCCAGGCTTTCGCAGAGTTTGCTGTCACGCTCAAAGTCTCTCGGGTAGGCTTCCAGGTCCTCGGTAGGACCGAACTGTGTAGGATTGACGAAATCGGATACCACTACGATATCATTCTGCTCTCTGCATTTTTTGATCAGGCTTGCGTGTCCCTCATGGAGAAATCCCATGGTTGGCACAAGGCCTACTGTTTTTCCTTCTTTTTTCCACGCTTTGATCTGTTTTCTTGTTTCTTCTACTGTTTTTGTTACCTGCATTGTGCTCTCCTCTTTTCCGGTTCTGGAACCGGTTTTCTTTATAGATTCGAGATAGCCTCTTTTCTGAATTCACCTTCGTCTTATTATCTTCCTGATCTGCGTCAGGCCATATCCTTCAGCAGTCCGTGTTTCTCATAATTGGTCACTCTGCTGATCCTGTTCTCTTCATCTACAAATACAACTGCAGGCTTGTGAGTACGGGCTTCTTCCTGCTCGTACTGTGCGTAAGCCATAATGATGATCTTGTCACCGGTGCTTACACATCTTGCTGCTGCTCCGTTCAGGCAGATCATACCGCTTCCGCGTTCTCCACAAATGGTGTATGTCTCGAAACGGCTGCCGTTGTTCACATCTACGATCTGGACCTTCTCATATTCCAGTATCCCGGCAGCTTCCAGCAGTTCCTCATCCACAGTGATACTTCCTACATAATCCAGTTCCGCCTGGACAACGGTTGCTCTGTGGATCTTTCCTTTTAACATCTCTATTGTCATCTTATATAAGTCCTTTCCTGCAGGGAATAACTTTCAAGTGGATAAAAACATCCGCTTCCGTATTTAATAAAAAAACGTCTCGGGGTACACTTCGACCCTGAAACGCTTCTGATTGATTCCCTGTATATTGAGTCCTGTTTTTTATACACGAAAAGCATGCTCTTCAACAGTTGCACAAAATTCCCATAACTGTTGTAACGCCTTCGTTATCATCGATACAGGCTCGTATCTTTTATAATTTTCATATATCCGTCCGTTCCCGATCCCGGGTTCCGGCTGGCTATTTTTATATAAGATTCCAGTGATTTCAGCCAGAGTATAGTTTTGAGTCCAAATACTATCTCTGTGGGGTATTATTGCACCCCGACACTGGTTTGTCAATAATTTTCATATTCTCTATTATCGTGAATGGCAGTAATAATCTCAAAACCAGTTACTTTCACCAAAAAACCCTCCCACACAGCAATTTCTCTGCCATGTGAAAGGCTTTAGCTTTCTTCCTTTATGCACATTATTTATGGATATGCACATCCAGCTGATTATAAGGAATCTCAATTCCATAATAATCAAAATCTTCCTTGATCCTCTGGTTCAATCTCCATCTGGCTGCCCAGTAGCGGTCGGTATCTACCCAGACACGAAAGCCCATGATCACAGAGCTTTCTGCCAGCTCGTCTACGAATACCACCATCTCTTCGTCTTCTCTTGTATCCGGATCCTCGGTGAGGATATCTTCCAGGATATCCTTGGCCTTCTGGATATCTGCATTGTAAGAGATCCCCACTTTGATCTCCAGCCTTCGCTGATCCCTTGCTGTTACGTTGGTGATGGTCACATTGGAAAGAGTACCGTTCGGGATCACGATGTGCTTGTTATCAATGGATAACAGCGTTGTATAACAGATCTCGACCTTGGCTACCGTTCCCTCGCTTCCGTCCTGTCCGTTAACGATGATGTAATCCCCTACCTGGAAAGGCTTGAACAGAAGAAGCATCATACCTCCTGCCAGGTTGGCAAGTCCACCCTGGAGGGCAAGACCCATAGTAACACCTGCAGTTCCGAGAAGTGCTGCCAGAGATGATTCCTTTACTCCAAAGCTTATGGATATGTTAAAGATCAGGAGTATGTAAAGTACGATCTTGACCAGTGAGGACATAAACTGTGCCACTCCTGTATCCAGCCTGGATTTTGTCAGTGATTTCCTCACAAACTTTACGATCCATTTAATTACCGTGCTTCCTACCCAGAAAGCAACAATAGCCAGAACAACCTTGATTCCGAATTTCGTGATGTCCGGCAGATAATTTTCAAACATCTGCCTGTACTGGCTTACCTGATTTCCGACCTCCTGCACGGTCTGTACAGTACTATCCAAATATAATCCCTCCTGTCTGATCGATTATTCGATATACATATGCGGATCGATCTATGAGCTTCAAAGCTTATTTCTGATATAAGCATTTCCTATAATCCGCATCTGGTAATATAATAATATAGCAGTGGTTTTTCCCTGTAAACCTGATTTCTCCGGTTCTATAAAGTATAGGGTATAAACCACTGCTGTATTTCTGTTATAGCTTTATTGTATATCGGTCCGGTAATCCGCCGCAGAATGCTGCAGAATATACTTGCCTGCTTCTCTTTACTCAGTTTTTCTCTTTATTTACTGATTCCCTTCATGGAAAGGCTGATCCGTTTTTTCTTCATATCAACACCAAGAACACGGACATCCACGATATCTCCCACACTGACTGCTTCCAGCGGATGTTTGATGAATTTCTCGCTCATCTCGGAAATATGGACCAGGCCATCCTGATGCACACCGATATCCACAAAAGCACCGAAGTCAATGACATTGCGGACAGTTCCCTTAAGAACCATGCCCTCTTTCAGATCCTTCATATCTAGGACATCGGTACGGAGGATCGGTTTCGGCATCTCGTCACGTGGATCTCTGGCAGGTTTTTCCAGTTCCTTTACGATATCACGTAAGGTTGGCTCTCCGATCTCCAGCTCCTTTGCCAGTTTTCCGTAATCGCGGATCTGCCCGGAAATACCGGTAAGCTTACGCTCTGCCACATCTTCCGGTGTGTAGCCCAGCTTTTCCAAGAGTTTTTTTGCTGCGTCATAGCTTTCCGGATGGACACTGGTTGCGTCCAGAGGATTTTTGCCTCCTGTGATCCGTGTGAAACCTGCACACTGCTCAAAGGCTTTCGGACCAAGCTTGGCAACCTTAAGAAGTTCTCTTCTTGTCTGGAAACGGCCGTTTCCTCACGGTAGGCTACAATATTCTTTGCGATGGCCTTGCTAATTCCGGAAATATACTCCAGAAGGGATGCAGACGCAGTATTCAGATCCACTCCGACCTTGTTTACACAATCTTCCACAACGCCGTTAAGGGCTTCTCCCAGCTTTTTCTGGTTCATATCATGCTGATACTGACCGACACCGATGGATTTCGGATCGATCTTTACAAGCTCTGCAAGCGGATCCTGTACACGTCTTGCGATGGATGCGGCGCTTCTCTGTCCAACATCGAAATTCGGGAATTCTTCCGTGGCAAGCTTGCTTGCGGAATATACAGAAGCACCTGCCTCGTTGGTGATAACATACTGGACCTTTTCAGGGATTTCCTTAAGAAGCTCCACGATGATCTGCTCGGATTCTCTGGATGCCGTTCCGTTTCCTACAGAGATCAGTGTCACATGATATTTGCTGATAAGCTTTTTCAGGGTTTCCTTTGCGGCACGGATCTTGGTCTCATTGGTTGGTGCTGTGGGATAAATAACTGTGGTATCCAGAACCTTTCCGGTAGGATCTACCACTGCCAGCTTGCATCCGGTACGGAAGGCAGGGTCCCAGCCAAGAACTACCTGTCCTGCAATTGGAGGCTGCATGAGAAGCTGCTCCAGATTTTTGCCAAAGACATGGATGGCACCGTCCTCTGCTGCCTCTGTAAGGGCGCTTCGGATCTCACGCTCAATAGCCGGTCCGATGAGACGTTTATAGCTGTCCTCAATGGCTTCTTTCAGAACAGGTGTAGTGTATGGATTATCGCGGACGATCACCTGTTTTTCAAGATAACGGATGATCTCTTCCTCAGGTGCAAGGATCTTCACAGTAAGGAATTTCTCTTTCTCACCACGGTTCAGAGCAAGGACACGATGACCTGCAAGCTTTTTCACCGGCTCCTCAAAGTCATAATACATCTCGTATACAGACTGCTCCTTCTCATCTCTTGCGGTGGAACATATAGTTCCCTTATCCATTGTTCTCTTACGGATACTGATACGATAATCTGCTTCATCAGAAATGTGTTCTGCAATGATATCTCTGGCACCGCTGATGGCCTCTTCCACAGTTTTGACTTCTTTTTCCTCAGAAAGAAATGCTTTTGCCTCTTCTTCAAGAGTTTCTTCGTCATCTGGAGAAGGATGATGTCGGCCAGAGGTCCCAGACCTTTTTCCCTGGCGATGATGGCACGTGTACGGCGCTTCGGGCGGTACGGACGGTAAAGATCCTCTACCACAACGAGTGTCTGCGCTGCCTCGATCTGTTTCTTCAGCTCCGGAGTCAGCTTGCCCTGCTCCTCGATGCTGCCCAGAACCTGAGCCTTTTTATCCTCAAGATTTCTTAAATAAGTAAGTCTCTCATTAAGATTACGAAGCTGTTCGTCGTTCAGTGTACCGGTTGCTTCCTTACGGTATCTGGAAATAAAAGGAATGGTGCAGCCTTCATCGATCAGCTTAACCGCTGCCTCGACCTGCCATTTCTCAACGTTCAATTCTCTGGTAATTACCTGAATAATATCCATTTTTATCTTTCTCCCGTTGTTTCAAATTTGCCTGAGGCTGCTTTTTCCTCTTTACACAGCTTCTGACATTTATCAAAGATCAATCTGTGCGATCACGTCCTTCAGAGCATTGGCGCTTGCGTGAAGCTTCTCTGTCTCCTCCTCGGTCAGCGGAACACGAACGATACGTTTTACACCTTCCGGTCCGATAGAAGCCATGGTACTAAGACATACGTCTTCAACACCGTACTCTCCGTGAAGCATGGTTGATACACTGACTATTGTATCAGATGCTGCAAGAAGAAGCGAGCAAAGTCTGCAAACAGATACGGCTACCGCATAAAATGTAGCACCCTTCTTGGCGATCACAGTTGATCCTGAAGTATGAACATACTCCAGAACCTCTTCTCTGTCAAGTGGCTGCAGATCTTTCTGATCCTCATGAACGATCTTGTCAAACTCATCAAGGGTCGCACCTGCAACAAAGGCTCTGGACCACGGTACAAAGGAAGTATCTCCATGCTCTCCGAATACATAGGCGTGGATGTTTTTCTCAGATACACCGTAGTGCTGAGAAAGTCTGCAGCGGAGACGGGCCGTATCCAGGGCGGTTCCGGAACAAGGATCTGATTTTCCGGCAGTCCGGAAAGCTTTGCAAATGCATAAGTCATAATATCACATGGATTACTTACGATAATATAAAGCGCTTTGGGAGCCACCTTTACGATCTCCGGAGTAATATTCTTCATAATGTTAACGTTGGTCTGTGTCAGCTCGATGCGAGTCTGTCCCGGTTTTCTGGCAATACCGGAAGTGATGATCACAATGTCAGAATCTGCAGCATCCGGGTAATCTCCTGCCACGATGGAGATCGGCTCACGGAAACTGGTTCCCTGCTCAATATCCATAACCTCACCTTCAGCCTTATCTTTGTTAATATCGATCAGAACGATTTCTGATGCAATACTCCTCTGTGATAAGGTATAAGCGATAGTTGCTCCTACACTTCCTGCTCCGATGATCGTAATTTTACTGCTCATATTTGTTCTCCTTTCAGCGTTGTTTGTCATTTTAATAACAACTTTAATTACACACATTCAAACATAACATAAAACATTGCCCTGTGCAATAAAAATTTTATTGTATTTCTCAGGTTAATCCCCGCCAATTTGCATTTCAAATTATTTAAACCGCTTATATTTTCTGATATTTTTCCTATTATTCTGTATACATTCCTGTTATTTTTTTATCGATTTATAGAAGCAATTTCAGAAACCTAGCAAAAAACCTCTGAACTTCAAAAAAAATCAAGAAGTCCAGAGGTTTCTTTCACCTCTTATTATTGGCTTAGATTCAGATGTTTATAGCTGCTCCAACGTTCACCCGGTTAATTCTTTGCCTGGGCAAGGGCTTTTTGTGCAGCGTCCAGGATCCCTTCGGAAGAATATGTGGCTCCGCTGACAGTATCGATCCCATCCGCCGACTGGTTTGCCATGATCTGAGAATAGATCGTGCTCCATGCAGGATCAAAAAATTCCGGTGTATCCTGATTTGTCTGCTCAATGGATGCGATCTGGCCTCCTGAGATCGTAATTGTCAGATATGTTTTTCCTCCATATCCAAAAGCCGAGCCTGTATACGTTCCATCTCTGTACATTCCCACCGGTTCCGGTGCTTCCGTTGGCTCCGGTGTTGCATCCGGCTCATCTGTCCCTGGTATTGGAGTTACATTGGGTTTTTCAGGAACCGGCGTCACATCCGGGTCGTCCGGCGTCGGGGTTGCTGCCGGCGTCTCTGTTGGCTTCGGTGTGGCTGTTGGTTTCGGCGTTGCCGTAGGTTTCGGTGTGGCTGTTGGCTTTGGTGTCGGTTTCTTTGTCGGAGTTGGTGTGGGTTTCTTTCCATACTCCGGATTGATCGCTTCTTTAAGAGCTTTTTTTACAGCGTTGAGAATTCCGTTGGAGGAATAGGTTGCTCCGCTGACTGCATCAATATCATCTACAGAATCCGTACCAATGATCTGTTCCTCCAGCACGCTCCATGCTTTTTCAAAAAACTGCTCCGTGTCCGTATTTTCCTGTTTCAGGGCTTCGATCACGCCATCCTTGATGGTCACAATTACTTTCACGTCTCCATTGAAGCCCTTTGCCGAAGCTGTATATTTACCGTCCAGATATTTTTGGGGACTGTCCGGATCTTCCGGTTTCTTTGTAGGAGATGGTTTTTTTGTAGGTGACGGAGCTGATGTCGGAGTTGGTAAAGCAGTTGCTGCAGGTGTAGGGGTGACCTGCTGGCTGTTTCCATCTGCCGCTGCCTGGGAGAGGGCATTCTGAACTGCTGGATGATTCCGTTGGAGGAATAGGTTGCTCCACTTACTGCATCTACATTCGGTGTATTTCCGGCGATCATCCTGCTGATCACACCCTGAGCTGACGCAAAATACGACGCAGTTTCTCCAGATGCCTCCAGAATATCTATGGCCGCAATCTTTCCACCGCTGATTGTTACTCTCACGCGAATCGTCCCGCCAAATCCGGTTCCGCTTCCTTCATACGTACCGTCCTTATATCCATCTGCCGGAACGCTTGCTACCGGTGTCTGCGTGGTTCCCTGTCCTGCGGCGCCGGCATTGCTTTTTGCAGATTCGGAAACCGTTCTTATACCTGAGCTTTTTTTCGCTGCTGTTTTTTTGCACTTTTTTTCGATGAGCTTTTCTTTTTTGTTGTACTGTTTTTCTCAGCTGTGGCAGTTGTGCTGTCAGAAACAGTATTTTCTTTTTCATACCCGAGATATTTTTCCAGCTCTGAAGCAGACATTACGGTCGTCTCTGCTTGCCCGACTGCTTCTGTCTCTCCATCAGAGCCCTTCGCCTTTATGCCTGAAAACACAAGCGCCGCAATCACAGCAGCTGCAGGAACCAGCTTGGTCCAGGGTATCTTCGGAGTATTTTTTTCCTCCTGCTTTTTATCTTTCAGATCTTTTTCCATGCTTCCTTACTCTCTCCTCTTTTCTTGCGGCCTCTGTCAGACATTGCTCTTCAGAAATCAGCAGACCTCTGCCGCAGACATTGCTCTATGTCTGCGGCAGAGGCTTCTGGATATCTGTGATCACATTCGGTTCAACAGTGAAATTATTTAACTGTTACCACAAATTTCTTTGTAATTCCGTTGCATTTCACTGTGATCGTTGCTTTACCTTTTTTGATTCCCTTTACAACACCCTTGCTGTTTACAGCTGCAACTTTTTTATTGCTGCTTGTATATGTAACCTTGCCTGCAGGTGTTGCTTTGGATCTGATGGTTGTTGTTTTACCTTTTTTGATCGTTGCAGAAGATTTTACAAGACTGAATGCAGGATTCTTGACAACTACTTTGCAGGTTGTCTTCAGGCTCCTGCCTTTGCTGTAATCGTAACGGTTCCTGCTTTAATTCCTTTTACAACACCTGTTTTACTGTTTACGGTTGCAACCTTTGTGTTGCTGCTTGTGTATTTTACAGTTGCAGATGGTGTTGCAGTTGCTTTTACAGTTGCTGTTTTTCCTTTGTAGATCGTTACGGAAGCCTTTGCAAATTTAATTGTAGAAGCTTTTACTGTTACCTTGCAGGTTGCTGTGGCATTTCCGACCTTTGCTGTGATAACTGCTGTTCCGGCTTTTACGCTTTAACAACACCCTTGCTGCTTACTGTTGCAACCTTTGTGTTGCCGGACTTAAATGTTACTGCTGCATCGCTGTCATTTGTTGTTGCCTTAAGAGTCGTTGTTTTTCCTGTATATACAGCTGCTGCTGTCTTATCAAGTGTAACTGTTACCTTCTGAAGCTCTTTCTCTGCTCCCTGAAGATGTTCAAGTGCTTCATTTACCTCAGCCTGACTTGCATCTGTTTTTGTAAGAATGTCTTCTGCTTCCTGAAGCTCACCGGCAAAGGACTTCCAGGTTGCAATTGTGTAATCTGCCTCTGCCAGAGCCTTTGCAGCTTCCACTTCTGTTTTAAGACTTGTAAAATCAGTTGGCTCCATTGTAGGATTTACGATATTCTCTGCAGTTGCCTGGAAGCTGTAGGTATAGTCATTATATCCAAGAGCATACACTGTCAGTTTCCAGTATCCTGTTCCGTCTGTTCCTCCCGGAAGCTTGCAGCGTGCAGATTTTGTAAGTCCAAGCTGGATTCCCATTGCTTTATGCATCCAGTTATCTGCGGCAAACTTGGTTCCATAAGAAGCGAGGCATTTTGTATATGTGGAATCATCTCCATAATAATCCCAGCGTACAGCCTGCATATTTGCACCAAGATCACCATAATTTCCATTGAGATCCACACGGAGGAATTCGCCGTAGCTTCCGCTTGCTGCTTTTACACTCGGCTTGATCTCTGTTGCTGTTTTTAACGCCTGATCCTTGATGCCGGAAGCTGTTCCGTCTGATTTTCTTGCTGTAAATGTAAAGCCGTCACCATTTTTCTCCGCATATTTCAGACCATTTGTCTGTGCATTTACGTCTGGCACAAGGCCTTTGTAATACTGGAGATTGTTTTCACTGTATCCTCCGGAGAGCACAGCTCCATCCTGTACAACATTATACTTTTTGCAGAAATCTGCAAATCTGCGGTCTTAACTGCTACCGGGACATATTTCAGACCATATATCTCATAATGATCCATCGTATAGGTTTTTCCATCTTCTGTTGTTATACTGCCTCTGTTCCATTTTACCTTGGAACCGTCTGTAAGATAAAGTGTGCTTCCTTTATCCTCCCAGTAGGATACGTCGAATCTGGTTCCGTCTTCAGCAATGATCGTAGCTTCTGTCTGATAGCTTCCTCTGTGAAGTCCATGATTTGCAGTCGCTCTTGTTACTGTATCAAAAGCTCCTGTATCAAACTCACTATGTGAATCCTTCTCTTCTGAAGAGCTTGTATCTCCAGCTGCATATACGCCTTCTGCTGCCCAGTACTCACCCCAGGTAAGTCCTGCATATACGTACTGATACTCGCCTGTCAGCTGATCAGAATCGGAAAATGCTTCCGCCACTTCATCGCCTTCTGTGAAACTCCTCTTCCCCTGTAGAGAACGGGTCTGCTTCCTCTGCTGTCTCATCCAGAGTCTCGACAGCTTCTGTATCTTCCTGCTGGATATCCTCTGTCTCGTCTGCAGCAGCTTCTGGCACTGCTACATCCTCTGCTGCTTCTTCTGTTATGTCTGCAGCATCCTCTATAGCTTCTTCTGCTACAGCTTCAGTATCCTCTGCCGTTTCCTCTGTGCTAAAATCCTCCTACTCTCCTGCCTCTCGCCTCGGAAAACACGGCTGCATCAAAATCAGATGCCATTACAGCGGTCGGAAAGGTTGTTGCTGCCACTGCAAGACTTAAAATGCATGGAGCTGTTTTTTTCAATAGATTCCACTTCTGCATTGCTTATTCCTCCTAAAAATATGATATATTTATAAGAACCCTTTCCAGGTTTACTATCGCAAGTACTGCGAATATGAGCATTCCCCTCTGCCAAACAGTCATAAACCGGATCGCCGGGAGATCAGCCTCACTCTGCAATATCCTCCACACTATAGGAATCCGCAAGCAGGCTGAACCGCTCCTTCATCCCCTCAGTGAGATACACATGATGGTCTTCATCCACAAAAAGTCCGTCTGCACCGTAAGCTTTCAACAGCTGTGTCCCTTTTTCCACCCCCAGCACAAAACATGCTGTGGAAAGCGCATCTGCCTCCAGACCTGAGTCACAGACTACCGTTACCCCGGTCACTCCGCTTTCTGCCGGATAGCCGGTAGACGGGTCCATAATGTGGTGATACCTTACACCATTTTCGATAAAATATTTCTCATAATCTCCGGATGTGGAAAGAAATTCTGTACCATTTAAGGCAACCACACCAAGATAGTCATCCTCATTTTCAGCTCTGGGATCTGTCACTGCCACATTCCAGGAAGAACCATCCGGCTTGCTTCCGTAGGTCATGACACTGCTTCCTCCCAGATTCATAAGTGCTGCTGTTACATCCTTCTTTGTTTCCAGTTCTTTAAGGATCAGGTCACAGCCAATACCCTTTCCCGCTGCTCCAAGATCCAGAGAACAGCCCTCCTCCATGTGGACCGTATTTCCGTCAAGAAAAATCTTCTGATATCCGGAATCCTTCAGAACATTCTTAATTTCTGCTTCTTCCGGAATTTTCTGGTTTTCCCCTCCAATATCCCACAGGCGGATCAGCTTCCCGATGGTTGGGTCAAAGGCCCCGTCAGAATCCTCTGCGATCTTCAGAAGACGTTTCAGGTATCCGGAAAGCTCGTCGGAAATCTCCGTATCTTTTCCGCTGTCTGCATTCACCTTATAGATCTGGGACTTCTCATTGGTCCAGGAAAGAAGGTTCGTCTCCACATCTGTCAGCACAGCTGTCAGCTTACTGTTTATATCGTCACCTGTGGTATAGAGTGTTTCTGATACCACAGTATCCATTGCAAAATCTGTATCGGTATATGTCTGTACATCATTTTCCGAAGCAGCCATGCACAGCACAGGAAACAACACCGCAATTCCTGTAAATGTAACTGCTGCCAGAAAAGTTTTCTTTTTCAGAGCCTGATATCTCATAGATCATTTTTCCTCAATTGTTCCAATATGAATATTTTTTCTCGGGCAGGCTGCGGCACATGCGTGACAGCAAAGACATTCGCCGGATCTGCCTGTGTCGCCGTCGATATCCAGATGAGCCGGACATCTTTTTTTACAGAGACCACATTTCGGCGGACATTTCTCACGGTTTCTCCGAAACAGGGCACCCGGAAGGATTGGCATTAATGCAAAAACCGCTCCCATGGGACAGAGAAACTGGCAGAAAAACCTTTCCTGTGTACACATTCCCACAATGATCAGCACCAGGAGCACAATTCCCACCAGATATTTGCTGTTCGGGAGCCGTCCTGCCGTGAGCATGGAAAAAACATCCCACGGGCTGGTTCCCGTAAGCTTTCCGTATACACCTGTAAGGCAGGAAAGCAGGATCAGTGCCAGTACGATATATTTGACTTTCTGAAGCCCGTGAACCATTTTTTCGGAAAGAGCCGGTTTCTTTTTTTGTGAAAGCATTTCATCCGGATCCAGGAAAAGCCTTCATATACGGCATCTCCGAAAGATCCGAATGCACACGCATATCCGCAGAAATGTCTTCCGAAAAAGCAGGTAAAGATCAGAAGCACTGCCGTTACAGTCAGAAAGGAATTCCACTCCACCGGCTGACCGGCCGCAATGGCAAGAAAGATCGATTTGATACCTGCAAAGGCTGTAGAAAACAGAGACGGGGCGGCAATAAAAAATGCCAGCTGTATTCCCGCACGCATCAGCTTACCTCCCGCTGTCTTTTTTTCATGAGTTTTCCGCCTTTCCAAGTGCCGCATCCACTGCGTTCAGGATTCCTGTGGAGCTGAACGTTGCTCCGGATACGGTATCCACATCTGTACTCTGAGCACTCAGGACGGAATCGATCACGCTCTCTGCCTGTGAAAGATATGCACTGTCCTCACCTGGGGCGCTGACTACGTTGATGGATGTGATCTCATCACCGGCAAGTGTCACTTCCACCTGAATGGTCCCGCCGTATCCCTCGGCTTCTCCTGTATAGGTTCCATCTTTATATACATTATCGGAATCTGCGGTTGCTGTGTCCTCTGCGTCTGCATCGGATACATTGCCGTCTGAAGTGTCTGTTGTTTTGTCATCGCCTGCTGTATCTGTATCACTGCTGCCTGATCCTGCAGATGCTGCCTGATTCTGCATACGATTTACATAACTCGTCTCCAGCGCACTGAGAAGTTCATTCTGCTGCTCCTGAAGTGTATCTACCTTATCTGTCAGAGCCGCGATCTCTTTTTCATTTGCCTGGGCTTTCATGCTGCTGTTATAAAAAAGTACAGCCAGGATCACCAACAGTAAGGAGATCACTCTCATATAAAAATTCTGATTTTTCATCTCTTTTCTCCCTTGTATTTTTAACAATTCTGTAAATTGCTGCATCAGACTCACGCTATGCGAACATATATTGCTACGTCAGATGCTCTCGATCCAGTCCTGTAATCTGCGTATAACTGTCTTTTGGATAAATTATATAGTTTTTATCCATATACATAAATTAGTTTTGATTAATCTTTTTTGCAAAATTAGACGATGCTAACTTACAGTTAGGTATTATATCACCTGTTTTTTTTCTTGTCTACACTTTTGTTAGTAGTTTATAACTTTTTCCAATATGAATTTTTCTGTTTTATGTCTTTTATAAAAGAAAAATCATCGCCACTCCTCCCTTTCCGTTGGGAACAGCTGTATGAATTATGGTTAGATATCATTAACTTATGTTTGCCTTTTAATTTCGATTATGATATGATTTTTCTGAATCTGTAACAGAAATGGAGATTTGTTTTGAAGAAAAAAGAATTGATTTTTATTGCCGGGATCCTGATTCTGGCGGGGGTTCTCTGGCTTGGTTTTCAGATTGCGGGGAAACGTTCCCATAATACGATCCGTATTACCGTTGACGGAAAAGAATTCGGAACCTATTCGCTTTCCCAGGACCAGATCATCCACATCGGAGACACCAATGTCTGCGAGATCAAAGATGGAAAAGTTACAATGATCGAAGCAACCTGCCCGGATCATTACTGTATAAAACAGAATGCTGTGGACGAGCACGGCGGTTCCATCATCTGCCTTCCTAATAAGGTTGTGATAGAAGGGGAAAATACTGCAGAGGATTCGGATTCGGATAGTTCGCCTAAAATTGATGCGGTGACATAAAATTTCCGGAGAATATGCGTAATACGTGTTCTCCGTAGAGTTTTCTCTGACAGACGGTATTCTGTCTGTGCTATTTTTGCAACGATATTCCTGCAACAAATGAAAGGATTTATTTATGAAACGAAAAACAGCTTATCTCGGATTATTTGCCGCAGTAGCGATCATTTTTGGATATGTGGAGTCTCTGGTCCCTGTATTTACAGGGATTCCGGGTATCAAGCTCGGGCTTGCAAACCTGGCGGTACTTTTTATACTGGACCGATATTCCTTTAAAGAAGCGGCTCTCGTGTCCGTTGTCAGAATCCTGGTGATCGGATTTATGTTTGGAAATCTGTTCAGTATTTTGTATAGTCTGGCTGGCGCTGCGCTTAGCCTGACTGTGATGGATCTTTTGAAAAAACATTCCGGCTTCAGTCTGATCGGTATCAGTGTGGCCGGTGGTGTCACACATAATATCGGGCAGCTGATCGTTGCATGATCGTGGTGAGCAATACGAGTTTGATGGTTTATGCACCGGCACTGCTGGTGTCAGGTGTCCTGGCGGGGATTCTCATAGGTGGATTGACAAAGGAGGTTGTGGGACGACTTCCTTTGAATCTATAATTATGTGGTTTACTTTTTGGATTATGGTTTTCACTTTTTTAAGTGAGGGGAAATTGTGTGGTTTGATTTTTTAGATTATAGTTTTCACTTTTTGAAGTGAGATAAATTGGGTAGTTTGATTTTTTGGGATTGTAGTTTTCACCTTTTGAAGTGAGAGGAAATTGGATGGTTTGTATTTTTTGGATTATTAGTTTCACTTTTTGAAGTGAGATAAATTGGATAGTTTGATTTTGGATTGTAGTTTCACCTTTTGAAGTGTGAGGAATTGGATGTTGATTTTTGATATAGTTTTCACTTT
>ENA-OQHY01000423-OQHY01000423.1-human-gut-metagenome-genome-assembly--contig:-NODE-423-length-24176-cov-4.447586_pt1 | contig 24176 bp, 32 predicted proteins | sample MGYA00242570_ERZ504733 | MGnify/ENA primary metagenome ERZ504733 (study PRJEB26092, sample SAMD00036219) | human gut metagenome | host: Homo sapiens | study: EMG produced TPA metagenomics assembly of... | reverse complement strand
GGTTGCGGTACCCGCATCGTGCTTCGGGGGCAAAAGCCCCTCGCACTCTGCGACCGCTGCCCCTGCTTCGGTTCGCTGTTTCCGCCACTGGCGGCGCTCACCTTTGCAGCATCCAGTATTATCTGCGTTTTTGGCTTAGCATCTGCTGTACCTCGCTTGCCGTATCGGCACTTAGAATTATGCGGTATTGCCATAAAGTTTTGTGGGCGCGGCATACTACATGACATATGTATCGCAAGAGACATTGTAGAAAATTTGCAAAGTTTTGTGCACTGATTAGTTAGCCCAAACAGCTATTCCGTAATCTAAATTGCTTATAAAAGAATCACCACACAATTCTAAGAGCCGCTGCGGCTGTGTTTAGAATTGTGCGGTGATGTTTTTATCCAGCTAACGCCCACGCACCCATAAGAACCGTCACAAACAGGATGTTGGAAACTGTGAACAACGCAAAATACCGGCCTTTTTGTAACGGCAACTCCCTTGCAATTTCGCGATACGAGATCAGGCTGGCCATTGAGGCAATCAGCGTGCCAAGCCGCCAAGATTTGTGCCGATGATCAGGGAGCGGATATTCTCTGTAAATCCCGAAAGCAGGATCGCCGCAGGCACATTGCTGGTTACCTGTGAGGCAAGCACAGAAACCCATACCTCGTGGCCGGTAAGAATATGCTGCAGCCATCCGGAAAAGGCGGCAAAACGCCCCAGATTGCCAATAAAGATAAAGAGCGTAACAAAGGTAAGGATCAGCGAATAGTCCACACGGCATAATGTGTTCCGGTCTGCCAAAAGCACACAGGCCAGAACCGCAGCAAACGCGATACCATAGGGCAGAACACGCAGTACCACCAACAGACAGAGCACGAATAAAATACTGTACAGCGATAATAGTGCCTTGTTCGGGCTTGCAGCAGCCGCAGAATGAGCCATGGAGATCTTTGCGCCACGGCGGCACAGCCCCACCGCCCATAGCGCAAGAAGTGCCAGCGACAGGATGGAGTAGGGGAGCATCAGCAAAACAAAAGAACCCATATCCATTCCGCTTTTTCCATACAGGTACAGGTTTTGCGGATTACCAAGAGGTGTTAGCATACTGCCGAGGTTTGCGGCTATCGTCTGCATGCAGACGATGGGAAGCAGCAGCTTATCCCGAACGGCAGCATCCAAGCTGTTTACAACAACAAATGTGAACGGAACAAAGGTAAGCAGCGATACATCATTAGTGATCACCATGCTTGAGAAAAAGCACAGCCCCACCAGAACAGCGGTCAGCTGAAGCGTTGTGCGGGTATGGGACAGCAGCGCGCGCCCAAGCCGATCGAAAACGCCCTGCCCCCGCAGCCCGGCCATGACGGTCATGAGTGAGAACAGGATCGCAAGCGTGCGAAAATCAATATAACCAAGATATTCTGCATCCGGAAGAACGAAGCAGGATGAAACCAAAGCCAGACAGGCAGCAATGCTTAGAACAGGCTCTTTTTGAAAACGACGTTTATTCGCCATGGCAGGAAGCTCTTTTCCGTAAATTTCAATTTCAAATGCTGTGCCGCATACGACAGCAAACCATTGCTTGAAATTAGTCACATTATTATACAATAAAAGCCAATCCGGCACAAGAGCAGTCAACACTTTAAATATTCAAGTAGGGAGGATTTCGATCGTCAGACGGTACAGATGACATGCCGCCTGACTTTAGCTGATATTGATACTGCTACCGAGAGTCCTGATGGCGGTAGTCCCGAAACCATTGAGTTTTTCCTTGGTTTGCGCCGTGCAGGACTTCCCGTAAGACTTATTGACTCTGACAGTCTTGTGGCGCGCCTGCAGGAAACTGATATGATTGGAATTGTATCCGAGTGGGAGCATCCTTGGTACAGAGCAACTATCGAGGGTGTGTATGTACAGGATGTTGTTCAGCTTATAGCAATTTTCAAAAATAAGGCGAATAGCCGCAGGAATGGAACCAGCCTGAGCAGTCAGAAGGCGAAACTGTCTGAAAAGCACATCGTATCGCGTTCGGAAGAGCATCCAGGGTCCGTGCCTTGAATTTACGAAGGAAAGACTTCACCTTCGACCAGAGCTTTTCAATAGGATACGCTTATTTAACAACGACCGCCTTTCCTGTGCTTTAGGTAAAGCATAAGGAAAGGCGATTGTTGTTTATCTATGTTTATCTATAATAAAAACAGGGCCCGATGCCATTACGCATCAGGCCCTGCTCTATTTCAAATTTCTAATTACTCATTCTTAATTTTTTCTCGCCGTGCTTTCACTCGCCACCAAAGCTCCTACTTCCTACCTCCGATAGTATTCCGCTTCCGCCCGTGCGATCTCCAAAATCCGGCTTTCGGCATAGGCAAAAAATTCCTTGAACGCAAGGCAGGAGTAGTTTTCCAGCTTGCCATCGTTCTCCACCCAGTCGCGCTTGCAGCCGCCGTGGCACAGGCTGTACCAGCGACAGTCGGCGCAGGCATCGGGTTTGCGCTCGCCCTGCTGCAAAAACAGGCGGGCTTTTTCGCTGTTGGCCAGCTCCGGGATGCTCTGCTCTCCAATGCGGCCCATCTTCATTCGTCCAGGCAGTAAAAGTCACAGGGGTACACCGTGCCGTCGCCCTCCACCACAAAATAAGCGCCGCAGCTGCCAGAGGTGGCACAGGTGCCTGCAGGCATGCCCATCGCCATGTGGATGTAATCGTCAAACAGACGCACACTGGTGTAGTCGCCGTTGACCCAGTCACGGTAGTAAACGTCAAACAGGCCGCACAGGAACTTACCGTATGCTTCCGGCGTCAGTGCCCAGGGCTGCGCACCACGCTCGCCTCAAGGGGATCCAGGCAGGCAATGAACTGCAAATGCCGGACGCCAAGTTTTTTCAGCGAAGCATAGACTTTTTGCGGGCTGCGGGCCACCGCGCGGTTGACCACGCACAGCAGGTTTACTTCTACGTCATGCTTTTGCAAAACATGCAATGCCGCGGTTACACGGTTCCAGGTGCCTTCCCCTTGGCGTCCAGGCGGGTATTATCGTGCAGCTCCTTGGTTCCATCCAGTGAGATGCCCACCAGAACCTGGTTGGCAGCCAGAAACTCAGCCCATTCATCATTCAGCACAAGGCCGTTGGTTTGCAGCGCATAATTGATGTGCACCCTGGCCGGGCGCAGCTCGGCGGCTTTGGCCATAAAAAAGCGGAAAAAGTCCAGTCCGGCCAACGTTGGCTCACCGCCCTGGAACGAAAAACTGACCTGTGCGCCGGGTTCCGCGGCGGCAAAGGCAGAGCAAATCAATGTTTCGGCTTCGGGGCGGGTCATGCCTGCGGCGCTCTGGCCGCAGCGCACGGCGGCTTCATCAGCATAAAAGCAGTAGCGGCAGCGCATGTTGCACTGGCTGGATGCAGGCTTGATCAAAAAGTTCAGGTTTTGCATTGTGTACCCCCGGTGGATTTTTACAGATAAACTATACCACAAAATACTGTTTTTCCTCAAGGCTGCAGAGCATGCTTGTCGATTTTTCGACACTAATGCTCTTATTTATGGTAGTTTGGCGTTCTTCCAAAACGGTATGATGAACTTATCAAAATCAACGTACCGGAGGAGGAAAAGACGCATGAGTTCAATCTTGTTTTTCTGTGTCAGTTTTTTTGCGTCCATTGCGGGGGCGATCTGCGGCATTGGCGGCGGTGTTATCATCAAGCCGGTGCTGGATATGCTGGGCCTTGCCAGCGTGGCAACCATCAGTTTTCTTTCGGGGTGCACCGTGCTTTCCATGAGCTGCTACACCGTGGGCAAAAACATTGCCGCTGGCGATAACCGGGTGGATTTCCGCACCGGCACCCCGCTGGCCATTGGTGCCGCAGTGGGCGGCGTTGTGGGCAAACAGCTGTTCAGCACCATTGCGGGCATGTTCCCCAACCCCAACACGGTTGGCGTGGTACAGTCGATCTGCCTGGCCATTATCACCATTGGCACTTTTGTGTACACCTTGTTCAAGGCGCGCATCCAGGGCAAGCATATTACCAACCCGGCATTCTGCGTTATCATTGGCCTGGTGCTGGCTGATGTCCAGCTTTTTGGGCATTGGCGGCGGCCCCATCAATCTGGTTGTGCTGTTCTACTTTTTCAGCATGGAAACCAAGACCGCAGCGCAGAACAGTCTGTACATCATTCTGTTCAGCCAGATCACCAGCCTGCTGACCACCCTTATCACCCACAGCGTGCCGGAGTTCACCCTGCCCGCCCTGGTTTTGATGATTGCCGGCGGCATCGGCGGTGGCATTGCCGGCCGCACGCTGAACAAGCGGATGAGCAGCCGTGCCGTGGACAAGCTGTTCCTGGTATTGATGGGCATTATTATTTTGATCAGCATTTACAATGCAGTGCATTATATGGGCGTTTGAGGTTCGTTGGAAGACAGGAAGGAGGAGTTATCTCAATTAGAAATTAGGAATGAGTAATTAGGAATTTGAGATACGGCAGGGCCCGGTGCGTGGTTGTACTGGGCCCTGTGTTCGTTATTTTCAATATCGGGTTCTTTGCTTTTTATGTCAGGCAGACAGTAAAACAGCTGTCATGGCCGGGGGTGGGTACGGTTCTGCTGCCGCCGTGCAGGGGCGCAATTTTTTGCGTCATAAACAAGGCTCTGCCTGTTGCTGATTTTTATGCTGATGTCTATGACATCACCAACCGTTTCGGCGGCCCAATCTGTTAAAAACACAAAAAGCATATGCCGTTCAGCATACCGCCTTGTCATATCCGTATTGCATCTGCTTTCATCCAGAAACATAAGGTCACTTGCCTTGAATCCAGATATAAGCCGTTCCAGTCTTTTCTCTTCTGCGCCACATCGGGGACGCTCCTGTTCACTGGCATGAAGAGACTTTTTCTTCCGGCGGTATCCTGCTTTCTGAAGAAACGCCAGACAGTATCAATACTGACAGGCAAATTCAACGTTTCAATGATTTCCAGACATGTGATATCCGGCTGTTTTTCCAGAAGCGAAAGGATGTGCTGATGATCTGCATCGGACACTTTTGGCTTCTTTCCACGGAGATTCGTTTGAGTTTCGTAGCTGCCTGTTTCGTTCCGACGCTTCAGCAAACGATATATCGAACAGGTGTTTACAGAAAAGCACTTTGCCAGTTCCTTTACGCTGATGCCCTTATCGTATCCTTCCAAAATCAACTTTCGAGCTTCGTTGTGCAGCATAGCATTCACCTTCTTTGACTCTGTTATATCACTTTTTCTCAAAAGTTAAAGTGCTGTGCTGTATTATTGAAAATTACTATAAAAGGTATGAAAAGAATAAAAGGTATGAAAAGAATTGAAGTAATGGAAAATGTGTGATAGAATCATTAAAAAGAAAATGTACTGTAAATGTCAATTTTGCGTACAATAAAAGGAAAAATAACAAATGATAACGCTGCTGGAGGATGACCTATGAAAAAACAAAGGCATAACACAAATCCCAAAGCTGCGCTGTGTGTGTTTGCAGGAATTACCTGCGGAGCAGCACTTGTTCTGTCTCCACTGCAAATACATGCGGCAGAAAGTACTGCTCTGTCTGTAACAAGTACTGCAGAGCAGCAGAACGATGTAATTGCTTCAGGTGAGAAAAACTATATCAGTTGGACATTGACTGCTGACGGAACACTGACAGTTACGGGTTACGGTCAGGGAACAATGAATGACTATGACCAAAATGAAACATATGCGCCTTGGAACGATTATGGCCCACAGGTAAACAAAATTATCATTGGGCAGGGCGTAACTTCTGTGGGAAAGTATGCGTTTACAGCTGCAAAAATGCCACGGAAATTGAAATTGGAAATTCAGTCAAGAAAATTGCAAGATACGCATTCGGATCAACTTTTACAAGCGTAACGATTCCGGCAAGCGTTACAAGTATTGACAAATATGCGTTCAGATTTGCTGCAGTATTGCAGGGGTACTGTGTAGACCCGCAAAATCAATACTACAGCAATGATGAGAAAGGTGTATTATTTGACAAAAACAAGACCCAACTGCAGCATGCACCACTGAATTTGAACGGCAAATATGTAGTACCAGACACAGTAATAACTCTAGTGGACTATTGTTTTGATGGATGTGATAAGCTGACAGAATTGGAAGTTGGAAACTCGGTAACTGCAATTCAAACAAGCGCATTTGGAACATGCACACATATGAAGACGCTAACGATTGGAAATGGGGTGCAGGATGTAGGTAATCTCTTTTCAAATTGCAACCTTCCGGAACTTGAGACATTGAATCTGGGAAGTGGATTTACCAAAATAGAATATTTGTATGAGCTACCATCGGTAATGAATATAAATATATCGGAAAACATCGGTGTACAAGGGGTACAAACAAGATAAAATAGAAATGAGGGGCGATAGAGCGGAAATGTCAGATTTTCCACTCTATCTGAACACGGTCGCTGGTGGCCTTGATCGTAGAGATCAAACCATCGGCGGCTTTTCTTTTGTCGTCAAATCTATGCTGTCCCAGTTGTCGAGATAATAGGATAACTTCTTTATCTGCTGGGGCGATATGGTTTCAACACTCAATTCGGCGATTGCCTTTGAAATGGTTTGGCGTCGGGTGTCCAGTTCTTCAATTTTTTTGTTGGCGTAGGCAAGCAAGGTCGCATTGGCTCCGGTCAGCGTATCAAGCAGCTTTTCAATTTCTGACTCCACCTGTGCCAGCTCCACTTGATAGGCGGTCAGTTTCGGATTGACTTTTTCCTCTCTGCCGTGGAGTATCTGAAAGTCTTTGAACTTTTCCTGCATGGCCGAGAAAATGAATTGCTCAAATTCTTCTTTGCGGATTTTCCCGCAGCCCGGACAGCCTTTGTTTTCCGTCCGTTTGGTACAGCGGAAATATCCGGTGCTGTTTGGTACATGGGTGGCTTTCAGAGCATACCCACAATGCCCGCATTTGATTTTTCCGGCCAGCCAAGTATTTTTCGGTTTCCGTCCCTGCTGGAAGGTGGTATTTACCATAAGTTTTTTTCGGCATTTCAGCCATGTGTCAGAGGAAATGAGTGCTTCGTGGGGAGCGATAACAAGTATCTGGTCTTTTAAGCACCTGTCCTTGTCCTCCTTCACATCCCGCCCCTGATAGAGATAGCAGCCGTTTGTTCCGGCAAAGTCGGAAGCGTCATTGACAATCGCTGCGCCCTGGCTCTTGAAAAATTCGTACAGCTCCAAATCGGCCTGTGCGTAAACAGGGTTTCTTAAAAGCTGGGAAAGAAATGTACGGAACATGGATTTGCCATAAATTTTTATGTCATGTTCCTCGAAATATCGGGTAATATCTCCGAAGGAGGTTTCCGGTTCAGCGTACATTTCAAACATCAGCCGAACATGGTCGGCGGCTACGGGGTCGGCAACCATTTTCTTTGTGCGGATACCCTCTACCACAGTAGGCTCTAACTGATAACCGTATGGTGCCTGTCCGCTCATGTGAAAGCCTTTCAGGCACCGGGAATAGTAGGCATCTGTGACACGCTTCTGAATTGTCTCACGTTCAAGCTGGGCGAATACAATGCAGATGTTCAGCATGGCCCGGCCCATCGGGGTCGAAGTATCAAACTTTTCTGTGGATGATACAAACTCCACATCATACTCTTGAAACAGCTCCATCATCGTTGCAAAGTCCAGAATAGAACGGCTTATACGGTCCAGTTTGTACACGATGACACGCCGGACCTTTCCCTTGCGGATCTCACCCAGCAGCTTTTGAAACTCCGGCCTGTCCGTATTCTTACCGGAATAGCCTTTGTCCTTGAATACCCGGCAGCTACCACCTTTCAATTCATACTTGCAAAAGTCGATCTGACTTTCAATGCTGATACTGTCCTTGCGGTCTACTGACTGTCTTGCGTAAATACAATCTTCTCTGATAAATTCCATATTGGGCTCCTTTCCTTGTTGGAATGGAGCTACCAACCTTACAACTATATTATACCATCAGCAGCCCCGGACAACAATGTTGCGAATGATTAGGGAAATCTGTCCCCATATTTGCTGAACACCTCGTAAAGACAACGCTCAATTTCTTTTTTGCGCTGTTCTTTCTCCTTCGGGGGAAGTACCGGCGTGAGGCTTTCCAGCACAATGATCTTCCCTTGAAATGCGACAGACTTTGTTTCTCGTTCATAAGTGACAGCTTGCGTCATTGAAAACCTCCTTTGCGAAAGTGCGTGTATATGCCAGCCTTTCCCACTTGTCCCGTGGGGAAATGTCAAAAGACGGCACCCAGCAGGTGCCGCCCTTTGAGCTTTCTCCACTTCGGATCAATGTGGCCCGAGGTCAGTAAGGACTGGAAAGGTATTTTTCTTTGGCGTCCTCCAAGCTGTTGAGGTCGAATACTTCATAAAGCTGCCCCACAACACGCCGTATATCCTTCTTTGAAAATCCGCAGTCCTCCATTGCCATAATGACATAACCACGGCAGGCGTCATTGCTCCATTCGTCCGGTTCCAAGCCGGGGATCATTCCAAACGCATTTCCCATAAAGTGCTCCTTTTTTGAAAAGATGGGGAGCCACGCCGGATCGGTTGGCCTATCATCAGACAGCATTGCCGGGGGCTCCCCATAGGTTTTCACTTCATTTCAGACACACCGGACGGGCATAGGCTTCATGCCCCATAGTATTTCAACTCTCCCCATTCTGATGGCAAGGCGTTCTCATTGCCTGCGACGGCTCACGGCTTGCAAGGCCGCTTCAACGCTCGGACTGTGACTAAACGCAAGTATCCGGGTTCTGCGCCTGTTCCGGTGGAGCCAGCCTTGCCCCACCTATGGCATGGACCTGTTCGCTCGCTCAGTTTTACAAAGACTGTATTCTCTGAAATCCGAGGTCATGGCGGGTCTGTCACACAGCGCGTTCCCCTTCGTATCCGGGTGTCTTTTTATTCAATTTTCAATCTGCATGAGGCTTGTCTGAACCTCGGGCCATTGTGACCCGAAGTGTTTTGCCTCTCATAAGCCATTTCATTTTCCGGCCTAAATCGGTACGCCTTACAAAGAATTTTTCAAAATTTTTTCTAAGCGCCGCAGACCTCGCTCGATTGCGACACGAACCACTTTTTCATGGACGCCCTCTGCCCGGGCAATGTCCTGTTTGGTCATGCCGAGAATGAAATGAGCATAAATCCGTTTTGCCTGTTTGTCCGGCAAACTGGAAATCGCTGCGTGAAGCTCCTGCATGGTCACTTTCCGCTCATACAGTTCATGGGGCGATAAGGCGACAAAGACAGCTTTGTGCTCCAGCCCGTCGTCCCGATCAAGGGAATAGTAGGCTTTGTGGCGGTATGTACGCAGCCGATAAGCAGCCTCTTTACGCTCAAACTCTTTGAACATTTCTGCAACTTCTTCCGATACTTCCATGAAGCAATCCGATGTATAAAATGGGTAATAGTCCCGCAAATTGATAATAGCCATATTGACCTCCGTTTCGGTTGTTGGTTGACGAGTGACCGAAACGAAGGCGGCGGGGAGCGGCACCGGGGAATGACTTCGGGCCAACATGACCCGAAGCTAACGCATAAGAACGCAAAAGCGCCCGGGCGGCATGAAGCCACACGGACGCATGAAATGACATAATAATTAAGGTTCCAACAAATTTCGCATACATAGCCGGAATAACCCGGAGGCGGAGCTATGCTTTTTTTAACTGATGTAGGTCATGGGTGCTATGAAAAAAGGCAAAAATAGACACGGCGGCAATCCTCCTATATGCCGCCGTGGATTTACACGGTGTTAGGTCGTCGTTGGTTTAGGATAGACGAAAAGAAACGGCGGCTCTGATTTTCTCAAAACCGCCGTATCCGTCAGTGATACAGGAAAGCGCACGAAATCCTCTGCCCGTCAGCGGTTTTTTTCTTTTCCCCGCTGTGGAGGCAGATATTTGAATATGTAGGTATGTTTCATGCCGCAAAGGCCAAAACATACCATGTTAGTCAGTCAATTTGAATTAGAGTTCAATTCTTGCTTTCGATGGCTTATCTTCACAATAAGTAACTTTAATCGTTGTTCCCTTGTCAGGAACTTTGTTTCCTGCGCCAATCCATTTTCGGCAGATGTAATCTTTGCCGTCAATCGTATATTTGACCTTGATAGTATGCGGAAAGCTGCGCCATCCATAGCATGAACGCGGGCAGGTTTACGATTTACTTTTAACCACCATTGTTTTGTAACTGAAATTACAGTTCCCATTGTTTCTTTTTCCATAAGTTATACCTCCAATGATATTTTTGATTGATGATACCTATTTTCTATTCAGCCTTTTCTTTGTTTGTAGTAAAAGCGGAACGCTGCTGCGCCGGTGGCCGCCAACTGTACCAGAATCAGCACAGCAAACAGACCGAAGCTCTCATAGTAGAACAGTTCATCCCAAAAATATAGTCTGTTCAAATGATGCCATTTATTGTATTCTAAATTTGTAGGTAAGCTGAACGGGTAACTTACCAAGGGATAGCGGCAACAGATGTCTATCTAACCATACTACCATTGAGATCGAAAAGTATGAATTGAAGAGTACAATAATAGGGTTGATTGAGGATCAACTTTTATTTTTTGTACCTTCATGTTAGAAGCCGTTGTGGACTATTACCTAAAAATAATAGATATAACACAAAGAGAATTATTCAATCTGTCCAAGCATAACAGGAAGGAAAAGATTGAAATTCCATAGGTAGTGGCTTCGTTGACGCGACTAAGTTCAATACGGAAAAATCGGTCTGCAGGTGTGTCAAACAGAAGACACTATTTTTTTATATCTGAGACCGATTGTTTCCGATACAATTTATGGAACATTCAGCACATCATGGACAAACCAAGTCTGAGCCGTGACCATAATGGCAAATGTGCAAATAGCAAAGAGAAGTACTTCAGACAAAGCATTGACACGGCTGGATTGAAGTTGCTTTTTCAGATTGGCAGGCAAGATTCTTGACAGCAGACAATAAACTAAAAATCCAATACAGGCTCCAGCGGTATTTGTCATCAATCATTGATGTCGGAAGAACCCCAGCCAAACATCTGGACAATTTCAACAGCCAAAGAAAACAGAAAGCCAGTCAATGCAACCGTCTTCATGTGATGATATTTCTTGTACAGCAGCGGCAGGAAAAATCCCAACGGGACAAACAGAATAATATTCAGAATGGTATCAATTGGCCCAGTTATCATACCGATAAATGGAGTCCAAGAAATGTTCGGGCGAAAGGTCATTGTGCTTGTAAAGCCGATGCCTGTGACGGTCAAAAGTCCGAATAAATAATAACCAAAAACAAACACTGCAGCGGTATGGAGAAAACTTTGTGTTCTCCCCAATTTTTTGAGCCACAAGAAATACAGTACGAAGACTGGAACCATAAACACATACCCACTAATTGAGCGGATGAGAATATCAGAAATTGGTATCATTATTATCTCCTTGTCAAATTCAAATTTATTGCCCATTCCAGCATTGAGCATTTTCTCATAAAGCAAACAGAATACTGTCATTAGTAACGACGGTATTCCCATAATGCTAATCGTAAGTCTAATTGTTCAATGTCGATTAGACATTCACTTTTACATTTTGGACAAAAGAGAGGAAAATTTTTAAGTACGGTATCTTCCCGAATTTTGTCGCGTGTTTTATTCCCGCAGACTGGGCAGCGGATGAACTCTGTTTTCTCCATATTGTTCACTCCGAATTGCGATCATTCTTTTTCTTATCCCGATATTTCCGTATGAGTTTATTACGGATAGGAACGCCAACACCAAGCAAAAGCACAACTGCCAAAATTGTGAAATCCATACAATCACCTCACATTTCTTTGTTCTTCATAATCCGAATGGACAAGAAGATCGAAACCGCATACATCACGACAATAGCAAAAACCGCAAAGAAAACGAGAAGTATCGGAAAAGATTCAACGACTGAAATAATTGATTTCCCGATAGCTGGCATTTTAGAGAGAAGAAGTAAAGTCACCAAAAAACCGGCCACTGGAATATACATAAATACCCGTCCTTTGATTGAACCGTACTTGTAATATCCCGGAATCTGGAACACAGTATAGAGTGCAAATAAGAATACTCCTGCAATAGCGGCAGTTACAATGTCAAATACGCCAACTGTTTCACCCAGCACTTTCAAGACAAGCGGCTGTGCAATCAAAGAAATAATCAGGGAAAGAAGCCCCATTGTAAGGACGAAAACATAGCGTCCGATCACAAGCTCACTTTTACGAACCGGTAAAATACCAAACAGCCGATCCATACTGTTTTTTTCTGTGATGGAAAAGGTATATCCCGTCGTCATGGCAATAAAGCACATAGCAAATGATACCCCTGTCAGTAAAGAACGATTGATTGCGGCAAACACAATCGGCAGAAGCAGGGTAAAGCAAATCGTCTTAAAATATGGTTTTACCAATGCAATATCTAATTTTGTGGATTTCAAAATATTACTCATAATCGTCACCTTTCTTGCTTGTAAACACTACAATTTCATCAATAGTGGCAGGCTCAACAGTCAGGTTGGAGAAATCGTTAATATCTTCGGTTTTCATCAGAGCCTCAAATCCCGTAGGGAATGTACGAATACCAGCCGCCTTATTTTTCAGATCATCGGACAGTTCCTCAATTCCACCTTTTACAATGCGGAACATATCTACAAAATCATCTTTGCTGCCAGTAAAGAACAACTCGCCATAACTGATGTAGGTAATATAATCGGCTGCACGCTCCAAATCGCCTGTGATATGGGTGGAGAACAAAACACTATGTTCGCCATCTTCAATATACTCTGAAAGAATTTTCAAAAGTTCATCTCTGGAAACCGGATCAAGTCCACTGGTCGGCTCATCAAGGATCAGCAGTTTGGCGTCGTATGAAAACGCACAGGCAAGCATTAACTTCATCTGCATACCTTTGGAAAGTTCTTTTACCTTTTTGGTTGGTGCAATGTGAAATTTCCGTAACATATCCGCAAATTTCTGGCTGTCCCAATTTGGATAAAATACCGAAATGGATTTTTCAACCTGCGACACTTTCCAATCATCACTGAAATAATTTGTATCGAAAACAACGCCCAGCTCTGATTTTACTTTTTGTTCTTCTGCGATATTATCCAGCCCCATCACTTTGACTGTGCGCCGGTGCGCTTGAGCATATTCAAAATCAGTTTGATTGTCGTTGTTTTGCCAGAACCATTCGGGCCGATCAAGCCCATAATATATCCCTTTGGCAAAGTAAAGCTGATATTGTGAAGCTGAAAAGAATCAAAAGATTTTGAAAGATTCGTTACCTCTAAATAATTAGTCATCTGTTTTTACCTCCGTTAAAATGTCCAAAAGGCGATGTAATTCCTCTGTGGATAGATTTGCCATTCTTGCAGCTTTTATTGCTTCGGTGAGATTGTTTTCTACTTTGCAAATAAGCTGCTCCTTAATCAGTTCTGAACCAGACCCCATTACGAAACATCCGCGCCCTTGCACATTTTTAACAAAGCCCTCTTGCTCTAATTCTGTGTATGCCTTTGTCACTGTTAAGACGCTGATCTTTAAGTCTTTGGCAAGTGTTCTAAGGGAGGGCAAAGTTTCTTCGGCTTGAAGCTCGCCAGATAAAATAGCCGCCTTGATCTGCTGTTTAATCTGCTCGTATATGGGGACGCCAGATACATTTGAAATAATCAGTTTCATTGCTGCATCCTCCGTGTGTTTTAACTGTTATGCTGTTGTGTATAACAGTATAACATAGAGAAAAAATAATGTCAATGAATGAATGGATGTTTGTGTTTTCAAGGTTCAAGAAAACATAGCGGAAATAAAATACCACCTTACATCATATTTCATTACATTTTCATAATCCAACCCGAAATGTACAATGATATAGGGTGATATGAGAATGAACCAAGATGAAAGAAGGTTTGACTTTCACGGCCTCGGGGCGGCTCTCAAAAGAGCCAGAGAAGAAAAGGGCTGGACACAAGCCTATGTTGCGGAATTAGTAGACCGTGACTCCCGTACCATTATGAATATTGAGACAAAGGTCAGTATCCCAGTTTCGACCTTTTTGTTAAACTCATTACCATGTTTGACGTTTCAGTTGACCAGTTTATTCATGCGGACGGAGGGGCAAGGTCAAGCTCTTGCAGAAAGCACATTGATGTGCTTCTAAACTCCATGAATGAAAAAGAGCTTGTCGTGATAGAAGCCACAGCCGAAGGCATTAAGAAAGCCAGAGAAACGGAGGTTCCAGAATAAGGGCCTCTGTTTTTTTGCGCCATTTTAGGGGCTGCCGCTAAGTGGCAAGCAATGCCTCTGTGGCCACAAGTGGCACAAAGGCGGCTTGTGGGGCTCGCCCCAAACCCGTATCTTCGGGCCAACATGGCCCGAAGTGTCAGCGTCGCTTTGCTCCTTATTTTCATAACCTTAACGCTCCTTTTCCTGCTTTCTTCCCGGCTCGGTGTAGCCCATCAGAGTGTCAATGTTCGCCTTGATCGTGACGATCTCCTGCATATCCCGTCGTGCCTTCTGGTATTCTCCATAGAGCTGTTTTTTCTTTGCTGTGAGCTTGCGGCCTTCCTCCTTCAGCACATCCATTTTAGGGAGCTTCGCCCCACCCAGCAGAGAGCGCATTTCCGCTTGTGCAGCCCGGTACAGTTCAAGGTCGGCCTCATGCTCCGCAAGGAATTTCCGGCTGTACTTCGTCGCCTTATACTGCTCAAAGACTGGGCGGGTTTTGGCATACTGAACCGTTGCGGCCTTTAGCCCGGCATTGGTTTTCATGGCCTGTTCCGTCTGCTTGACCTGTTCGGAAATAACATGGAAACGGTCTGCCGCCTCGGTGGCTTTCTTCGCCAACTGCTCATAATCGGTCAGGTTATTGTCCTGTATATAGGCAAGAGCGGCGGCCATCTGCTTAATGTTAAATACCTTCGCCCAGCGTTCATATCCCGGCCCCTTACCGGCAGCCAGCTTCGCTTGAATATCCACCGCCAGACTGATTTTCCGCTCCGAGTGCCCGGGGCGTTTTTCTTTGCCCTCAATGGCGGCCAGAACATCTTGCAAGTCGTAGCCGTCCCCCAGCGTGGAGGCACGCAGACGGGTGAAGCGTTCCTGTCCCTGCCCGGTCAGCCGGAAGCTGATACCGCCGCCCCGAACCGTCTTGACCTCATACCCGGCCCGCTTCATCAAATTGAGAAATTCGTCCAGATCAGCGGGGCGTTCCGCCAGCGCAGTATCAATAGCAAGGCGCAGTCGGTCCTGATAGGAAAGCGGTCCTTTCCGGTCTTTCTGCCACTCCCCATAGTTCCGATACTTGCTCTTGCTCCGGGGCTTCGGGTTCTCCACGATGGACAGCCCGTTTTCAAGGCACAGCCTGTCAGAGAGCCGCCGAAGGGCGAAGCTGGAGCCCCAAAAATTTCGGAATTTCCGGGTGCAGTCAAGGGTGGTGGAGTTGTAATAAATGTGACAATGGATGTGCTGCTTATCGGTGTGCGTGGTAACGATAAAAGCGTGCCGCCCCTTTGTCCAGCGCATAGCCAGCTCATAGCCGATACGGTTCGCCTCCTTCGGGGTGATCTCGCCCGGATAGAAGGATTGTCGTATCTGATAGCACAGCACATTATTTTCTTTCTTCTGTTCCCGGCCCGTCATAGCGGCATAGCTGGCCTTTGCCAAAAGGAACTCGTCCGCCACGGTGGCCGGATCACATTCATAAGCGGAGATATACTTTCCGCTTGCTGTTTTCTCCGGGTCCTTGCCATAGTCCAGACAATCCCGGATAGCCTCAGCAATCGTTTCGCCTTCGCCCGCATGGCGCTGTAACAAAGTTGTGGTAGCCAAAAATCATTCCTCCTTTCCATGAGAAAGGGGCGGCCCATTCAGACCGCCCCGACTTCGGGCCAGTATGGCCCGAGGCTGCTTAACTTGCCAGAAACCGGTACAGAGCGGATTTGCCTCCGTCCAGCGCCCAAAGAAGGGAGCCCGCCGCCGCTTGCAGTCCATACGGCGAAAGAAGGAAGGCAAGAAACAGAAATACAATCCCGCCTATGGGCGTCGGCGTGAAAAAGAGGGCGATACCCAACACCGTCAGGATCACGGATGCAATCGTCAGCAGGAATGCGCAAATATCAAACAGAAACACCAGCAGAGCAGCCAGAAGGGACAGCGCCAGCGCGAAGGGCACAACTAATATTTTCAGCAGTATCTTCATCATCAAAACCTCCTTTATTCTTTCTGTCTCTATTTTATCATGCCTGCTCGGGAACATAAATGTTGCGAAAGATTAGTGAATCCTGTCCTAAAACTTCGGGTCATGCTGGCCCGAAGCTTGATGGTTTTATCTAAAAAGTTATGATATAATGAAATCAATATTTTGGTTAGACGAGGTGATGAACATGGGGAACATCAGAGACGACTTTACTTCAGCAACAAAGGAATTACTGGCAAATCGGGTTGGTAGAAGATGTAGTAATCCTGCTTGCCGAAAGTTGACTTGTGGGGCAAATACCAATCCTGAAAAAATTACAAATATAGGGGTAGCAGCTCATATCTGTGCAGCGGCTCAAGGCGGTCCACGCTATGACGCTTCTATGACACCCGAAGAAAGAAAGTCGTTTGAAAATGGAATTTGGTTATGCCAGTCTTGTTCTAAATTGATTGATACGGATATTACTCGTTATCCTAAAGAACTGCTACAAAGTTGGAAGCAACTTGCAGAACAGACAGCAATTTTGGAAGTCGAAACTACTTCTTCCACACCTGCCTTTGAAAAAGATAAAGAGCTTGTCCAATTTTATTTGGAGTGCTTGATCGTCCAGCCTTTCAAGATGACATTTATCAAGAAGGTCGAATGGAGGATTTTGATAAAGCGATTGAAGATACGCTAATTGCCTTGAATACAGGGGTACTAAGAACTCGTGATGGCTCCATATTAAAACAGGCCGATGGAAAATCTTCTGTCCAAAACTCTTTATGGAGAGAAAAACTCTATACTATCACTGATATGCTAACAGCAATTCGCAGACGATTGAAAATAGCCAAAAAGGAAAAAGCCTATTCGACATATGGCACAGGCGAAGATGTCGCTTATTGTTTCTATGATCGTGAGCTTGCTGAATGGCTTAATTCTACACGAGAAGAAATACTAAAAATTCTATCGTCTATTTGTAAAGAGGCTGGACTTCGGGAATTACATTTTCGGAAACATAGATATAGATGGTAAAAAGAACAAGGCGCAGGTCCCAACATCGGAACCTGCCGCCCTCGTCTTACTTTGCCACCAGCTCGGAAAGCTCCCGCAGCACCTTTGACACCTCGCCCCACAGTTTTTCATAGTCCCGCTTCAATCCGTCGATTTCCTCCGGGTACACGCCATAGGTATGTGCGTGTATGGCAACCTGATTGAGATTGTTAGAACAGCGCCGTTGCAGAGAGATCAACTCTTTTACAGGTGCAAGGTCGATGTGCAGGATATATCCATTCAGAGCCATTTTCCGCACATAAGCCCCGGCGTTGGAAATGCCCGCCTCAGCATCCGTTCATGGATGGCTGCCAGCTCGTCCGGCGTTACCATAACGTGCAGATGGACATTCCGCTTGCGGTTCTCCATCAGCGTTCCAACTCCCGGCCTTTCCGGCGCTCTTTGGGCTCCTTTACCTTATCAAGCGGTTTTGCGTCCAACTCCGGGGGCGTGGGTGGGATAGACGTGTTGTTGGGTACGCCGTCGATCATGTTGCAGTTCTGCTCCGTGGAGAGCTCGGCGGTTTTCAGATAGTTGTCTTTTTCGTGCATGGCGATCCTCCTTTATCGTTCCTCGTGGTTTTTATGGCTCCGCTTCTGGCCGGGCTCCTTCGGGGGTTCCTGCCTCTGGTTCCTTCTTTGAGCCGGGCGGTAATGGATGGGCGCACCCGGTCAGGATTGCCCGGTGCTGGTTTCAGTTCATAATCCTCCATCTGCTTTTCGGTCAGCGGCTTTGCGTAGGTCAGTTCGCCCCATGCCATCAGCCTGCCGTCTGCCACAGGACGCCGCCTGTCGTCATCGTAGTTGACGATGGAAAGAGGCTGGTTATCCGGCGGCTTCGGGTAAGTTCCTATGTCCACGGGCCGCTGGGTGGAATAATAGCGGTAAACGCCCTCCGGTCCCAGCTCGGTATGCTTGACCGCCGCATGGTAAAACTGCTGATAGTCGTCCACCCGGCGGTCAAAGTCCCGCTGCGCCCACGCCTGACTGGTTCCATAGCGGCCCCAGTAGTAATCCCGATGGCCGTTTTCCCCCTCGGTAAACTGCCAGGTCACAAAGGGGCTCGGCGCTCCCGGATTATGCCCCAGCGCAAAGCCGTGTCCGGTTTCAAAGGTGGCAGCTTTCAAAATCACATATCCTTGTACTGTCTCCAAGAGATCCCTCCTTTCTGTGCCTTGGGCTAACATGACCCGAAGTGCTGGATGTTACGAAATAAGAGGGCAGACCGTGGAGAAATGTAATAAGATATTCCCACCCCGGAAACACCCTCAAAAAAGCCCGGAATGTCAAGCCTTTGGAGGCGGCAAATCGTAACCGCCGCCCGGCCTTTTCTCCCGCATTTTCCTCATGCGTTCCCGGCTTTTCCGGCGGTTCCCTTCGGCCTTGCAGGCGTCGGAACAATAGGCTTGACGCCCCTCGGGCAAAAACGCCTTTCCGCAGACCGCACAGGCCCGCAGCTCCGGGGAGATGCCTTCCGTTGTCAGCGACGCTTGAAGCTCCGGGTTAAGAGGCAGGACAGCCTCACGGAAATAACGGCAGTACGCCCCTGTCCAGCACTTGTGCAGCATATAGCAGGCACAGTCCAGAGGAAGGCACAGGCCGCTTTCCCGGTCATAGTTGGCGCACATCCCCGTGACCAGAGAACGGATTTTCTTCTTCTCGTCACGGGTCAGCTCCCGGGCGTCCATTTAAGACTTCGGGCCACGATGGCCCGAAGGGCGGGGCTCCACGATCAGCGCCCGGAACTTCTTCCGGCACTGTTTTTTCTTTCCTTTGCACTCCTTGTAGTAACGGCATCCCTTACAAGGGTTGTCATTGTCCCAGCCGGGGTGCGGTACTTCCTTCATCATTCGTTCAAAAGGGCTGCTTGTAAAATTCATTCTCATTCCTCCGTATCTTCCTCCCACGGCGGGGTATCTTCGTCCTCGGGTTCCTCTGCGATCTCCTCCAGCTCCCCGTCCTCATATTCGCAGTAATCATCCTCCAAATCCGGGGCTTCATGCTTCGGCTTGTAAATCTTGAAATAGTAACCAATTCCACCGCCGGCCAGCACCACCGCACCGATCAGGAGCAGAGAGAGAAGGGGGCTGTCCTTTTTCTCCAGCTTGGGTTCCGGTACTTCCTCCACCGGTTCGGTGGGCTTTGGCTCTGGCTCAGGGGTCACTTCTTTGGGCGGTTCCTTGCCCTGTTCAGCAAGAGGCAGAAGGTCGTCTGTGGTAACGGTATTGAGGAAATAGACGTTCTCGCTGGTTTTCTGTTTGTCGATCACCAGATAAAACACGCTCTCGTCTGCTGTGGTGATGGTGTAGAACTCCTTTCCATCCTCGTCGGTGGCGTTGTCCACCACGGTTCCCGTCCCGTCCGGGGTAAAGGGGTTCTGGGTTTCCGGCTCCGCTTCGGTTTCCACCGGGGCGGGCGTTGTCTCCGGCTGCGGCTCGCTGCTCTGTGCATAAGCCGGGACTGTAAAGATCAGGCAACACAAAAGGCTGGCAGCCATCGCCGCCAGCCTGCGGTATTTAATTTTCTTCATGGGCTGTGTCCTCCTTTTCGGGTGCCTCCGGCTTCGGGTCAGTATGGCCCGAAGCGGTAAGGCTGTTTTTGGGGTCATTCAGAAATGCCATCAGCTGGGCGGGCGTCAGTTTAAGGGAGCGCACCGCCTGCACGATCTGGCTGTTTTCTTCCTCCTGTTTCTGCTTTTCCAGCTCCCGGATTTTGGCCTGCCACTCGGCAGCCTTCTCCCGGGCTTTTTCCAGTTCCTTATCGAGCTTGTCGATTTTGTTCATGCAAGGACTCCTTTCCTCTGGCTCACAAACGCCCGAAGGCATAGAAATGTGTCTGCCAGTAGCTTGAATTGATGTTTGCGTATTGGATGGGCGAACCACAATGGAGCATCATCCCGTCGCCCACATAAATCCCCACATGGGACACAGGCCGGGGCTGTCATAGGTTCCCGTGAAAAAGATAATGTCGCCGGGCTTTGCCTCGGAGGGGGAAATGATAGCGCACTGGTTATAAATGCCCTGCGCCGTGGTACGGGGCAGGTTGTGGACGCCGCTGGCCGTGTACACCCAGCAGACAAAGCCCGAACAGTCAAAGGAGGTGGACGGGCTGGAGCCGCCCCACACATAGGGCCAGCCGATGTACTTTGTGGCTTCTTCCATGAGCGCCGCAAAAGCCGGGTCATCCAGCGCCTCGCCGGGTATCTCATAGCTGGGGCCGGTATCTTCGCCGCCGTTGTAAATCCCTTCCCACAGATAGGGTTTGTTGCCTTTGAGCTGCTGCATAACGGTGTAGATTTCCCGCTGCTGTTCGTTAAGCCTCGGCAGGATCACGGCGGGCAGCGTCTTGTTTGTGAGGGTCACATTGAGAATGTAATACTCATAGGGGACTTCCTCGGTGGTGGTTTCCCCGGTCTCCGGGTCGGTGCTGGTTTCGGTGCGGTAGCGTATCTCAACTTCCTCCGTCAAGGTCAGTTCATACTGTGCCTCGAAAATCTCCCGCAGCTCGTCCTGCACCTGTTCACGGAAATACACATGGTACTTTGCCGAGAGATAGGACGCCAGCTCATAGGGGTTATGGCCGATCTCGTCCACGGAATAGCGGTACTCGTCATAGCCGGGATGGGTGCTTTCGATGTTCGCTACCGTCTGCGCCAGCTCGTTTTCCAGCGCTGTGTAGTCCTCGTCCACCCCCAGCAGGTCCGTATCCTCCGAGCGTAGGAGGTGCCGGATAACGCATTGGCAAGGCCGCTGCCAAGCGTGGGGAAAATGGAACTTACCGCCGACACAAGAAAACAGAGCAGCAACAGCAGGAGCAGGACCAGCACCGCCACGGGATGACGGGTCACAAACTGCGCCGCCCGACGGGTCGCAGTTCCCGAAGCGGCAGCGGTTTTCTTTGCGGCCTTTGCACCTGTTTTGCAGCCGCCTTTGCCTCTTTGGAATACCGGCGTTTCAGTTTCCATTTCTGCTGCACACGGGAAAGCGGATTGCTGGTAAGCTCCGGGTGCTCGGAGGCCATCTTCTGAAAATCCACATTGGCCCGGGCTTTTATGTCCTTCCGTTCCCACTTTGCCACCTTCCGGGCCGGGTGTTCCTGCCAGCGGCGTTTGGCATAGCGGGTCAGTTTCCGGGTTCCGGCCTCTGCGGCCAGCTCGGATTTATGGGCTCCTTCCACACCCACATTTTCATGCTCGACCTCGTGTATCTTGTTGTGGACATAGAACCATGCTTCTGTACGGACTCCCCGGACTGCCTTTTTTGCAAGCCCCGGCGGCTTCTTCGCTGCCCGTTTTGCCTCGGTCTTGTCCAGTTTCTCCCGGGCCTTTCCCAGCTTTCCACCGGCGTGTTCCGCTTTTGCCTGTGCTTTCTGGTACTTGTCCTTTTTGCTCCCGGCCTTCTCGGCGGAGCCCTCCGGCTCCTGTGCCTTGCCGGTATCCTGCGGCCCGCCCGCTTCATCTTCCTTCCTCATGCGGTCAGAGGGACGGCTTTTCCGGCTGTCCTCTTGAAACTTGCCGCTTTTGGACTTCGGGCCATCGTGGCCCGAAGGACTGTCCTGCCCGGTATCCTCGTCCTCAAACCGCAGGCGTCGGATGGTGCGGGGGAAGGCCCTTCCCGTTCAGCCGGTCCGGGGCGATTGCCCCCGATATCCTCCGTCGGCCCCGGCCTTTGAAAATTCTGTTTGTCCGGTTTCTTTCCGATGATGTATCCCTCCTTTCCAAACCTCGGGCCATCATGGCCCGAAGTGTGTTATGCCCGGTTCATTTCCTGTTTTTTGTCCTCCGGGCGGGTGGTCATAATGGCGTACAGCTCGGTATTCTGCGGGAAGCGGTCAACAAACGGGATGGTGGTGTTTCCGAAGAACAGCAGCCCTTCGCCGGAATTGGTATGGGTCACATAGGAAAGCTGGTGGGGCTGATCCCAAGCTGTTTGGCTAAAATCTGCCGGTCCCCCTGTGCCTGCGAGAGCAGCACAAGGAAGTCCGAGTTTTCAAAGATGTTCTCAATCTCCGGGCTGGCAAGGAAATCCTTCACGTTCTGCGTTAAGGCGCTGGGTACGCAGCCCTTCTTACGGAGCATTTTCCAGATCGCCACACAATAGCTTGCCGTCAGCCGGTCACGCAGCAGCACATGGAACTCGTCGAAGTAGCACCATGTAGCGATACCGCGCAGGAAATTCATGGACACCTGCGAGTTTACCAAGTCCTGCATAATGAGCATGGCAATCGTCCGAAGCCCGGCCCCCAGCTTTTTCAGATCAAGGCACACAAGGCGGCGGTTCAGGTCCACATTGGTTTCATGGTTGAACACGTTGAGAGAGCCCGACACATAGATTTCAAGGGCAGTTGCCAGCCGTACCGCCTCGCCCTCCGGCTGGGAACAGAGCAGGTCATACAGGGTTTGGAGGGTCGGCATTTTGCTTGTTTCCGGGTCCTGCAAGTGTTCCCGGTACATCTGGCGTACACAGCGGTCAATGACGGTCCGCTCCACCGGCTGCAAGCCATCCTTGCCGCCGACGATCAGCTCCATCAGCGACAGGATAAAGTCGGCTTTCAGCGCCATCGGGTTTTCCTCGTCGAAGCTCAAATCAATGTCCATCGGGTTAATGTGGTGCGGGCTGTCCGGGGCGATCTCGATGACCTGTCCGCCCAGCCGCTTGATAAGGGGCGAGTATTCGCCCATCGGGTCCACCACGATAATCCGGTCACGGGTGGCAAGGAACACATTCACAAGCTCCCGCTTTGCGGCAAAGGATTTGCCGGAACCCGGCACACCGAGGAACAGGCCGTTGGGGTTTTTGAGCTTCTTCCGGTTTGCCATGATGACGTTATGGGAAAGAGCGTTGAGCCGTAATAGACGGCCTCGTCGTCCATGCGGAGCTCCTGCGTCATAAAGGGAACGAAAATAGCCGTGGAGCTGGTGGTCATGCCGCGCTTGATCTCAATGCCGTTATGGCCCAGCGGAAGGCTGGAAAGAAAACCATCCTCCTGCTGGAAGTCCAGCCGCTTCAAGGTGCAGTTGTATTTCTGGACGATACCCGACACCGTGAACAGATCATTGTCCAGCTCCCGGCGGGTCGGGGCCATGTTTACCACAAGGAAGGTCAGAAGGAACATTCGCTCATTCCGGCTCTGTAAATCTTCCAAGAGGGTCTTTGCGTCGTTGCTGTACGTTACAAGGTCGGGTGGAAGTATGTCCATGTCGTACCCTGACCGGGCTGCCTTCTTTTGTTCCTCCACCTTCATCTTGTCAATGTCGGAGACTTTGGCCTTGATGGATTTTACGGCGGCGGCTGATCGACGGTCTGGATATGGAGGGTGATGGTCATTTCCGCATCCATTTCCAAAAGCTCCGCCAGCAGCTTGTCCGAGAGCTCCGAGGCCAAAATCTGCAAGTAGGAGGCAGCGCCCCAGGTCGTCCCCACCCGGAACAGTCGGCTGAAACGGAAATCGAAACTGTCCGGGGCGATAAAGTCTTTGGTGGAAAGCCCGGTTTTGGGGATCATATCCCATGAAAACCGGAAGGGGGAGCCGCTGCCGGGGTGGAGCTGCCCGTGAAGAAGCTCCAGCCGTTCCAGCCCCGAAAGGGATCGGCACTTGACGCCCAGCTTTTTGAAGTTCCCGCAAATGTCCGCCTCTACACGTTCCAGCCTTGCCCTGGCGGTGGAAAGGTCGTCCACATTCACGCCGAAGGTCAGGAGCTTTGTGCGGACAATGCCGTTGTTGCTTTTGGCGATCTGGTTTTCCAGCATTTCCACATACTCACACCGAACGCTGTTGTAATCATCGTCCTGCATGGGGATGTTCACGCTGGGATCGGGAAACACAGCTTACGAGGTTTACTTTGCGCTTTATCAGCAGCTTATAGGTCAAGGCGGCAAGCAGCAATACAAAGAGCTCTTTAAACCAGAGTTCTTTGATATGGTTATTGTGGACGAGT
>ENA-OQHY01000422-OQHY01000422.1-human-gut-metagenome-genome-assembly--contig:-NODE-422-length-24183-cov-9.979506_pt1 | contig 24183 bp, 26 predicted proteins | sample MGYA00242570_ERZ504733 | MGnify/ENA primary metagenome ERZ504733 (study PRJEB26092, sample SAMD00036219) | human gut metagenome | host: Homo sapiens | study: EMG produced TPA metagenomics assembly of... | reverse complement strand
GTGCGGTATCCCGTATGATCAAAGCACAAGATCCGGATGCTGTGACCGTATTTGTCGGACCATGTGTAGCAAAGAAATCTGAGGTTGTCGATCAGAAGATTGAGGCAATGCACATCGGTACCGGAACGATTGCTTCGATCCTTTTTCCCGCATCCAGTTTTCCCACGCGCTGCATGGCTTCCTCCGCCAGAAAACGGGCATATCTCCTCCGGTTTGCATACTTAAACCGGTACATGGATTTCTGCACAGCCCCACGATATACAAAAAGCGATCGTCCTTCTGCAACAAAAGAACGATGCTTTCTGCAATTCTGACAATATTCTGTTTCGGTATCCGCAAGCGGGCTTCCGCAATGATAACAGTACGGCTGCACAACGGGATACAATTTTTTCCGGCACGCTGCGTGAACATTTCGCTGTCTGCGGATATCTGCCGTTTCCAGCAGACGGTCGCATACAAAACAGCGTGGTGGAAATATACATTCCAGAAAATTATCCAAGACGGATACGGTTTCGAACTTCAATCTGTGCTGCCGCTTTTTCAAATTCAGCCTCTGTCATATCTTTTGTAGTAAATCCAATCTCTCCTGCAATTCCGGCATCTGCATATTCTACACTGCCAAATGCATTTTCGATTGTTTCCTTACCGGAAGAAGTGCGTACAAAGAAACTGTTTACACTGTCTTTGTAATCTACCAGTGTCAGTTTTTCCGGTGACCAGTCAATGTAAATATTGGTATTTTTGTGCTTTGTCATATCCACGATATCTGCTACTACTGCACTTGCTGTCGGAAGCTTACCTGCTCCGCTGCCGTAGAACATTGCATCGCCCAGTACATTTCCATGTACGAAGATTCCATTGAACACACCGTTTACTCCGCAAAGAGGATGCTCTGCGCTGAGCATGAAAGGAGCAACCATACAACTGTAACTGTTTCCGACTTTACGGCTGGATGCAAGAAGCTTAATGGAACGATTCAAAACCTTTGCATACTTAAAATCATCTGCTGTGATCTTTGTGATTCCCTCGCAGTGAATATCCTCAAAATCTACCTGCCGGCCACACACCAGAGAAGTTAAAATGGCAATCTTGCGGCACGGATCATGTCCTTCGATATCCGCAGTAGGATCTTTCTCTGCATATCCCTTTTCCTGTGCGTCTTTCAGTACCTCATCGAAATCTGCACCTTCCTCTGCCATTTTTGTCAGCATGTAGTTTGTGGTTCCGTTTAAGATACCTGTAATCTCTTCGATCTCATCGGCAGTCAGACATTTATTCAATGGACGGATAATCGGAATTCCACCGCCTACACTTGCCTCAAACTGAAAGTTTACGTTGTGATCCCGTGCGATTTTAATCAGTTCCGCTCCCTTGGCTGCAACCAGGTTTTTATTGGAAGTGGCAACCTGTTTTCCAGCCTCAAGCATTGCCTTTACAAACGTATATGCCGGCTCCACGCCTCCCATGGTCTCTACTACGATGCCGATCTCCGGATCGTTTACGATCGTCTGATAATCATGTACAATGGCATCTTCCATAGGGTCTCCCGGGAATTCCCGCAGATCAAGAATATATTTGACATCAACCGGTTCTCCCGCACGCTTTGTGATCTTTTCCTTGTTAATTCTTAATACATCTACGACACCGGAACCAATGGTGCCGTAGCCCATAACTGCAATCTTCATTTTTCTTACTCCCTGGCTAATATTTTTGCATAATGAATCCCCTGCACAGATTCAATACTGTTTCTCATATCCTCCACATTGCCCGTCGCAGGGAACACATCAATACTGAGCGACAATGAAGCAATTCCATTAACCGGAACGCTTTGATGAATCGTCAGAATGTTTGCATGAAATTCCGCAATCGTTTTTAATACCATGGACAACAGCCCCGGTTCATCATCCAGCTGGATCACCATATTGACCGTTTTTCCTTTTGCATTTTCATGATATGGAAATATATCGTCCTTATATTTGTAGAAAGAGCTTCTGCTGATCTGTACCATCTCTGTGGCTTCCTGCACAGACTCCACTTTACCGGAATCCAGCAGCCGCTTCGCTTCCACGACTCTGAGCAATACCTCAGGCACGGCTTTTGCCCGCAATACGAAGAAAGATGCCTTCTCGCCCATCCTGATTTCCTCCCTTATGTATTGTCTGTCTACGACCGACACTTGTGCTCACTTGAAAGATTCTACCATAAGAACATCAATCTTGCAAGAGGTATCGGGGATCTGTCCCCGATTTTTACGCTCTCGGCTTTCCGCAGTTGGAGCAGAAATTTCCGCTGTTAACCTGTCCACAGCTACAGGTCCACTCGGTTTTCGGTGCCGGTTTTCCACAGTTGGAACAGAATTTTCCCTGATTCTGCTGTCCACATGCACAGGTCCAGCCTGCCGGTGCCTGCGGTGCCTCCTGCCCAGCAGGAGGTATCGCAGGCACCGCCCCCTGCGTCATTCCAGCTGGTGCACCTCCATTCATCATCTGCATCTGCTGCAGATTCACATTTGATGCCGCTCCCATCATACCACCGGATATATTGGAAGCCATTCCCATTCCCATAAAACCGGCCATGGAACCATTGGAATTACTTCCCGCTGCCTCAAGCCCTCTGGCTACCGCTCCCTGCACGTATCCTTCCCGGACCGTCGGATCGGAAAGCATGGCTCCTTCATTTCTCATATTCAGCAGTTTCTGCGATTCCTCGCTGTAAGAAACCGTCATACCTACCGCCTGGATTTCCATACCACGGGTCTGATTCCATTCCTCATCCAGAACCGATGACATATACTTTCCAAGTTCTCTTGCCTTGCTCGAAACAAAAGAAATACGGAAACCATCTGCCGACATCTGATTTACGGATGACTGCAAAGCCTCTAAAAACTCAGACAGATACTGCTCATTGATTTCGTCAATCTCTACATGATCCCTATTTTTCGGAACCGCTTCCGCATAAAATTTGAGCGGATCTACAATTTTAATCGAATATGTGCCATGTGCACGCAAAAACAGTTCGGCGTTATAGAAAGAATCAAAATAATTGATTGGCTGTCTTGTTCCGAACTTAATGCCTTTGATTTCCTGCAGATTGACAAAAAATACCCGCTGTTTCTGCGGCGTCTGTCCGCCGAAACGGAAACGGTCAAACGATTCCTTGATGGAATCTCCCAGTTGTCCGTTGAGCAGTGACGGCATGGAAGAATGATCCACTTTGTAATATCCCGGCTCTGCTGTGTAATCTACAATCTTGCCTCCGTCCACCAGCATCATAAACTGATTGTCATATACATGAATCATGGAACCATTCGACACGACATTGTCCGTTCCCTTTTTATTTTCCCCACGGCGGATCAGTGTTCCTTTGGTAAAAACGGTCTGATCCCCCATATTATCTGCTTCAATGACTTCCAGCCACTGATCTGCAAATGCACCTCCAACTGCCTGCGTTACTGCCTTAATAATTCCCATTACGCTCCTCCTTATTCCTGTTTTTATTTACACGTCATCATTGTCCATATTTTTCGGACATCCCAGGCTCTGCCATTTCAGATATCCATTGATAAACGGATCAATGTTTCCGTCCATCACTGCGTCCACATTTCCGCTTTCCACACCGGTTCTGTGATCTTTAACCATGGTATACGGCTGCATAACATAAGAACGGATCTGGTTTCCCCAGCCGATATCTGTCACTTCGCCCCGGATTCCAGCTGCTTTGGCTGCATTTTCTTCCTGTTTGAGAAGATACAGTTTCGCTTTGAGCATCTGCATCGCTTTATCCTTGTTCATATGCTGCGAACGCTCATTCTGGCACTGCACCACAATTCCGGTCGGAAAATGCGTGATACGGATAGCAGAAGACGTCTTGTTGATATGCTGTCCTCCGGCACCGCTGGAGCGGAACGTATCAATACGGATATCTTCCTCCCGGATCTCCACATCGACATCTTCTTCTATATCCGGCATCACATCGCAGGATACAAAAGAAGTCTGTCTTTTTCCTGCCGCGTTAAACGGAGAAATACGAACCAGCCGGTGCACACCTTTTTCCGATTTCAGATATCCATACGCATTCTCCCCATTCACCTGAAATGTAATGGATTTGATTCCGGCCTCTTCTCCATCCAGAGAATCCAGCACCTCCACGGAAAATCCCTTTTTATCTGCCCATCGGGTATACATACGATAGAGCATGGCTGCCCAGTCACAGGATTCCGTGCCACCCGCTCCCGCATGCAGGGAAACAATGGCGTTGTTCCTGTCATATTCTCCCGACAGAAGCGTTTTCATACGGATATCCTCATAGGTCTGAACAAATTCTTTCATCATCTGATCGATCTCCGGGATCAGTTCCGGATCATTTTCCTCATATCCCATCTCGATCATGGTTTCAATATCATCATATTGCGTCGACAATGCCGCATAAGTTGCCACATCGTCCTTTAAACTTTTGACTTCCTTCATCTTGTTCTGGGAAACTTCCGGATCGTTCCAGAAATCCGGTGCCTCCATCTCCCGTTCCAATTCCTGAATCCGCTGTTCTTTGCCAGCTAAGTCAAAGTGAATCCCTCACTTCCTGCAGTGGAGCCTTGTAGCTTTGCAGCTGGCTCTTAAAATTATCCAATTCTACCACAGAATCACCTCTTTCTATTTCTTATTTCAGACTTATGATAATATAAAATAATATGAATAGCAAGCAATGCAAGAAATGCTCCTGCCGAATCAATCAGCACATCCGTCACTCTTCCGGCTCTTCCCGGCACAAACAGCTGATGAAATTCATCGGTTGCTGCATAGGCTGCCGTTATGCCAAGTGCCATACATCCACGGTTCTTTTTCCGGTCAAATGCCGTCAATGCCTGAAATATCAGAAGTGCAAGAACTGCATATTCGCTCATATGTGCAGCTTTGCGCACAGGATATTCAATTTTCTGTGCCATCTGTTCCAGTTCCGGCCCGGAATGTTTCCATCCAAACACCTGATTCCACATCTTAACAATCCGGTAACTCACATGCCCGCTGATTTCCGAAGACTCCGTATCCGGCTGCGCGGAAAACGAAAAAATAACCACAGCCCATACAACAATCAACGCAACACTGACAATTCTCCATACACGTTTTCTTTTCATTGTTACCCTTTAATTTATTTTTTCTTTCACAACAGAAATTGCTTTCTGTAACTGATTATCGTACTTCATGTCATAACTTTCATCTTCCGGACCGCTGTATTTGTATTCCAGTTTGATATCCGGCTGAATGCCTTTCCCGTGAATGTAATGTCCCTTTGGCGTATAATATTTCGCGGTTGTAATTTTAATGGCATCCCCGTTTTCCAGAGGAAATACCGTCTGGACAATTCCCTTGCCAAACGTTTTTGTTCCAATCAATGTTCCATAATCATAATCCTTGATTGCTCCGGCAAAGATTTCTGATGCACTGGCACTGTCTCCATTAACTAAAACTGCCATCGGATAATGAATGCAGGACGCATCGGATGTATATGTCTCTTTTTTCCCATATTTATCCTCCGTGTAAACAACCGTTCCCTCCGGAAGAATCTGATCCAGAATATCCACGACAGAAGTCACCAGTCCGCCCGGATTGCTCCGCACATCGACAATCAGCCCTTTCATATCTTCCTTTTCAAGTGCTGCAAGTGCCTTTTTAAACTGTTTTGCGGTATTACTCTGGAATTCGCTGATCTGTATGTAGCCGATCCCATCGGAAAGCATTTTGGAATCCACACTCGGAATATCCACGTTTTTACGTTCCACATCAAGTTCAAGATTTTCCCCAGTCTGCGAACGATAAACTTTCAAATGGACTTTTGTCCCCTCTTTTCCCCGTATCTTTTTTACAAGGTTGGAAAGTTCCATACTGGTCGCTTCATACTTATCCACGGATAGAATTTCATCTCCGTTTTTCAGCCCCGCTTCCTCTGCCGGTGTTCCCTCGTACACTTTAACCACTGTCACTTCCATGGTCTTTGCATTCTGTGAAAGCGCCGCACCGATTCCATAATAATTTCCATTGGTTGATGTCTGCAGATCTTTATATTCATCTACCGTGTAGTATACGGAATAAGGATCTCCAAGCCCGCTCAGCGTTCCTTTATAAATGGCATTGCGGATATCTTTTTCTTTGTAAGAATCGTTGTAATACAAATCGATATATGACAACAGCTCATCCACTTTCTTTATTGCCGCCTGGTCGAGAACATTGTCTTTGGCTGTCTGTTTTACTCCCTGTGGTCCAAATATAACATAATTGTTTGTAAGATTCGCATACGCACGAATTCCGACTCCGGCACCGATTCCCGTAATCAGCAGTCCCAGCACCAGCCCGATAATCACTCCGTTTTTAAAGCCCGATGGTCTTCTTTTTTCCGGTTTCCCGGTTTTGATCATTTCTTCCCGTTCTTCCTGCATTCCTGCCTCCATAATTTTCCCTATAAATCAAGAAGCCACACCTTGCAGCATGGCTTCTTGTCATTTTATGACAACAATAACAATATTATACTTTCAAATGTTTGCGGATCGTCATCTGACTGCCGATAAATCCGATACCGGCTCCAAGGATAACTCCCACCGGAATCAGTGTCCGGAAAACAACCTTCACCGGTTCAAACACGATCATCGAACCGATAAAATTGAATTTCGCTGCAATATAGACAATGATCTTCTGATACATAAAATACAGCACACCAAGCGGAATCGCTGCTCCGATCAGTCCGATCACAATTCCTTCCACAATAAACGGCGCACGCACAAGAAAATCCGTTGCTCCGATCAGCTTCATAATGGCAATTTCTTCCTTACGGACCGAGATACCGACCGTTACGGTATTGCTGATCAAAAAGACAGCCACACACAGCAGAATCAGAATAATTCCTCCGGAAACATATCCCAGCAGTTTATTAAAATCCGTCAGTGTATTTGCCACCTTGGCAGACTCTTTTACCTCGCGCACCCCGGTAAGTCCCTTGATATAGGTTACAAGGGAATCCTGCATCGAAACATCGTTCAGATACACCTGATAATGTGCAGAATTCGCAAGCGGATTATCTGTAAATCCATCCGCAAGTTCTTCTTTTCCCTGAAAATATACTTTTTTATATTCTTTCCACGCCTCGTCGGCAGACACATACTCGTTTTTGCTGACCTCGGCACGCTTATTAATCTTTTCTCCGATGTCACGGATTTGTGCATCTGTCGCATCATTTTCAAAAAATACGGTAACTGACACACCCTCTTCAATAGAATGTACCGTCGCACTGAAATTCGTTACAATAATATAAAACAGACCGAACATAAAAATGCAGCCGCCATGGTTGCCACGGAAGCAAGCGAAAACATTTTATTTCGAAATATATTTTTTAAGCCCTGTCTGATCGAATAAAAAAAGGTATTAATTCTCATCGTCGTAGCCACCTTCCTTACTGTCACTGACAATCGTACCCTTTTTCACTGTGATCACACGTTTTTTCATAACTTTCACAATTTCCAGATTATGGGTTACAACAATCACTGTAGTTCCTTTGCTGTTGATTTCCTCCAGCAGTTTCATAATCTCCCACGCATTATTGTTATCCAGATTTCCGGTCGGCTCATCTGCAAGCAAAATGCTCGGCTCATTGATCAGAGCACGGGCAATCGCCACTCTCTGCTGCTCACCTCCGGATAGCTGTTTCGGAAAAGAACGGTATTTTGCGGCAAGTCCCACCATAGAAAGCATAAGCGGTACTTTTTTCTTAATATGGCTGTTCGGCTCACCAACCACCTTCTGTGCAAACGCTACATTGTCATAGACATTGCGGTCTTTCAACAGACGGAAATCCTGAAATACCACTCCGATGTTTCTCCGGAATTTCGGGATCTGCTTTCTGCGGATCTTCCCAAGCTTTTTCCCTGCAATGGTAATGCTTCCTTCCGTTGGCTCAAGTTCTTTTAACAACAGTTTAATCAGGGTTGACTTTCCCGAACCGCTGTCTCCTACAACAAATACAAATTCACCATCTTCTATTTCCAGACTCACGTCATTTAAGGCAGGAACTCCTGCCGCATATGTCTTGCTGACATGTTCCAGTGTAATCATAATCTCTCCTTCAATCTCTAATAGTCCAGTGTTTCCATATACTTCATATACTTGACTACCATGAGTGCGATCTTAAACGTGATTGCATCTTCAAAAACCCGCAGATCCAGACCTGTGCTTTTTTGCAGCTTGTCCAGACGATATACCAGCGTATTTCGATGAATGTACAGTTGTCTTGACGTCTCTGACACATTCAGACTGTTTTCAAAGAATTTGTTGATCGTCGTCAGAATTTCCTCATCAAAATCATCTGGTGATTTTCCACCAAAGATTTCTTTGATAAACATTTTGCACAATGGAATTGGAAGCTGATAAATCAGTCGGCCAATTCCCAGCTGAGAATACGCAATCACATCCTGTCCCTCAAAGAAGATCTTTCCGACATCCAGTGCCATGCGCGCCTCTTTATAAGATCTCGAAACCTCTTTCAATTCGTTCACAATGGTACCATATGCGATATGAATATTGCAATTGGTATCAGATTTAAACAGCCTGATGATTACATCTGCTGTCTTATTCAAATCCTCATAGGTTTCATTTTCTGCAAGTTCTTTGACTACAATAATGTTTTTTTCATCTACCGCTGTGACGAAATCCTTTGATTTTCCACCAAAAAGTCCCCGGATCTTCTCCAGCTCATTTCCATCTTTCTCACGGTTTGTCTCCACCAAGAATACCACACGGCGTACTTCTGTTTCAATATGAAGTTTCTTGGCACGATTGTATATATCTACCAAAAGCAGATTGTCCAAAATCAGGTTCTTGATAAAATTATCTTTATCAAAACGTTCCTTATAGGCAACCAAAAGATTCTGAATCTGGAAAGCAGCAATCTTTCCAATCATATACACATCCTCGCTGTCTCCATATGCCAGCAGAATATACTCCAGTTGATGATCATCGAACACTTTAAAGAACTGGCAGCCATTTACCACCTGACTGTCCGCCGGCGATTCCACGAAGGTCTGTGCCGGAGCTACAAACTGTTCTGCATCCGGAAATGTCGCGACCAGAATTTTTCCCTCTACATCAATCACACATAAATCTGTACGTGTAATTGCTTTCAGTCCGTCAATTGTATTTTGAAGTATTTGATTGGATATCATAGTCAGCTCTCCTTATCCCCATATTTCATCCAGAAATCTATCGTTCCCCCACCTGTTTTCTGAACAATTACTTTTATTTTAATACATTCTTCCAAAAAAAGAAAGAGGAAATGTATATTTTTTATGCATTTCCTCTCTTACCACTTTTTCCGGTTAGTAATATTTCACTATAAAATTTTAACAATATCGTTTTAAAAATCATCCGAATATTCCAGAAATCCCTCGCCCAAAACCTCCCGGACATCCGATACGATTACAAACGCAGAGGAATCCACATCATTTACAATCTCTTTCACACGCACGATCTCTTTCCTTGATACAACGCAATACAGAACGCACTTTTTCTCCTCTGTGTACATCCCCTGTGCGTGCAGTCCCGTAACCCCGCGGTCAAGCTCATCCATCAGCCGTTCTGCCACTTCCTCATACCGGTTTGTGATAATAAAAGCTGCTTTGGAAGTCTTAAAGCCCTCCAGAAAGGCATCGGATATTTTTGTCGACACAAAAATAGAAACAACTGCATAAAGTGTAGGTCTTAAACCAAATACATATAATCCGAGAATCACAATGGCTGCATCCAGTACCTGCATCACCTGAACCACCGTATAGTGCCGCATGTGTGACTGGATGATCGCCGCAACCATATCGGTTCCGCCGGTCGTTGCTCCCGCCTTAAGAACCAGTGCCATGCCAATGCCGGTAAATGCCCCGCCAAACAGGGCTGCAAGCATATAATCATCCCCTGACATATCTATCACCGGTATCAGATAAAGCCACACCGAAAGCAAAATGGTTGCAAAGCCCGTTTTCCCGATATAATTTTTTCCAAACCGAATATAGGAATACAGAAATATCGGAATATTCAGCACAATATTCGTCAGCCACAGAGGAATTCCTCCCGGCAGAAGCGCTTCCGTAAGATTTCGTATAATAATGGTAAGACCAGTAAACCCTCCGGTGATCAGCCCCACCCTGTCAAAAATCCACTGAATGGCAATGGCCATAAGTGCAGTGCCCAGCAAAATCAGGAAATAATTTTCCAGTTCTTTCCAGACATTTGCCCTCATGATATGCTTTCCTGCTTTCCATGATAATGAATCAGCTGCCGCTCCAGTTTATGCGTGCGGATCAGATTCCGTATATTTCCAAGCAGTCCCTGTCTGCGCTTTGTAAAATCCCAGGAACCGATTCCATACCACAGTCCGGCAGACAGTTTCTCACAATTCTCCATCAGGAAATGTTCCTGATCCGGACTTGGCAGAACACTTAAGATCATATCAGGAGTCAGTGCATTGATCTCATTGACCATGGCATCCGTCCCCCCCTGACAGTTTTCAAACGCTTCTGCTCCCAGGATCTCGCATTTTCCAAAATGCTCTGATAAAAAAGCACAGGTCTTTTCCACATGTTCCGTGGTATCTCCGATCACAAACACCGTCTGATGATTGCGTTCCACCCGCTTCATCAGTTCAAAAAAGAAATCATGATGTTCGATCTCATGACGGTGCTGGTAAGATCCTGCACCAACAGCTTCTAAAATTCCGTTTTCCGCAATCACGGTATGTTCCGCAAACCCTATGGCTTTGCGGACAAGTTCATCCGTTTCTGCCAGCATAAGCGTATCCATGTTTACTTCTTCTATTGTATGGAATCCATGATCAGACATATCCTTTTCTACATTCATGATCATTTCCCGAACGGTATAATTGTCCAATTCAATTCCAGCAAAATCAATCGTTTTAATCATAACTTCCCTAGTATATCAAAAATACCTCCCGTTTGCAATCATTCAAATACATACTTTTTATGCGTTGTTAACAAAACAATCGTTTGTTTTTATCCCTGTCATCCACAAACAACTTATCCCAAATTATGTGGATAATGTTCATAACTTCGTGTATAACTCGATTTTTCGGCATTTTTTGATTCCGGATAGTGGATAATTTTTTCATTTTATCCACATCTGTGGTTTCCATCCCCCATCTTAGTTTTGATTTTTTTGTGCACTTTGTATATTCGCGTTTTCCCCTGTAACGGTTATCTGCATTGCCTGCGCAATTTTTGTGCAGGAATCTTTCTGATATCCCACATGGCATCCGCATACCGTATACTCATAAGAAGTTCCCGGCATTACCCCGGTATCCGTGTATCCGGTTTCCTCTGTTTCTTCGAGACAGACATATGTTTTCGTCCCCGCGATTCTGCGGTAAATACGATAATAATCAGCCCCCTGCACCGTATTCCATGCCAGTGTCACCGACTCATCCGCATTTACAACCGGTGTCTGCAGAACCGGTGCCTGATCTAAAATCAGGTCAAAATATTCTGCAATGCCCGTGGCATCCGCCACGCCAAGACGTTTCAGCCGGTCGTTACCATTCAGAAATGTTGTACTGTCATCGTTGTTGCTGACATAAGCATGCTCCACAATCAGTCCCGGAAAGCCGGCATACTTGCTCCGCTTGATCACGGCGTAGTAATCTGCCTTTGATTTATCCGGATAGCGGGACCCCACAGCCGAATTCCGGTAAAGAATTCCATTATTTTTCAGTCCAAGTGCCACCAGCTGTTTCTGAATACTTGCTGCCGCCATTTTTCCTTCACTCCCCACCTCTTCTTTATACCCGCTGTTCGGATAATAAACACAGGCTCCATGGTCGTTTTTTTTCAGGGAAGCATTGTTGTGTATCGCAACAAACAGATCTGCTTTCCTGCTTTTTGCAAAATTCACACGGTTTCCAAGTGTCACAAAACGGTCGGAAGAACGCGTCATATATACCTTCACTCCTGCATACTTTTCCAGTTCGGTTTTACAGGCCTTTGCAATGGCAAGATTTAACTGTTTCTCCTTGTATGTTTTTCCGTCCCACTTATATCTGGCACCCTGATCATGCCTCCATGTCCCGGATCAAGAACTACAACCACCGGATCTGCGTCCGGCGCCTGATTTGCAGCCGCATACACGTTTCCCGGCGGGAAAAGACCAATTCCCAGTATTGCCAATGCCAAAAACACACCTGCCATTTTTTTCATTTGTACTTTCTTTTTCATTTGTTTCCTACTTTACTTTAATTGCTGTGGTGTTTGAAAATGCTCCGTAATAGTTCTTTTTGTTTACCGTTTTGTATGCGCGGACCTTATAGCGATAGGTTGCCCCTTTTTTCAGTTTTGTATTCCGATACGAAGTTCCTTTGACCGCTGCAATCTTTGTATACTTTCCGGTCTTTGTGTTCAGCCGGTATACCTGATAGCCGGTTGCCCCGGAAACCTTACTCCACTGCACGGTAACTGCTGCATCTTTTGTACTGAGTTTTATCGTTTTTACTTTTGCAGGCTTTTCTGTTTTTTTGATTTTCACCTGCTTTTCTGTGGAATACGCACCTTTATAATTTTTATCCTTATACGTTTTGTATGCACATACTTTATATTTATAAGTCTTTCCTGCTGCAAGCTTCTGATCGGTGTAGAAAAGCGTCTGGGCACTTTTTACTGTCGCAACCTGTTTGTATTTACCGTCTGCTGTATCCAGCCGGTAAATCATATATCCGGTGATCCCATCCACAGTCTGCCATGTCAGTTTCACGGAAGAAGTCCCAGTTGCAGAAACATTCGTCAGATCCACCTGACCCGGAAGTGTCACATCACTGTAAACATCCGAAAACCGGCCCGGAAGTACATGATCATTATTTTTTTCATAAGCACGGATTTTAAACTTATATTCGTTCGCCCCCGTCAGGCCGCTTATCGTATAAGAAGTGCTTCCATCTCCCACGTCAGCTGCCATTTCATACTGACTACTTGCTGCACTGTACTGATAAATCTGATACCCCACAGCCCCCTGTGTTTCTTCCCAGGACAACCCAAGCGAAGTCTCTGTCCGCGTCTGTGTTGCGATTCCAGCAACCTTTTCCAGCGAGGTAATCACTGAAACCGGAGAGGAAAATGTTCCGTAATAAGCATTCCCCCCTATCGTCCAGTAACATCTCACTTTATACTGATAGACTTTCCCTCCTTCTGCCGTTGTGTCCGTATAACTACAGTCGGTTGTCGACTTTAGAAGCGTATATTTTCCCTGATCCGAGTCGCTGCGCCATACCTGATAACCGTCCACATCATTCGCCGAAACACTGTCCCAGCTGAGATTCACAATTCCCGAAGTCCCATTCGATGCTTTCAGTCCGGTTATCTGTTCACTGGTATCCTTATACCAGAAATTCACATCAAGGACCCCTGTATAACCATCCACTTCCCCTTTTGACGAATACTGCCAGAATTCGTAATCATATGCGGCATCCGCATATGGCGTTCCTAATTTTGTATTGCTTGTCGTGGTATTGTTGTACCGTGCCACCCACAGGGAACAGTCATACAAAGCATCCGTATTGATATAGTTTTTGATCCACGCATAAGATGCATATACGCCTGCCCGGTATCCGGCTGCCGTAATGGTATCCGCAAATGCCTGACATACCGCTGTCTCTTTTGTTTTGGAAAGTTTTCCCGCAGTCAGACGCTTGTTTGCCCCTGCCTCCCGGTCCATGATGATCGGCATCGACACATTCCAGCCGTACTGGTCAATCATATCGAGCACATACTGGGCTTCCTCCCGTGCCTCTGTCTCATTCAGAGCCTGGGAAAAGAAATACAGTCCGACATTGATATCATTGGAAACTGCTCCCTGAATATGACTGTCTGCACAATTATCTCTGTAAATACTTCCATCTTTCGTATCTCTGGACGCCACACGCACGAAAGCAAAATCAATTCCGGCTCCGTGAATACTTTCCCAGTCCAATCCGGTCTGTGTCCACTTTGTTTTGTCTTTGGAATACTTTTTCTTCAGTGCTGCATCCGCCTGCCAGTATGATACATCAATTCCGTTGACCAGTTCATCATCCGCATAGTCCGCTTTGTGATAATAGGTTGCGCTGGTATAATCACCGGCCGTCGTAAAAGACGCATTCAAAAAAGCACTCGAATACGACGATGCTTTTTTCAAGGATGTCCGATTCCCGAAAACAGGTGCATTCTTTTCTATCAGTGTATCCAGATCCGGCTTTGACTCATACACGGTCTCATCCTCTATGCTCTGTCCCATGACGCCATCCATCTGCGCTTCGGGCACCTGAGCCTTTAACTGCTGTGGCGCCACAATACAAACCGCCGTCACCGCCAGTCCTGCCATAACTATCTTCGCCTTGGTAAATGCCAATTTCTGTTCCTCCCTCTGTTACCGTTCAATAAACTACTCATTTTACATAGTAACTTTATATGATTGTGCTTGTCAATGTTATTTCCCTTGCAAAATCTGTTTTTTGCAAATTTAAGAAATCCTTAAATAATATTAAGAAAAAGAGCACTTGCTTTCGCAAGTGCTCCTGTTATACTTATGTTATCTTAATTGTTAGAAAATTCTTCGAACTGCAAGAATGGTTCTGTAATTTGCAGGAGAAGTATATTTAATACCGTCTCTTGCATTGCTTGCATGTACAATCGTATTGTTTCCAACATAGATTGCAACATGTCCGCTGTAACATACGATATCACCCGGCTGCATGTTTGATGTGCTGACGCCATATCCTACACTTCTTAAAGCACTTGAGCTGTGTGGAAGGCTGACACCGAAATGTGCGTATACAGACATTACAAATCCGGAACAATCCGTTCCGTTTGTAAGGCTTGTCCCACCATATACATATGGATTTCCTACAAACTGTCCTGCATAACTTGCAACCGCTGATCCTGTTGAAGATGCGCTTGATGAATCCTGTACGGAAGAATCTGAGCTTTGTGACTGTGAAGAGCCTGAAGAGGTTGTCTGAGATGCGCTCTCCGCTTTCTGTGCTGCTCTGTCCGCAGCCTCACGCTCCTCTTTTTCCTTCTGTAATCTTGCCTTTTCTTCTGCAGCAGACTCTGCATATGTGTATTCTGTAGATAATGTGACATAATCTGTAGATACATAGCCTTTGCCTTCATCTACAGAAACCCTTGCCCATCCATCCTTTGACTCATCCAGTACCGTCAAATCGTCTCCTTCCGGCACCAGAGTAATTACTTCTGACTTCTGGGAAGCTCCCTTGCGGACTTTTAATGTCTCTGTCTCTACAAGAGCAACTCTTCTTCCTGCTTTCTTTAATTTTTTCTCATCACCAATGGATACGAATTCAGATTTTACATAACCTGTTACCGATCCAGATTTGATTTTGTACCAGCCATCCTTCTCCCCGATGACGGTTCCTACGTTATTCTTATATAATTTTCCTACAGCCTTGCTGTCTGTAGTTGGTTTCTTACGAACGTTCACGTAATCCTCCACAACAGCTACCGCTTTGTCTTCATACTCAGACTTTACACTGGTGCTTCAACTTCTTTTACTTCCGGCTGTGCACTTGCAACGGTTGCCTCATCTTCCACTTTTTCTGCGACTTCACTGAGTGCCAGTGAAAATCCTGCAGTCGGTGCAGATGATGTTGTTGCAATATCGGAAGCAAGGCTTGCGACTCCAGCAGTTGGTGCTGCGTAAGCTGCTACAGTAAAATTGCCAATGGTCAGTGCCCCAACTAACCCACATGCGGTCAATTTTAATAATGTTTTACGTTTCATTTTCGCCTCCAATGACTTTTGTACTTCTTTATTACGAATTTGTTACAATTATTACATTGTCATTATAGCAAAGGCACGGATATGTGTCAACCCCTTTTCCATCCACAGAATTCAATTGAATTTTTCGTATATTTATGCCATAATAAAGATGTAATAAAGAAAAACACGTATACCGAGTATTTTAAAAGGAGATCTGTCATATGGATATTTCAAGTATCAGTTCTGCGCTTCTTTCCGTAAACAGTTCCGATCCCGGCTCTCTGGCAAATGCCTCAGCATTAAAATGCTTGACAATGCCATCTCATCGAATGAATCGCTTGGTGTTGGGCTGGCAAAAATGATGGAGAACTCTGTTTATCCTAATTTAGGAAGTAACATTGACGTTTCCGTCTAACCGGAAAAAGAACCGCAAAGACAACAAAAGAGATCTGTGCAATGCACAGATCTCTTTTCGTTTTTGATCTTTTCTTTATTTTACAGCAATGGCTTCAATTTCAAGCATAACATCTTTCGGAAGACGTGCCACTTCCACACAGCTTCTGGATGGAAATGGTGACGGGAAAAATTTTGCATAAACTTCATTAATTGCTGCAAAATCATTCATTTCCTTGATAAAAACAGTGGTTTTTACTACCTTATCCATTCCGGTTCCGGCTGCCTCAAGCAGATTTGACAGATTTTCAAATGCCTGCTGCGCCTGTGCCACAGATCCTTCCGGAATTTCTCCGGTAGCAGGAACAACCGGGATAATGCCGGATGTGTATACCGTTCCGTTCACTTCAATCGCCTGTGAGTACGGTCCGATTGCGGCTGGTGCTTTATCTGTACTGATTACGTTTTTCATTTTATATTCCTCCTTTTGCCTTTACCTGCATTATACGAAACTCTTGCGGATTTTTCCACCATCCAGTGTAATTTTTCTTTCTTTATACAAGTGTCCGATGGCACGTTTAAACGCAGCTTTACTCAATCCGGTTTCCCTCTTAATCACCTCTGGACTCGCTTTTTCCGAAAACGGAAGCACTCCTGCATAGGAATCCAGCAATTCAAGTATTTTCTCTGCATCCGTGTCCATCTGAATATAAGCTTTTTCCCGCAGTGTAAGATCTAACTTTCCATCCGGTTTTACTGCAGTAACTTTCGCCTCAATCACATCTCCGATTTTCAGGAAACTGTGATCCTCTGAATTTGGTATTCTTGCGGAAAAGCGATCATCCACTGCCACAAAAGCACCAAAGTTATCGGAAAACTCATACACCCTTCCGGTTACCATCTGATCTTTCTGATACGGTGAATCCTTGGAAAGCAGATCGTACAGTCCCTTCATGCTGGCACAAAGCCGCTTGCTTTTATCAATATAAAGGGTTACAAGAATCTCGTCTCCTGCTTCTACCCGTGAAGTCATCTCTTTATATGGCAGAAACAGATCTTTTTCCAGTCCCCAATCCAGAAAAGCACCGATCTTTCCAACTTCTTTCACCACAAGCGGTGCATATTCTCCCAGTGTCAGCTTCGGTGTGTTGGTTGTTGCAATCAGCCGGTCTTTGGAATCTTTATATAAAAAGACCCTTATCTTTTCCCCCGGTTTTGCATCTTCCGGCACCTGTTTTGACGGAAGCAGCACATGTGTCTCACCGCCCATATCCTCTGCCAGATATACTCCGAAGTCTACTTTTTTTACATAATACAAATCCTGATATTCTGCTAATTTCATCTTTTTCCTACGCTTTCAAAAAAACAACAACTGCATATGGCTGCCCATCCGGCGCACACAGTGCAACCGTCACACGGGGATCTTCTATCGTCACATGCGGCACAATTACATCTTTACACATCGCAGCTTTTTTATATTCTACCCGGACTTCCATTGTCCGAAACTCCTTCGGAACATATTCCATCGCCACCTGTACATATCTGGTATTGTTCATATGGTGATTGGTATCTATGAAATAAGAAGGAACGACCAATGAATCTTTTTCTTCATATTTTTCCGGCAGCATAATTTTCCGCTCGCTGCACTGCATGGGAAGCTGTGGGTCCAATCCGTATGCATCCGAGATTTCTTTTGTCACTCTGACCGGAATCCCCTTCTTTGTATCCATCAGTACCCATACGGAATTTGCATATGCCATCCGTTCCCCATCCCTGCCGTTCATGGAGAAATTCCGGTAACCGTAAAAGCCTTTCATTCCATATGCCCATGTCTGTGTCGTAATCTGTTCGCCCAGCCGCGGCATCCGGTTCAGACAGATCTGCCAGGAAGATAAGATCCACGCCTTTTGTGCATCGGTCCATACTTCCACACCAAGGTTCACGGCCTCTGAATGAAATACGCTGCAATCCTGAAAGTAATCCATAAGCGCCAGCCATGTCATCCGGCCTTGTGCATCTGTCTCACTGTATCTTACTCTGCTGTCAAATTCGTACATTACCGTGTCCTTTCTTATTCTTATCTTTTATAAAACAAAAAGCACTACATAATGTAGTGCTTTTCAGCTGGCCCACCAGGATTCGAACCTGGAAATGACGGAGTCAGAGTCCGTTGCCTTACCATTTGGCGATGGGCCAATGTGTTTCATGTCTCTCAACAAATGGTATTATACATGGAACCCCTATAAGTGTCAACCCATATTTTCAAATTTTTTCAAAAAAACACAACTTCTTTATCAATTAGTGCATATACGCAGGTTTTTCCCCATTCCAGACCTGCTGATCCGTTGGTCAGTTCTGTAATTTCCTTCGGAAGTGTCTCTTTATGTTCCGTGGGTACGAGAATTGTCATTGTGACATCCGCCTCATATGCCGTATCCAGAATCACGGTATGATTTTGTCCGAATAAATACTGCAGTTTTCCAAGCCCATTGTAATCGGTATGAATCAGCAGCTGCTGTCCCTTACATTTTTCAATGAGCCGGCTGGCTGCAAGTCCCGCCTGTGTCGCTGCCTGATAGGCACGCACAAGCCTCCTGTTCCAAGCAGCACACCTCCAAAATAGCGCGTGACAACAACCGCAACGTCCGTAATCTTCTCCCGGAGAAGTACATCCAACATCGGGCGGCCGGCAGTCTGTGCCGGCTCTCCATCATCCGAACAGCGCGTCAGCTCCTGCCTCTCCCCGATGACAAAAGCAGAACAGTTATGACGGGCATCCCAGTATTTTTTCTTTGTCTCATTAATGAAAGCAACCGCTTCTTCTTCTGACTGAACAGGCTTTACTGTTGCTATAAAACGGGATTTCTTCTCTGTGATTTCACCCTCTCCTCCGGTATAGACCACTCGCATATATCCTATTCTCCTTTGTGTCATTCCTCATTTTTCTCCGGTGTCTGTTCCGGTTCATGTGTTTCTTCCGGTTTTGCATCATCCGGCGGATCTGCCGGTTCTTCTTCCGGCTTTTCCTCATCCTGCGTTTCGGCATCATGTATATTGCATGTTTCATTTAAGAATTTCTCTGTCGCACAGTACTGGTAATCGGCCGAGCCCTTTTCGGCACCCACAATATAAGTTTTTGTCACAACCTGATCTGCAGGACAGTATTCTCCGGCAACTTTTCCGGATGCCTCACAGATCTGCAGAGAAATATGATGATCACAACTCTCTGTCGGAACGGTTCCTTTCGCAAAATATTCCGTATAACTTTGCGTTCCACGCGGATCTTTATCACAGACATCCGCTTCCGGCAGAAGTCCGGATTTTGCACAGACAACAGCCTGTGTAATTCCGGAAGGTTTTTCAAAATCTTTTGCCTTAAGATCCGCATGAATCCGCTTCATCACAGCTTTCCACAAATTCTTTGGATATCCCGTAGCTGACTGAATGGAATTATCATCATATCCGCCCCATACCACGCAGGTGTAATAAGGCGTAAATCCGGCAAACAGTGCATCCCTGTTCAGCGTTGTCGTACCGGATTTTCCTGCCTGTGCCATTCCGGTTCCAAAATAAGCCCGCATACCCGTTCCACTCGTCATAACATCTTTCATGGCATCCGTCAGAAGCCATGCGGTATCCTCTTTTATTACCTGATGCTGTTCCTTTGTCTGTGTTTTATCAAGAAGAACGTTGCCGTCATGATCCAGTACCTGGGTATAAAACTCGGTTCGTTATATTCTCCCTGATTTGCAATTGCGGCATAAGCTGCAGTAAGTTCCAGGTTTGTCACACCCTGTGTCAGACCTCCGAGAGAAATTCCAAGGTTTCTGTCCGTATCGGTAAGCGTGGAAAATCCGAAGTTTTCTGCATATTCATATCCCAGATCCACACCAATATCCTGAAGTGTTTTTACTGTCACAATATTGATGGATTTTGTGATTGCCTTCCGGATGCTCGTGAATCCTCCGAATTTGTGCGTGTAGTTATTGTATGTTTTATTTCCGACCGTAAGCGGTGCATCATCCTGCACGGATGCCAGCGTTTTTCCTCCGGCATCGAGTGCCGGCGCATAACATGCAATGATTTTAAAAGTAGATCCCGGCTGCCGGCAGGTCTTTGTTGCACGGTTCCAGGTACGGTTTCCGGCCTTATTTCCGCGTCCGCCGACAATCGCCTGTACCTCACCGGTCGACTGATCCATGATCGTCATCGCCACCTGCGGCTGCATGGTAATGAAAATATACTCTGAATTTTCTACCAGCTTGTCCCCTTTTCCGAGGACATCTTTTTCGTACTGTGCAATTGCAGCCCGGCAGTCCTCCTCCGATGTAAAATTGATCGAATAATTCTGACTTTTGTTTTTTCTTTTTATAATAGGAAAGCATTGTCTGATTGGTATATGTTTTTATTGTACCATCCTTCTCCTTCACCTGAAAAGAAAGATAGAATGAATATTTGGTACCCGCATCATAATTGGCTTTGTCTGCCACCTCCTCATCGCAGATTTTCTGGATTTGAAGATTCTGTGTGGACTTGATCGTCAATCCCCCTGATAAATTGCCTTGTATGCTTCTGACTCCGAATAGCCTTTGATATTTACTAGATCATCAAAAACATCATCAATGACCGCGTCCACAAAATATGTGTTCATGGTTTCTTCCCTCACATCATTGTGTTCGGAAATCCTGCCATACACATCATCTGCCATCGCTTTATCATACTGTTTCTGCGAAATATATCCCTGTTTTTTCATGGCATCCAGCACATTCTTTCTGCGCTTTGCATTTTCCTTTGGATGAAGAATGGGATTGTAACCTGCCGGATTCTTTGTAATTCCGGCAATAACCGCACATTCCGAAAGTGTCAGCTTTGACACATCTTTCCCAAAATAACGCTGTGCTGCTGCCTGAACCCCAAGGGTATTGCTTCCAAGGTTGATGGAATTCAGATAATTTTCCAGAATCCAGTTCTTGTCATTTACCTTTTTTTCCAGCTCTATTGCCAGATACTGTTCCTGTATTTTCCGCTGTACCTGACGTTCCATCTTTTCAATTTTGGAAATATTACTGTCATTTTCGTTTGCCCACTGCTCACTCAGCACATTATTTTTAATCAGCTGCTGCGTAAGCGTACTTGCTCCCTGACTGAAATCTCTGGTCCGGACATCCGCCACCAGTGCCCTGACAATTCCTTTCAGGTCAATACCGTTATGATCATAAAAACGCTCATCCTCGATCGCCACTACCGCATGCTGCAGATTCTCCGGAATCTGGTCAATTGTCACGTACTGCCGGTTGGATCCGGCTGCCACTAATTTTGCTGTCTCACTTCCGTCTGCCGCAAGCACTTTCGTGGAATATCCCGTTGGAATGACATCCACTTCGGATATATCCGGTGCGGATGCAAGAATTCCTTTCAATGCACCCACTCCGAAACTCACTGTCGCACAGCCTCCCACAATGATTCCAATCAGTAGAAGTTTCCCCAGTATGACTCCGATTTTATGACGTATTCTCGTTCCTCTTGCGTCCAGCTGTTTTGCTCTCCGGCGCAAAGAAGTTCTTCCATAGTTCATAGTTTTCTCCCCGCAGAAATAATAAAAATTCTTTTATCCATATATTATACCAAATAATATGTGCAATAGAAAGTTTTATTTATCGACAGCAAAAACCCCCGGCTTTCGCCAGGTGATATATGCTCTAAGTGACTTCTTAATCATGATTTTGTCATGGTTAGTGAAGCAATCACTTAGAGCATTTTGTTTCAGGAGGTACAGCCATGAGAAATGAAAAAATTACCCCACTGTACGAGCGCCTGAGCCGGGACGATGAGTTACAGGGCGAGAAGATATAAAGCTGGATGTCAGTAAAGTTAACTACATGAAGCTTGATCGGTCCGGAATATTTTGCTACCTTCTTCGCAAGATCCACAACTTTCTGTTTTGCGCGCTCACTTGTATACGGCGGTGCGTGGAAATAGGTTGCTTCAAGACTCACACCACGTTTTGATACCATATATCCCGCAACCGGGCTGTCAATACCACCGGATAACAGCAGCATCGCCGAACCATTCGTTCCAACCGGCATTCCGCCTGCTCCCGGGATGATCTGTGAATATACGTAAATCTCATTTCTTACTTCTACATTGACCATAACATCCGGATGATGCACATCGACTTTGATTCCGCTCTCCGGAAATGCATACAAAATAGCCTCTCCAAGGTCACGGCTGATCTCCATAGAATTCAATGGGTACGACTTCTTTGCACGTCTGGATTCTACTTTGAATGTGAAGTTCTTATCCGGATACATCTCATCCATATATGCCACAACGTCTTTCTTCAGTTCCTCAAATCCTTTATCCTCCATACGGACAACCGGACAGATTCCGACCAGACCAAATACCTTTTTCAGATGTTCTACCGTCTCATCATAATCGTAATCTCCTTTACAGTCCACATAGATTCTCGCCTGTGACTTATGCACATCAAACTGTCCGTCCACATCCTTTAATGCATAGCGCACCTGGCGTACCAGTGCATCCTCGAACAGATGACGGTTCTTTCCCTTAATTCCAATCTCTCCATATTTTAATAAAAATGTATGAAATCTCATCTTCTGATTCCTTTCCTGATTTCTTTCTCTTTTATCGTGATCTACTTAATGTCTGGTATATCTTCTAAGCATCGGTACTATATTATATAGTGCATCGAGCGTATAGTCAATCTCTTCCATCGTAGTAAATTCTGACATACTGAACCTGAGGGTCGCATCCAGGAACTCCTGCCTTGCGCCGATTCCCTTTAACACACCGCTGATCTGTGGATGATTGGATGCACATGCCGAACCGGATGATACATAGATTCCCTTATCTTCCAGCGCATGCAGCAATACTTCACTCCGGATACCTGCGATTCCTACACTGATAATATGCGGTGCCGATGTCTCATCATATAATCCGTGGATCGTCGTATTCTCAATCTTTTCCACGCCTTCGATGAAATGCTGCTTTAGCATCCTCATCTTCTCTACCTTCTTATCCAGGTTGTCGTAAATCGTCTTTGCTGCCAGGGAAATTCCTGCGATTCCCGGTACATTTTCTGTTCCGGAACGCATATCATGCTGCTGGCCGCCTCCATAAACGATCGGACGGATCTTTACATTTTCACCGATGTATAAAGCACCCACACCCTTCGGTCCGTGGATTTTATGACCACTGACGGAACACATATCTACCTTAAGTTTCTTCGGGTAAATCTTATATTTTCCAAATCCCTGTACCGCATCGACATGGAATAAAATATCTTTATTATATGCCTTTACGATACTTGCCGCTTCCTGGATCGGCTGGACAGAACCTACCTCATTATTCACATACATGATCGATACCAGAATCGTATCTTCACACAGTGCTTCCTGCAGTGCATCCAGACGGATCCTTCCATACTGATCTACCGGAAGATAGGTTACACGGAATCCTTCTTCCTCTTCCAGAAAACGCATGGTATTAATGATCGCCGGATGTTCAATCGATGACGTGATCAGGTGGTTGCCTGCACGCTTGTTCGCCCTTGCTGCACCGATCAATGCCATATTGTCACTCTCGGTACCGCCGGAAGTAAAATACACTTCCTTTTCCTGTACTTTCCATAGTCTTGCAAATGTCTCTTTTGCTTCTTTTATATATTTTTCTGCTTCCACACCTTTGTTATGCATGGAAGACGGATTGCCATAGTCTTCACACATAACCTTCTGCACCAGTTCCCCGACGCTTCGATATGCCATAGTGGTCGCCGAATTATCCAGATATACTTCCTTCATTTCTTCACTTCCTGTACTCTTCATTCTTAGTATTAGATTATGTCTCTACCCTTCCAGATGGAACATCAGAACCGAAAGCATTGTAAGTCCGGCCGTCTCTGTACGGAGGATTCTCTTCCAAGTGTCAGCGGCTCTCGTCCCGACCTTCACATCCTGTTCTCGCTTCTCTTCTCTAAAGTCCACCCA
>ENA-OQHY01000421-OQHY01000421.1-human-gut-metagenome-genome-assembly--contig:-NODE-421-length-24201-cov-3.122996_pt1 | contig 24201 bp, 30 predicted proteins | sample MGYA00242570_ERZ504733 | MGnify/ENA primary metagenome ERZ504733 (study PRJEB26092, sample SAMD00036219) | human gut metagenome | host: Homo sapiens | study: EMG produced TPA metagenomics assembly of... | reverse complement strand
CTGATGCTGATCGTCCTCGGCCTGTTCCCGGCGGTAAGCGGTTTTGTGCAGCATATACCTGAACCGGTGCTGGGCGGCGCAACGCTGGTGATGTTCGGGACCATCGCGGCTTCCGGTGTACGTATCGTCTCCCGCGAACCGCTGAACCGCCGCGCCATCATGATCATTGCCCTGTCGCTGGCCGTGGGTCTGGGTGTTTCACAGCAACCGCTGATCCTGCAGTTTGCCCCGGACTGGGTGAAAAACCTGCTCTCTTCCGGCATTGCGGCAGGCGGTATCACCGCGATTGTTCTGAACCTCGTTTTCCCGCCTGAGAAAAATTGATCGCCCTCACGCAGGCTGTCAACGCCTGCCGTGACATCTCTTTACACCATTCCCGCCTTGAGCATTGCGCATAAATCGTGCATAACTCCCTTATGTGCGTTTCGCGGGATGGAAGACCATGAAATTTATTGGAAAGGTACTCGTCTATCTTCTGGTGGCCCTGCTCATTGTGGTGCTGGCGCTCTATATTCTGCTCCAGACCCGCTGGGGAGCATCTCAGGCCAGCAACTGGATAACGGTGAATACCGATTACGAACTCAATTTCGACCTGATGGATCACCGCTTTTCGTCACCTTCCCACATCATTCTGGAAAACGTCACGTTTGGCCGCGACGGTAAACCCGCCACGCTGGTGGCCAGGAAAGTCGATATTGGTCTGAGTAGCCGACAGGTCACCGATCCGCTGCACATGGACACCATTACCTTGTTCGATGGCACGCTTAATCTTTCTCCTCAGACGGCACCGCTCCCGTTCCAGGCGGACCGTTTGCAGTTGAACAACATGGCCTTTAACAGCCCAATACGGAATGGGATCTCAGCGCACAGAAAGTGACGGGCGGCGTCAGCCCGTGGCAGCCAGAAGCAGGCAATGTGCTGGGTAAAAACGCACAGATCCAGGTGAGCGCAGGCTCGCTTACCCTGAATGGCGTGCCGGCCACCAACGTGCTGATCCAGGGACAACTCAACGGCAAAGAGGTGGTGCTGAACACCATTGGTGCCGATATGGCGCGCGGTTCGCTCACCGGGTCCGCCCTGCGCAACGCTGACGGCAGCTGGATTATCGACACTATGCGTCTGAATGAGATCCGCCTGCAAAGCGATAAGTCACTGGTGGATTTCTTCGCGCCTCTGACCACCATTCCCTCGCTGCAGATTGGCCGTCTGGAAGTGACTGACGCACGCCTGCAGGGGCCGGACTGGGCGGTGACCGATCTCGATTTAAGCCTGCGCAACCTGACACTCAGCAAAGGCGACTGGCAAAGCCAGGAGGGGCGTTTGTCCATGAACGCCAGCGAGTTTATTTATGGCTCTCTGCATCTGTTCGACCCGATCATGAATGCGGAGTTCTCCCCGCAAGGCGTGGCGCTGCGCCAGTTTACCTCCCGCTGGGAGGGCGGCATGGTACGTGCTTCCGGCAACTGGCTGCGCGAGGGTAACGCGCTGGTGCTGGATGATGTTGCCATCGCCGGGCTGGAATACACCCTGCCACAGAACTGGAAAACGCTGTGGATGGAGCCGTTACCGGAATGGCTTAACAGCCTGACGCTGAAAAAATTCGGCCTGAGCCGCAACCTGGTTATCGATATCGACCCGGCCTTCCCGTGGCAAATCACCTCTCTTGATGGCTATGGTGCGAACCTGCAGCTGGCGAAAGATCGCCAGTGGGGCGTATGGGGTGGCAGTGCAACGCTGAACGGCGCGGCGGCGACCTTTAACCGCGTGGACGTGCGTCGTCCGTCGCTGGCGCTGAACGCTAACGCCTCAACGGTAAACATTACCGACCTGAGTGCTTTCACCGAAAAAGGCATTCTGGAAGCCACGGCGACGGTTTCACAGCTTCCGCCACGGCAGACCACAATCAGCCTGAACGGACGCGGCGTGCCGCTCAACGTGCTGCAGGCGTGGGGCTGGCCGGCGCTACCCATTGGCGGTGATGGCAATATCCAGCTAACCGCCAGCGGCAGCGTGCAGGCCAACGCACCGCTGAAACCGACGGTTAACGGGAAACTGAACGCGGTAAATATGGATAAACAGCAGGTGCAACAGACGATGACGGGGGGAGAGGTGTCGACACTATCCTCGCCCCAGCCCTCTCCCTGAAAGGAAGAAGAAGCAAACCCTTCCCTCCCCCCGTTGGGAGAGGGTTAGGGTGAGGAAAATTAAAGGTGTACCACCACCTCATTACCCTCCGCTTTCACCACCACGCCCCACTCGCTCCCGGCCTCTGAGCCGCCTTTTACACCACTCAGTTTCTGCACGTTGCGCAAGCAGACCGACCAGTTTCGCGCGTCACCTGTGCCGGTAATGGTCACGGTGTCGCCGCTGCGTGTGGCTTTCAGCGTAAATGCCACAGAACCGTCCGCCGCAGGCACTTCGCTCACCGCCATCGCGCCATCGCCCAGGTTAAACAGCTGGAATGCTGTCCCTTCGTTCCAGGCGTAGTCCGGTTTCTGTTGATTGTTGCCCAACGCCAGCAGGGTGTTATCGCGCACATAGACCGGCAGGCTGCGAAAATCATGCTGCTGTTTATGCCAGCGGCTGCCCTCGATTTCATCGTTATGCCAGAGATGGGTCCAGCGCCCTTCCGGCAGGTAAAACTGCACGTCACCGGCCTCAGAAAACACCGGGGCTACCATCACCGACTCCCCCAGCATGTACTGACGGTCGAGGTAATCGCATGCCGGATCGTCCGGGAACTCCAGCATCATCGCCCGCAGCATCGGTGTGCCATACTCGCGAGCCAGGCAGCCTGGCGATAGAGATACGGCATCATCTGACATTTCAGCTGAGTGAAGTGACGCACCACATCACAGGACTCATCATCGTACGCCCACGGTACGCGGTAAGATTTGCTGCCATGCAGGCGGCTGTGGCTGGATAACAGCCCAAACGCGCACCAGCGTTTGTAGACGTGTGCCGGCGCGGTGTTCTCAAATCCACCGATGTCATGGCTCCAGAAGCCAAAGCCGGACAGACCAATCGACAGCCCGCCGCGCAGGCTTTCCGCCATCGACTCGTAGTTGGCGTAACAGTCTCCACCCAGGGCACCGGGAACTGTTGCGCACCTACCGACGCCGAGCGGGCAAACAGCACCGCCTCATCCGCGCCCACCGTTTCTTTCAGTACGTTCCACACCAGTTCGTTATAAAGGTATGCGTAGTGGTTGTGCATCTTCTGCGGATCGGAACCGTCAAACCACTGGACGTCCGTCGGGATGCGCTCGCCAAAGTCGGTCTTAAAGCAGTCGACGCCACTATCCACCAGGCCTTTCAGCTTGTCGGCATACCACCGACACGCGTCCGGGTTAGTGAAGTCATAAATCGCCAGGCCCGGCTGCCATTTGTCCCACTGCCACAGGGAGCCGTCCGGGCGTTTGAGCAGGTAGCCCTTCTCTTTCAGTTCGCGAAATACCGGCGACTTCTGGCCGATGTACGGGTTAATCCACACGCAAACCTTCAGCCCTTTCTCCTTCAGGCGGCGGATCATCCCCTGCGGATCCGGGAAAGTCACCGGGTCCCATTCAAAATCACACCACTGGAAGGCCTTCATCCAGAAGCAGTCGAAGTGGAAGACATGCAGCGGCAGATCGCGCTCCGCCATGCCATCAATAAAGCTGTTCACCGTGGCTTCATCGTAGTTAGTGGTAAACGACGTGGTCAGCCACAGGCCGAATGACCACGCGGGCGGCAGCGCCGGGCGTCCGGTGAATCGCGTATAACGGTTGAGCACCTCTTTTGGCGTCGGGCCGTCGATCACAAAGTACTCGAGATATTCACCTTCTACGCTGAACTGCACTTTGGAGACCTTCTCGGAGCCAATTTCAAACGACACGTTTTCCGGGTGGTTCACCAGTACCCCGTAGCCGCGGTTGGTCAGATAGAACGGGATATTTTTGTATGACTGCTCGGTACTGGTGCCGCCGTCGCGGTTCCAGGTCTCGACCGTCTGGCCGTTACGCACCAGCGCGGTAAAGCGCTCGCCGAGGCCGTAGACCGTTTCACCTACGCCCAGATCCAGACGCTCAAAAACATAATGACGATCGGTACGGGTATCCTGCACGTAACCGTTGTTTTTCAGCTGACTGCCGGTAATACGCTGTCCGTTGCGCAGAAAATCCAGCGCCCAGCACTCGCCTTTGGTGACGCGCACGCTGAGGTGACCGCTTTTCAGCTCAGCAAATTCGGCATTGTTTTCAATCTCAACGTTCATCTCTTTGATGACATTCAGAGGATAGTGCGGACCGTTGTTCAGCGCGCCCTGGAAGTGCTCGATACGCACGCCGACAATCCCTTCCTGCGGGGAGAAAAGACGGACAGTGAACATCAGGGTATCAAGCTGCCAGGTACGTTCTCGTACATCACGCGGCGCCACGTACACCACAAGGTCATTGCCCTGCTGCTCTACATCGAACACCTGAACCGGGCAGGTGACGTTCAGGCCCGGTTGAATGAGCCAGTTCCATCACTGATTTTCATACTCTCGTCCTCTTAGTTCTGTAATTCTTTACTCACCGGCAGGTTGTCAAACTCCTGCTGATTGCGGCGCGCGCCGTGTGCCAGCTCGCTCATGATTTTGGTCAGGAAAGGCGTTTTCAGGGTGTAGTAGCGTTTGGCGATGATGGCGCTCAGCACATAGCAGACCGCCGGGGCCAGGGTGAACAGGCCGATAATGATGCTGATGGTCGCGCTGTTCTGGGTTTTAGCTGCGGCGTCATAACCACCTCCTGCCAGCATCCAGCCGATCATCGCACCGCCCAGCGCCAGGCCGAGTTTCAACACAAACAGCGTGCCCGCGAAGCTGATGCCGGTAAGACGCTTGCCGTTGGTCCATTCGCCGTAGTCGACGGTATCGGACATCATGACCCACTGGATCGGCGTCACCAGCTGATGCAACACCCCAATCACAAAGATGAAGGTGAACATCACCACCGTGGCATGCATGGGAACGAAGAACATCGCCACGCTGACCGCTGCCAGGGCGGCGTTGGTCCACCAGAAGATGCTGACCTTGCATTTCCAGTCGGTGAGCGGTTTCGCCAGCGCAGAGCCAATCAGGTTGCCGACACAGTAGGTGGTGAGGAACGCGACAAAGATTTCCGGCAAGCCCATGATCCAGGTGCAGTAGTACATCATCGCGCCGCCACGCACGCAGACGGCGAGGATATTAAGAATGGTCAGCACGCCAACAATACGCCACTGGTCGTTGTGCCAAATATCTCGCAGGTCTTCGCGCATGGAGGTGGTGCTCGGCGGCACCTGGATGCGCTCTTTGGTGGTGAAGAAGCAGAACGCCAGCATCAGGAACGCGACCACCGACAGCACGGCGATCCCGCCCTGGAAACCGAACGCTTTGTCATCGCCACCAATCAGGTTAACCAGCGGCATCATCAGTACCGTCGAGAGCATGCCGCCCGCGGTCGCCAGCACAAAGCGCCAGGACTGCAGGGAGATACGCTGCGTCGGGTCGTTGGTGATCACACCGCCCAGGGCGCAATAAGGGATGTTAACCACGGTATAGAGCAGCGTCAGCAGCGTGTAGGTAATGGCGGCATAGATCATTTTGCCGTTGAGGCTAAGGTCCGGCGTGGTGTAGGCCAGCACGCAGACAATGCCGAACGGGATGGCACCGAACAGTATCCATGGCCGGAATTTACCCCAGCGGCTGCGGGTACGGTCGGCGATCAGGCCCATGCACGGGTCCGAAATCGCATCCAGCGCACGTGCCAGCAGGAACATCGTGCCGACAAACCCGGCAGGAATGCCGAAGATATCGGTATAGAAAAACATCATGTACAACATAACGTTATCGAAGATGATGTGGCTGGCGGCGTCACCCATGCCGTAGCCAATCTTCTCTTTTACTGACAATACGTCGCTCATTTTTTTATCCTTCACGCTGTAGGGGGCGCTGAGACCGGTTACAGATTTTTAAACCATTGTTTCAGGAGCGGGTATTGCGTTTTCTTGTTAGTTGGTTACGTTTCTTGTTTTTTGTGATCGCGGTAAATATTGGCGAGCACGAAATGCTAACCTGAGGATTTTCTTAGGAATTAACTGAAACAGGGGTGTTAAGGTCAAAAGAGAGGTGAAAAAAGTGTGCCGGGGTATGTGGTAAATGCCTGAAAGTAGCTATAATGCGCCCCGCCTCCATGTAGCAATGCAGGCGCGGAAGATCGTCATCTCCGGTGAGGTGGCTGGACTTCAAATCCAGTTGGGGACGCCAGCGTTCCCGGGCAGGTTCGACTCCTGTGATCTTCCGCCAAAATTCTTTGAATAGATTTTTCTCATATTTGTTCCACCATTAAACTCAAATAATAATTAAATCTATTCACTAAAATTTTTATGTGACTCTTCTGCTTTTCAGTAATTTTTAAGTCATCCTTTTTCGTTTTTTCACCCACAAATATTCAGGCATTAAACTTTACCCATGTGTTTCAAATAATTAATTACGTTGATGTTTATTTGTTCGGCTATATTACGAATATCATAATAGCCAAACTTTAATCGTGAGGTATAATTCCTGAACGACAAAACGCGTTGCATTTCATATCTAACGAGTAGGATATCTGCGTTAAGTTAGCATTCACTCACCCAACCGCATATGCAACAACGGAAACGCATTCCCCTGTCCGTCGCGTTCTGAGCGCCCGACCTGCACAAACCCCATATGCTGATAAAACGCAACGCCCTGCGGGTTTTGCTCGTTACATCCACTTCATTCGCACCAAAATGCGCAATGGCATAGTTCAGCAGTAATTTCCCCACACCTTTTCCCCGGCTCGCATCATCCACAAACAGCATTTCAATGCGGTTTTCATCCACGCCTAAAAAGCCATGAATAACACCCGCTTCATCGCGGGCAATCATAACCTTGAGATTGGGCAGATAGGCATTGAGCAATAACGGGCGCAGGGCCGCAATATCGCTTTCCTGTAAAAAGTGGTGGGTGGCACGAACGGAAGACTCCCAGATCGCGACCAGGCGTTCGAAGTGTGAGGGGTGTGCAGTATCTATTTTCATGAGGGGGATCATTATAGAGCGCAGCGATTAAATCAAGTATCCAGAAGCATGGAGGCAATAAAATGAAGACCTTAAATGAAGTAATAAACTCTCGAACCTGTGAAAGTCGAGAGCGTATCAAGGAAATGGCCCGGAAGTTGGTTCAGGAGACTGGTCAGCAGATAGAGCATGAAAAGCAAGAATCCCCAACAGACATTGAGAATAAAGAAACCAGCTAATCCTTCATGGTAGTTGTTCGGGTAAACCGAACAACTGAGGAAGGGTAAATATTCTAGCGCCCTGTCCCCCCTCACCCTAGCCCTCCCCCTCCGGGAGAGGGAACTGACCGTGCGGTTTGTCATCCCCCACCTTAATCTCCATCACCGCATACACCCCGTCTTTCGGGACGACCACAGTGACGTTTTCCACCGGCACGCCTGCCGCGATATGAATATCCTGCAGCTGCCGGAGCGTCCGCGGGTAAATATCCTCCCAGCCGATACAGCGCAAAATAAAATCGATTTGTGGGTTACTGGCCAGCATATTCGAGACAATCACCGCCCCGCCGGGCTTTATCAGCCGCAGCGCACGCTGGAGAAAAATCACCGCATCGACATCGTTGAAATAGTCGAAAATCCCCAGCGCATCCACCAGTTCGGCCTGATGCTCGCCCAGCTCATGCAGTAAATCTTCGTTACGCACCAGCGTATGGAGCAAGTTGCGCCTGAGCAGGTCAGCTGTTCACCCACGATAATGCCTTCCTGCGCCGCCATGGTTTCGGCCCAACTGAGCGCCACTGGGTCTTTATCCACCAGCGTCAGATACACCTGCTGGCCGTCGAGCTTCGCCTCGCGCAGCGCCTCCAGCACGGGGATTGCAGCCCCGCTCGCCAGGCTCACCCAATTGTTATCGTTCCCGTTGCGGATGTATTTATCCACCATCGCAGCCAGTACTTTTGCACGGGAGCGCACACCAATGGCATCGTTCGCATGGATAAACCACTGGCGGCTGTCGCTGTCCATTCGGGTTCCGTCTGGCAGGCGCTCCTCCAGCGGGTTTTGCACCACAAAAAGCGCCAGCGCAGAGGGAACCAGCCGGGTACGCCACGCGGTGAGCGCCGGACGATTGCGGTAGGCTTGCCCGGAATAACGGTTCTGTGGGACAAGCACGGCCTGTCCCCCCTCTTCGTATTCAATCAGCGGAGGACGAAGCGCCGGATCGGCTTTCAGCGCCCGGTTAATCGAATTGATCTCACGGGCAGTGTCGTCCTTCATCGGCCACTGGTCGCTAATATCCGGAAATGACGCACTGAAAATGGTCATATTTTCCGGTGCGTCGCCGCGAAAAGGCTGCCAGTTCATGTCGTCGTCTCCCGTTGAGCTTTTAACGGAAGTCTATCCAGGCGAGCCAGTAAAACCCTACGAAGAAAGCACGATCTTCACTGCTTAACCCACACCAGCTGATCAACCTTGAAGCCCAGACTGCGTGCGGTATTCAGGTAGTCCTGTTTCACGGCATCCGGAATCGTCGGCGTACGAGACAGGATCCACAGATAGTCGCGGTTCGGCCCGCTCACCAGCGCATACTGGTACTTATCGTCCAGCTTGATCACGTTATAGCCGCCGTAGAAGGGGCCGAAGAACGACACCTTCAGCGCTGCCGTCGTCGGTTCGCCGGTAAAGTACGCTTTGCCTTCACTCTCATTCCACTTGTTTTTGACCGGGTCGAAACCCCGGTTAAGCACGCTGATGCCACCGTCGCTGCGCTCGCCATAGGTGGCGGTCACCTGCTCCAGACCTCGTTCGAAGCGGTTTTCCAGGCGGGCGACTTCATACCACTTGCCGAGATAGCGGCTGGCTTCAAAATTTGAAATGGGCTTTACGCCTTTCGGTGGCGTAAGGGATTTGCAGGCCACCAGAGTCAGGGCAATGGCGACACCCGTCACAACAGGCCATAGTTTCATGAGAATTCCTTTCATTTGCACGGTTGGAAGTAAAGTGTAGTGCACCGTTACGGCGCTTCATCCGTGAGGGAAAATTCGTAGTATATTGAGAGTATTCCTCCACTCTGGACACGGACATGGCTTACTCCATCGGCGAATTCGCCAGACTCAGCGGGATCACCGCCACGACGCTGCGGGCATGGCAGCGTCGCTATGGTTTACTCAAGCCACAGCGCACGGAGGGCGGCCATCGCCAGTACAGTGATGAGGACGTCCAGCAGGCACTGAAAATCCTCGACTGGGTGAAAAAAGGTGTGCCCATCGGCCAGGTCAAACCGCTACTGGAACGCCCCGTCCCGCGCCGGACCAACAACTGGCAAACGTTGCTTGAGACCATGCTGCAACGCCTGCAGGACGGGAAAATTGAGTCCCTGCGCCAGATGATTTACGACGCCGGCCGCGAATACCCCAGGCCAGAGCTGGTTGCAAATGTGCTGCGTCCGTTGCGCAGCCAGATGTCAGCCAACATCCCTGCCGCCATGACCTGCGCGAGATCCTCGACGGCATTATCATCGCCTATGCCTCGTTCTGCCTTGAAGGCGACAAAAAAGCGCCGGGTGATAACATCCTGCTTAGTGGCTGGTACCTGAATGACCCGTGTGAAATCTGGCTCGAGGCCCTGACGCGTACCGGACAAGGTCACCGTATCGATATTTTGCCTACCCCCTCCACGTCACTAGCGCCTGAGATTTTCCCCGAGCGCAAATGGCTTCTGGTGACCAGCGGTAAACTGACCGCCGCCCGGAAAAAGCAGGTGGCGCAGTGGCAACAGCAGGTATCCCTTGAAGTGATTATCCTCTGATTATTTTCTCCTGCGGTAAACTTCACGAAAAGTTGAATATTTTTCCGTCCCGCAAATGCTAACGTTCCTGTGACATGACCAACCCCACAGGAAAACACAAATGAAAAAAACAACCCCTCTGCTGATGCTGGCCGCCATGGCCTTTACCCCTGCCGCGTTTAGCGCCCCTGCCGGCACCCTGAGCGTACATATTCTCGACCAGCAAACCGGGATGCCGCCATCTGACGTTACCGTCACGCTGGAGAAGCAGCAGCAGAACACATGGACCAGATTGCCAGCGGCAAAACCGACCACGACGGACGTATCAAATCACTCTATCCGCAGGATCAGGACATGCAGCCAGGCGTGTATAAAGTGACCTTTAAAACCGCTGATTACTTCCACGGCAAAAAGCTGGACACCTTCTTCCCGGAGATCCCAGTGCTATTTACCGTGACCCGAACCAACGAGAAACTTCACATCCCGCTTCTGCTGAGCCAGTACGGCTACTCGACCTACAAGGGCAGTTAAGCCGCATTGATTTTAAAGGATAATAAAAAATAACTCCGCCAATACTTGGACAAATTACTCATGTTGTGTAAGTTTTAGATATACGAACTGGAGACACACACCATGACAATGAAACCTGTAATCGGTATTAGCGGATGTTTGACCGGTTCCGCCGTTCGCTTCGACGGCGGACATAAGCGTATGGGCTTTGTCATGGACGAACTGGCCCAGTGGGTGAATTTCAGGCCCGTCTGCCCTGAGATGGCCATCGGCTTGCCGACGCCACGCCCTGCACTGCGTCTTATCGTGACGGACAGCGGTGAAACCCAGATGCGTTTTAGCCACGCCCCGCACGAAGACGTTACGCAAAAGATGGCTGACTTTACGGCAGATTATCTGCCTAAAATCGGCGATCTGGCGGGCTTTATCGTCTGTGCGAAATCCCCCAGCTGCGGCATGGAACGCGTGCGGCTGTATGATGAAAACGGCAACCGGGGCCGCAAGGAGGGTGTCGGGCTGTTCACTGCCACCCTCCTTGAAACCCTGCCGTGGTTACCCGTGGAAGAAGATGGTCGCCTGCACGATCCGGTGCTGCGGGAAAACTTTGTTGAGCGTGTTTTCGCGCTTCATGAATTGAACACACTGCGCGCCCAGGGTCTGACGCGCCGTGCGCTATTAGATTTCCACAGCCGCTACAAACTTCAGCTGCTGGCGCACCATCAGGCGGGTTATCGTGAAATCGGCCGTTCGTTGCCACGCTGCACGAGTGGGAAGATTTGGACGCCTTCTTTGTGGCGTACCGCGAAAAGCTGATGACCATCCTGAAGAAACCTGCCTCGCGGAAAAATCACACCAACGTGTTGATGCATATTCAGGGTATTTCCGTAACCAGCTCAACAGCCGCCAGCGCGGTGAACTTCGCGACGTGATCCTGCACTACCGTAACGGGCAGTTGCCCATCCTCGCGCCGATCACGCTGCTGAAGCACTACCTGGCCGAATACCCTGACCGGTATCTGATGACGCAAAACTACTTTGATCCCTATCCTGATGATTTGGGTCTGCGTCTGGCAGTCAAGTGATCATAAAAATGCGAAGGCCCCATTGACCCTCAGAGGCCCAAAGCAGTACCCCGTTTAGACGACACCCTCACTGTCGTCTCTTTTTTGCATTTAACCTTAAAGACTGTAATTATATACAGGCCTACAGTGCAAAAAGGAGCCTGCCTGTGATCAAAAGCCTGCACATCCAAAACTACCGCTCGATTCGCGACATGTCGCTGGAGCTGGAAGCGCTCAATATCGTCTTCGGCCCCAACGGTACCGGGAAATCGAATATCTACAAGGCGATACACCTGATGCACAGCGCGGCGCAGGGGCAGTTCTCCCAGGCGCTGGCAAATGAAGGCGGTATTCTGAAGGTGTTCTGGGCAGGTAAGACCCGTAGCGACCAGCTCCGGCGGATGAACCTCGCGGTGGAAACGGACACTTACGAGTACGAGCTGCAGGTGGGCTTTGTCGAGCAACTGCCCTATCCCTCCCAGTTTCAGCTCGATCCGGTCATTAAAGAAGAGTCCATCTGGCTTACCGGTCAGCGCCGTCGCCTTCATCACAGCTGATGAAGCGCAGGAATCAGGCGGTATTTCTCAACAACGTGCACCACGAAAAAGTGACTCACAGCGGCACGCTGTATGAAAACGAATCGGTGTTCGGGCAGCTCGGCGAACCGCATCTCTACCCGGAAGTGTCGCAGATGCGTGAGTCCCTGCGTAACTGGCGCTTTTATCATGAATTTCCGTCTCGTCCGGCTCGGCGATGCGTGCCCCGCAGGTCGGTTTCCGCTCCCCGGTACTGGCCAGCGACGGCGCCAACCTGGCGGCCGCGTTTCAGACCATTGTCGAGATTGGTGATGAAATGTTGATGATGCGCATTCTCGACCAGGCCTTCCCCGGCTGCGAGTTTTACAGCGACAACTCCGGCGGCCGCTTTCGCATGATGATGCAGCGCGAGGGGCTGAGCAGGCCGCTGGAACCGGCGGAGTTTTCCGACGGGACGCTGCGCTTCCTGTGCCTGGCGGTAGCGCTGTTAAGCCCGCGCCCACCGGCCTTTATCGCGTTGAACGAACCGGAAAATAGCCTGCACCCGCAGATGCTGCCCGCGCTGGCGAGCTTAATCGCCGAGGCCAGCCGCTACTCCCAGATCTGGCTTACCAGCCACTCGCCGGAGCTGGCGAAGTTGATTGAGAAGCAGCGGTCGTTTTCATTGTATGAGCTGTCGATGGCGGAGGGAGAGACGAGGGTGGAGAGGCTGGGGTAAGCCCGGTGCGAAAGCATGCGCTGCCACCGCCTGCGTGATACCTTCCGTTAAGATAAAATTTAAAGGCCTTTATTTGCCCCTTAACTCTTGAGTTAGCCGTAATAAATTAATGACGAAGCCGAAAAGTCTTACGCCATTCTGCCGGACTCACGCCAAAACGCGCCTTAAATTGCTGGCGCCAGGTCACCGCAGAGTTAAACCCTACCAGCTCTGCCACGCTTTCAATGGGCATATTCCCGGCTTCTAACAGTATCTGGCTGCGCCGCAGGCGCTCGGTGGTCAGCCAGTCGGCCACGCTCATTCCGGTGGCTTTTACAAAATGGCGGGTAAGCGTGCGGCGGCTCATCGATACCACCTCTGCCAGCGAGTCCAGATTATGCGGTTCGGCAATGTGCTGCTGGAGATAGTCAATCAGTGAGTTGATTCGTCCGTCACGGGTATCTTTCGGTACCGGCTGGGCAATAAACTGTGCCTGCCCCCCCTCGCGGTGTGGCGGTACGATCATGCGGCGGGCAATCTGGTTAGCGACCACGCTGCCAAAGCGCTGGCGGATGATGTACAGGCAGCAGTCAAGCGCGGCAGCGGTACCCGCAGAGGTGATGATATTGCCGTCATCGACGTAGAGCGCATTGATATCCAGCTTTACGTCCGGGAAAAGCGTCTGAAACTGATGTTCAAACTCCCAGTGCGTGGCCGCGCGTTTACCGTCGAGAATGCCCGCATAACCCAGCACAAACGACCCCAGACAAAGCCCGACGATCTCCGCCCCGTTGTCTCTGGCCTGGACCAGGCTGTCGAGAAGCGTCTGGGGCGGGCGTTGCTGGACATGCTGCCAGTAAGGCACCACGACGATATCTGCCTGCCGATGGCGGAGAAATCGTGAGTCGCGTTAAGCGCAAACCCGTCTTTGGATGTCAGTAATCCGGGTTTTTCGGCGCAGATCAACACACTAAAGCGCTTTTCGCCGGATACCGTATCACCAAACAAAATGCAGGGAACGGAGTAGTGGAACGGGCTGAACCCGTCTACCGCAACAATCGCGACGTTGATTAGCGCCATGTATCTCTCCTTTCCCCTGGTGATGCTCAGAATATAACGGTTTCACCATCCTCGGGAATGCTCACCGCATCTCCAATCAGGTTCGCGTCAACGTACTCACGCAGCGCATGGCGGGTCAACAGACAGTGGTTGATGGCCTCCATATGGGTCGCCACAATTTTCGCCTGCGGCAGCAGGAAGTGGACGTTGAGCACATCTTCCTGGCCCATGATAATCGGCCCAAACCCGATGACGTGAGCATAGCCCGCGTTAAGCACCACCACATCCGCTGATGCTTTTGCAGATCGGCTGCCACTTCATCACGCCAGATGGTATCCCCGACAATGTAGAGCGTCTTCTCATCAGGATGACGTAAAACCACGCCACAGGCTTCACCCAGCCGTTCCGCCAGCTCCGGCACGGCGTAAGCACGATCGGTACCGTGCTGGCCGCCGCGAGTTTTCGCGATCCGGATATCGCCAAACGCCGTCTCCTCGGTCATCACCGTCAGGTGGGTAAATCCCTGGCTGCGCAGCAGCGCGGCGTCGCTGTCGTTCTGCACAAAAACAGGTTTATCTTTGCCGATCAGTTCCACTGCGGCGCGATCCCAGTGATCGTCATGGGTATGGGTGACGATCACGGCATCCGCCTCCAGCAGCGTGTTGACGTCAACGGGTAGCTCGACCATCGGGTTGCGGATCTCCGCGTGCGCCGTGCCGGGGAAGCCCGGATAAGCGCCCTTCGGGGCCCAGCATTGGTCGATTTAAAAAGCGTTTCCCGGCGTAGGTAATCAGCTGAGTGGCATTACGAATCTGGGTGATGTTCATGGGTATTCTCCTCATAGTGTGAAGAGGAGAATAGCCCGATGCCGCGCGTAACGATGTGGGCCACAGGGCGATGATCGATGAAATCGGGTCAACGTTATCGCATCCGCAACGCATCCACCACCAGCGAAAAGGCCGGCGACGGCTGCTTTCGGCTCGGGTAGTAGAGATAATACCCCGGGAAGGCAGACACCAGGGTTCCAGCACGCGGATTAACCGGCCTTCAGCAATATGATCGCCAAACTCGTCTTCGGGCAGGAAAGCAATCCCGAATCCCGCCAGGCAGCTTCGACAATATGCCAGGAAGTATTAAAGGTCAGCTGGCCATTCACGCGCACGTTCAAATCGCCACCGTCCTGATCAAAATCCCAGACGTAAATCCCGCCGGATTTAATCATCCTCTGGTTAATGCACTGGTGCTGCGTCAGCTCATGCGGCGTTTGCGGAACAGGATGACGGGCGAAGTAGTCCGGCGAGGCGACCGCGGCCATACGCAACTGCGGGCCAATCGGCAACGCGATCATGTCTTTATCGATGGTATCTCCCATTCGACGCCCGCATCGAAGCGGTCGGCGACGATATCGCGAAAACCGTGATTGGCATCGAACTCGATGTGAATGTCGGGGTATTGCCGCAAAAGTGGCGTCAACTTAGGCAACAGGGTACGCGATAACACATCGGGTCCACAGGTGATCCTCACCGTGCCGGCGGGCTTGTCGCGAAGCTCCGTCAACATGTCGAGCTCGGCTTCGATTTCATCGAAACGGTTGCCAATGGCGTTGAGCAAGCGTTCGCCGGCTGCGGTGGGGGAAACGCTGCGGGTGGTGCGGGTCAGCAGGCGGATCTGCATCCGGTTCTCCAGCCCGGTTATGGCCTGACTTAACGCGGGCTGGGTCACGCCCAACTGTGCCGCGGCACGAGTAAAACTGCCCTCACGCGCCACGGTGACAAAAGCAAAAAGATCGTTCAGGTTACGCTTCATCGCACCCTCATTTATAAGCCACACTTATAAGCTCATTAAGCATTGATTAGCTAGTCAGAATACACCCGCCGTGTAAAATTTTCACTGTGACCTGACGTCAACCACATTCCAACCTTTCATCTGCATGCGTTATTCCCGTGAATAGCGCCCGGCCCCGGCTTGTTCGAATCTGGCCGAACGAATAACAAGGTAAACACGATGTCCGCTATGGTGAACGAAACATCAGCGCGCCAGTCCCGTGCCTGCTGGAGCGGCGTGCTGGCAATGACCCTCTGCGCTTTTACGCTGGTCGCCTCAGAATTTATGCCTGTAAGTCTGCTGACGCCCGTTTCGCGGGATCTCGCCGTCAGTGAAGGCCTGGCGGGCTCGGGATCGCGATATCCGGCGCGCTGGCCGTATTGACCAGCCTGTTTCTCTCTTCTCTTGCGGGAGGCATTAACCGCAAATCGCTGCTGCTGGGCCTGACGGCGTTGATGGCCGTCTCCGGTCTGATTATCGCCGTGGCTGAGAGCTATCCCCTTTATATACTGGGACGCGCACTGCTTGGCGTGGCCATTGGCGGCTTCTGGTCGCTCTCCGCGGCGACCGCAATTCGCCTTGTGCCACCGCATCAGGTTCAACGTGCGCTCGCCATTTTTAACGGTGGCAACGCCCTGGCGACCGTCGTTGCGGCTCCGCTCGGCAGCTGGCTGGGGCGACAATCGGCTGGCGCGGTGCCTTTTACTGCCTGGTGCCGTGAGCCTGCTCGCGTTTATCTGGCAGTGGTTCAACCTGCCTTCCATGTCCGTGGAAAAGCGCACCGCGTCGTCCACCAGCGCCTTCGGCCTGCTGAAAAACCCACTGGTGGCAAAAGGAATGGTCGCGTGCGGCGTCTTTTTCATGGGGCAGTTCGCCCTGTTTACCTACGTGCGTCCGTTCCTGGAAACCGTGACTTTCGCCAGCGCGACGCAGTTATCGTTAATCCTGCTGGTCATTGGCGTGGCGGGTTTTATCGGCACCCTGCTGATCGGCACGTTTCTGCGCCGCGGGTTTTACACCACGCTGGTCGCCATTCCCGTGGTGATGGCGCTGATTGCCGCGGCACTGATGGCCTTCGGCCATCACCTTGCCGCCGTCACCGCCCTGCTCGGCCTCTGGGGACTGGTCGCGACGGCCGCCCCCGTCGGCTGGTGGACCTGGGTTGCCAGAACGCTTCCTGAAAATGCCGAAGCGGGTGGCGGACTGATGGTGGCAATGGTGCAGCTCTCCATTGCGCTCGGCTCCACGCTCGGTGGCCTGGCCTTTGACCACAGCGGCTGGCAAAGCACCTTTGCACTCAGCGGTGTACTGCTTATCGCCGCTGCCATGTTCACGTTTTACACCTCACACAACGACACACTTCACAGGAGTTAATCATGAGAAGATTCACCATGGCGCTCGGCTGTTAGTCAGCGCCTTCGCCGCCAGCGCTGCCGATATGTCCCGGGGCGCAGATAATTTCTATAAAAGCGATAAGGTTACGCAGCAGAAGGTGACCTTTAAAAACCAGTATCAGATGAACGTCGTCGGCAATCTGTATCGGCCAAAAGAGGCGGATAAAAACGCCAGACTGCCGGCGATCGTGGTCGGCCATCCGATGGGCGCGGTGAAAGAGCAAAGCGCCAGTCTCTATGCGCAAAAGCTCGCGGAACAGGGCTTTGTCACCCTGGCGATTGATCTCTCATTCTGGGGGGAAAGCGAAGGTAAACCGGGCATCTGATCTCACCAGAAATCTATTCCGATGATTTCAGCGCGGCCGTGGATTATCTGAGCACTCAGTCTTTTGTCGATCCACAGCGCATCGGTGCACTGGGCATTTGCGGCAGCGGCAGCTTCGTTATTAGCGCGGCGAAAATTGACCCGCGCATGAAAGCGATCGCCACCGTCAGCATGTATGACATGGGCTCCGCCTTCCGCAACGGCCTCAACCATTCCGTGACGGTTGAACAGCGTAAAGCGATGATTGCCTCTGCCGCTGAGCAGCGTCTGAAAGAGTATCAGGGTGCAGAGACAGCCTACATTCCCGGGACGGTAAATAAGCTGGATGATTCTACGCCGGCTATCCAGCGTGAGTTCTTCGATTTCTATCGCACCGAACGCGGCGGGTACACGCCACAGGGCGAGAAAGAGGCGCTGACGACGAAACCGATGATGAGCAGCATCGGTAAGTTTATGAACTTCTATCCGTTCAACGATATCGAAACCATTTCACCGCGTCCGATGCTGTTTATCACGGGTGATAAAGCGCATTCGAAAGAGTTTAGCGAAGACGCCTATAAACGCGCCGGTGAACCGAAAGAGCTGTATATCGTGCCGAATGCAGGCCACGTTGACCTGTATGACCGCACGGATCTGATCCCGTTTGCAAAACTGGCCTCGTTCTTTAAAGCCAACCTGAAATAACCCGGTAAGGCGTATAACACCCTGTTATACGCCTTTGTCCTGACTACCAGCCCGGCACCGCGCCACCGTTAAAGAGGGTCTCTGCGGCCTTCGCCACTTCCGGCGACTGATACGACTGGATAAATTCCTTCACGTTTTCCGCGTCTTTGTTGTCTTCCCGCGTCACCACGATGTTCACATACGGCGAGTTTTTATCTTCAATAAACACGCTGTCATGCACCGGCGACAGCCCGGTTTGCTGGAGATAGGTGGTGCTGATAATGGCAACATCCACTTTCGGATCATCCAGCACGCGCGGCAGTTGCGCCCCTTCCAGCTCCATGATGTTCAAATGCTTCGGATTGGCGGTGATATCCAGCGCCGTCGGCAGCAGGCCAACGTCCGGCTTCAGGGTAATCAGCTTCTCTTTTTGCAACAGCAGCAGTGCGCGGCCAAGGTTGGTCGGATCGTTTGGAATGGCGATGGTCGCGCCGTCCTTCAGCTCAGACACGGATTTGATCTTGCGGGAGTAGCCGGCCATCGGGAAAACAAAGGTGTTCGCCACAGCAACCAGCTTGTAGTGATGCGCCTTGTTATCTTCTGCCAGGAACGGGCGATGCTGGAAGACATTGGCATCAAGATCGCCCTGACTGGTGGCATCATTAGGCAACAGCGAGCCGCTGAACCCCACCAGTTCCACATCCAGACCGTATTTCTCTTTCGCCACTTTTTTAGCGACTTCCGCGACATCCTGCTCAGCGCCGTTAATCACGCCGACTTTGATGTGTTTGGCATCGCTGCCGCCTTGATCGCAACCTGCCAGCAGCAGGCCCGCGAGAACCAGAGCACCCAATCGAAGTTTCACGAGACATATCCTTTTGATAAACGTTTCAGTGACTATATCGACAACGGTACGGCTGGCTAAAAAACGAAAAAGCATCAATAAGACGGATAAGTTATATGTGCGGGGGCGCTATTGATCCGACCTGAGCATGCCCGCACGGCGTAACGGCGTTTCACGTAAAAACCACGACAGTACAAACGCCAGCACCATAATGCTTGCCGCCAGCAGGAACACCGCGTGAATGGCTGAGCCAAACGCATCAAGGTAATCGAGCCGCAGGGCCTCTGGCAGCCGGTGAATGGCCGCAGGATTGAGCTCATGCGGTAACTCCGCCCCTTGCGGTAAACGGTCCATCAGACCCGATTGCAAAACGTGGGTGAAGACCGCGCCAAACAGCGCGACGCCGATGGCCCCGCCAATGGAACGAAACAGCGTGACCCCGGAAGTCGCTACCCCGTATTGATCGGCAGAGACGCTGTTCTGCACGGCCAGCACCAGTACCTGCATGACCAGCCCCAGACCCATCCCCAGCACGCCGGTAAAAATGTACAGCTGCCAGGTCGGCGAGTGGATCGAGATGCGCGTCAGCAGCACCATGCCCACCACGCCAAGCAGCGTACCGGCGATCGGGAACAGACGGTATTTTCCGGTACGGCTGATAACCCGCCCGCTGATGATCGAGGTTAGCAGCAGTCCGCCCATCAGCGGGATCAGCTGCAGACCGGCCTGAGTCGGCGTGGCGTCTTTCACTACCTGCAGATAGAGCGGCAGGAAGGTGACCGAGCCAAAGAGCGACATCCCGATAATAAAGCCAATCAGGCTGCAGAGCAGAAAACTGCGATCGCGGAACAGCGAGAGCGGAATGATTGGCTCCCAGGCCAGACGCTCCTCATAGATAAACCCGGCGATACCCGTCAGGCCAAAGGCCAGAATGCACCACAGCTGCGGGTCGTTCCACTGGCGTATCGTCCCGCCTTCAGTGGTAAACAGGATGATACACAGCAGCGCCATGCTGAGGTAAATCGCCCCCAGATAATCAATCTCGTGCTTGTTGCGCCGTGCGCTGCCGTGGAACACCGCGCCTATCACCAGCAGGGCAAAGAGACCGAGCGGCAGATTGATATAAAAATCCAGCGCCAGGAGGCGTGCTGCACCGATAAACCCGCCGATAAGCGGCCCGATCACCGTCGCCAGACCAAACACGCCGCCAAACAGCCCCTGATAGCGGCCACGCTCCGCAGGCGGAATAACGTCCGCCACGGCGGCCATACTGATGACCATCAGACCGCCGCCGCCCAGCCCTTGCAGGCCGCGCATCAGCACCAGTTGGGTCATGTTTTGCGCCAGACCGCAGAGCACCGACCCCGCCAGAAACAGCACAATAGCGATTTGAAGGACGATTTTACGCCCAAACAGATCGCCGAATTTTCCGTACAGCGGCACCACAATGGTCGAGCTGAGGATATAGGCCGTCACCACCCAGGAGAGCTTATCCAGGCCACCCAGTTCCCCAACGATGGTGGGCAACGCCGTGGAAACAATCGTCTGGTCCAGCGCCGAAAGCAGCATCACCAGCAGCAACGCGCTGAACAGCAGCTTTATCGACGGCGCGTTTTGCGCAGGTTGAGTCATTACGTCGGACTCCATAAGAGATCGCTTGAAATTAATTAACTGGATAATTAATATTTAAGTAAGTGATGAATAAGATCAAGAGATCCTGCGACTATGCCAGCACATAAGGACAATTCTGAACCACGCCGCCCCGGTCGACCACGCGGCGGAAAGCGGGCAACCGCCAGCCGCGAACAGCTGCTGGATATTGCGTTGAGCCTCTTTTCCCGCCAGGGGATCGCTCAAACCTCGCTGAACGCCATCGCCAAAGAAGCGGGCGTAACGCCAGCGATGCTGCATTACTACTTCAATTCACGAGAACAATTGCTCGACGCGATGATTGAGGAGCGCTTCCTGCCCTTACGTAATCGGATCGGCGCAATTTTCGCCGAAAACCCCGACTCGCCGGTCAACGCATTAACGCAAATGGTGAAGGTACTGGCCGAGCTGGCGGAGCAGCACCGCTGGTTTGCCCCGCTGTGGATGCAGGAGGTCATCGGAGATGCCTGTACTGCGCACGCATCTGCACGCGCGGTTCGGTGACGACAAATACCAGGCAACACTCGCCACCCTTAAACGCTGGCAGCAGGAAGGGCAACTGAACCGGGCACTCGCGCCAGAACTGCTGTTCACCACGCTGCTAAGCCTGGTGCTGGTGCCGTTCTCAAGAATGCGCAACGACGAGAGGCTACACGCCCTCTCGCCAGAGATCATTGTGCGTCATGCGCTGGCCGTGATGGGCAACGGCATCGGCGGTTAAAGGGATTTGGTCAGATAATGCCTTTGCATACCCGGGTACGGGTAATCCGGCAACGACATCTGCAGCTGATAGCCCTGCTTTTCATAGAATGGACGTGCCTGGAAGCTGACCGTATCCACCAGCGCATGGGTGCAGCCTTTGCGTCGGGCTTCGTCTTCTGCCGTTTTGATAAGCTGGCTGCCGACGCCCGATCCCCGCACGGTGTCGCTGACCCACAGAAAATCGATGTTCAGCCAGTCGCCTTTGCGCACGCCAATTAACCCACCCAGCATCACGCCCTTATCGTCTCGTACATAAACGCCAATGTCGCCGCTAAAGTTTGAGAGATCTAAAAATTGTCCGTTGTAGGCACGAAGCCCTGTTAATAATTCTTCTTTTTCATCGTGTGTGACGTTATCCGTCGTGCTCAGATGCATATTTTTCTCCTTATTTTCTGTGCAATCTTAATATTGCACAGCCTTTCCTTCATCAAAACTCCTTTTTTTCTCCATTCTTTAAACATTGAAATATTCATTCAATAAGTACTTAAAAAAAGTCTTTCCAATACGCACCTGAAACGTATAATGAGAACGATCATTCTCACTTTTATAAGGGTAGCCGACGATGAGCACAAAACTGGAAGAACGCCAAAAACAGCGTCAGGACGACATCATCGCTGCCGCGCGTCAGTGCTTTCGCGCCAGCGGTTTTCATGCGGCCAGCATGTCGCAGATCGCCAGTGAGGCAAAGCTCAGCGTCGGGCAAATCTACCGTTATTTCAGTAACAAAGATGCGATTATTGAAGAGATGATTCGCCGTATCATCGACTCACGCATCGAAGAGATTCAGGGTAAAACGCTGGTCGAGGGGATGCCTCAGGCGCTCGCCTGGCGACAGACCCTGAATGAAGATGACGATGCGCTGATGCTTGAGATGTCGGCTGAAGCCACGCGTAATCCCCAGGTGGCGGCCATGCTGGTCGAAGCGGAAAAGCGGATGTTTACTAATGCCTGCGCACACCTGAAAAAACAGTTTCCCCACCTGAGTGATGATCATATTCGCTGCTGCGTGGAGATTACTGCGGTAATGATTGAGGGGTCTATTTACCGTCGACTGACACCCTTAAACGTACCCTCTGAACAATTAGAGCCTCTTTATCAAAATATTTTAAATATGCTTTTCTCTGCGAAGTAATCGCATGTGAATAATTAGCGGGAAGACGTTATTCCCTTATTAACATTTCCGGCTCTGCCGGAGATGCGGTATCGCTGTGCCTTTAAATAGCCCCCTTCCTTGTTAAGCCATTAACAGGGCAGGCATCGTTCACCCTGGAAAAAATTATGAAAGCCATAACAACCTCCATCGCAGCATTATTCCTCCTGACGGGGTGCGATAATGCACAAACATCTGCTCCTCAACATCCCCTCCGCAAGTGGGGATTGTTACGCTCCTGAGCCAACCCGTTTCCGTGGTCAGTGAACTGACCGGACGCACCACGGCCGCCATGAGCGCGGAAGTGCGTCCTCAGGTGGGCGGCATTATTCAGAAACGGCTCTTTACCGAAGGCGATACCGTGCAAGCCGGACAGGCGCTGTATCAAATTGACCCTTCCAGCTACCGCGCCGCCTACGATGAAGCCGCCGCGGCCCTGAAACAGGCGCAGGCGCTGGTGCAGGCCGATTGCCAGAAAGCTCAACGCTATACACAACTGGTGAAAGACGACGGCGTATCGCGTCAGGATGCCGAAGATGCAAAGTCCACCTGCGCGCAGGACAAGGCCAGCGTGGAGTCGAAAAAAGCAGCCCAGGAAAGCGCGCGCATTAACCTCAACTGGACCACGGTGACCGCCCCGATTGCCGGACGTATTGGCATCTCTTCGGTCACCCCCGGCGCACTGGTCACTGCCCAGCAAGAGACCGCGCTCGCCACCATTCGCGGCCTGGACAATATGTACGTCGATTTAACCCGCTCCAGCGCCGATCTTCTGCGATTACGCAAACAAACGCTTGCCAGCAACAGCGAGACATTGAGCGTGTCGTTGATCCTTGAAGATGGCAGCACCTATCAGGAAAAAGGCCGTCTGGCCCTGACTGAAGTGGCAGTGGACGAATCCACCGGGTCGGTCACACTGCGCGCCGTCTTCCCCAACCCGCAGCATCAGCTTCTGCCCGGGATGTTTGTTCGCGCCAGAGTGGATGAAGGGGTAATGAGCGAGGCCATTCTCGCCCCGCAGCAGGGAATTACCCGTGATGCCAAAGGCAACGCCACCGCGCTGGTGGTGGGGGCCGGCAATAAGGTAGAACAACGTCAGCTGGAAACGGGTGACACCTACGGCGACAAATGGCTGGTGCTGAGTGGACTGAAGGCTGGCGATAAGCTGATTGTGGAAGGCACCGATAAAGTGACCGCCGGTCAGCAAGTTAACGCCGAAGAGATGAAAACCGCGGGAGGAAACGCCTGATGTTTTCCCGCTTCTTCGTGCGTCGCCCGGTTTTTGCCTGGGTGATTGCCATTCTGATTATGCTCGCCGGGGTACTGGCAATCCGTACCCTGCCCGTCGCGCAGTATCCCGACGTCGCCCCGCCGTCGATAAAAATCTCTGCCACCTACACTGGCGCGTCGGCACAGACTCTGGAAAACAGCGTCACCCAGGTCATTGAGCAACAGCTGACCGGGCTGGATAACCTGCTCTATTTTACCTCCACCAGCAGTTCGGACGGCTCGGTAAGCATCACCGTCACATTCGAACAGGGAACCGACCCGGATACCGCGCAGGTTCAGGTGCAGAACAAAGTTCAGCAGGCCGAGTCGCGCTTGCCGACCGAGGTACAGCAGGCCGGCATTACGGTGCAAAAATCGCAGAGTAACTTCCTGCTGATCATGGGCGTGTACGATAAAACCGACCACGCCAGCAGTTCGGATATCGCCGACTGGCTGGTGAGTAATATGCAGGATCCGCTGGCACGCGTAGAGGGCGTCGGCAGCCTGCATCTTTTCTGAAATCATCCAGCCCCAGAAGTGCACCGAATCCGACTCCACGCATGCCGCCTTTCAATGCTCTTTCCTGTGCATTGACACGATATGGATAAATTCTCTTATGTCCCGCAAGATGA